>Ga0209633_10000026_pt1 | contig 177131 bp, 157 predicted proteins | sample Cruoilmetagenom1_FD_187290 | JGI IMG/M metagenome (GOLD analysis project Ga0209633, IMG submission 187290) | Oil polluted marine microbial communities from Coal Oil Point, Santa Barbara, California, USA - Sample 1 (SPAdes) (version 2) | ecosystem: Environmental > Aquatic > Marine > Oil seeps ... | reverse complement strand
CTCGTTTAGAAGATGCAACAAAAGCTTGGGAGGAAACTACTAAACGAGGAGCAAAATCTTTTTTAGAACCAACCAAAGAAAGTGATGAAAATGGAAAAGTAATTCGCTCTGGAATACACACTTATGGTGACACCGTTCATTTATTTGTAGAACGAAAAAATTATCAAGGGTTATTTTTACCAAAATTTGAGAAATGGGAATCCAATTATAATCCAACAGATGTAGGATTACGTTATATTGATCATATGGTTGGTAATGTTGGCTGGAATGAAATGAATGTTTGGTCTGAATTTTATGCTAAAACTATGGGCTTTGCTAACTTAATTACATTTGATGATAAAGATATTTCTACACAATACACTGCTTTAATGAGTAAAGTTATGACTAATGGAAATGGTAGAGTTAAATTTCCAATAAATGAACCTGCAGAAGGAATAAAAAAATCACAAATTGAAGAATATTTAGAATTCAATAATGGACCAGGAGTACAACATATAGCCGTTGCAACAAATAATATTATTGAAACTGTTAAAGCTATGACTGAGCGAGGAGTTGAATTTTTATATGTTCCTGGAAGTTATTATGATACGGTTTTAGACCGAGTTGGTGAAATTGATGAGGATTTATTGGCATTAAAAGAACTTGGGATTTTGGTTGATAGAGATGATGAAGGATATTTATTGCAAATATTTACAAAACCCGTTTCTGACAGACCTACTCTTTTCTTTGAAATTATTCAACGTAAAGGTGCACAGTCTTTCGGAAAAGGAAATTTTAAAGCACTTTTTGAATCTATTGAGGCTGAACAAGAGCGAAGAGGAACATTATAATAATTTAAAACTTATTTTTAATAAAAGCTTAACTTAATTCGTTAAGCTTTTATTATTTTTGGCTTAATAATTGTAATTTTTAAAAAAGTAAACTATTAATTAAAAATATATGATAAAAAAACTATCGTACTTTTTATTATTATTTTCATTTTTGGCATATAGTCAAACCAAACAATCTTCCATTCAATCTAATAATTTAGCTTTTAAAGATGGTGAATGGTTACGATTTAAAATGAGTTATAGTAATTTTTTAAATGCAGGTTTTTCTACCATTGAAGTAAAAGAAATTACTTATAAGAAAAAAGAAGCGTTCCATATTATCGGTAAAGGAAAGTCAACTGGTTTAGTTGGTTTATTTTTCAAAGTAAGAGATAATTATCAAAGTTATCTATATAAAAAAACCTTAAAACCCTTTTTATTTATCAGAAAAATTAATGAAGGTGGTTATACAAAAAATAAAGAGATAACCTTTGACCATGATGCCAAAGAAGCTACAGTAAAAAACTATAAACACAATACCATAAAAAAATACCCAATAAGTGATGGCATACAAGATATGCTTTCTTCTTTGTACTATTTAAGAAATCAGAATTTAAGTAAGCTAACTATTGGAGAAGAAATTGAGCTTAAATTATTTTTTGATCAAGAAATTAATAATTTTAAACTCCGTTTTTTAGGTAAAGAAATAACCAAAACTAAATTTGGTAAAGTAAAAACATTAAAATTCAGACCAGTTGTTCAAGCTGGCAGAGTATTTAAAGCACAAGAAAGTGTAACCGTTTGGGTAACCGATGATGAAAATAAAATTCCTATTAAGATTAAAGCTGCACTTGCTGTTGGGTCATTGCGTGCAGATTTAGTTTCTTTTAAAGGATTGGCTCATCCTTTTAACATTATTTTTGACAATTAAATTGTATTTTTGCATCTTATTTTTATTTTAAAAATTAATTTGTAAAAAAACTCTTTTGAAAAAAATAATTATATTTCTTTTAATTGGCTTGTTAACTGCTTGTAAAAATGACAAACCTACGGTTGAAAAAAAGCCTGATAAACCTAAAATAGTTTACGAATATGGATTTAACATAAATAACTTTAAAGTTATACATGATACCATAAAATCTGGTGAAAATTTTAGTGAAATTCTAGATAGAAACCATATCGAATATCCAAAAGTATTAGAAATAGTAAAAAAAATTAAAGACACTTTTAACGTTCGAAAAATAAAAAGTGGAATACCTTACACTATTTTAGCATCTAAAGATTCTCTTGAAAAAGCAGAAGTTTTTATTTATAAACCTTCAAAAGTTAGATATACTGTTATAAATTTTAAAGATTCAATTATTTCAGCATATAATGGCAAAAAAAAGGTTAAAACTATTATTAAAACTGCATCGGGTATTATAAAAAATTCTTTATCTGAAGCTATGGATAAGCAAGGATTAAGTTCTTATTTAACTTCTAAAATGGCAGATGATATTTATGCTTGGACTATTGACTTTTCTAGACTTCAAAAAAATGACAAATTCAAACTAATATACGAACAATTATATATTAATGATACTATACCTGTTGGTATCGGAGAAGTAAAAGCAGCCTACTTTGAACATGGTGGAGAACCCTTTTATGCATTTAAATATTTAGCAGATTCTACCTTAAATATTTCAGATTATTTTGATGATAAAGCAACAAATTTGAGAAGGCAGTTTTTAAAAATGCCAGTAAAATTTAGCAGAATATCTTCTCGTTACAATCTGCGTAGAAGAATTGCTTATTATGGCAACAAAATTCGTCCACATAAAGGAACTGATTTTGCTGCTCCAATTGGCACTCCAATTATGGCTACAGCTAACGGAACTATTATTGCGTCTAGTTATACAAGTGGCAATGGTAAATATGTAAAAATTCGTCATAATAGTACTTATAGTACGCAATATTTACACATGAGTAGAAGAGCTGTTAAAGTAGGTCAAGTGGTTAAACAAGGTGAAATTATTGGCTATGTAGGGATGACAGGTCATGCGGCTGGACCTCATGTTTGTTATCGGTTTTGGAAAAATGGAAGACAAGTAGATCCCTTAAAACAAAAATTACCTGCTGCAAAACCAATGAAAAAAAATATTAAACCAAGTTATTTTAAATTTATTGAACCAATAGAAAAACAGTTAGATTCCATTAAATTCGCTAATTAAAAAAACAACATAACCATTTCAAAAAAATATAAAATCATAAATTATGGCTTTAAAAAATATAAACCCAACTCAAACTAAAGCTTGGAAAAACCTAACAACTCATTTTAATGAAGTAAAAAATGAGCAACTTAAAGATTTATTTAACAAAGATGAACGTAGAAAAAATAAATTTACCATAGCTTTTAATGATTTTGAATTCGATTTTTCTAAAAATCGAATTACTGAAGAAACTATTAAAAACTTATTAGCACTAGCAGAAGAATCTGATTTAAAAAATGCAATGAATGCTTATTTTTCGGGTGAAAAAATTAATCAAACTGAAAATAGAGCCGTTTTACATACGGCGTTACGCAATCCTACAAATTCTGAAATTTTAGTTGACGGTGAAAATATTACACTTCAAATCAAAGAAACCTTAGCTAAAATAAATGCTTTTAGCGAAAAAGTAATTTCAGGAAATTGGAAAGGTTATACAGGAAAAGTTATTACTGATATTGTAAATATTGGCATTGGGGGATCCGATTTAGGACCTGATATGATAGTAGAATCTTTAAAATTTTATAAGAATCAGTTAAACACACATTTCGTATCCAATATTGATGGAGATCATGTGCAAGAAGTCATCAAAAATTTAAATCCAGAAACTACTTTATTTGTTATTGTTTCAAAAACCTTTACTACTCAAGAAACTTTAACCAATGCAACCACTATTAGAAAATGGTTTTTACAAAATGCATCTGAAAAAGATGTGGCAAAACATTTTGTAGCAGTTTCCACTAATATTAAAGCTGTTAAAGAATTTGGTATTGATGAAGCAAATATTTTTCCAATGTGGAACTGGGTTGGTGGACGATTTTCATTATGGAGTGCTGTTGGATTATCCATTTGTTTAGCAATTGGGTTTGATAATTTTAACGAGTTACTAAAAGGTGCTTATGAAATGGACGAGCATTTTAAAAATACCCCTTTTAAAGAAAACGCACCTATAATTGCGAGTTTAATTGGTATTTGGTACACTAACTTTTTTAATGCAGAAACCGAAGTTATTTTACCATATACGCAATACTTAAGTAAATTACCTGCTTATTTACAGCAAGCAATTATGGAAAGTAATGGAAAAAGCGTGGACAGAAATGGAGATCGCGTAAACTACCAAACAGCAAATATTATTTGGGGAAGTACCGGTACTAATGGACAACATGCTTTTATGCAATTAATTCACCAAGGAACAAAACTAATTCCAGCAGATTTTATAGGCTTTAAACAATCTTTGTATGGTAATAAAGAACATCATCAAAAATTAATGGCAAACTTTTTTGCGCAAACTCAAGCTTTAGCAGAAGGAAAAACAAAACAAGAAGTCCATCTAGATTTAAAAACACAGGGAAATATTGATTCTATAAGTCAATTATTACCCTTTAAAGTTTTTGAAGGAAACAAACCCAGTACCACAATTTTAATTGAAAAATTAACTCCAAATACACTAGGAAGCTTAATTGCTTTTTATGAACATAAAATATTTGTGCAAGGTATTATTTGGAATATTTTTAGTTTTGATCAGTTTGGAGTTGAGTTAGGAAAAGAATTAGCTCAAAAAATATATAAAAATCAATAATTTATAACTTTATAAAAGCAACCTAATACTTTTATTAACATCTGTTAATAAAAGTATTGTTTTTTAACAAAGGAAACACGCACTTTTATAAAGATTTTTTATATTTTTAAAAGTCTTAATTTTTTGTTAAAATTTAACAATTTGTTAAAAAACAAATCAATTAATAATTGCATTTTTGCTCAACATTTAATTCAAATTAAAATTACACAATGAGAAATTTAAAAAATTGGTTAGTAGTAGTACTTTTAGTTTCTACTTCTATCATTTTTGGTCAAACCAAACTTACTGGAACTATCGTTGATGAAACAAATCAACCATTACCAGGAGCCTCTGTAGTCCTTAAAGGTGCTGCAAGTGGAGCTTCATCAGATTTTGATGGAAAATTTACATTTGAAACTAAAGTTTCAAATGGTACTATTGCTGTTTCATTTGTTGGATATGAAACTCAATCACTTTCCTTTAGTGGAAGTAAAGATTTTGGAACTATTACTTTAAAACCTTCTGCAGAAGCATTAAGTGAAGTTGTAATAGTAGGGGTAGCTGACATTGCGAAAGATCGTAAAACACCTGTTGCCGTATCAACTATTAAAGCATCTGAAATTATTGAAAAATTAGGTTCGCAAGAATTTCCTGAAATCTTAAATGAAACACCTTCTGTTTATGCAACCAAACAAGGTGGTGGTTTTGGTGATGCGAGAATTAATATTCGAGGTTTTGACCAACGAAATGTTGCAGTTATGATAAACGGTATGCCTGTTAATGATATGGAAAATGGATGGGTTTATTGGAGTAACTGGGCAGGATTATCTGACGTTACAACTGCAATGCAAGTACAAAGAGGATTGGGTTCTTCTAAATTAGCTATTTCATCAGTAGGTGGTACAATAAACATTATTACAAAAACATCTGATAAAAAAGAAGGTGGTGTATTGAGCTCTTCTTTTGGTAACGACAATTATTTAAAATTTATTGGTTCATATTCTACTGGACTATTAGATAACGGACTTTCAGCCACCTTTTTATTAAGTAGGACAACAGGTGACGGTTATGTTGATGGGACTAAATTTGAAGGTCATAATTATTTCATTGGAATAGGTTATAAACCAAACGATAAACATAATTTTCAATTTACCTTTACTGGAGCTCCTCAATGGCATCACCAAAGAAGTTGGGCTAACCCAATTTCAGATTACTTAAAATATGGAAATGGTACAGATCCAAATATTAAATACAATAGTGACTGGGGATATTTAAACGGGCAAGAATATTCATTCAGAAGAAATTTTTATCACAAACCTGTAGCATCATTAAACTGGGATTGGATCATTAATGATCGTTCAAGTTTGTCAGCTGTTTTATATGCATCTTGGGGCCGAGGTGGTGGTACAGGAGAAATAGGTAGAATAAATGGTAGTAGAGAATATTCATCAATGTTTAAAGACGCTAACGGATTAGTTAGAGTGGATGATATTTTTGCTTGGAACTCAGGTCAAACTGTAACAGATTTTGGCGGAGGACCATACAACAATCCTACTAGTAGAGATATGTTTAATGGATCTTATATTAATACTGGTAACAATGGTCATCCTACAAGCCAAGGAGGTGAAGGAAAATATGGTCATGATAATGGTATTTCTAGAAGAGCTTCTATGAATTCTCACAATTGGTTTGGTGCTATTGCTAATTTCAACCACGAAATTAATGACAACTTAACTTTAGATTTAGGGTTTGATTTACGTACTTATAAAGGAATTCACTATAGAGTAGTTAATGATTTATTAGGTGCTGATGGCTATATTGATTATGACAATACAAATGCCCCAGCTTCTGGAACAAATATAACAAAATTAGTATCTGCTACTCCTAGTTGGAATCCTTTCCAAGCTATAGTAGATCAACAAAAAATTGATTATTATAATGACGGATTAGTTAATTGGGAAGGTATATTTGGTCAATTAGAGTATAGCAAAGATAATATTTCAGCATTTATTCAAGGTGCTGTTTCCAATCAAGGATTTAAACGAATCGAATATTTTAACGAATCTCCAGGTAATCAGAAAACTAGCTTTAAAAATATTATGGGCGGAAATGTTAAAGGTGGATTAAACTGGAACATTGACGAACATAATAACGTGTTTGCAAATGCAGGGTATTATTCTAGGCAACCAAACTTTGATGCGGTATATTTAAACTTTGGAAATAATTTAAATCCGAACTTAAAAAATGAAAAGGTATTTGGTTCTGAAATTGGATATGGATATAGATCAGGAAATTATAGAGTTAACTTAAACTTATACAGAACTGAATGGAAAGACAGATTTATAAGTTCGTCAAATACATTCTTCTCTGGTACACCAAACGAAGTTAGAGGTGTTGCTAATCTATATGGTGTTAAAGAAGTGCATTCAGGTGTTGAACTAGAGTCAAGTGCAAGATTTGGAAAATTCACAGCTAAATTAATGGGTTCTGTTGGTAAATGGGAATACAAAGGAAATGTTGCAGCCGATTACTTAGACGATAGTCAAAATCCTATTCCTGGAGTTGGGCAAAAAATATTATACCTAGATGGCGTTAAAGTTGGTGATGCAGCTCAAATTACTGCTCGTTTAGGATTTAGTTATGAAATTACTGATGGTTTAAAAATTGACTGGAGTCAAAATTATTTTGACAAATTGTATGCTAAAATTAATGCACAAGATTTTGATAGTGCAGACAATAAAGGTTCATTACAATTACCTTCGTACACTTTAATGAATGCAGGTTTATCTTATAGATTAAATTTTAAAAACAAAGGTGGTTTAAACTTTAGATTTAATGTAAATAATTTAGCAAACACTACATATATTTCAGAATCTGCCACAAATTATCATGCAGAATCAGGTGATACTACTTGGAATGGAATTAACACAAGTAACCGTGTTTACTACGGCTGGGGTAGAACTTGGAACTTTAGTGTAAGGTATTCATTTTAAGAAATAATAAATAATATTAAAATAAAAGAGGCTGTCTAAAAAGGCAGTCTTTTTTATTTTAATAGAATCATCAAATTAATATACAACCAAATAATGTATTCTCATTTCTAAACGACAATACTAAAACTCCAACTTTTGTAAACTTTAACCCTTTATCAGAGTTCTAAATAAAATACTTTCTTTAAATAACCTAAAAAAGGCAGCTCAATTACTCAGATTGAACTACCTTTTTAAATTATCTCAATTATTATTAAATATAAACCTACCTTTTTATAATTTTAAAAGTTACCGGTTTATCTAAATGTACTTTTGCTATATAAATTCCTGTGGGTTGATTACTGATATCCAGGTTTACTTTTCCATAGCTTACAGGATAACTTTTTTGTGATATTAATTGAGATTGTATATTGTAAATCGAAATTAATACTTGTTTCTCTGTAATGGGCATAGCTATTTCAAAAATACCTGTACTCGGATTTGGATATACTACAAAATCGTTTAAGGTGGTTATTGCTTTAGAATAAACTCCTTCACAGGTTTTAGCAGTTTTTACTTCTAACAAATCTCCGTGTTTTACATTTACTGAAAATACCGGAGCACTAGTATCTAATACTTCATTGCCATTAACATATATTTTATATGGCGCTGTACCTTGTGCTATTTCAACAGTGGCTTTATTAGCTTTTACTTTTGTAGAAGCTTTTGCTAATATTCCCGCTGCAACTTCTACTACAAAACATTGTTGATAGGTTTCTCCTGTAACTGCAATACAGATATTATAGCTTCCTGGAGGTAAACTGGTTACTGTTAATGTGTTTGTAAACGAATAATTAGTGCCATTAATAGTAGTGGTATAGTTTTGATTGGATAATCCCTCTATAAATAGTTGTCCGTTATTTTTATTTGGACAAGTTTCACTAGTTACTTGGATGTTGAAATTATCTGTTGGTAATGAAAAAACACTTGGAATTCCGCAAATTTCAATGCTCCAATTATCTAGGGTTCCTATATCTAACTCTCCAGAATCTACTACTTTTAATGTCCAATTACCTGCTGACTGCTCATTGTTAAAACTTGATAAATTCCCCTGAGGTCTAAATATTCCTGTATAAGGAGGAATACCTAAATTAATTGCTGAGACAGCAGCATCATCAAAAAGTGTGTTTGAATAATTATTTCCATCACCTCCATTTCCTGAAGATAATATAATAACAGTACCCTGTGGACTTGTTAAAGTAAGTGCTAAATCTGCATCATAAGTATGCGTAATATTCACAGTTACATTAACATCTGTTATTATTTTATTCTGAGGAAAGTTAATTACAGAACTTATTCCTGTAGCATTATTATCTGGAATATTTAATGGAGTATCTGATGAAAAATTTGAATCACAAGTCTCATTTGCAGTTGTAAAATTAAAAATTGTAGAATAAGCACCTTGTAAACAAACATTATTAGCCCTAACTCTCCAATAATACTTAGTATTAATATTAAGTGTTTGAGGAGTAAATGTGTTAATATTAACCGTTCCTGATTCCACAATAGTTGTAAAAGTATTGTCCGATGCTATTTCAACATCATAATTGGTTGCGTTTATATCGCTATTCCAATTTAACGTGTATGGCTTTAAAACCCCTACTCCATTATTTGTTGGTGTATTCAAAACTGGAGCTACTAAATTAGCAGTATATATATTTAGACTCACAGATGTAGTTTTAGTAACGGAAGCAGATGTTCCAGTAACTGCTATTTGTGAATTACCTAAATTAGTATCAGTAATTCCAGAAACAGTCATTTGCACCGCTATACCATCAATAGTTGCTGATGAAGGATTAAAGGTTACTGTTGTACCAGTTGGATTACCTGTATAAGAAAAAGTAGTAGCTTCATTAAAACCATTATAAGTATTATACGTAAAATTATAAACTGCATTATTTGGTGAACATACAGATGCCGTTAAAGCACTAAAATTCATAATAAATTCTGATGCTTGAATAGAAATATCAACTGCATTCATTGCATAAAAAACATTATTTGCGCTTTCAACTATAACTCTTGCTTTTGTAGTAGTAACATTTGGTACCACAATAGTATAGGTTCCATCATTAGCAACATTTGAAGCTAATACCGTTGGGTAAGTAAAGCCTCCATCTGTGGATAGTAAAATATTAACAAATGAGCAACTAACTGGCGCAACATCAGTATTAGCAACATCCCAAGTTATCACTTTAGATGTACCAGCTGCCCATGTTTCAGTAATTGTTTGAGAAGTAACCTTAAAAGGTCCTGAATTTGCGTCAAATGTTAATGTTGTTTCCTGACTTGCAGTTTGACCACCGCTTGGATTATTATCTCTAACATTTACTCCAAAATTCATGGTTCTGGAAACTGCTGGTAAAACTTCCCAGGTATTTGATAAATTTCCTCCAATTACTGTGGTTTGACTGGGAAAATATCTTTTGGGGGATGCACTAGGTCCAATTGAACGAAATGCAGGTCCTCCAATAGCTGAAGATAATAAAGGAATAGCTGTTATTTCAGTATCTAATTGCTCCCAAGTATAGGTTAAATTATCACCATCTATATCTGTAGCATTTGCAGTTAAAACAAATGGTGTTGAAATTGGGAGTGTATTGTTTGATAATGCATTTACCACTGGTACATTATTCCCTGTTGGCGAAATAGCTGCACAAGTACTATTACCTATAGAAATATTTGCCCACATTTCCCTTATACTAACTAAGTGAAAGTAATCATCAGCGAATAGTTGAACGTTTTGAGGAGCACAAATACCAGCGTAAGCCATTATAGTTGAACCGCTACCTGGTTCAACTGCTGTTGCATCATTTCTGTTTGGTGGAGCACAATTTCCTGCATCTCCGTTAAACGTATGATGTGCACCGTATTGATGACCCATTTCGTGGGCAACAAAATCAATGTCATAAGCATCTCCAATTGGGTTACTTGAACCCGTAATTCCTTTAGCTTTGCTAGTAGTACATGGAGAACCTAATTGAGCCAAACCTCCTCCTCCTGTTGAAAATGTATGACCAATGTCATAATTAGCCGAACCTATAGTACCATCAATAACTGTTTGGCTTTCATCAATTAATATTGAAGAATCATTATTAGTAAAATTGTCAGTTGTAGCATCTAAGTATATAATAGCTGTTTCATTGGCAACCAAAACCATTGTTAAAGCCACATCTCTTTCAAAAATACCATTTACTCTGGTCATTGTGGTGTTAATAGCGGACAAAACTGCCGCTTTTTTTTCAGCATCGGTTGCACTTACACTAATTCCTTGATTGTTTAATTGATATTGTGAATATTCTCCAGTAGTTGCAACAGCTAACCTAAAAGTTCTTAGGTTTCCATCATTCGCATTCGCAGTTTTTGAGCTATAAGTATTCTTTGATACCACTCCTTTAGAAGTATTAAACTCATCAAACCTACACTCAAATGGAGCAATTTTTGGTAAGCTTTTTTTATTATAAACAATGTAATTATTGTTATTTAACGTGTATGGATCAATAAATATGGTTCCTCCTGATTTTCTAAAAATCATACCATGAAAACCATCATTTGAAATACTAAACCGAATAATTTTTCCCTTATTTTCCATACTCTTTCCAATATAAGATCGAATATTTGGATATTTTTTTTGTAATGCTGGTTCCATAATAGACGCCTCAAAAACCTGGTATCTCTCAAGGGTTCCATCTTCATTAGGAAAGCTTAAAATTCTATTAGATAGTTTAGCTTTAGCGGTTCTCTTTAAAACATTCCCTAATAAATCTTTTACCTTATTTATATTTAATTGGTAAGTCTCAAACTTTTTAGGAATTGTTTTTCTATAAATCGTTTTTTGCCCTTTTCCTCCTGCATTTGCAACTTTCGTCCAAAGTTTATTTCTGTCCTGTGCTGTTCCATTAAAAACTATAGCAATTAAAAAAAGCGTTAGAAGTATAAATTTTTTAAAAACCTGAATCATAAACTTTTAATTTTGGGGTTATTAGGAATTAACAAATATAATTTTAAAAATTAGATATTCCCAAAGTAAACAAATTATGTTTTAATTAAATACAGTATTTTTGCTTTTTAGTTCAAATATTTTTTAGTTGAAAATACTTACAAATTTATCATCATTTCACGAAACGGCACCTTCATTTGTTACTATTGGAACTTTTGACGGAGTTCATATTGGTCATCAAAAAGTACTTAAAAAACTTGTTAAAAGTGCAAAAAAAAATAATGCAAGTTCCATTCTGCTAACATTTTTTCCACATCCTAGAATGATATTACAAAAAGAAGTTGGAATAAAATTAATAAATACTATTGACGAGCGAATTCAATTATTAGAAAAAACTGGAATTGATACTTTAGTTATTCACCCTTTTAATCAAGATTTTGCCAACCAAACAGCTTTAAGTTTTGTTAGAAACTTTTTAGTTGCTAAATTAAACATTGCTAAATTATTTATTGGATATGATCATAGGTTTGGAAAAAATAGAGAAGGTGACTTTGAACACCTTAAAGAATACGGCCATACCTACAATTTTAGTGTAAAAGAGATATCAAAATTAGATATAAATAATATCGGCGTTAGCTCTACTAAAATTAGAAATGCTATTGAAAACGGTGAAATTGATAAAGCAAATCAATATTTAGGTTATAACTTTATGCTTACCGGAAAAGTGGTTAAAGGTAAAAATTTAGGTGAAAAAATTGGTTTTCCAACCGCCAATTTATTTATTAAGGAATCGTATAAATTACTCCCTAAAACCGGAGCTTATATTGTAAAAGCTACTATTGCTGATAAAACCGTTTATGGTATGATGAATATTGGTTTTAGACCTACTTTAAAAGGACGGAATCAAACGATTGAAATTCATTTTTTTGATTTTAATAAAAACTTATATGGCTCAACTATTCAGGTTGAAGTATTAAAATTTTTACGCGATGAACAAAAATTTGAATCGGTTCAAAATTTAAAAAAACAATTATATATTGATAAGCAAAATTCATTAGCATACATAAATGGCACTTTTATTGATTAATAATTTAAAAATAAACATATGAAAACGTTTCTTTCTTTAATTATAATATTGTTTGCATCTTGCAATACCAGTAAACATATTAATTTTACAGTTAAAAATACCCTACAAATGAATGTTGAAAATTGTGAAGCAAATGGAAAATGTGAATTAAAGTTAACACCAAACAAAACCATTACTTTTAAAAAGGATGAATTCGGAATGCTGTATCCTGAAATTTCAGACGGAGATAATACTTTATTAACCTATACTTTTAATCGAAATCCAATAAAAAATACACAAGATAGCAATTATACTGAAATTATTTATGCGGTTTTACCTAAAAACATAACAGCTATTTCATTAACAAATACCGAGCTTAAACAAGTTAAGTTGCACTTTGCTCGTTTATGTTTTTGCAAAGGCGAAACAGGTTATTATCCTATAGAAAACGGGACTTTTAAAATCACAAAAATCGATAAAAATTCCATAAAAATAGCTTGTGAATTCAAAGTCAAAAACATCCCTCAAATAATTTCTTCATTTGAAGAAATTATTTCCTTAAAATCAAATTAGCAACAAGTACACTATTTCTAGTTACGTTTAGCTGCAATTTCTTAAATTTGCCCTTTATTTAAGTAAATTACAATGTTACAAGTAGCTTTTATTAGAGAAAATAAAGAAACCGTATTAAAAGGTTTAGCCAAACGCAATTTTAAAAATGCCGAAGAAATTGTTAATCAAACAATTTTAGCAGATGAACAACGCAGAGCTACGCAAGCTGAGTTAGATGCTGTGCTGGCTGAATCCAATAAATTATCAAAAAATATTGGTATATTATTTAAAACTGGTGAACAAAAAAAGGCGGAAATTCTAAAACTGAAAACTGCACAGTTAAAAGATACTTCTAAAGAACTATCTGAAAAACTTCAAGAAAAAGCTACGGAATTACAAGAATTATTATACTTAATTCCGAATATTCCCAATAAGTTAGTTCCTTCTGGAAATTCTGAAGAAGATAATATAACTGTTTTTGAAGAAGGAGATATACCTAAATTATTTGAAGGTGCATTACCCCATTGGGAACTAGCTAAAAAATATGATATTATAGATTTTGAACTTGGAAATAAAATAACTGGAGCAGGTTTTCCTGTTTATAAAGGCAAAGGTGCGCGGTTACAACGTGCTTTAATCAATTATTTTTTAGATAAAAATACTAAAGCTGATTATGAAGAGGTGCAGGTTCCTCATATGGTAAATGAGGCTTCTGGTTTTGGAACTGGGCAATTGCCCGACAAAGAGGGGCAAATGTACTATGACGCACAAGATAATTTATATTTAATTCCTACAGCTGAAGTACCTGTTACCAATATTTTTAGAGATGTAATTTTAAAAGAAAATGATTTTCCAATCTGCAAAACCGCTTATACACCTTGTTTTAGACGTGAAGCAGGTTCTTACGGAGCTCATGTTCGTGGATTAAACAGATTACATCAATTTGATAAAGTTGAAATTGTGCGAATTGAACATCCAGCAAAATCTTATGAAGCTTTAGATAGCATGATAAATCATGTAAAAGAAATTTTGCAAGAGTTAAAATTACCGTATCGTATTTTGCGATTATGTGGTGGAGATTTAGGTTTTACTTCTGCATTAACTTACGATTTTGAAGTATTTTCAACAGCTCAAAACCGTTGGTTAGAAATTAGTTCTATTTCAAACTTTGAAACATTTCAAGCAAATCGCTTAAAATTACGATTTAAAAATGCTGAAGGAAAAACTGAATTAGCACATACGTTAAACGGAAGTTCGTTGGCCTTGCCGAGGGTTTTAGCTGGTTTATTAGAAAACTGCCAAACACCTTATGGTATTAAAATTCCAGAAGTTTTAATTCCTTATTGTGGCTTCGATATCATTAATTAGATTGAACTGCTACCATTAAATTTTTGTAATAATTCATTTCAATTAAAGCATCAAAATAGGCGTTTAATTCACCATTATTCATAAAATTTAATGCTTTTCTTTTAGCTTTTTCGTTAAGGCTGATTAGTTCTTTCATGATTAAAAGTTTGTTGATTATTTTAATTAAGACAATATTCGTGCCAAAAGGTTACAATGTAGCTTTCTAAATTGATCTATTTTATAAAAACTTTAACACTTGTTTACCTATCTTTGGAAGTGAAATAATAGATTTATGCGAAAATTAATATTCTTTTTGCTATGTTTTTTCTCTTTGCATTTTTATGCACAAGAAGCATCACTTGCGTATCAATATTTTAGAAATGGTGAATATGAAAAAGCAGCCGTTATGTATAAATCGTTACACGAAAAAAATACATACAACACTAATTATTTAACTTATTTAATTGATTGCTATTTACAACTTGAAAAATTTGAGAATGTAAAAAACACTATTAATCAGCAATTAAAATCATTTTCAAATCAAGACTACTTGTATGTAGATTTAGGCTACAGTTATCAATTACAACATCAACAAGAAAAAGCAATTTTATATTATGAAAAAGCATTAAAAGCAATAGAATATTTTCCAAATTTAGGATATATTGTAGGAAGAACTTTTAGAGATAATAATTTGCTCGATTATGCTTTAAAAGCCTATAAAAAAGCAATGAAATTAAATAAAAATGCTAATTACAATTATCAAATTGCTGCAATTTATGGTGAAAAAGGGGAAATTGAATCCATGTTTACCACTTATTTAAATTTAATTAATCTTAACGAAAATTATGTGCCAACCGTTAAAAGTTATGTTGGAAAATTCATAACAGAGGATAGCGAAAATAAATACAATATTTTATTTAAAAATCTAATTTTAAAGCGGTTACAGAACAATCCGCAAAATAGTTGGAATCAACTTTTAAGTTGGCTTTATATTCAGCAAAAAGATTTTGGAAAAGCGTTTGTTCAAGAAAAAGCCTTGTTTAAACGTAATTCATCTGGTTTAAATAACATAAAAACCTTAGGAAAAATTAGTTTTGAAAATAAAGATTACACCAACGCGACTAAATGCTTTAATTATATATTAGAAAACACTCATAATATTACTACTGTTTTAAATGCTAAACTGTATTTACTTGAAATCTCACTCAATACAAAGGTTGCAAACGACAACATTGAAACTCAATTTCAAAATTTATTTACAGAATTTGGTATTAATGCTGAAACTATTAATATTCAAGTTGCTTATGCCCAATTTTTAGCTTTTAATAAAAATGAGACCAACAAAGCAATTATGATTTTAAAAAAATCATTGAGCTTAGCAAAAAATAAATTTCAAAAAGGAACTATTAAAATTAAATTAGCCGATATATTAGTATTTACTAATAAATTTAATACTGCTTTAATATACTATACCCAAGTTCAACAGGATTTAAAAAATCATCTAATTGCACAACAAGCTCGATTTAAAATTGCACAAACTTCCTATTTTAAAGGTGATTTTAAATGGGCACAAAACCAATTAAAAGTCTTAAAAAATGCAACCTCGCAACTAATTGCAAATGATGTCTTAGCTTTAAATTTATTAATTACCGATAATGCAGTTAAAGATAGTTTGCATATCCCATTAAAAACCTATGCTAAAGCCGATTTGTTAGTTTATCAAAATCAAAAATTTAAAGCCATTGACACGCTTCAAACTATTTTAAATAAATTCAAAGGACATCCTATTGAAGATGAAGCATTATTTAAACAAGCCGATTTATTTATAAAAACAAATCAATTTGAAAAAGCAAAAAATAATTATTTAAAAATAATTAGCTTAAATAAAGAGGATATTCTTGCAGATGATGCTATTTATAATTTGGCTGAACTTTATAAAAATCAATTAAATCTACCTAACAAAGCAAAAGAATATTATAAAAAAATTATCTTTGAATATCCTTCCAGTATTTTTTTGGTAGATGCTCGTAAAAAATATCGAAAATTAAGAGGTGATGCTATAAATTAAAACCTATGTTTATATACAACATTACAGTAAATATTGATGAATCAAAACACAAAGAGTGGCTAAATTGGATGAAAGAAACTCACATTCCTGCTATGTTAGCAACTGGTAAATTTAGCCGAGCAAAAATGAGCAGAGTTCTAATTAATGAAGAAATGGGTGGAATTACTTATTCAATTCAATATACAACTGATAGTTATGAAACGCTACAAAAATATTATGATGAGGATGCTTCTAAATTACGTGAGGAAAGTTTAAAATTATTTAAAGATAAATTTGTAGCTTTTAGAACGGAACTTGAAGTAATAAGCAATCAATTTAGCGTAAGTTCTAAAAATTAAACATGACTGTTAGAGCAAAAAAACACTTAGGACAACATTTTTTAAAAGATGAAGAAATTGCTAAAAAAATTGCTGATTCGTTAACTGAAAAAAACTATGAAAATGTATTAGAAATTGGTCCTGGAATGGGTGTTTTAACTAAGTATTTGCTTCAAAAAAAATTCACAACTACCGTAATTGAAATTGATTCCGAATCGGTAGATTATTTAAAAGCAACGTATTTAAACTTAACAGATAAAATTATTTCAAAAGATTTTTTAAAAATTAATCTTACCGATTATTTTGGAGAAAGTCAAGTGGCAATTATAGGAAATTTCCCTTATAATATTTCAACTCAAATAGTATTTAAAACGTTAGAAAACAGACAACAAATTCCAGAATTTTCTGGAATGTTTCAAAAAGAAGTAGCCCAACGGATAGCCTCAAAACCCGGAAGTAAAGTGTACGGAATATTATCTGTTTTAACACAAGCTTTTTATAATGTAGAATATTTATTTACCGTTCCTCCAAACGTATTTAATCCGCCACCAAAAGTTGATTCGGGAGTTATTCGTTTTATAAGAAAAAAAAATTACACGTTACCTGTTGATGAAAAATTATTTTATAAAGTAGTAAAACTTAGTTTTAATCAACGACGAAAAACATTACGTAACAGTTTAAAATCATTTAATTTATCCGATGAATTAAAACAAGATGTTATCTTTGCACTACGCCCTGAACAACTATCAGTAAAACAGTTTATTGAATTAACCGCTAAAATTGAGCAAAATGGCATTTGAAATTAACACCCATTTTTTAAACGATTTTAAAGTACTTATTGATACAAATAATAGTAAAGAAGTAGCTTCTATATTAAATAATCTTCATTATGCGGATATTGCTGAAATTGTTGACGAGCTCGATTTTAACAGAGCGCTGTTTGTTTTAAATCTTTTAGATAGCGAAACTACCGCCGATATTTTAACAGAATTAGATGATGATACTCGCGAACGAGTTTTAAAAAGTTTATCTTCCAAAGAAATTGCACAAAATATAGAAGAACTTGAAACGGATGATGCTGCCGATATTATTAGCGAACTTTCTGAGACCAAAAAACAAGAAGTAATAAGTCATATTGAAGATGTTGATCACGCCAAAGATATTGTAGATTTATTACGTTATGGAGAGGATACCGCAGGTGGTTTAATGGCAAAAGAGTTTGTTGAGGTTAATGAAAATTGGACCAACCTACGCTGCGTTAAAGAAATGCGTAAACAGGCACAGGAATTAGAAAAAGTACACACCATTTATGTAGTTGATGACAATCAAAAGTTAATAGGAATTCTATCTTTAAAAAATCTGCTCACAACTTCTGCAAAAACTCCTGTAAAAGAAATTTACGATGATAAAGTGGTGGCAGTAAAAGTAGATGACAAAGGAGAAGATGTTGCTCAAATTATGCAAAAATACGATTTGGTAGTTTTACCAGTAGTAGATGATTTAGGTGTTTTAGTTGGTCAAATTACCATAGATGATGTGGTAGATTTTATTACCGAAGAAGCAGAAAAAGATTACCAAATGGCGGCAGGTATTTCTGAAGATGTTGACTCAGATGATAGTGTTTTAAAATTAACCAGAGCTCGGTTGCCTTGGCTGTTAATTGGTATGGTCAGTGGAACCTTTGCAGCAAGTGTAATTACTGATTTTCAAACGGTTATGAAAACAGCACCCGCTTTAATTATTTTTATTCCTTTAATAAATTCTTCTGCTGGTAATGTAGGTGTTCAATCCTCCGCTATTGTAGTACAAAGCATTGCTAATAAATCGTTTAGAGGTAAATTATTAACCCATATTATTAAACAACTATTAATAGGTTTGTTAAATGGAGCCGTTATGGCAAGTATTGTTTTTGGTTTAAGCCAGTTTTTCTTTCATACTAACTTAAATATTTCTTTCACTATAGCAATAGCCCTTATTACCGTAATAATAAATGCTGCAATTATTGGTACCGTGGTTCCTATTATTTTAAATAAATTAAAAATAGATCCAGCCGTTGCAACAGGACCTTTTGTTACTACAAGTAATGATATTTTTGGTATCTTAATTTACTTTATGGTAGCTAAAATGATGCTAGGTTTTTAAAATTTAAGTTTTTTAACCAAATCCCAAAGTACCACACCAACACTTACGGAAATGTTTAATGAATGTTTAGTGCCAAATTGCGGAATTTCAATACAGTAATCTGATGCAGAAACCACTTCTTGCTGAACTCCTTTAACTTCATTTCCAAAAACAACCGCATATTTTTGGTTTTGTTCAATTTTAAAATCTTGTAACAAAATACTATTTTCAACTTGCTCAATAGAAGACACAAACACGTCTTCTTTTTGTAATTTTCGAACTAAATCTAACGTGTTTTCAACATATTCCCACGCTACCGTTTCAGTTGCTCCTAATGCTGTTTTATGAATTTCTTTATGTGGTGGTTTTGCAGTAATTCCACATAAGTAAATTTTTTCAATTAAAAAAGCATCACTAGTTCTAAAAACCGAACCAATGTTATTTAAACTTCTAATATTATCAAGTATAACAATTATAGGAATTTTCTTCTTTTTTTTGAATTCTTCAACATTTAATCTCCCAAGTTCACTATTTTTTAATTTTCTCATTTTTTGTGTATTATCCTCTTTTGTCTAACCCTTAAACGGTCATTTTAATCGCAATCGAAATATCTCTTATTTTGTGTAATTGTTAAATTGTCATATTGAGCGCAGTCGAAATATCTCATAATACATGTTTAATTATTGAATCATGTAACTGTTAATCTTTCAATCATTAAATTTTTTAATCTTTCAATATAAAATGTAACTTCGCAAAACTAACTTAATTTCTTAAAAAATTGGCGGCAAAAACCAAAAAAGTAACTCCTTTAATGAAACAATACAATGCTATTAAGGTGAAATATCCTGATGCGATGTTATTATTTAGAGTAGGTGATTTTTATGAAACCTTTGGTGAAGATGCTAAAAAAGCTGCAAAAATTTTAGGAATTATTTTAACCAAAAGAGGTGCCGGAAGCGACACCGAAACTGCCTTAGCTGGTTTTCCTCATCACTCTATAAACACCTATCTTCCAAAATTGGTTAAAGCAGGAATGCGTGTTGCCATTTGCGATCAGTTAGAAGATCCCAAAATGACTAAAACCATCGTTAAGCGAGGTGTTACTGAATTGGTTACACCTGGCGTAGCTTTAAACAACGAGGTTTTGTCTGCTAAAACTAATAATTTTTTAGCCGCTATTCATTTTGGTAAAAAGCAATTAGGAATTTCTTTTTTAGATGTTTCTACTGGTGAATTTTTAACCGCTCAAGGCAACCCTGAATATATAGACAAATTGCTTCAAAATTTTGCTCCAAACGAAGTTTTAGTTCAAAAACAGTACAAAACTAAATTTTCAGAATTATTTGGAGATGATTTCTACACTTTTTATTTAGAAGATTGGATTTTTCAGGAGGATTATGCAAATGAAACATTAACCAACCATTTTAAAGTAAAAACTTTAAAAGGTTTTGGAATTGATAATGTATCTGAAGGAATTATTTCGTCAGCAGCTATTTTATTCTATTTATTTGAAACACAACACAATAAATTAAATCATATCAACACTATTAAACGCATTTATGAAGATAAATACGTTTGGATGGATAAATTTACTATTCGGAATTTAGAGTTATATCATTCAACCGCAACCAATGCTGTTACCCTTTTAGATGTTATTGACAACACCATTTCGCCTATGGGCGGACGATTATTAAAACGTTGGCTAGCATTACCTTTGAAAGATATTCATCAAATTAACAAGCGTCTTGACATTGTAAAACACTTTATAAATAACGATGTTTTTTTTGAATTAGTCACCTATCAAATAAAACAAATTAGTGATATTGAACGCTTAGTTTCAAAAGTGGCTACAGGTAAAGTAAATCCGCGTGAAGTTGTCTTGTTAAAAAATTCATTGAATGCAATTATTCCTATAAAAGAAGCTGCAGAAAAAAGTGCAAATAAATCGTTACAGATTATTGGTGAGCAAATCCAAAATTGCAAAACTTTACGCGAAAAAATAAGTAGTACTTTAAATGAAGATGCTCCAGTAAATATTAATAAAGGAAACGTTATAGCCAGTGGTGTTTCAACAGAATTAGATGAACTGAGAGCAATCTCAACTTCAGGCAAAACATACCTAGATACTATGGTTGCCCGTGAAATTGAACTTACTGGAATTCAATCCTTAAAAATTGCTTTTAATAACGTATTTGGTTATTATATTGAAGTTCGAAATACACATAAAGATAAAGTACCAGAACAATGGATTAGAAAACAAACATTAGTAAGTGCCGAACGTTATATTACCGAAGAATTAAAAGAATACGAAACCAAAATTTTAGGTGCTGAAGAAAAAATAAACGTTTTAGAACAACAGCTTTTTAATGAGCTTATTAGTAATTTATTAGATTATATTGAACCTATTCAACTAAATGCGCATTTAGTTGCCCAAATTGATTGCTTGGCATCTTTTGCTCAACTGGCTAAAAAAAACAATTATGTGTGCCCACATTTAGATGAAAGTACTGATTTAGAAATTAAAAATGGGCGTCATCCTGTAATTGAAAAACAATTACCGATTGGTGAAGAATATATTGCTAACGATTTAGTCTTAAACCGAAATCAGCAGCAAATAATTATGATTACAGGTCCAAATATGAGTGGTAAATCAGCTATTTTACGCCAAACCGCATTGATCGTTTTATTAGCACAGATGGGAAGTTATGTTCCAGCTCAAAACGCCAAAATTGGTATAGTTGATAAAATTTTTACACGCGTTGGTGCAAGTGATAATATTTCGATGGGTGAATCTACTTTTATGGTTGAAATGAATGAAACCGCAAGCATTTTAAATAATATTTCGGAAAGAAGTTTGGTATTATTAGATGAAATTGGGCGTGGAACAAGCACCTATGATGGTATTTCAATTGCTTGGGCAATTGCTGAATACTTGCATGAACATCCATCAAAGGCTAAAACATTATTTGCGACCCATTATCATGAATTAAATGATATGACTACTACTTTTGAGCGAATTAAAAACTTCAATGTATCTGTAAAAGAATTAAAAGATAGTGTTATTTTTTTACGAAAATTAATACCTGGTGGTAGCGAACACAGTTTTGGAATTTATGTAGCTAAAATAGCAGGAATGCCAACCACAGTTGTTCATAGAGCAAGTAAAATGTTAAAACAATTAGAAAAAAATCATACCAACCAAGAGGTAAAAGAGACTCTGAAAAGTACAGCTGAAAACGATTTGCAATTAAGTTTTTTTAAATTAGATGATCCTTTATTAGAAGATATTAAAGAAGAAATCTTAACTACCAATATAGATACACTAACACCTATTGAAGCCTTAATGAAATTGAATGAAATTAAACGGATGCTAACTAAAAAGTAAATCAATTATTTCTTCATAATTAGTAACAAAATATATCCTAAAATGAACTCTTTTAAAATTTTACCTCCACCAAATACTGCATCTGGAACTAATGTTTTAAGTAGATTAATTAATTAATTGATGGATTGGCTTTTCGTTATGACTATGCAACAGAAGCCTTAACTACAGAAAATTTGACTTTTAGACCAAGTGAAACAAGTATGACTATTTTAGAATTATTAAATCATATTTACCAATTAGCTAAAGTAACAGACTGTGTTTTAAACAATCAAGAAATTGAAAAAATTAATACCAACCTTTCTTTTGAATTATTAAGAGAAGAAACCTTAAAATTATATATAAAGAGCAGCAAAGAGATTAAAAAAATGACTTATTTAGAATTAGTTAACTGCACTTTTAAACCTAAAAATAAATCGATTACCTTTCCCTTTTGGAATTTAATTAATGGTTCGATTGCTGATGCTCTGACTCATGTTGGGCAGCTTAACAGCTGGAGAAGAATTTCGGGAAATCCTGTTCCAAAAAATAATCCTTGTATTGGAGAACCTTAGAATAAAATCTAAAATTGGTTTAACCTTTATTTAACGTATTTTTTAAGTAACTTTGTGCTTTTAAATAAATTGAATTATGTTTTTATTTATTAGCGCACCTGAAATTATGGTGGTATTACTTATCGTAGTAATGCTTTTTGGAGCAGATAAACTTCCTGAAATTGCTCGTGGTTTAGGTAAGGGAATGCGTCAAATTAAAGATGCCACTAATGACATTAAACGAGAAATTAAAAATACTGCTGATAAGAACGATATAAATGTAGATATGGCGGTTGATATTAAAAAGGAAATTAATAAAGTTAAAGATAACTTTGATAATTTTACAAGACCTGTTTCTAAAATTAAAGACGAAATAGAGGATTCAATAGGCTCAATAAAAAGAAAAAAACCTTAGTTTTACTATCGTACTCTGCAAATTGTTAAACCATCTCTTATTGGTAACATAAAAGTTTCTACTCTATTATCTTCTGCTATTTTTTTATTATAAGCAACTATAGCTTTAGTATCTTTATCTTTTGGATTTATTTCTTCTACAACTTTCCCACTCCATAAAACATTATCCGAAATTATAATTCCTCCAGAATTCATTTTATCAATAATCAAATCGAAATACGTTGCATAATTTGTTTTATCGGCATCAATAAACACCAAATCAAATGTATTATTTAAAGTTGGAATAACCTCTCCCGCATTGCCAATAATGGCATGAATGTTGTTTTTATAAACAGATTTTTGAAAATATTTTTTTGCAAAATTTTCTAATTCTTCATTTTTATCTATGGTAATTAATTTACCTTCTTTGGTTAGCCCTTCTGCTAAACATAAAGCCGAATAACCTGTATAAGTACCTATTTCTAAAATGGTATTTGGACGAATTAATTTAGATAAAAGTGATAAAATCCGACCTTGATATGCTCCACTTAACATTCTTGGGTTTAATATCTTCTGCCAAGTTTCCTTATTTAATTTCTGTAATAATTCGGGTTCTGTTTGGGTATGATTAGAAATATAAGTGGCTATAATTTCTGGTAAAAAGTTCATCGATTTTTTAAATAAAATAGCATTATAAATGAGTTTCTAACTCCTTTTCCATTACATTCTTTTCTTCTTCATTTAAACAATTGCACGTTTCATTTACTCTATGCTCATGACCATGAATGCATTTTGTAATAATTTTATTTTGTTTAGAATACAACCTACAATTTTTACACATAAACAAATGAATATTTAATTTAATTTTTTCCCATAAAGTAGCTTCACCGTATTGTGTTTTATCACAAATTGTTGTTGCTTCGTCGCAAGTTAATTTCATGCTCTCTTTTTTAAATTTTAAACCAATTATCTTCCATACATTTTCTTAATTGGGTTCTAGCACGGTGTATTATAACCCAAAGATTTGACGCAGTTATTGCTAGCTCCTTACATATTTCTTCAGTTTCAAAATGTTGTAGTGTTTTCATTTTAAATACCAAAGCATATTTTTCTGGTAAATTATCAATACATTTATTTATAGCTACACTTAACTCTTCATTTTCAATTAATTTTTCAGCTTCATTATCCCATGTAGTTGGCACTCGTTCTTCTATCCATTCCCCTTCTCGTTCACCTTCTGCATAAAAATTCATGTTAACTTCAGCTTTTCCTTTTACTGAATTAATTTTTCTATAATGGTCAATAATTTTTCTTTTTAAAATAGCTATTAGCCAAGTTCGCTCACTAGCCAATCCTTTAAAATTATCTTTTGCTTTTAAGCCTGCAAAAAAAGTGTCTTGCACTAAATCTTTTGCTAAATCATGATTATTGATTCTACTAATGGTATAATTGAAAAGATAATCTGCATGAAGTTTTACCCAATTATTTGGATTAAGAATATTCTTTTCTGTTGATGCCATGAATTTTATTTAGCTAATTGTAAAAGTATAAAATTATTAATTAGCGAACTTATTTATTAAATGGAATAAAGCTTTTTTATTTATTGGTTTTGTTAAATAATTATCAAATCCTTCTTTTAAAGCTTCTTTTTTATCAGATTCCATAGCAAATGCAGAAAGTGCTATTACTGGTGTAGGTTTATAGGCTTTAATAATTTTCATCGCTTCAACACCATCCATTTTAGGCATTTTAATATCCATTAAAATTAAATCTATTTGCTCATGTTTTTTAAATAATTCAACTGCCATTTCACCGTCATAGGCTTCAACAATAGTATGGTTGGTTTTGGAAAATAATTCATTTATATACATTCTGTTATATTCTTCATCTTCAGCAACTAAAATTGTGATGTTTTTGTTTTGTTTTGGATCCATAACTTTTACTTTTTCAATAACGGTAGAAACTATTGGATATTTTTTAATATAAGGAATTGTGAAATATACGGTAGTTCCGTTTTTTGAAGATTCTAACCAAATATTACCTTTAAATAATTCAACAAACTTTTTTGAGATTGCTAAGCCTAAGCCAGTTCCTTGAATTTGTTTGTTTTTAGGCATTTCGGCCTGTGTAAATCTATAAAATATTTTATTAATTAATTCCTTTTTAATACCAATTCCTGTGTCTTTTACATAAAATTCAACCATGTTGTTTTTAATATTACAGCCAAATTCTATGGTTCCTTCATTTGTAAATTTTACAGCATTGGAGATTAAATTTGTTAAAATTTGATTCAATTTATTTTTATCGGTTTCAACTACACTTTTTAAATTATCAATTCCTTTATGGCTAATTAAATTTAGCTTACTTCTATTAGTAATTGGTTTATAAAAAGTATATAAATCATCTAACAGGGTGTTTAAATTTACATTTTCATAATTTAATTTTACCATGCCCGCTTCAATCTTAGAGATATCTAAAACATCATTAACAATAGATAGCAATCGTTTACTACTATCTATGATTACATTTGCATACTTTTTCCTATTAATTTCATCTAAATTAGGTTCTAACAAAAATTCGGAAAAACCAATTATCCCATTCATTGGAGTTCTAATTTCATGGCTCATATTTGCCAAAAAAGAAGATTTTAATTTATCGGATTCCTGAGCTTTTAAGAGTGCTTGCTTTAATTCGTCATCCTTTTTCTTACGCTGTATGGTAGTACTAATTTGATCTGCAACAAATTCTAACAGATTTACATCGTTCAAATTATAAGCATTCTTATTTTCATAACTTTGTACAACAATTGCTCCAATAGCCTTATTTTTAATAATTAAAGGAACACCCAACCAACATTCGGCAGAAGAGCCTATTAAGCTAACTTCTCCTTTTTTTATTAATTGTTGATGTTCATTATTAGTTAACAATAAAGGTTTTTTTGTTTTAATTACCTGTCCAGTCAATGAATTTTCTGCAGGAAAATCTTCTACTTCTTCTTTTTCATCTACAAAAACAGGAGTTGTAATAATATCGGTTTTCTCATTATAAAGTGCTATATAAAAATTACTGGTGTCAATAACTAATTGTAACTGATTTTTAACAAAAAAACTAAACTGTTTAAAATTATTTATGGTTAAAGCTGCTTTTGAAATATTATATAAAACATCTTCCAGAGTATCTTGTTTAACTCGCTCTGTAATATCTCTAATAACCGTGTGTATTGTAGGTTTATTATTGAAATCATCAATTCTTGTCAAAGAAACTTCTGCCGGAAAAACATGTCCGTTTTTTTGTTTATGATCCCACCTAAACCTATGGCTTCCTTTTTCCAAAGCAATATTCATCATTTCTTCAGCTTTTTCATAGGAGTTTTCACCATCAAATTGTGTTTTAGGAGAAAGTTGCGACGGATGCGTATTTAATAAGGATTGCTTTGTCTTATAGCCAAATATTTTTAATGTAGATTCATTGCAATCTACAAAAATTCCGTTTTTTATAATTAGAACTGCATCTACAGATTTTTCAAAAATTTCTCTATATTTTTTTTCTGATTTTTCAATTTGCTTTTTGGCATTAATTTTATCCGTAATATCATCTACCAAACAAGCGGAACCTATTATGTTGTTTTTAGCATCTTTTAAGGTTACACTATACCAGTCACAAATTATAATTTTTCCACTTTTAGTGATATTTTCATTTGTGTTTTTTACACCACCTGATTGAACAAATATCGTTTTCCTAAGACTATTCATCTTATTCAATAAATGTGGTGGCGTTAATAAATCTTTACAAACTTTTCCTTTTACTTCTTCTTCTGTATATCCAAATATTCTTTGTGCAGATTCATTCCACTCTAAAATTTTATAGTTTAAATCCCAAATAATAGAAGCTAAAGGAGAGTTTTCAAATTGATATTTTAAACGTTGATTACTTTCAAAAAGTTGATCTTCTGTGGTTTTTTGTTCTGTTATATCTTCTACAATACCCTGTAAATGCGTAATTTCATTCTTGTTATTATGTATTAAATCTATATTCGCTTTAATCCATTTTATATAACCTTGTTTAGTAATAATTCTAAATGGTTTGGTTCTAAATTCACTTTTTGATGTGGTTTTAACTAATTTAAAAACTTCCGATTGCACATAAACTATATCCTCTGGATGAATTATTTGGTAAAGTTTAATGGTTCCTTTTAAAAATTCTTTGTAGGAATAACCAAATAATTTTTTGGTATTCTCAGATGCAAAAACTACTGGAAAATTCTGTGCATTTTCAGTTAAAAAAGCAACGGAGGAACTTTTATTTATAATATTATAGGCTTCTTTGATTTTATTTTCAGCTATTTTTTTAGCTGTAATTTCTTCAAAAAACATAGAAACCCCTTCTTTTGAAGGAATTATTCTGTTGTCAAACCATTTATGCCAAGGTTCAAAATAATTTTCAAAATGAATGGTTTTATTAGTTTTAACCGCTTTATGAAAAGCATCAAAAAAAACATCTCCTTCTTTTTCAGGAAATTCAACCCAAATATTTTTACCAATTAATTCTGAGGCTGATTTTCCCAATAACTCTTCGGCCTTTTTATTTACATATAGATAATTTGATTTTTTATCTAAAATTACAAATCCATCATGAATGCTAGAAAGCGTATTAGATAATAAATTTTTAGTGTTATTTAATTTTTCTTCGGCAAGTATATTTTCTGTTATATTTTGAAAAATACCAACAATTTTTACAATTCTATTTCCTTCGCAAATTACATTTCTAGTTTCTTGAACATATATTAATTTTCCTTGTTTGGTAATTAATCGATAATTAAAACTTTGATGTTGATTTTTTAATAAATAGTCTATTTCAAAATTATTTACAAATTTTCTATCCTCTTTATGAACAAATGATAAATAGTAATCTAAATCTAAATGATTCTTATTATTTTGTAACCCAAGTAATTGATATGCTTCAGAGGACCAATAAAGTTCTTTAGTTTCATACGTGTAACTCCAGCTTCCAATTTTAGCAATTTTTTGAGCCTCCTTATACCTATTTTCACTTTCAATTAATTTTTTTCTATCTTGAACTCTTTCAGTAATATTTTCAACGGTTACAATTACATTTTTCAAAGTTTCTTCATAACCGTCTTGTACTTTAAAATTAATTAAAATATCTATTTCATTGCCATCAAATGTTTTGTTTACAGTTTCTACCTTTGAAGTTTTTTTACCTAACAATATATCTAACATCAATTTTGTAAAACCAATGTGAGAGTTTTTGGTAAACATTTTCTCCAAATTATTTAACAAGTCTTTCTTATTTTTAGCCTTATATAATTTTACGGCAGCATTATTGACTTCCTTAATTATTTCAAATGAATTTATTTTATGGATTACATCAGGAGTATTTAACAAATACGACTTTACATCCATTTTTTGCTCTGCTGCTTTAGTTACAATATATTGTTTAACCAATGAAAAATCTTCTACAAAAATGGCTATAGGTATGTGTTCAAAAAAAGAGTAATCTCTTTTTTGATTTGCTAATGTGACTTCGTTTAACAGATTATTTTTTAAATTTTCATTAATCATATTGTAAGATTAGCATCGAAATTTTATTTTTAAAAATGTAATATCCTTCTTTTTCTCCAATGAATCAATAAAAATACGTTTTTTTTTAATAAACGGCACGTTTTAAACAATAAAATGCAAATTACGACATCTAAAAAAATAGGACAAATTATTCGTTTTGGTATAAAATTTTAAATTCTGAACCATGGTTTAGAGTACTTTTTACCTCCAAAATCCCAGCATGTTTTTCAATAATCATTTTGGCAATTGCAAGCCCCAAACCAATACATTTATTCTTCGTTTCGTCGTAAGTATTTACTACAAAAAAAGGCTCGAATATATGTGGTAAATTATCTTCTGAAATGCCAATTCCTTCATCTAAACAAATAATTTCAATTTTATTATTATTTTCATTTATGGAAATGGCAACCGTTGTGTTTTCATCTGAATAGCGAATTGCATTATGGAGAATATTGTTCAACGCTATGGTTATTTCAAAAGCATCAATATTTAAAAATAATTCGTTTTTATAATATTTTTTTAAGATGTTTATATTTTTCTTGTCTGCTTCTTTACTTAGCTTATTAACTACACTCTCTACCAATTCAATAAAGTTTACCTTCTCTAAACTAAGTTTAAACTCTGAAGATGTTACTTGTGCGTATTTGGAAATAGACGTTAAAAAATTAATAGAAAATTTAGCTGAATTGTTTATTGCATTTAAAAATTTAGTTAATTTTTCAGGGGAATAATCCTCTAAATCTTCTAACATCATTTCAGAAAAAGAAGAAATTACACCAATCGGGTTTTTTAAATTATGAGTAAGTTTACCTAATATCTTTTGATTTTCTTTAGTAACCGATTTTAGTTGATTATTTTTTTGTTTAAATTTTAAACTTAATTCAACTATTTTTTCTTCTAAATTTTGAATGTATTCTTCGGATTCTTTATCAATTGCGCTCAATGCTTATCTTTTTTATGTAAATTTAGTCGAATTATTACACATTTTCAAAATATTGCATTACTGATTTTTGATTACTTTTGTTTTTTACGATAAAATTTAAAAATAATGACCTCCTCAAAAAACGATTATAAAAGAATTACTACTAACAGTTTGGTAGAAATGAAACAAAATGGTGAAAAGATTGCCATGCTAACTGCCTACGATTATACCATGGCTAAAATATTGGACAATGCAGGTATTGATATTATTTTAGTAGGAGATTCAGCATCTAATGTTATGGCAGGTCATGAAACAACTTTACCCATTACTTTAGACCAAATGATTTACCATGCAAGCTCAGTAGTTAGGGCAATTGAACGTAGTTTAGTGGTGGTAGATTTACCTTTTGGCAGTTACCAAGGAAACTCAAAAAGTGCTCTAGAATCTGCTATAAGAATTATGAAAGAAGCAGGGGCACATTCTGTTAAATTAGAAGGAGGAAGTGAAATAAAAGAATCTATTTCCAGAATATTAACTGCCGGAATTCCAGTTATGGGACATTTAGGTTTAACGCCACAATCCATTTATAAATTTGGAACTTATACCGTTAGAGCCAAAGAAGAACACGAAGCAAAAAAACTAAAAGAAGACGCAAAATTATTAGAGGAATTAGGATGTTTTGCATTGGTATTAGAAAAAGTTCCTGCAAAATTGGCAAAAGAAGTTGCAAAAAGCCTTTCAATTCCTGTAATTGGAATTGGTGCAGGAAATGGAGTTGATGGGCAAGTACTAGTTATGCATGATATGTTAGGAATGACTCACGAATTTAGTCCTCGTTTTTTAAGACGATATGCAAATTTATATACTGAAATGACCTCTGCCTTTAAAAATTACATTAGCGATGTTAAAAGTGAGGATTTCCCAAACGAAAATGAGCAATATTAAATAAATGAAAGTATTACTTGCGGATAAAAATCATCATTTACTAAAAACGCAATTAGAAAATTTAGGTTGCGTTTGTGAAGAAGATTACACTTCAACCAAAATCCAAATTGAAGAAAAAATTGAAGACTACCAAGGAATTGTAATTCGAAGCAGATTTAATATTGATCAACAATTTATGGATAAAGCAATCCGCTTAAAATTTATTGCTAGAGTTGGCGCAGGGTTAGAAAGTATTGATATTGAATATGCCAAACAAAAAGGAATTGAGCTTATTTCTGCTCCTGAAGGCAACAGAAACGCAGTTGGCGAACACGCATTAGGCATGATTTTATCTCTATTTAACAATTTAAAGAAGGCCGATTTAGAAATTAGAAATGGTAAATGGTTAAGAGAAGAAAATCGTGGTTTAGAATTAGAAGGCAAAACTGTAGGAATTATCGGTTATGGAAACATGGGAAAATCCTTCGCTGAAAAATTAAAAGGTTTTAATGTAAATGTAATTTGTTATGATATTTTAGATAATGTTGGCGATGAAAATTGTAAACAAGTAACCTTAGAAGAATTACAAGAAAAAACAGATGTTTTAAGTTTACACACCCCATTTAATAAATTGTCATACAATATGGTAAACACCCAATTTATTAATAATTTTAAAAACCCTTTCTACCTGATAAATACTGCCAGAGGTTCGGCTGTAGTAACTTATGATTTAGTGGACGCTATGAAGAAGAAGAAAGTTTTAGGTGCTTGTTTAGACGTATTAGAATATGAAAAATTATCCTTTGAAAATTTATTTGAGAATGAATCTTTACCCGAAGCATTTAAGTATTTAATTAATTCTGACAAAACAATATTATCCCCGCATATTGCAGGTTGGACCGTAGAATCAAAAATAAAATTAGCCCAAACCATTGTTGATAAAATTGAGCGTAATTTTTTCTCTAAAAACATTGAAACACCTATTAAAGTATTTACTAAAGTTACTGGAATTGGTGGTTTGTTTTTTAAAACTGAAAATCCAGATGAATTAAAGAAATGGTATAAAAAACACCTTGGATTTAATACTGACGATTGGGGTTGTACTTTTTGGTGGAAAGATAAAAATGGAAAGCCTGCCAGCACTCAATGGAGTCCTTTTAAAGGTGATACTAATTATTTTTTCCCTTCAAAAAAAGAGTTTATGTTTAATTATCGTGTTGAAAATTTAGAAAAATTACTCATTCAACTTAAAAAAGAAGGCATCAACAACATTGGTAACGTTGATGAATATGATTATGGAAAATTTGCTTGGATATTAGATCCTGACGGAAATAAAATTGAACTTTGGGAACCAATTGATGATGCTTTTATAAGTTAATTTTTTTACTTTTAAGAAACATTAAATTAAAACTATGAATATCGTAGACGAAAATGGCAATATAATTAACAATCAAATGCACGAGAGTAAACGTGTTATTGCCGGAATTTTAGGGATTTTATTGGGCGCGTTGGGTGTACACAAATTTGTGTTGGGTTATACCACACAAGGCATTATAATGCTTGTGATTACCGTGTTTACTTTTGGATTTGGAGCCAGCCTTACAGGATTAATTGGATTAATTGGATTAATTGAAGGTATTATTTATTTAACTAAATCTGATGAGGAATTTATTGAACTTTACCAGAAAAATGAAAAACACTGGTTTTGAAAATATTATTTTGAAGTAGGTGTTTCTTCTATTTCATTCTCATTATTTCCTACATCACTATTACTTTCTAATTGTGCTTGAAATTCTTCCATAACTGGTTTTACAGTGCTTTCTGGTATATCTGAAATTCTAATATACATTAAGCCATCAATAGCATTATTAAATTTAGGATCTACATTAAACGCTACTAACCTTGCATTTTGTTTTACATATTTTTTTATTAACACAGGAATTCGAAGTGCTCCCGGTTCAATTTCATCTATAATTTTATCAAACTTATTCATATCCGATTGAGTAGCATCAAAAACAAAATCTTTATCTGCATCTTTTAACTTTACTTTATATTCTTGTTTTGGATGAATATATTGAGCAATATACGGATCGTAATAATGAGATTTCATAAACTGAATCATCAGGGATTTAGAAAAATTAGAAAACTGATTACTTATGCTAACTCCGCCAATTAAATATTTATACTCCGGATGTCGTAGCGTTACATGAACGATGCCCTTCCATAATAAAAATAAAGGCATTGGTTTTTGTTGATATTCTTTAATTATAAAAGCCCGTCCCATTTCAATAGAATTTTCCATCATGGAATATAATTCTGGTTCAAACTTAAATAAGGTTTGAACATAAAAACCTTCAATACCATATTTTTTGAATATTCCTTTTCCTAAACCCATTCGGTATGCTCCAACCAATTTTTTACTAGTATCGTCCCATAAAAATAAATGATGGTAATAACCATCAAAAACATCTAAATCTAGAGATTCATTTGTACCTTCTCCAACTTCTCTAAAAGTAATTTCTCGTAATCGCCCTATTTCAAATTTAAGATTTGGTATTTTTTCACTTGCTGCAAAAAACACTTCATAATTTTTACTTTTAAGCAAGCATCCACCATTGGCTCTTAAATCATGAACTTCCTTTATAATTTTATCTTTATTTTTTTGACAAACCACTTCTTTTGGATGTCGCTGTTTTTTCGAAATTTTTAAAGAATTTGTTACAATATTTTTGGTTTCTTTTTCAAACGGATTTGCCAACATATAGGTTTTTCTACGAATAAAATTACAAAAATCTACTGTATTGGTATATTCTTCCTGATCTTTAACTAAAATAGGTTTACCTATTCTAACCTTAATTATCCGTTCTTTTTGAGATAATAATTCTGATGGTAGTTTTGCCGTACGGAGTTTATTATTAAGTTTTGATAAAAAATAAAATAAACGACTGTTTTTAGCATGAAAATAAATTGGAATTACTGGAACTTTTGCTTTTTGAATCAATTTTATAGCTCCTTCTTCCCAAGGTTTATCAACAATTAATTTACCATCTTTATAGGTGGAAACTTCTCCAGCAGGAAATATCCCCAAAGGAAATCCTTCATTTAAATGTGCAAAAGCACTTTTTAATCCAGATAAACTTGATTTGCTATCTTTTCGATCTTCAAAAGGATTAACTGGTAAAACAAATGGTTTTATAGGTTCAATTTTATGTAATAAAAAATTGGCAATTATTTTATAATCCGGGCGTTTTTCAATAAGTAATTTTAACAATAAAATACCATCAATACCACCTAAAGGATGATTGGAAACGGTTATAAAAGCACCCATTTTAGGAATTCGTTTTAAATCTTCTTCTGGAATTTCAAATTTAATTTGCAAATCATTTAATAAGGCTTCAAAAAAGTCAAGGTCCTTTAAATGTTTATGCTTATTATAAATTTTATTAATCGTTGAAATTTTGAGCACTTTTAGTAGAAGCCAACCTAAAAAGGTTCCTAAAAATCCATACTTATCAAGGCTTGTTGCTTTTGCAACTTCTTTAGCTGTTACTAAACTCATTTGTTAAAAATTAACCGTAAACACAAAAATACATAAAATTATTTCATAATAAATTGAACCGTTCCTTTAGTTGCCTGTTTTAAGAGTAAGGTTCCTTTTTTCTCAATAAACTCAATGGCTTTTTTATTGGCGTGCCTTACCGTATATAACGCTACATTATTGGTGTAATTTACTTGATATTTCAAATTTATTTCTTGTAAAAAATCTGTCAACCTATTGTATTTATCTTCAACACAAACTGAAAAACTTAAGGCTGAATTTTGAATAAGGTTTACTTTTAATTTGAATTCATGTAATTTTTTAAAAATATCACTTAGATTTTCTTCTACCATAAATGAAAAATCTTTTGCTGAAAAAGCAATTAAAATTTGATGTTGTTTTAAAATATAACAAGCAGTTTCAGGTGCTAATGCAGTTCCTTTAGAAACCGTTGTTCCTTTGTTTTCTATATCATAAAATGATCTAACATACAAAGGAATATTTTTGTTTTCTAGTGGTTTTAAAGTTTTTGGATGTATTACAGATGCTCCATAAAATGCCATTTCAATGGCTTCATTATAGGAAATATGATTTAATAATTGAGTGTTTTCAAAAAAACGTGGATCTGCGTTTAAAACACCCGGAACATCTTTCCAAATAGTTACACTTTTAGCCTCTAAACAAAAAGCAAAAATAGCTGCTGAAAAATCGGATCCTTCACGTCCAAGCGTGGTGGTTTTATGCTCTTTATTTGAGCCTAAAAATCCTTGAGTTATTATTAAACTACTTGATTTTAATTGCTGAATGTTTTGCTGTGTTTTTTTCCAATCTACTTTTGCATCTCTATAAAAAGCATCTGTTTTAATATAATCTCTAACATCAACCCAAGTATTTTTAATATTAATTTTATTTAAATAGGCACTCACTATTTTAGTGGATAAGAGTTCTCCAAAACCAACAATCTGATCGTAAATTAAATTATAATTTTTAGACTTATTTTGAATAAGAAATGTTCCAAGTTGCCCAAATAAAATTTCAATTTCAGTAAAAAAAGAATGGGTGTTTTCTTCAAACAAATCGTTAGTTATTTGAAGATGAAAATTTCTGACATCTTCAATATTTTGAGAAATAGCTGCTGATTTTTGAAAATAGGAGTTTACAATTTTTTCAAAAGCATTGGTCATTTTACCCATTGCTGAAATAATAACTACGGTATTTTTAAAACCTTCATGTTTTAATACGTTTGCAACATTTTTTACACTTTTAGCGTCTTTTACTGAAGCTCCTCCAAACTTAAAAACTTTCATTATTTATTTTAAATAGTTTGTTATTTTCTCTCTAGTTATTTGTGCTGTATCCCAATCTCTTAACACCGTTGCTCCAGATTTTTCATAAAAATCAATTGCAGGTTTGTTCCAGTCTAACACCACCCACTCCACGCGTCGTACATTTTTTTTGAAAGCATAGGATAATACTTTTTTATACAACGCAGTTCCAATATTTAAACCTCGCATTTCTTTTGCAACTATTAAATCTTCTAAATGAATTGTTGGTCCTTTCCATGTTGAATACCTTGGGTAAAATAAAGCCATTCCAACAACTTCATTATTCATTTCTGCAACATAAATTTTAAATAATGGTCTATCACAAAAACCCGCTTTTTCTAAATCTTCTAACAAAACCTCAACAGCATTTGGCTCTTTTTCAAAAATTGCCAATTCTTTAATTAATTTCAATACTGAGGGCATATCCTTTTTTTTACCCTTTCTAATTATAAAACTCATTTTTTTAGATGCTTTTTTATCCATTTCTGCTAAAATAAAAAATCTTTAGCCAAAACTAACTTTTAATCAAGTCTCTTTTTAAAATTTATTTTACCGATATTTGTAAAAACAAACCACACCACACTATGAAAAATAGTCATCTTACCTTAGGCGAGTTTATTATTGAAAATCAAAAACATTACAAATCAACCACAGGTGAATTTACCCGCCTAATTAGCTCGATAAAATTAGCTGCAAAAGTGGTTAATTATAAGGTTAATAAAGCTGGTTTAGTAGATATTTTAGGAGATGCTGGAGATACTAATATTCAAGGAGAACATCAACAAAAACTAGATGTTTATGCTAATACAGTTTTTATGGAAACCCTTATTAATCGTGAAATTGTGTGTGGAATTGCAAGTGAAGAAGAAGATGAATTTGTAACCATAAGAGGAAAGCATGAAACCAACGAGAATAAATATGTGGTTTTAATGGATCCACTGGATGGTTCATCTAATATTAATGTAAATGTTTCGGTTGGAACCATTTTTTCTATTTATAGAAGAGTAACTCCTATTGGCACTCCAGTAGAGGAAATGGATTTTTTACAACGAGGAAACCAGCAGGTTGCTGCTGGTTATGTAGTTTATGGAACTTCAACTATGTTGGTGTTAACTTCAGGAAATGGCGTTAACGGATTTACCTTAAATCCTGCAATAGGCTCGTTTTATTTATCGCATCCAAATATGAAATTTCCTGAAAATGGAAAAATTTATTCTATAAACGAAGGAAATTATGTGCATTTCCCTCAAGGTGTCAAAGATTATTTAAAGTATTGCCAAGAAGAAAAAGAAGATAGACCTTATACTTCACGTTATATTGGATCGTTAGTATCTGATTTTCATAGAAATATGATAAAAGGGGGTATTTATTTGTATCCAACAAGTACTAAAAGTCCAAAAGGAAAATTGCGCTTATTATACGAATGCAATCCTATGGCATTTTTAGCGGAACAAGCTAATGGTAGAGCAACTGATGGTTTTCAGCGAATTTTAGATATTAAACCTACGGAATTACATCAACGAGTTCCATTTTTTTGTGGAAGTAAAACTATGGTACAAAAAGCAGAAGAATTTATGGCTAAATATCCTAATGATGCAAAGTACAATGAAGAAGAGGAAATACTAAAGCAATAAAATTTACCAATACAACTATAAAAACATTCGATTTTTAAGATTGGTTTTCGTTCGCTACCTTTGAAATATTAATTTTTAAACTAAAAAAATACTATTATGGCTTTCGAATTACCAAAATTACCGTACGCTTATGATGCGTTAGAACCATATATTGATGCTAGAACTATGGAAATTCATAGCACAAAACACCATGTTGGTTATACTAACAATATAAATAAAGCAATTGCCGGAACCGATTTAGATTCTAAATCTATTGAAGATATACTAACTAATTTAGATTTATCTAACACTTCTGTTAGAAACAATGCAGGAGGTTATTATAATCATCATTTGTTTTGGAATGTTATGAATCCTGAAGGAAAAGGCTATTTATCTGGTGAATTAAAAGATGCTATTATTGCAGCATTTGGCTCAGTAGAAAATTTTAAAGATGCTTTTGCCAAAACAGCAGCTACCAGATTTGGTTCAGGCTGGGCTTGGCTTTGTGTTCATAAAGGAGGGAAAGTTGAAATTTGTTCAACCGCTAACCAAGATAATCCAATGTCACCAGGCGTTGGTTGTGGAGGTTTCCCTATTTTAACTTTAGATGTTTGGGAACATGCCTATTATTTAAAATATCAAAACAGAAGACCAGAATATATTAATGCGTTTTTTAATGTAATTAACTGGAATTATGTTGAAAAGCTTTATGCTGAAAACAAATAAGTTTCTACTTACCTCTAAATAAAATCAAAAAAGAGGCTGTCTGAAAAGTGTCACTCTGAATGAAAATGAAGAATCTCACAATAATCAAATTGCTGGGAATTAGACAAATAAGATTTTTCGACTGCGCTCAAAATGACAATTAAAAGACTTTTCAGACAGCCTCTTTTTTAGCCCAGTATTTCTGTTTTTCTAAATATTATTATAATGTAATTAGAACTGAAAACAATAATTATCCTAATTATTTTAATGCTAACACTAACGCTTCATAAGGTTGTAATTTTTGGCTCACTTTAGCATTTGAATAATTGCTTAATAACACTTTTGCATTATTTAAATCTAAACCAGTATTAACCGTTGCTATTACCGATTTAAAGTTTAAAAGTATCAACATTTTTTGATTGCCTGAAGTTCTTGTATAAGCATATACATTAGGGTTATCTTTGTCTAACAACTCATAACTTCCATAAACTAAAACATCTTTATTATTTTTCCTTAATTGAACCAATTTTTTAAAGTAATTAAGTGGAGAATCTGGATTATTTTCTTCAGAAACTACATTGATTTCATTTTTGTTTTCGTTAATTTTTATCCAAGGAATTCCCGTTGTAAATCCTGCATTTTCTGAAGCATCCCATTGAAATGGTGTTCTACCATTATCCCGTGCACTTATTTTTTGGCCTTCTAAAAAATAATGTAAATCACCGCCTTCATCTTTGATGCGCTTATACATACCAATAGTTTCAATATCTCTATAATCTTTAATGTCATTAAATTTTATATTAGACATTCCTAATTCATCACCAAAATAATAATAAGGTGTGCCACGCATCGTTAATAAAAATGTGGAAAGCATTTTTGAAGAAATCGCTCTAAATTCTTTACTGTCATTTCCCCATCGGGTTACCATTCTTGGTTGATCATGATTCCCTAAATAGATAGTACCCCAACCTTTTTTTTCAAAAACACTATCCCATTGTGAATACACTTTTTTAAAATCAGTTAACTTATAACCGTTAGGATCCATTTGTTTAAATTGATTTGGCAAATACCCTAAATTAACACCATCAAAATGATAACTCATATCTAATTCATGGCGAGCAGGATCTACAAAATTCATAGCTGTTTTTAGCGTGGTTCCAGCACCTTCTGCAAGTGACATGACATCATATTTGCTTAATACCTCACGATTCATTTCTTGTAAATACTCATGTAAATGTGGTCCACTTGCAAAATATTGTCCCCAAGACCCATTAAACTTTTCTTTTAAAATTTTTTCAGTAATTACAGGGAAAGTTGTGTCTTTGCTTATAAACGGAATCACATCCATTCTAAAACCATCTACACCTTTTTTTAACCACCTATTCATCATGGCGTAAATTTCTTGTCTGACTTTTGGGTTTTCCCAATTTAAATCTGGTTGCTTATAGCTAAAATAATGTAGGTAATAACTATTTGTTAATTTATCATATTTCCAAGCACTGCCATCTTCATCAAAAGCGCAAGGTCTAAAAGGTGGTGTTCCTTTTTCGGCTGGCCACCAATGGTAATAATTTCGATATGGATTTGTTCTTGAACTACGTGATTGTTTAAACCACTCATGCTGGTCACTACTATGATTTACTACCAAATCCATCACTAATTTTAATCCGAGTTTATGCATTTCGGAAAGCATGGTATCAAAATCTTTCATCGTTCCAAATTCTTTCATGATAGCGTCATAATTGCTAATATCATAGCCATTATCTGCATTTGGACTAGCATAAATTGGATTTAACCAAATGATATCTACCCCTAAGCTTTTAACATAATCTAAACGACTGGTAATTCCTTTTAAATCTCCAATACCATCACCATCTGTGTCTTGAAAACTTCTTGGATAAATTTGATAGACAACTGCCTCTTTCCACCATTTTTTATTTACGGTGTTTTGTGTTGTTTTTTGAGACTTTGTGCTTTTAGTAGATTTTTTACAAGATATAATCGTTATTAAAAAAAATAGGATAATACTTGCTAAAAACCAAGTGAGTTTTTTCATAATATAAAAATTGAAAATTTGATTCTTTAAAATTACTAAAAAAAGCAGTCTTTTAATCTTTTCAACTCTTTAATTTTGAGCTAAAAAACTCAAATCATGAAATTAATAAGCTCTTTTATTAGCGCCTTCGTAAAAATTAATAAATGCATCATTCACTACTCTATTTCCTCCAGAAGTTGGATAATCACCAGTAAAATACCAATCGCCCAAGTGATTTGGAATGGCTTTATGCAAATTTTTAACGGTTTGATAAACAATTTCTACTTCAGCATTAATAGATGATGTTTTTAGCATTTCCGCTATTTTATCTGAAATTTGTTTATTTGTAAAAGGTTCATAAATTTTAGTTACTGCATTTATAATTTCAGAATCCTCAAATACTTGTTGTTGTTTACAATCCTTATAAACTTCTTCAAGAATATGATTTTGATTGGTTTGCCGTAACAATTCTAAAGCAGCTCTAAACGCAATAAAATCGCCCAATTTTGCCATATCAATCCCATAACAATCCGGATATCTAATTTGCGGAGCGGAAGAAACTACTACTATTTTTTTTGGATGTAATCTATCTAAAATTTTAATAATGCTTTTTTTCAAGGTAGTTCCCCGAACAATACTATCATCAATTATTACTAAATTATCTGTAGGATTTACAATGCCATAAGTAACGTCATACACATGCCCAACTAAATCGTCCCTACTGTTATCATCTGCAATAAAGGTTCTTAATTTAGCATCTTTAATTGCTAACTTTTCAAATCGTGGTTTTTCGGATAAAATTTCGGTTACTTTCTCAGCAGATAAACTGCGTTGTCCTTCTAAAATAATTTTGGTTTTTTGGACATTCAAATAATCTACGGCTGCTTCACGCATGCCGTAATAAGAGGTTTCTGCCGTATTTGGTATATATGAAAACACCGTATTTTTAATATCATTATTAATTTTTTTAAGAATTTGTGGAAATACTAATTTACCTAAATTTTTTCGCTCTTGGTAAATAGCTGCATCACTCCCTCTTGAAAAATAAATACGTTCAAATGAACAAGCTTTTTTTGGTAGCGGTTCTTTTATTTTATTAGTTGAAATTGCACCATTTCTTTTAATTAATAATGCATTTCCAGGCTTTATTTCTTTAACTTTTTTAATAGGAACATTAAAAACCGTTTGAATTACTGGTCGTTCAGAAGCCACCACAACTACTTCATCATCACTATAATAAAATGCAGGTCTAATGCCAGCAGGATCTCGTAATACAAAAGCATCTCCATGACCTAATAAACCGGCCATAGTGTAACCTCCATCCCAGTTTTTAGCAGATTTTTTAAGTATTTTTTTTAAATTTAACCGTTCTTCAATTATTGGAGAAGCTTCTTTTTTAGAATATCCTTCTTTTTTTAATTCTTGATATAATTTTGTGGTTTCATCATCAATAAAATGACCCATTTTCTCCATAACTGTAACCGTATCCGTCATCTCTTTTGGATGTTGACCGATTTCAACCAAATCATTGAACAACCTTTTTGAATTGGTCATATTAAAATTACCCGCAACAATTAAACTTTTATGCATCCAATTACTTTGGCGTAAAAACGGATGTACGTTTTCAATGCTATTACTACCAAAAGTTCCATAACGTACATGTCCTAAATATAAATTGCCAATATAGGGAGCGTTTTCAAGCTGCCACTTAACATCGTCTATCTTATTAGGAAAAGTGGTATTTAATTTGTTTAACCGTTCATTAATTTGAGCAAAAACATCTTGAATTGGTTGATCTGCATTAGAACGAACACGACTTATATAACGAGTTCCTGGCTGTACATTAAATTTAATACTGGCTATACCTGCACCATCTTGACCGCGATTGTGCTGTTTTTCCATTAATAAATACATTTTATTTAACCCATAAAATGCCGAACCATATTTGTCTTTGTAAAATTGCAATGGCTTTAATAATCGAACCATTGCTATACCACATTCATGTTTAATTGCGTCACTCATATTTTAAATATTAGCAGTAAAATTATATAAAAAATTCCGCACACAGGCGGAATATATTTTTTAGCTTAATTCAATATCAAATTGTGTTAACAACTTAAATTGCAATAATCGCTTCTGAATTTCATCGTGAGTTAAGGTTTCCATACGCTTTGTACCAAATTTTTCAACACAAAATGAAGCTAAATTTGAACCAGCAATAACAGCACGTTTCATATTTTCAAAAGAAATATCTCCTGTTCTAGATATATGTCCAATAAATCCACCTGCAAAAGTATCTCCCGCACCAGTTGGATCAAAAACTTCTTTTAAAGGTAAGGCTGGTGCAAAAAATACTTTCCCGTCATTAAACAATAACGCTCCATGTTCACCTTTTTTAATAACCACAAATTTTGGTCCCATTTCATGAATTTTATGCGCAGCTTTCACTAAAGAGTATTCCCCTGAAAGTTGTCTTGCTTCTTCATCATTTATAGTAATTACATCAATTTTTGCAATTACTTCCATCAACTCATTCCAAGTATTATCCATCCAAAAATTCATAGTGTCTAACACCACTAATTTTGGTCGAATTGGAATTTGTTTTATCACCTCCATTTGAACTGCCGGATGCAAATTGCCTAACATTAAAAAATCAGTATCTTTAAAATTTTCTGGTACAATCGGATTAAAATCTGCTAATACATTTAAATCCGTTACAAGGGTATCTCTAGAATTTAAATCGTTTTTATATTTACCACTCCAAAAAAATGTTTTCCCATTTTCTATAATTTCAATACCATCTGTATTAATATTTCTTTCGTTTAATTTTGACAAATACGCTTTCGGAAAATCTCCTCCTACAACAGATACAATACCCGATTTGGCTCCAAATTGTGATGCAGATAATGAAATGTAGGTTGCTGCACCTCCTAAAATTTTGTCGGTTTTACCAAATGGTGTTTCAATAGCATCAAAAGCAACTGTTCCAACAATTAATAATTTACTCATAATTTTTATTAGCTAACTATCTCTTTTTTGATATATCTTCTTATATATTTTTTTAAGAGGGTAGATGTGATTATTTTTGCAAAAATAAGTTTAAAAAATGACTATCAAAGAAATACAAGAAGAAATTATAACCGAGTTTTCCATGTTTGAAGATTGGATGGAACGTTATGAATATATTATTGAATTAGGAAAATCGTTACCTCTTATTGATGAAGCTAACAAAAAGGATGAAAATTTAATAAATGGCTGTCAATCTAAAGTTTGGTTACATTCTAAAATTGAAGGTGATACATTAACTTTTGCGGCCGATAGTGATGCCATTTTAACTAAAGGAATAATCGCTATGTTGTTACGTGTTTTCAACCATCACACTCCAAAAGAAATTTTAGATGCTGATACTGATTTTATTGATAAAATTGGGCTAAAAGAACACTTATCTCCAACACGTGCTAACGGATTGGTTTCTATGATAAAACAAATAAAATTATACGCACTTGCTTTTCAATCGAAATTAAGCTAATAATTGTATATTTGCACTTATTTAGAATGAATATAAAGAAAGATTTTTGAAATGAATAGTGAACGTGTTCAAGATTTAGGCGATAAAATTGTAGAAGTTTTAAAATCGATTTACGACCCTGAAATCCCTGTAGATATTTTTGAATTAGGCTTAATTTATGATGTATTTGTAAGTGAAAATAACGATGTTAAAATATTAATGACTTTAACCTCGCCTAATTGCCCGGTTGCCGAAACTTTACCTGTTGAAGTTGAAGAAAAAGTAAAGGTACTTGAAGAAGTAAAAAATTGTGAAGTAGAAATTACTTTTGATCCAATTTGGACTCAAGATATGATGAGTGAAGAAGCTAAATTAGAACTTGGTTTTCTATAAACTCTTTTCTAGATGGCTGATGAGTTAGTAAATAGAGTTTCAAAAAGTAGTTTAAAAACTATTAATTTAGAAGATTTTTACCCTTCGGAAAAACGGGTAATTCTGGATATAAAACCATGGCTATTTAATGAGTTTGTTTTAAAAGAAAAAGATTTTAGAAATTCTCTAAAAAATCATGACTGGACACAGTATAAAAATCAATACATCGCTTTAACGTGTTCCACAAATGCTATTATTCCGTCTTGGGCTTATATGCTTATTGCAACTTATTTATCTCCATTTGCAAAAAAAACAATTGTTGGAAATTTACTGGAACTTGAAAACGCCATTTTTCAAGATATTTTAACCAACTTTGATTATTCCGCTTACAAAAATTCACTCGTAATTATTAAAGGCTGTACAAATAAACCTATTCCTGAAACTGCTTATATTCAATTAGTTGAAAAATTACAGCCTATTGCAAAATCAATTATGTTTGGTGAAGCTTGTTCATCAGTGCCACTTTATAAAGTCACTAAATAAAAAAGTGACTTTTTAAACCATAATTGGTCTAATATTTATATTAACTTTAAGTTTAAAAAAAATAAAAATTATGAAAAAATTAATTTTACTGATGCTAATTATTACAAATACAATTGTGTTTGCTCAAGAAAAAAAAGAAGATAAAAAAGATGGCTGGACTAAAAAAGGAAACATTACTTTCTTATTTAATCAATCCGCATTTTCTAACTGGGTTACTGGTGGCGAAAACAATATTGCCGGGAATTTAGGTGTTAATTACGATTTTAATTATGCTAAAGGAAATTTAACTTGGGATAATAAAATTATTGCATCTTATGGTTTAACCAAAAGTAAAAACAGTGCTTTTGAAAAGAAAACTGATGATCGTTTTGAATTTAATTCGTTAGTAGGTAAAAAAGCAAAAGGATTTTGGTTTTACTCAGCTTTTTTAAATTTTCAAACACAGTTTAGCAAAGGTTATGTTTATGGAACCGATACTAACGGCGCAGAAACTAGAACTGAACACACCAACTTTTTATCGCCAGCAAACCTCTCTTTTGGTCCAGGAATGTTATGGAAAAAAAGTGATAATTTAAAATTTAATTTAGCTCCTGCAACTATTAAATTGGTATTAGTTGACAAAGCATTTACCTTGCCTAATAATGCTTATTTTGGCGTTGACCAAGGAAAAAGTACAAGAACAGAATTTGGGTTCAATGCCTCTGGATACGCTAAATTAAATTTAATGGAAAATGTTTCTATGGAAAATATCTTAAATTTATATACCAATTATTTAGAAGATCCACAAAATGTAGATGTTGATTATACGATGAATTTGGTAATGAGTATTAACAAATATTTATCTACTAATTTAACTTTTCAAGTGGTTTATAATGATAATGCTTATCAAGGATTTCAGGTTAGAGAAGTTTTTGGTGTTGGAATAAATTATGGATTTTAATTAAAATTAAAAAAACACTAAAAAGGCACACTAATTAGCGTGTTATTTTATAACTTCCTTTTTCTATAAGAACTATATCCTTAAACTACAATTAAAATTTATTGCTTATTTTAGCTATAAACAAATAAGTAAAATGTCATTACTAATAGTTTACGCTACTTTATCAATATTTTTATCGTTTTTATGTTCAATACTTGAAGCTGTTTTGTTAAGTATTTCCGTTCCTTTTATAACTATTAAAAAAGAAGAAGGAAAAAAATATGCAATTATTCTAGAGAAATTAAAAAATGATGTTGACAAACCTTTAATTGCCATTTTAACCCTAAATACCATTGCGCATACTGTTGGAGCTATTTTAGTTGGTGTTCAAGCAGAATCATTAGATTATAAAATTAATATTTTTGGTATAAATATGGTTGGTATTATATCGGCAATTATGACTATTTTAATATTGGTAGTATCAGAAATAATTCCTAAAACAATTGGCGCAACCTATTGGAAAAAACTAGCTGGTTTCACAGCAAAAACCTTGGTATTATTATTATTCCCGCTTAAATGGACAGGAATTTTATGGTTATTACAACTTACTACAAAACTTATTGGTGGAAAAGGAGCTCATGGGTCTATTTTAAGTAGAGAAGATTTTCATACAATGACTGATATAGCACAAAAAGAAGGCGTTTTTGAAGAAAATGAAAGCGCTATTATTAAAAACCTACTTACTTTTAAAGAAGTTCAGACTAAAGATATTATGTCACCCAGAACCGTTATGGTTACAGCCTCTGAAGATAGTACTATTCAATCTTTTTTTGACAAACATCCAAAGTTGCGGTTTTCAAGAATTCCCATTTTTAAAACAAATGCAGATGACATAACTGGATATATTTTAAAAGATGAAGTTTTAGAAGAAATTATTAAAGGGAAAGGTGCCAATAAATTATCAAAATTAAAACGTGAAATTTTAGTTACTAATCGTAATTTACCAATCCCAGATTTGTTTGAAAAATTTATTTTAAAACGTGAACAAATTGCTTTAGTAGTTGATGAGTATGGATCTACAAGCGGTTTAGTAACTATGGAAGACGTGATTGAAACACTTCTTGGACTAGAAATTATGGATGAAAGCGATCATGTAGCAGATTTACAACTTTTGGCACGAAAAAATTGGGAATTACGAGCAAAAAAAATAGGGCTTATTGAAGAGAAAAATAAAAATAATGAAAATAAACCTAATTAATTATCTTCATATTCTTCATATAAAAAATCATTATAAGGAAAACGAGTAATATGAATTTTTTTTACTTCTTCGAATACTTTAGTTTTAAAATTTTGAAAATTTTCTTTATTTAAAGCTGAAATAAATAAGCAATTATTATCTAATTTATTCATCCAAGTTTTCCCCCATTCCGCTAAAGTAAAATGTGCTTTGACTTTTTTTGTAACCAATTTAAATGTTAAATTAGGGTTTGATTTATAAAAGGTTATCTGAAAAGTTTTTCAATTGTCATTCTGAATGAAAATGAAGAATCTATAAAAATCAAATCACTGATAATTAGGTAAATAATATTTTTCGACTGCGCTCAAAATGGCAGTTGAAAGATTTTTCAGACAGCCTATTTTTTATTCTATAAGTTTAAACTATAACTGTCTAACTGAGCTTGTCGAAGTGTTATTTCTAATCCTTTATTGTTATAAATCACATTAAATTTTGGTTCAATTTAAAAGATTCTCAATCAAGTTGAGAATGACAATTATTTATGTTTTAAACTACCTCACTCTCGGATTAAAATCTGTGGGTGCATTTTGTGGTGTATTTGGGTTTGTAATATTTGTATTATTAGCGTTCGAATAAATAGTCCATTCACTTGCCATAAAAATATTGTTCGGCTCATTAATGTTTATGTTTCTAACCGCTCTACCATCTAAATATTCCCAATTAGTGCCTGTTCCGTCTTCTCCAATTACTCCAAAAATATCCTCTACTACTCCTTTATTATCAACTAATTCATACGAATCATCTCCATTCCCAGAAATATAGGTAGATTCTATAGTTGGTGTATCACTAAACATGGCGACATAACCAGTATTTGCAATAATTATAAAATCTCCAGCAGCAATTATATTTCCTGATAAATCAATTGGGGAGCTTGAAACGGCAGTAGAACCATTTACATATTTATTCAAATTCCATCCTGTTAAATTTATAGCTGTAGTTCCAGCATTATACAATTCCACAAAACGAGAAGAAACGCTGTTTTTTGGATCGGCAACTTCGGTAATTAAAATTTTAGGAATAATTATAGGGCAAACATCATATGAATTTATAAATTGAACATCGTCGGTATTTCTAATTTCCAAATTACTTCTTAAAACGCCTATTATTTTACCATGACCTTTCGGAAATTGCTCATTAGCAAATGAAGCATTACCATTAGTAAAAACTCCTAATTTATTGATTTCTCCGCAAGTTTCTAGAGTTCTAACAGCATCGTTTTGTCCAGAATAAAAAGTATACGCTTTACCTAATTCATTATCCACTAACTGCACATCATCAACAGTAACTAGTGTATTTTGGTAAGTTGGATCAAAAATATCACTTATTAATATTTGGTTTGGAACAATTGTTTCATTTTCATTCGTATTAAAAACAAAATTAACTTCATCCCCAGCAGTTATTTTAGTAATGGAATTTGTTTTTGGATAGCCAATTGCTAAAGCTCCATTTACTATATCCATATATAATTTATCTAATTTTACAATTACTTTATCTCCAACATTGTATTGTTGATAAATTGCATTATTATCTAAAAGTATTTGAATACCTGCAGTTGGGTTTTCAATTTTATCTTGAATTATTAATGTATTTTCAAAATTTCCATTTTCATCACTTGAAATTACATATCCTTCGGTAATATAATTATGATCTATTCCAAACTCCACCGCACTACCTTGATATAAATCCTTAACTTCCGATAAAGTAATTGTTGGTGTTAATGTTGTTGTATAATTGCATCTTGCATCTGTTAATTGTACATCATCTGTATCTCTTAAATACAATTGATAATCTTCATAATAGTTACTAAAAATAGCTACTACACTTCCTCTTCCTTCGGGAATGATTTGATTTTTAAAATCTGCAAAACCACTATTTCTAACGATAACTTCACCTTGAAGATTACAATTAGCATCAAAACTTTGTATTACTCTATTTACAGTTTCGGTATTATCTGGATTTGCATAACTTAACCCTATTTCATCTTCTTTAAACTGAACATTATCTAGTTCAATTAACATTTCTAACATACTTTCATTTAAATCAGCAATGGTAACTTTTTTAGGAATAATAGTTGCTGTTTCACAAGAACGAAAAATATGATTACTAATTTCAAATGCAGAAATTCTACCTAATTCTGTACCAACAGCTTGCCCAATTTGAATACTTCCAAAACTATAGCCAACGGCCAACCCTTTTAGTTTTACATAAATTTTTCGCCCTACATTATACTTGGTGTACAAATCGGATTCATCAATAGAAATTTTTATTGCCGCAGTAGGATTTTCGGGTTTGTCTTGTATAGAAACTGACTTGTAAATATTTCCAGATTTATCACTAGAAACTACATAACCTTCTATAATTACATCGGTATCAATAACCGTTGCTCCTCCAAAAGTGTACATATCTTTTACCTGTTGAATAGTGCTGTTTGCGATTAAATTTGTCTCGTTACATTCTACTGTTGGAGTGGTAAAATTATCATCTTTAACACAAGATGAATAGACGCTTACTAACAAAACCATTAATGTTGTTAGCTTTATTATTTTTTTTATTAAAATCTGTTTCATAGTATCCGTTTTAAAATCTTAAGTACACGTTTAAATAGTAAGACGTTTTGTTACCATACCAATATTTTGGTCCAAAAATGGGTTTATTTAATTGTTTATCTTGTTTAAGTTCAGGGTAATTAGCGTTTCTTGATTGTTCAAAACCTCCTGTTTTAAACAATTCGCCCAATACATTATTAACTCCCATAAAAAAGCCTATATAATTATGGTTAATTCTCCACGATTTTCCTCCGACTAAATTCACTAAAAAAGCATTATTAAATTTTTCTTGTTTTAACAACATATTCACTTGTTCTTGTGTAACCGCAACTCCAGTTTCATTATCAACAAAAGGTACACCATCAACATCAGTATAAAAATTATTGGTTCTTAATAATGGTGAAATATCTAAATAGTTATTAGTCATATAATTTGCATTAGCTTGAAACCACCAAAAGTCAGGATCTCGATATTCAAAACCTAAAGAATAAGCTCTCTGGGGAGTTCCGGAAATCCAATAATTTTTTAAATAAGCCGTTCCAAAATCACTGTTTTCATTAGTAAAACTTTCAGATTGAATGTATAAATGCGGATTGTTATCATAGGTAAATTGACCAAAAGAACCAGCCGCAATTAATTTAATAGTGGAAGTAACTTGGTATTCTGCACTTAGCTCCACCCCAATATTTTTTTTAGCAACTCCCGTTATAATTTCGTTTACAAAATCTGCTTGATCACCTCGTAACCCTTCTGCAAAAAAGAAAGAAGTTTCAATAGCATTACTGAATTTAGTATAAAAACCTGTTAATCTTGTCTGAATTCCTGGAGCTCTAAATATATAACTAACATCACCTGAAACTATTTTTTCACTAGTTAAATTTGGAGTAATTTCGTTATTAACCCTAGCATTAGAAAAAGTAGTTCTAATAGTAGGAGCATTGGATAATAATCCTCCATTTATATTAACCAAATTTCTTCCATTAATTTTATAAGTAATTCCACCTTTTACACTGATATCTAAAAAAGATTGTTTTTCACTTTTTCCAAAGGAATTTGAAGCATAAGTTCCGTTTTTATATAAACCATCACGTTGATAATTGGTATTTTTTAAATTTAAAGAAACAAAATATTCTATCTTTCTTTGGGTAACTTGCAATTGAGCAAAAGCACTTGCTACTGATGCATTTATATTATAATTATATTGAAATTTATCATTCGCTACAACGGTTCTATTTGGATTATTTAAATCGTTTTGTTGCGCATCACCTTTGGCATATTGGTCTAAATCTTCAAAACCTGTTCCGCCTAATAAATCTAACATTTTGGAATAGTTGGTTGAATTCAAATTTCTATAAGATATCCCTCCATTAAAAATGTTGTTTTTGGAAATAGTAGAAGTAATGTTTGAATGGAAAGAAAACTGTTTATCATCTACTCGATCTTCATATAAATAATAACTAGAATTTCCTGTATTTGTATTTACTTGATATAAGTCATTCCAGTTAATTTGCCCATCACTTAAAAAATTCTGTTCAGCTAAATATGCGTTTACATAGTCTAAATTATCCTGAAAACGTAAATAACTGCTTGGTAAATATCGCCAATACGTTGGATCAGGATTTGGGGCGTTAAAATATCCTAAACGACTATTGCCAATATTCCCAAATTGATATCCCAGAGTAGTAGTTATTTTAGTTTTATCCGTTTGATAATAATGACTTAACATTACTATTGGTTCAACTATTTTTTTAATTCTAGAATTTCGCTTATCTCCTTCTTGATATCCCCAATAAGCATTGTATTTATAGCCTTTTAAATCATATGCTTCTTGTGTGTTTGGAGAAGATTTTCCTCTTCTATTAGCACTTAAAATTGCCGTAATATTTAAACTATGATGTTTATTGATTTTTTTTTCAGCAGCTAAAAAAGCCGAATAAGCATTATACAATGTTCCATTTAAATAGCCTTCATCGGCAATTCGCCTTGAGGCTGAAACTACCAAAGCCCATTTTTTATCGCTTAACCCTGTTGCGTAGGTTGACATTGCTCTGCCCTTATAACTTTTGTTTGTTGAGGCAAAAGACACTTTTCCTCCTGCTCGGTATTTCGAAGCTCTTGTACTAAAATTAGTAGTTCCTAAAAGCGAACCAAAACTATTATCGGATGCCGCTAATCCGTTTGAAAATTCTTGATTTCTAAACACATCATTTAAACCGCTCCAATCACTCCATTGCGGTCTTCCATCATATAATTTATTCATTTTCAAACCATTAATCAAAATAGCTCCGTAACTGGAATCGTACCCTCGAACTTTAAACCAAGCCTGGCTAAAGTTAAATGCTGCTGCTTTTAAATAAGCATCTTTAGAAGATTGAAATAAACCTGAAATATAATCGGAATTTCGGTTTCCATCATCCGTTAAATCATCATCCGTTAAGGAAATTAAAGTAGCATTTTGATCTTCTAAAACCATAGGTTCCAGATAAATTATTCCTAAATTAATAGTTTTGTTACTTAAAATTTCTACAGGTATTTTTTGAATTTGATATCCGTCTAAATTAACTTCAACAATAATATTCTCTATTGGAACATTTATTAAGTTAAAATTACCATTTGCTTTAGAAACTGTTTGAATACTTGTGTTTTGTATTTTAATATTAACTTGTTCTAAAGGTTTTTCAGAAATCCTTTCAAGTACAGTTCCTTTAATAATTGAGTTTGTTTGAGCAGCGATTTTAACAAACACAAAAAGGCACAGCAAAGCTGAGATCAGTGTTTTTTTCATTAGCAATTAATTTATTCAAATAAACAAAATTTTATTGGAAATATAAAGTGTTATCATAAATTATTTTAGCTCATATTTTGTTAGTAGATTAGTACCCTAAAATTTAATTTTTATGAAAAAAATTGTTGTATTATTTCTTGCTTTTTTATGTATTTCTCAAACTAATTTTGCACAAAAAAAATATCAAATTAGAACGATTGCCTTTTATAATTTAGAAAATTTATTTGATACTATAAATGATCCAACTAAAAATGATGAAGCAAGCCCAATTATGGAAATTAAAGAAAATAGAGCTGCTATTTATTCCAAAAAAGTGAATAATATGGCTAAAGTACTTTCTGAAATTGGAACAAAAGAAAATACAGCAAGCCCTACAATTATTGGAATTGCTGAAGTAGAAAATCAACAAGTGATAGAAGATTTATTAAAAACCTCCTATTTAAAAAATAAAAACTACGGCATTATTCATTATGATTCTCCTGATTTAAGAGGGATTGATGTTGCTTTATTATACCAAAAAAATCATTTTACACCTACAGACCAAGAAACGTTTGAACTTAAACTTTGGGACACTGATGGAAGAAGAGTTTATACCAGAGACCAGCTTTTGGTAACTGGTTATTTAGATGGAGAATTGATGCATTTTATTGTAAATCACTGGCCATCAAGAAGAGGAGGAGAAAAAAGAAGCAGTATAAAACGTGAGAAAGCTGCCTATTTAAACACTCAAATTATTGCAAAAGTTAGAAAAAGTGACCCAAATGCAAAAATTATAATTATGGGCGATTTAAATGATGACCCTATAAATAAAAGTTTGAAAGCAGTTTTAAAAACCAAAGCAAAAAAGAATAATGTACACAAAGGAGACATTTATAACCCAATGGAAGATTTATTTAGAAGAGGATATAACACCTTGGTCTATAGAGATAACTTGAATTTATTTGATCAAATTATGATTACCTTTCCACTATTAGCTTCAAAAAATGATTATTCCCATTATGAATTTTACAAAGCTGGAATTTTTAAACCTCAATATTTAACCACACAAACCGGTAAGTATAAAGGTTATCCTTTTAGAAGTTGGGGTTATGGTTATTTTACAGGAGGTTACAGTGACCATTATCCGTCTTACATTTATTTAATTCGAGATAAAAAAATTAAAAATTATTAAATCGTTTATTATCAAATATATAAATTTTATAATTTGTCTGCTCGAGAATTGAGACCAAAGTTTTCTCAAACGGAAGGAATGACATTACGAATTTTAAATAAGTCTGTCATTCCTGCGAGGCAGGAATCTCTTTAATATTATCTATATTTTTATTTTTTTTTATAATTTGATAAATGCTTGATTTATAAAGTATTAAAAAAGATGTCAATGGTAGCGCAGTCGAGAACTAAATACAATATAAAAAGGTCTCGACTGCGCTCGACATGACACTAACAAAGAAAATTATTAAATTTGCACTAGGGTACTATCCTATTAATATCTAATTAATATCTAAAGAAAAATTAATCTTTTTGAATATCTTTTAAAACCAATTGTAAACTGGTATAACCATTCCAGTGGTTCTGGTCAATACAAAAAGCAACTTTAAAAGTATTTCCTTGTTGAATTAATGGTAATTTATTGCCCAAATTAAATCCAATGGCATTGTATGTTTTTTGGTCAACTCCCTCAATAATATTTAATTTTAAGTGTGTTTTATCTTCACCAACCGCTTTACCAAAACCATTATCGTGTAAATCTGTTGCCACAAATGTAGGCTTCATATTTTGAGGCCCAAAAGGTGCTAGTTGTTTTATAATTCGATAAAATTTTGGAGTAATTTCTGATAAACTAATTTCAGCATCAATACTAATTTCCGGAGTTCGTGATTCTTCCGAAATAGTATTTTTTACAACTTCTTCAAACTTTGCTTTAAAATTGGCATAGTTTTCTTCTTTTAAAGTTAAACCTGCTGCATATTTATGTCCGCCAAATTGTGCTATAAACTCAGTGCATTGTTCCAATGCATTGTACACATCAAATCCTTTAACAGAACGAGCCGACGCCGCTAATTTATCACCACTTTTAGTAAAAACCAACGTTGGTCGATAGTACGTTTCAATTAATCTTGAAGCTACAATACCAATGACTCCCTTATGCCAGTTTTCATTGTAAACAACTGATGTATAATTACCTACCTCCTTATTATCTTCAATTTGCTGCAATGCTTCAATAGTAATAGATTTATCTAACTCTTTTCTATTAGAATTATATTTTTCTATAGCTCCAGCAAAATCAATAGCTGTTTCAAAATCAAGTTCTGTTAACAATTCTACAGCATAATTACCGTGTTTAATTCTGCCAGCGGCATTAATTCTAGGCGCAATTATAAAAACCAAATCCGTAATGGTTAATTCCTTTTTTTTAACCTGATGAATCATAGCTTTAATACCATTTCTTGGACGTTGGTTAATTACCTGTAATCCAAAATAAGCTAAAATTCTGTTTTCGCCAGTAATAGGAACAATATCCGCACCAATAGCAATAGCGACTAAATCTAGATACTCCACTAAATCATCTACAGTTTCATTTCGATTGCTTGCCAATGCTTGAATTAATTTGAAACCAACGCCACAACCACACAATTCTTTATATGGATACTCACAATCCTCGCGTTTTGGATCTAAAACTGCTACTGCATTTGGGATTTCATTTCCGGGACGATGATGATCACAAATTATAAAATTGATTCCTTTTTTGGTGGCATAAGCCACTTTATCAATGGCTTTAATACCACAATCCAAAGCAATAATTAAAGTGAAACCATTGTCTTCCGCAAAATCAATTCCTTTAAAAGAAATGCCATAACCCTCATCATATCTATCAGGAATGTAAGTTGCTACATTCGGATAAAATGTTTTTAAATAAGAAGAAAATAAGGAAACAGACGTAGTACCATCAACATCATAATCGCCATAAATCAAAATATTTTCACCTTTATCAATAGCTTTTTCAATTCGTTGAACTGCCAAATCCATATCTTTCATAGCAAATGGATTATGCAAATTAGCTAAGTTTGGACGAAAAAAATCTTTAGCCTCGTCATACGTTTCAATTCCACGCTGAACCAGTAAGTTAGCTAACGTAGTATTAATTTGTAGGGCTTTACTTAATTCATTAACTTTTTGAGGACTTGGTGTTGGTTTTAATTTCCATTGCATAGCATTACTTTTTCCTCAAAAGTAATTAAAATATTTTATTGATTCAGGTATTTAATTTCAGTAGTTACTTTTGCAAATTGACGAAACATTTCCATAACACCACAATACCTATCAACAGATAGATTTACTGATTTTTCAATTTTATCTTTTTTAAAATCGCTTCCAAAAAATTGATAAGTAACATGCACTTTATCATAATATTTTGGGTGTTCATCAGTTAAGTTTGCTTCAACTAAAACTTTAAAATCATCAACTTCAGCACGCATTTTTTTTAATAAGGAAGCAATATCCATTGCTGTACAACCAGCTAATGCCGTTAACATCATTTTTTTTGGACGTAGTCCTTTTCCTTGTCCACCAACAGCTTCGTCTGCATCAATTAGTACACTTCCTTCATCTGTAACAGATTCAAAAAGCATTTGCCCTTTCCAACTAACTTCAATTTTATTTGTCATAATTCATTTTTTATTTTGAAGATGTAAATTTAAAAGAATTATGTTGTCAACATAGTAACAAACCTTACAATTTAAACTATAAATGAAATTATATCTTAAAAAAGAAAATAATAAAACTTTATACGGTAGTTTAATTGTTTTGTACTTTTGAAAAGTTTTTAGTGAATTACTTTTACAATGAGATATAACTCATTACTTATTTTTATTTATTGTTTTTTATTAGTGTCTATCACTAGTTATTCTCAAACAACTACAGCTCCAACTGTTATAGCTGTTGGAGATCAATATTACTGTCCTTTAAGTGATATTAATATAGTTACCGATTTTGATATAATTCCTGATGATGAACAAATTGATGCCGTATTCATACAAATTTCAGAAAATTATAGTAAAGATGAAGACACCTTATTTTTAACAAAAATAGCTACACACCCTAACGTTCTAGCCACTTGGATTGTTGCTGAAGGAAAATTAAAACTTGAAGCTGTAACGTCTTCACCCATTGCTTATAACAATTTAATAGCTGCCGTTAAAGATGTTGTTTTTAACAGTACTGGCACAACGGTTTCTGGAGAAAAACATTTTTCCTTTACCTTAGATGAAGCTAATTATTTACCCCTAACAGGACATTATTATGAATATGTTTCTGCTATTGGAATTACTTGGACGGATGCTAAAACCGCTGCAAAAACTAAAACACATTATGGATTACAGGGTTATTTAGCAACAATTACGTCTGTAGATGAAGCCCAACTTACAGGAAAGCAAACAACAGGAACGGGTTGGATTGGTGGAAGTGATGCTGAAAATGAAGGAACTTGGAAATGGATGACTGGACCAGAAGCAGGTAAAACTTTTTGGTTTGGTGCTAGTGACGGAACAACAACTGGTACAGATATTCCTTTTGCAAATTGGAATACTGGGGAACCAAATAATTTAGGAGGTGAAGATTACGCTCACATTACCGCACCAAATGTTGGAATTGTAGGTTCTTGGAATGATTTAAAAAATACAGGCGATACTTCTGGAGATTATCAACCAAAAGGATATATTGTAGAATATGGCGGAATGCCAGGAGATCCAACTTTAAATGTATCGAGTAGTACAAAAATTACAATTCCTTCTATTCTATCAGTAACTCCTGCCGAAAATTGCGGTACGGGTTCAGTCACATTAAATGCTACGGCATCTGCAGGTGACGTTGTTTGGTTTGATTCACCAACCAATCCAACTTCTATTTTAACTGGAACAAGTTTTGATACGCCAATTTTAAACGAAACTAAAACGTACTACGTATTGGCATCGATTGGTGGATGTTTACAAGGAGAACGTAAACCTGTAATTGCAACTATTAACACTATACCAACAATAACCTCAACAATAGATGACACTATTTGTGATGCGGGTATTGCAACCTTAAAGGCAACAGCTTCTGAAGGTGTGGTGGAATGGTATGAAACATTAATAGGAGGAACACCTATTTCAACAGGAAATCAATTTGAAACTCCTTTTATTTCTGATAGCAAAACATATTATGTGGAAGCAGTTTCAAATGGCTGTAATTCACCTCAAAGAACTCTTGTACAAGCAATGGTACAATACACAAAAACTTCAATAAATTTAAATCTTTCCTTAAGTGATTTTGAAATTATAGATAATTCAATAATTATAAAAAATGTAAGCAGTTTTGGAAATGGAGATTATACTTTTTCTATAGATAAAATTGAAGGGACTTATCAAGAGTCAACCACATTTGATAATTTGATACCAGGTTTTCATACCATTTATATACTTGATAATACCATGTGTGGGTTTGATCAGATAGTAATTCCTGTTTTAGATTTTCCAAAATATCTTACGCCTAATAATGATGGTATAAATGATACTTGGCAGCTTGAAGGTTTTTCTCCAGATTTATATCCTGTTTCTAAAATTTTTATCTTTGATAGATTTGGAAAATTAATGGGCGAGATAAATCCAACTAGTAATGGTTGGAATGGGGTTTTTAATGGTAAAAGATTACCTTCGTCAGATTATTGGTTTACTGTACAATTAACCAATTCTGAAGGAATAGTAACAAATTACAAAGGACATTTTAGTTTATTACGGCAATAACATTTTGATTATTTATTCAACAAAAAACAAATGCTTAACTTAAAACAGGTACTTAACTGGCTAAATAAAATATCTTTTTTGCTAAGTTTTATAGCAGTTATAGGTATAATTATTGATTATGGTGTATTCCAATCCAAAGATTTTGAGCAAAAATTATTTTGGTTATATATTGTTACTATTAGCATTGGAATTTCAGCAAATATTTTTCGCTTTTTTCAACAAAAATACATTCCAAAAATAAAAGCCCTAATTTTTGATATCCTTTTTTCAATTATTCTTTTAGCGCTATTACTTCATCATTTAAAACTATTTAATATTGATTTTTTAAACGACAGAATTTGGCTACAGCTAGGAACTTTTATTGTATTTATCCGTGAAGTTTCATTGATTGATTTTAACTTAATAAAGGAAAAGCTAAATCCTGCACAGCTATTTGTACTTAGCTTTTTTACGATAATTCTAATTGGAGCTATTTTGTTGATGTTGCCAAAATCTACTCATGACGGAATTACCTTTGTAAATGCTTTATTTACCTCAACAAGTGCGGTTTGTGTAACTGGTCTAGTTGTAGTTGATACGGGTACTTATTTTACTCATTTCGGTCAAATAGTTTTAATATTTTTAATGCAATTAGGTGGTTTGGGAATTATGACTTTTGCTAGTTTTTTTAGTTATTTTTTTAAAGGAGTTTCTTCTTATAAAAATCAACTAATGCTAAGTGATATGACCAATTCTGAAAAAATTGCAGAAGTGTTTAGCATTATTAAAAAAATTATTCTAGTTACTTTTTCTATTGAAGCTATTGGTGGCATTTTAATTTTTAGAAGTTTAAATACTACATTAATTCCAAATTTAAATGATCGCATCTTTTTTTCCATTTTTCATACCGTTTCAGGATTTTGTAACGCAGGGTTTTCAACATTAACCAATAATTTATATGAAGTAGGATATCGATTTAATTATCCTTTACATATTGTAATAGCTTTTTTAATTATTTTAGGAGGAATTGGTTTCCCTATTATTTTTAATTTCTTTAAATACCTTCGCCATTTAGCTAAAAATAGAATTAAATTTTTTAAAGATAAAAAAAGTGCTATTCATACACCTTGGGTAATAAACATTAATACCAAATTAGTAGTTATTACAACAACCCTTTTAATAGTTTTTGGTTCTTTGTTTTTCTATATATTAGAATATAATCATTCTTTAGCTAATCAAAGTGTTTTTGGTAAAATTGTAGGAGCCTTTTTTGGAGCAGTAACACCTAGAACTGCTGGATTTAATACTATAAATATGGCGTCATTACAAGCACCAACTATTTTGCTGGTTATATTTTTAATGTGGGTAGGTGCTTCACCTGCTTCTACAGGTGGTGGTATAAAAACCAGTACTTTTGCTATAGCAACTTTAAATATTTTTAGCATTGCCAGGCGTAAGAATAAAACTGAAATTTTTCACAGAGAAATAGCCGAAATTTCTATTAAAAGAGCTTTTTCTGTAATTTCATTATCTTTAATTGTTATTGGATTTGCTGTTTTTCTTATAACTATTTTTGATGCAGATAAAAATATGATGTCTATTGTTTTTGAATGTTTTTCAGCTTTTAGTACGGTAGGTTTAAGTTTAGGTATAACTAGCTCCCTTTCTGATGCAAGTAAAATAATATTAGTAGCAACCATGTTTATTGGTAGAGTTGGTATGTTAACCTTGTTAATTTCTTTTTTAAAGAAAGTAACGCACACAAAATATAGACATCCAACGGAAGAAATTTTAATAAATTAATTTCAAAAAAAAAATGAAATATATAATAATTGGACTTGGGAATTTTGGAACATCTTTAGCCGAAAGGCTTACTAAAACCGGAAATGAAGTTATCGGTGTGGATAATATAATGAGTAAAGTTGAAGCACTTAAAGGAAGCATTACTCATACGGTTTGCTTAGATTGTACCGATCCGCAAGCGGTATCTTATTTACCATTAAAGGATACCGATGTGGTTATTATTTGTATTGGTGAAAATGAAGGGGTAAATATTATGGCAACGGCGCTAATGAAGCGATTAAATGTAAAACGATTAATTGGTAGGGCGGTTTCACCTTTACACGAAGGCGTTTTAGAAGCAATGGGTATTGAAGAGTTTGTACATCCTGAAGATGAAACTGCGGAAAGATGGGCTAAAAAGTTAAACCTTAAAGGCGTTATTGATTCCTTTGAAGTAGAAGGAAATTATAGTATTATTGAAGCTGAAGTCCCAAAAAAATATGAAGGAAAATCATTATTAGAACTTGATTTAGGTAAAAATTTCAACGTTGTTGTGTTAACTACTATTACCATAACAAAACAAAAAAACATCGTGGGAATTTCACGAAAAGTTAGAAAAGCGCAAGGAGTAGCAACCTCTAAAACCATTTTAAATAAAGGAGATATTATTGTGCTTTATGGAAATGTTAAGAATATAGAAAAATTATTAAAAGAGGATTAAAACTCGTTTTAAAATAATTCTTTAATACTTTTTGCAACACCATCATTTATATTCGAATCTGTAATTTTATCAGCAACAGTTAACACTTCATCATTTGCATTAGCAACTGCAACTCCTAAACCAACTGCTTTTAACATTTCAATATCGTTATAATTATCTCCAAAAGCTACTATGTTTTTCATGTATATTTTTGGGAAACACTTTTTTAACAATACTTCAATTGCTGTTTTTTTGGATATAGATTTATGAGAAATTTCAATATAGGCTGGTTTTGAACGATATAGTGCAATTTCATCATAAAACCTCATTTTCAACAATTTATATAAAACTTCAATTTCATTTTCATTACCCATACACATAATTTTATGAGCGCCTTTTTTTTCTCTTTCCCATTTCGCCAATACCGCTTTATTCGATTTTATAGTAGGTATTATTTTGGTGTTTCTTGATTCTCTTTTTGCCCAATAATCCATAGATGGTACATACCATTCATCAGCATAGTATAAACTTAAATGAATGTTTGTATTTGCACATTCATTAATAATTACATCTAGTATAGTATTATCAATTACCGTAGAGTGTAATATGGTGTCGTTATCTAATACTAAACCCCCATTATAAGCTATAATTGGAGTGTTTGTATTGTTAAATTGATGTTGCAGATGTCGTATTGCTTTTGGCATACGAGAAGAAATAAGCACAAAAGGAATGTGTGCTATTCGCTGAACCTCCTTAATTGTAAATTCGGATAATTCTCGGTCTTTGTTTAAAAGCGTACCATCAATATCTGTACAAATTAATTTATAACACACCCTATTATTATATTTAAGACTGCAAAAGTAAGCAATCTGTAATTAGTGTTTTTAAAAATCTTTAAATCCTAAAAGCAGTGTTTTTACCAAAATTATTTATAAAAACAAATCACCTACCTTTGCCGCTTTTAAAAACACTATATGAAATTTACAGACCTAGGAATTATTGGGCCCATACTTAAAGCATTAGAAAATGAAGGTTATACACATCCAACACCCATACAAGAACAATCTATTCCTATATTATTAGCCAGAAAAGATTTATTAGGTTGTGCACAAACCGGAACGGGCAAAACAGCGGCTTTTACAATTCCTATTTTACAACATTTATACCTTAGTAAAAACGATTATATAGGAAAGCGAAAAGTGAGATCACTTATTGTAACACCCACCAGAGAATTAGCCATACAAATTGCCGAAAACATAACGGCTTATGGTAAACATACAGGAATAAAAAAGGTGGTGATTTTTGGAGGAGTAAAACAAGGTACACAAACCAATGCTTTGCGCGGAGGTACGGATATATTGGTGGCAACTCCAGGGCGTTTACTCGATTTAATTTCTCAAGGTTTTATCACCTTAAAAGATGTAAAATATTTTGTGTTGGATGAAGCTGATCAAATGTTAGATATGGGTTTTATTCATGACATCAAAAAAATAATTGCCAAATTGCCTACAAAAAGACAATCGTTATTCTTTTCAGCAACCATGCCTGCTGCAATTATTAATTTATCTGGTAAAATATTGGGAAAACCTCAAAAAGTAACTATAGCTCCTAAACAAGCAACTGCTGAAAAAATTGAACAAGCCGTTTATTTTGTGAGTAAGCCTAATAAATCTAAATTACTAATTCATATTTTAGAAAAAAATCCAGAAGCTTCCGTACTTGTTTTTTCACGTACTAAGCACGGAGCTGATAAAATTGTACGCATTTTAGGGAAAGCACATATAAAAGCTGCGGCTATCCATGGAAATAAATCTCAAAGAGCCAGACAACGTGCCTTAGGAAACTTTAAAAAAGGGGAGTTAAATGTGCTAATTGCCACGGATATTGCTGCACGAGGTATTGATGTTGAAGAATTATCGTTGGTTATAAATTATGATTTACCAAACATTCCTGAAACGTATGTGCATAGAATTGGAAGAACTGGGCGTGCAAAAGCTAGTGGAATTGCCTTGTCCTTTTGTAATACTGAAGAAAAAGCATTTTTAAAAGATATTCAAAAATTAATTAATTTGGAAGTTGCTATAATAACTGAGCATCCTTATCCTTTAGATGAGAATGAAAAAATTCCTATTCCTCAAAAACAAAATAAAAATCGACGTAAAAAAGAAAAACGACGTTCAGAACATACAACTAAAGATAGCGAAAAAGCCAACAAACCAAAAAACAAAAAACCTTATTCTAAAAGACGACGTTAACTTTAATTTTTATTGGATAAGCTGTACTCAATAACTAAAAGTCTTATCTTTGAGAAAGCAAATAAACAAAGCATTGTCTGTACAAGCCGATAATTGGGTCGATATCTACATATTTTTGGATAGACATTGCTGTGTAAAAATTAATTTTATTTAAGTTGTGACGTTATGAATAATAATAAACGAATTTATTTATTTATTTTATTGATACTGTTTTTCATTGGTATTGGAAATATTTCAGGGCAAGGTTTAAGGAATTCTCACCATGATTTTCACGGCGCAGCATGGGCTAATGGCGAGTACTGTCTTCCTTGCCACACACCTCATAATGCTGATCAGACTGTACCAAATAGTCCTTTATGGAATCATCAGGTTACTTCGGCTGTATACAGTGTTTATACTTCATCTTCATTAGATGCTACTATTGGTCAACCATCTGGTGTATCAAAACTATGTTTGTCATGTCATGATGGAACAGTAGCCGTTGATAGTCATAGCGGAATTACTACTGGAACACGTTTTATTGTTAACAAGGCAAAGCTTGGTACAGCTTTAACAAATGACCACCCGATTTCATTTACATATGATGCTGCTTTGGCTACAGTGGATAAAGAATTATACGATCCGAGCATAACAATGTCTGGTTTGGGAGGAACCATTGAACAAGATTTATTGCGAAATGGAAAATTAGAATGCACTTCTTGTCACGACCCTCACATTTCCAGAAACACTAGTGGGTGCGCCTCTTGTCATTTTATGCATACAACAATGACAACCGTATCAGTATCAATTTGGAAATCAAATACCGGAAGTGCACTTTGTTTAACGTGTCACAAAAAATAGGGTGATTCTGGGATTTTCGGATCACTGGGATAAAGAAGAAATTTGGAAAGTAGAAATTGAATTGAGGAAAAAGAGAAAGGAAAAATCAATCAGAGTGAATAAGCTACAAAAGTTAACACTGTATAACCAAAATTGCTAAATTCAGTAAATTAGAATGTTTCTAAATCAAAAAAATACTATATTTAAACCTCGGAAAATTGCGTTTTCAAACTCGCAACTTTCGTTATACTAAACCGTTATTAGTTGGTTTAATTTACAATGTCTAAAAACTAGTTTTAAAACCACTTTAAGTTACTTGTTTGTAGCAATTACAATGCGTTTTTTTATTAATTTTACGTTTAAATAATATACCTATGAACCGAATAAAATGGTTTGAACGAAAATTTGATTTTTCATTTAAGCAAAATATTTTCCCTTCCTTAATTAAACGATTGGAAGAAACACCTCTTCTTTTAGAGCGTAAAATCGATTTAATTTCAAAGGAAAACTTAACACTAAAACCAAACGGAAAATGGTCAATTCAAGAACATGTTGGCCATTTAATTGACCTTGAACCATTATGGTTTGGAAGACTTGAAGATATTTTAGCCAAAAAATCAAATTTAAGATCCGCAGATTTAGAGAATACTAAAACCAACTTAGCCAATCACAATGAGAAAAATATTGGCGATTTACTTAGTGAGTTTTCAAATCACCGACATAAATTGTTAAATAAGCTAACAAAATTAACTAATAAGGAAGTCTATAATTCAGCAATACATCCACGACTAAAAAAACCTATGAGAACCATGGATTTATTTTTGTTTGTAGCTGAACATGACCGGCATCACTTAGAAAGTATTGCGGAATTAATAAAAACTATAGATTCATAAATACAGCTGCTAAAATAACTCAACCTAAAATTTAACCACATGAAAAACCTGATATTTATAATAATACTTCTTCTCTCTTTAATAAGTTTTTCTCAAAACGATAGCCATAGAGGTTATAAAGTTAAGGTTGGTGAACAAGCACCTCAACTATCTTTTTCTTTATTAAATAACACAAAGGTTAACAACAAAACGTTAAAAGGTAAGGTAGTGGTGTTACAATTTACAGCATCATGGTGTAGTGTTTGCCGAAAAGAAATGCCTCATTTAGAAAAAGAAGTTTGGCAATACTTTAAAAATGACGATTTTATTTTAATTGGCATGGATTTAAAAGAAAATCCTAAAAAAGTTAACCGATTTATTTCACAAATGAACGTTACTTATCCTTTTGCTATTGATGTAGACGGAAGCCTTTTTGATAAATTTACGTTACCTAATTCTGGAGTTACACGGAATATTGTTTTAAATAAAGAAGGAAAAATTATTTTTCTTTCCCGTTTATATGAAGTAAAAGAATTTAACGAAATGATTAAAACTATTGCTCTTGAATTAAAGAGAAATTAAAAAGAAATACTATTGTAATTACCAAAACATTTATGGAATCAAAAAAGAATAACGAGCAACCTAACAATCCGTTACACGGTGTTAAATTAGCCGATATAGTTCAATATTTAGAGGAAACTTATGGTTGGGAAGAGTTAGGTTTTACTATGAATATTAATTGTTTTAAAAATAATCCTACGATAAAATCAAGTTTAAAATTTTTAAGAAGAACTCCTTGGGCAAGAACCAAAGTTGAGGATTTTTATTTAAAATCTATTAAAAAATAAAACAATAGTAAACTTAAATATCGTTTAAAAAATTGCTTATAAATAAGTGTATCTTTGCGAAAATTTTGTTTTAAACAATAGCAATGCAATTTAAAGACTTACAGCTAAATAAACCTATTTTAAAAGCAGTTTCAGAAATGAAATATGAAATTGCAACCAACGTTCAAGCTCAAACTATTCCTTTGGTTTTGGCAAAAAAAGACGTGATTACCACTGCGCAAACCGGAACAGGAAAAACTGCTGCGTTTGCCTTACCTATTTTACAGTTGTTATTTGATAAACAAGATGCTGGAAAAAAAGCAAAAAAAATAAGAGCTTTGGTAGTAAGCCCTACACGCGAATTGGCCATTCAAATTGAGGAAAACTTTAAAGCTTACGGAAAATATACCAATTTAAGAACAACTGTTGTTTATGGAGGCGCATCCATTGAACCACAAAAAGACGTATTAAAAAAAGGTGTAGATATTTTAATTGCTACCCCTGGTAGATTGCTGGATTTACATAAACAAGATTGTGTTAATTTAGATTATATTGAAACCTTGGTTTTAGATGAAGCCGATTTAATGTTAGACATGGGTTTTATAGATGATGTTAAAAAAATAGAACGCCTTTGTAAAAAAGAAAAACAAGTATTGCTGTTTTCTGCAACTATGCCTGCTAAAGTAGTTGATTTGGCAAACACCATTTTAAAAAATCCTGAAACCATAGATATTACCCCTAAATCATCTGCGGCAGAAAGTGTTAATCAAGTATTGTTTTATGTTCCAAAACAAAAAAAAATGGAATTGTGCTTACACTTACTAAGAAACACTATAAAAGGCGATATTCTAATTTTTAGACGCACAAAATTTGGAGTTGATAAACTTGAGAAAATGCTACGTAAAAATGGGTATAAAGTAACCAGTATTCATGGTGACAAAACCCAAAGCGCAAGAGAAGAAGCCTTAACTAAATTTAAAAATAAAAATAAAAATATATTAATTGCTACCGATGTTGCTTCCCGAGGAATTGATATTGATAATTTAGATGCCGTTATTAATTTTGATATTCCAAATGTACCTGAAACCTATGTCCATAGAATTGGTAGAACTGGTAGGGCTGGAAATGTTGGAAATTCATATTCTTTTTGTGCTGATGATGAAAAAACCTATATTGAAACCATTCAAAAGTTAATTGGAACAATAATTCCCGTTGAAACAGAACATCCTTATCTTCTAGATCCTAAAGCAAAACCAGAAGTTTATTATAAAAAAAGTGGTAGTAAAAATAAAAAAGGACGAAAGTCTGCCGCTTCAAAAAAAAATAAAAAACGCTGGTATTAAAATCTTCTTTTGCGTAAACATTTAAAAAAAAACATCCCCTTGGACTTGATTCAAAGTCTCATTATATGTATTAATCCTTTGGTAAGATGCTGCAACAATTTCAGCATGACATAATGAATGGTAAGATTATTTCATTATGCTAATTTGTTCCAATCTTTTTGTTCTTCTTTAGTTAAAAAAGTCCACACCACAATACGCGAAACTTTATTCCCTTGGTGCATGGGAATGGTTTTAACTTCTGTAGCGCCTAATTTATTTAATGAATCGTACATAGTCTGTACATTTTCCTTTTTTGAAACTAGCGTTGTATACCAAAAACATTGCGTTTTAAACATAGAACTTTCATACAAATACGTATGTACAAATGCTTTTTCACCGCCTTTATACCATAATTCTTGTTGTTTTCCACTAAAATTTCGTGTTTCCATATCTTTTCTAGTTCCTAATCCTTCTATTTTTCTAGCGTTGGCCTGCATAGCTTCTTCTTGCGATTTATAAAAAGGGGGATTACACATAGAAGCTGAAAATTTATCGGTATTATTTAAAATGCCTTTTAATATTTGAGTTGAATCTAGTTGTTGTTTTAATTGAACGGATTTGGTTAAATGATTCTTCTTTAAAATATTTTGAGCTCGATCTAGTGACTTTTTATCAATATCGGTTCCTACAAATTGCCAATTGTAAACAGCATTTCCAAGAAGTGGATAAATACAGTTAGCACCTGTTCCAATATCTAAAATTTTTGCATGCTCTTTAATTCCTGAAGCATTTAGCAAATCGGCTAAATAATGAATATAATCTACTCTTCCAGGAATTGGAGGGCATAAATTATCATCAGGAAAATTCCAAAAAGAAAGATTATAATATTTAAATAGCAAAGCTGTATTTATTGCTTTTACAGCTTTAGGATTTGCAAAATCTATAGTTTCTGTTCCATAATTATTAACAAATACAAATTTTTTTAAAACAGGATTAGCTTCACATAATTCAGAAAAATTATAACCTTTACGGTGTTTATTTTTTGGATGAAGTTTAGAGCCTGCTTTTTTTGTATTTTCCATAATATTTATCCTAACGCAAAAGTACTTCTTTTTAACGAATCAAACTTTTAACATAAATTTAAAAATGAATGTTCATTCGTTTTTAAAAATTCATTTATATTTGTTAATAATTTAACAAAACATCATTCAAAAAAATTCATCAAAATGGTAACACGTGTAAAAAGTGCTGAAAAAAGAGTCGCTTTATTAAAAGCTACACTTAGCTTGGTTAATAATAACGGATTTCACGATGCGCCAATGTCTAAAATTGCCAAAATTGCCGGCGTATCTCCTGCCACTATTTACATTTACTTTGAAAATAAACAAGATTTAATTAATCAGTTGTATTTAGAAGTTAAAAAATCGTTCAGTAATTATGCGTTTAATAATTATTCAGACAATTTATCTGTTGAAAAAGGATTTGAATTGATATGGTTTAACATTGCCGATTTTAAATTAAATCAAATTGAAGAAGCTATTTTTTTATCACAATGCGACAACACTCCTTTAATTGATGAAAAAAGCCGACAAGAAGGTATAAAACATTTACAACCACTACTAAACTTATGGGAACGCGGTCAGAAGGAAGGAATTATAAAACCTATTTCACCCTATATTTTATATGCTTTTACTATTTATCCATTGGCATTTTTAATGATTAATCAACAGCATAATTTTTGCAAACTAGACAAAAACAAATTAAAAGATGCTTACAAGGCCGCTTGGGATAGCATTAAAGCTTAAAAATTAGTTTATTAATGAGAAAAACAGCAATTATTTTAGGAGCTACTGGTTTAACGGGTAATTTACTTTTATGGGAGTTAATTGAAGATGATCGTTATGAAATTATCAAATTATTTTCACGTAAAAAAATTGAAGGTCTCCCTTCCAAGGTTATTCAATTTATTGGAAATATTTTGGAATTGGAAAATTTTAAAAATGATTTTACTGCCGATGATGTTTTTTGTTGTATTGGGACTACTTTAAAAAAAACACCTGATAAATCAGTATATAAAAATATCGATTTTGGAATACCTGTTGCTGCCGTTAAACTTTCAAAAGCGAACCATATAAAAACGTTTATAGTTATTTCAGCTATGGGAGCAAATTCAAAAAGTAATTTGTTTTACAATAAAACCAAAGGTGAAATGGAACAAGCTGTTTTAAAAGAACAAATACCAAACACTTATATTTTAAGACCTTCTATTATAGACGGGGTTAGAAAAGAAAAAAGAGCTTTAGAAAAAATAGGCATTTCCTTTTTTAAATTAATGAATCCATTTTTAATAGGAAACTTAAAAAAAATTCGAATTATTAAAGCAATAACGATTGCTAAGGCAATGTTGATTTTGGCAAATTCGAAACCAATAAAAATGAAAATTATAACATCAGATAAAATTCAAGAAATTACAGAACTTAACTAAAAATTAGAAATTAAAATTATGGAATTATTAGACAAATTAAACTGGAGATACGCTACAAAAGCAATGAATAAAAAAGAAGTATCTCAAGAAAAAATTGATAAAATTATTGAAGCAGCAAGATTAGCACCAACCTCAAGTGGCTTACAACCTTTTGAGATAATTGTGGTTAAAAATCAAAAAATAAAGGAAGAAATTAGACCAATTGCTTGGAATCAATCGGTTATTACAGATTGTTCTCATCTTTTGGTTTTTGCAGCTTGGGATACCTATACAGCGGAACGAATTAATAAAATGTTCGATTTAACCAATGAAATTCGTGGGTTTAAAAATGAAGGTTGGGAAAATTATCGTCAAATGTTACTGCAAAATTACCCGCAAAAAAACGCCGAAGAAAATTTTAACCATGCTGCAAAACAAGCCTACATAGCTTTTAGTTCATCTATTATAGCTGCCGCTTTTGAAGAAGTAGATAGTACACCCATTGAAGGTTTTGAGCCTGCTGCATTAGATAAAATTTTAGGGCTTCGAAAAAAAGGGTTGAGAAGTTGCGTAATGTTAGCCCTTGGATACCGTGACACTGAAAAAGATTGGTTGGTAAATTTAAAAAAAGTGAGAAAAAGCACCGAAGATTTAGTTACAATAATTGAATAAAAATAGATATTATGAATAATTTTCAATATAAAAATCCGACAAAGATATTATTTGGTAAAAATCAAATTGAAAATCTTTCCAAAGAAATTCCTGAAAACACTAAAGTTTTACTATTATATGGCAATGGAAGTATCAAAAAAAATGGAATTTACGATCAAGTTCAAAAAACACTTTCAGCATTTGAAGTTGTAGAATTTGGAGGAATTCCTGCAAATCCGGAGTATGCTGTTTTAATGAAAGCATTAAAAGTAATTAAGGAAGAAAATATTACTTTTTTACTCGCTGTAGGTGGTGGTTCAGTAATTGATGGAACTAAATTTTTATCGGCAGCAGCCTTATACAAAGGTAAAGATCCCTGGAATATTTTAGTGAAAAATGAACGTACGTTAGAAGGAATGCCTTTTGGTACTGTACTTACTTTACCGGCAACAGGATCAGAAATGAACTCTGGTGCTGTAATTACACGAAAAGAAACCAAAGAAAAATTTGCTATGGGTGGTTCGGGATTATTTCCTGTATTTTCAATACTAGATCCACAAGTAATTGCTTCAATTCCTCAACGTCAAATTGCCAATGGATTAGCCGATTCTTTTACCCATGTTTTAGAACAATATATGACCTATCCTGTAAATGGTTTATTACAAGACCGTTTTGCTGAAAGCATTTTACAAACATTAATTGAAGTGGCTCCTAAAATATTAGAAAATCCAGCCGATTATGATACAGCTGCAAACTTTATGTGGAGTTGTACTTTAGCTTTAAACGGATTAATTCAGCAAGGCGTTCCTTCTGACTGGGCAATACATATGATGGGACATGAATTAACGGCTTTATTTGGGATAGATCACGCACGTACTTTGGCAATTATTGCTGAAAGTCATTACAGGTATAACTTAGAAACCAAGAAAGAAAAATTGGCACAGTATGCAGAGCGAGTTTGGAAGGTTACTGAAGGAACTACAGCCGAAAAAGCTTTAGCTGGAATTAAAAAAACTACTGAATTTTTTCAATCTTTAGGTATTAAAACAAAGCTTTCAGAATATACGGAGGACTATAAAGGAACTGCTGAAATCATTTCGAAACGTTTTAAAGATCGTGGTTGGAAAGGTTTGGGAGAATGGGGGAATATCACACCAAGTGATGTTGAGAAAATTGTTAAAATGGCTTACTAATTAAGTAGTAATTCCTATAAAATCTGGTAATAAGTCGTAAACTTATTACCAGATTTTATATAATTTAGAATGATTCCACCTAAATAACTTACTAAAAGATGTAACTTTTTTAGTAAGTTTGATAGACTTAATCAAACAAACTATTTTATGAAATACCTGTTAACTACTTTATTATTAACACTTTTAATTGTTTCCTGTAACAAAACTAAAAAAAGTGATTTAAAAATTTTGAAAGAAACTGCTGTAACTCCATTTAAACCAGTAATGAATTTTAAAGATGCGCTTGCAAAAGCCGATACTATTTTAAAAACACTTAGCCTAGACAAAAAAATTAATCTTATTGGAGGTCACAATTTCTTTTTTGTCGATGGAGTTGAAAAATATGGCATCCCAAAATTATACCTCTCAGATGCTACACAAGGGGTTCATATCAGAAAAGAATTGTCAGGGCAGCTAAAAAAATCTACTGCGTTTCCATGCCCAATTTTAATGGCTGCAACCTGGAATCCTTCTTTAACACAAAAAATTGCTAAATCTGTTGGTGAAGAATGTCGAGCAGGTGGCATTGCTGTACTTTTAGCTCCCGGAATGAACATTTACCGAATCTCACAAAACGGAAGAAATTTCGAGTATTTTGGTGAAGATCCTTATTTAGCAGCACGAAATATTGAAAATTATGTAGTTGGAAATCAAAATACAGGAACCATTACAACATTAAAACACTTTTTATGCAACAATAATGAATTCCACAGAAGAAGAACTAATGTAATTGTAGATGAACGAACAATACGTGAAATTTATACACCAGCATTTCAAGCTGGTATTGATGCTGGTGCTTTAGCAGTTATGACTTCCTATAATATGATTAATGGAGAATACGCAGGCGAAAGTAAGCATGTAATTACTGATTTACTTCGTGGTCAATTAGGATTTAAAGGATTGGTAATGAGCGATTGGTGGTCAGTTTGGGATCCTGTAAGAACAATGACTTCAGGAATGGACTTGGAAATGCCTGGGGATGCACATATTGATAATCCTGATTTATTGGCTATGGGCGATGTTTATGTTCGATCAAATGCAAAAAGATTATTAAAAGAAGGAAAAGTATCAGAAGCCAACATAAATAGAATGGCACAACACGTAATTGCACTTTCGTTAGAAATGGGTTTAAACAAACGCAAAGTTAAAGACGAAAGCTATTTATCAAAATATCCTGAACACGAAAAAGTTGCATTGCAAACTGCTAAAGAAGGAATTGTTTTATTAAAAAACAATCAGGTTTTACCAGTTTCAAAAGATAAAAAAGTTTTAATAACGGGCGATTATGTTGAAACGCTGGCACGCGGTTTAGGTTCTGCCGAAGTTGAAGGTTTTAATATTATCACCATGTTAGCTGCATTTAAAACTGAATTTGGTAATAAAAACTTAACATATCGTAAAAACCCAACTAATGAAGAGTTAACAAAAGCTGACGTGGTGTTGGTAAGCATTGGAACTTTGGATAGTGAAAGTTGGGATAAACCGTTTGCACTACCAAAAGAAACTAATGATAAAATTTTAAACATAGTAGCTCAAAATAAAAATACGGTTGTAATTGTAAATTCAGGTGGAGGTTTAAAAATGACGCCTTGGAATGATAAAGTTGCTGGTATAATTTACTCATGGTATGTTGGTCAAAATGGAAATACTGCTTTAGCTGAAATAGTTTCAGGAAAAACCAATCCTTCAGGGAAATTGCCAATTACCATTGAAAAACAATTTTCCGATTCGCCAGGTGCTAACTATTTACCTAAAGGAGCTGAGTTATACACTTCTTGGAATCCTGACATGGATATGAAATATCCCGTTTTGGATATCAACTATAAAGAAGGTGTTTTAGTTGGATACAGATGGTACGAAACCAAAAATATTAAACCTTTATACGCATTTGGTTACGGATTATCTTATACAAAGTTTGCTTTTTCTAATTTAAAATTATCTTCTAAAAAAGTGGTTGGGAATCAGAATATAACAGTCTCTTTTACGATTACAAATTCTGGAAATACAGATGGTGCCGAAGTGGCTCAATTATATGTTCAAGATCCTGAAGCATCTGTAGTGAGACCAATAAAAGAGCTTAAAGGATTCAAAAAAGTATTTTTAAAAAAAGGAGAAACTGTACAAGTTGAAATGGAACTAACTCCACACGATTTGTCTTTTTATGATATCAATTCAAAAAATTGGAAAGCAGAAGACGGACAATTTAATATTTTAGTTGGTAATGCTTCTGACAACATTATTTTAAAAGATAGCTTAATGTATTCAGAAAAATAACAAATTTTTTTTAGGTTTTTTTAAAACCGTAAAATCATTTATGAAAATTGAGGCAAATACACCAGACGAATACATTGAAAAACTTCCTGAAGACAGAAAAACAGCAATGGTGAAATTAAGACAAACCATACTCAAAAACTTGCCAAAAGGGTTTGAAGAAACTATGAGTTATGGAATGATTGGGTATGTTGTTCCACATGCTGTTTACCCAAAAGGTTATCATTGCAATACGGACTTACCTTTACCTTTTATGAATATTGCCTCACAAAAGAATTTTATTGCCTTATATCACATGGGTATTTATGCCGACAATGATTTATTGGAGTGGTTTAAAAATGAATATCCAAAATACTGCAATACAAAATTAAATATGGGAAAAAGTTGTATTCGTTTTCAAAAAATTGATCAAATTCCTTATAAATTAATTACAAATTTAACTACTAAAATGAGCTGCAAAAAATGGATTGAAATTTATGAATCCAATATTAAATCACCAAACAATTAAAAAGATGGGGAAGTAGCCTAATATTTATAATTTTTTCTATTTTATTGTATTTTATGTAAAGTTTTATTTACATTTATATAAAAATAATATATTATGAAAATGCAAATATTACCAAATTGGTATAAAAAAATTGGTTTAATATTATTTATAATTAGTTCAATAATTAGTGGTGGTGATGATTTTATTGATGGTTATATGACAGGCTATACACATACTTTTCACCAAGGTTCAGATATTTTTAAAACGTATTTTGGAGCAAATACTATACATTTCTTTTCAATTGTAAGTATCGTGGCGCTATTGATTTATATGTTGGCTAAAGAAAAGGTGGAGGATGATTATATAAATAAATTACGTTTAGAATCATACCAACTGGCATCTATGGTAATTCTAATTATCATCATCCTTTTATATTCCTTTTCAGAAAGTTTAAAATTGAATTTAGATGATTTTATAACCTCATTTATGTATTTTTATCTTATTATATTCTTCATTAAAAAACGGATGAACTAATGAAAAATTTGATAAAAGTAGAACGCGCACGGCATAATTTAACCCAAGCAGAGTTAGCTGAAAAATTAGGAGTTTCTCGTCAAACAATTCACGCAATTGAAAAGAATAAATTTAATCCTTCTGTTACGCTAGCTATAAAAATGGCTAAATTTTTTAATGTTACTGTAGAATATTTATTCAATATTGAAGAATAATTTATTTTTTCCCACCAACAACAATTACAAATTCACCTTTTGGTGTTTTTTTTGTAAAATGAACTATAATTTCTGCAATAGTTCCTCTAACGGTTTCTTCATATAATTTAGTCAATTCTCTTGAAACTGATATTAAACGGTTTTCACCAAAATATTCAGCAAAATTAGTAAGTGTTTTTAAAAGTTTATGTGGCGATTCGTAAAAAATCATGGTTCGGGTTTCTTCCGCTAAAAAATTCAATCGCGTTTGTCTTCCTTTTTTCACTGGCAAAAAACCTTCAAACACAAACTTGTCATTAGGCAAACCACTATTTACCAACGCAGGAACAAAAGCTGTGGCACCAGGCAAACACTCAATTTCAATTCCTTTTTCAATACAAGCTCTACTTAATAAAAAACCAGGATCTGAAATTGCAGGAGTCCCAGCATCAGAAATTAAAGCTATTGATTCCCCGTTTTTAATTCTGTTTACAATGCTTTCAACCGTTTTATGTTCATTATGCATGTGGTGACTATGCATATGTGTTGAAATTTCAAAATGCTTTAATAATTTTCCACTTGTTCGTGTATCTTCAGCCAAAATTAAATCCACTTCTTTTAAAACTTTAATTGCTCTTAAAGTAATATCTTCTAAATTTCCAATGGGTGTTGGTACTAAGTATAATTTCGCTTTCAAAATTTTAAATTTTAGTTTTTCAAAGTTACAAAGATATTTTTCGCAAAAACATAGTATGCAAAATAGATTTATAATCCTTTAAAATATAGAATATTATCTCTATTTTTGATATTATTAAGGCTCATAAAAAGTTCATTATCAAAAAAAAAGCTATAAATCTTTATGCTTTACTTGAAATCACTAAATTTGCACTTTCTTTTTAATAAAAAATTCAAAATGTACAGAACACATTCTAATGGAGAATTACGTTTAGAAAACCTTGGACAGCAAGTGATTTTAGCTGGTTGGGTTCAAAAAATTAGAGATAAAGGATTTATGATTTGGGTTGATTTACGTGATAGATACGGAATTACTCAGCTTATATTTGACGAAGATCGTACTTCAAAAGCCATTATGGAGACCGCAAAATCTTTAGGAAGAGAGTTTGTAATTCAAGTAAAAGGGGAAGTGATTGAACGTGTTTCAAAAAACAAAAACATTCCTACAGGAGAAGTAGAAATTTTGGTAAAAGAACTTGAAATTCTGAACAAATCTGCCGTGCCACCCTTTACCATTGAGGACCAAACCGATGGAGGTGATGAATTAAGAATGAAATACAGATATTTAGATATTAGAAGAAATCCTGTAAAAAACAACTTAATTTTTAGACATAAAGTTGCTATGGAAGTTCGAAAATATCTTTCTGATAAAGGGTTTATTGAAGTAGAAACTCCGGTTTTAATTAAATCTACACCTGAAGGTGCCCGAGATTTTGTAGTGCCAAGTAGAATGAATGAAGGGCAATTTTATGCCTTACCACAATCACCTCAAACCTTTAAACAACTGTTAATGGTTGGTGGAATGGATAAGTATTTTCAAATTGTAAAATGCTTTAGAGATGAAGATTTAAGAGCAGACAGACAGCCTGAATTTACTCAAATTGATTGTGAAATGGCTTTTGTGGAGCAGGAGGATATTATTAATGCTTTTGAAGGGTTAACTAAACATTTATTAAAAGAAATTAAAGGCGTTGATATTCAAAAATTCCCAAGAATGTCATACAGTGAAGCTATGAAACGCTTTGGTAATGACAAGCCAGATATTAGATTTGGAATGGAATTCGGAGAATTAAATGAGTTTACAAAACATAAAGATTTTGGTGTTTTTAATGACGCCGAACTAGTAGTAGGAATTGCTATTCCTGGTGGAAACTCTTATAGTAGAAAAGACATTGATAAACTAATTGAATGGGTAAAACGTCCACAAGTTGGTGCCTTAGGTATGGTGTATGTTCGTTGTAACGAAAATGGCAGCTTTAAATCATCCGTTGATAAATTTTTCGATCAAAATGATTTAGCTAACTGGGCAAAAGAAACCCATGCAAAAACGGGGGATTTAATTTGTGTTTTATCGGGCATTACGGATAAGGTTAGAACACAATTAAGTACTTTACGTATGGAAATGGCTGAACGATTAGGGTTACGAAAATCAACAGAATTTGCCCCTCTTTGGGTAACTGATTTTCCATTATTAGAATGGGATGAAGAAACAAAACGTTTTCATGCAATGCATCACCCTTTTACTTCTCCAAAAATTGAAGATATTAAATTGTTAGATTCAGATCCAGGAAAAGTTAGAGCAAACGCTTATGATTTAGTATTAAACGGAAATGAAATTGGTGGTGGTTCTATTCGTATTCACGATAAAAAAATGCAAGCCCTAATGTTTAAACATTTAGGATTTACCCCAGAAAAAGCAGTAGAGCAATTTGGCTTTTTAATGAATGCCTTTGAATATGGCGCTCCACCACACGGTGGCATTGCCTTTGGATTGGATAGGTTGGTTGCTATTTTAGGTGGGCAAGAAACTATTCGTGATTTTATCGCTTTCCCTAAAAACAATAAAGGTCGTGATGTTATGATTGATGCGCCTTCTACAATTGATGATGAGCAATTAAAAGAATTAAATTTGAAAATAAATTTATAACGAAAAAATAAACTATGAAAGTTAAAGTCCATAAAAAACTGAATGAATTAGCAGCTACCGCCATTTGCGGGAATGATATAAGTTCATCTGTTTTATATGTATCTGCATTGGCAATTGCATTTGCTGGTCAGTATGCTTGGATAACACTTTTAATAGTTTCCTTTGTGTTGTTTTTATTTAGAAAAATATATGGCGAAGTTGTAGGCGCTTTACCTTTAAACGGAGGCGCATATAACGCTTTATTAAACACAACCAGTAAAAGCATGGCATCTTTTGCTGCTGCTTTAACCTTGTTATCTTACATGGCAACTGCCGTAATTTCAGCCAATGAGGCTATTCATTATTTACATCATTTAATTCCTTCAATGCCAATAATAATTGCAACGATTGTATTAATTGGGTTCTTTGCTGTTTTAACAATTGGAGGTATTACTGAATCTGCTAAAGTCGCCATCGGCATCTTTTTGTTTCATTTAACCTCTTTAGCCATTTTAAGTGGTTTTATTATCTATTATTTTTCTTATAACGGTATTCAAACTTTTTTTGAAAACTGGCATTTACCGACTTCTGAAGGAGGAATTACAACCGCAATATTTTTAGGATTTGCAGCTTCTATGTTAGGGGTCTCTGGATTTGAAAGTTCAGCAAATTTTGTAGAAGAACAACAAAAAGGAGTTTTTCCTAAGACCTTACGTAATATGTGGGCTGTGGTTAGTATTATCAATCCCTTAATGGCAATTTTTGCACTAACTATTTTTTCCGTTTCCGTTTTACAAAGTGACGCATACCAAAATACATTATTGGTAGAAATGGCTTCTCATGTTGGAGGGAAATGGGTGGCTATTTTAATTTCAATTGATGCGTTTTTAGTGCTAAGTGGTGCTGTTTTAACTAGCTTTGTAGGGGTTTCTGGATTATTAGAGCGTATGACTTTAGATCGGATTATGCCACAGTTTTTTTTAAAAAAGAACAGTAAGGGCAGCTCATACCGAATTATAATAATGTTCTTTTTACTTTCAATTTCAGTATTATTGATAACTAATGGAAATGTAAAATTATTGGCAGGTGTATATACTATATCGTTTTTATCTGTAATGATTTTATTTGGGATTGGTAATATTTTATTGAAGGTTAAAAGAAATAAACTTCCACGCCCTGAAAAGGCTTCATGGTTTGCTGTGCTTATTGCTATTTCTGCAGTTACAATAGCATTGCTAGGCAACTTAGTTATGGTTCCAAAAGATGGTTTACCAAGTAATTTAATGCTTTTTCTTGATTACTTTATACCAACTATTTTATTTATCATAATTATGTTAAATAGAACGGTTTTATTGAATTTTTTATTAAATGCAATGCATACTGTTTTTGATCCGGTCAGGAATTTTGTATTAAAAACAGATCAAAAAATTCTTCAAACCATAGATAAAATCAACGATCAAGAGTTTGTGTTTTTTACTAAAGGAGATAAACTATCTACGTTAAATAAAGTAATGCTGTACATTTTAAAAAATGAACACACCAAAAAAATTAAAATTGTTATAGTACTAGATAAAGGGCAAAAAATGCCGGAAAATTTACCACAAGAAATTGAATTTTTAGATAGAGAATATCCTGAAATAGACATTGAATTTTTAAGTGTTCCAGGTAAATTTAACCCTAAATTAATTAGAGATCTTTCTCAAAAGTGGAATATTCCTATAAATTTTATGTTTATTGGATCCCCCAGTGATAAATTCCCGTATAAAATAGAAGAATTAGGTGGCGTTAGATTAATTATATAATGAAAAGAGTACAATCAAAATCGTTTTTTATAAAATTTTTAAAATGGAGGTATGCACATATCTCTAATAAACATTTCATTGCTATTTCCAGTGCTATTATTGGATTTATGGCTGGATTAGGAGCTGTATTATTAAAAAATGTTACACACTTTATACAACATTTATTAGAAGGAAAATTCATAAAAGATATTCATCAGGCTTTTTATTTTATTTTTCCAACTATTGGTTTATTAATGGTAGTTTTAATTATAAAATACATCGTTAAGAAAAAAATAGGTCATGGTATTCCTTCAACGTTATACGCGATTTCAAAACTCAAAGGAATTATGCCAAGTCATCAAATGTGGGGTTCAATTTTAACCGCTCCTTTAACTGTTGGGTTTGGTGGTTCTGTTGGATTAGAAGGACCTACAGTTGCAACAGGAGCTGCTCTTGGTTCAAATTTTGCCAGAATGTTCCATGTAAATCAAACTACCCGAACATTATTAGTTGGGGCTGCTGCTGCAGGAGCAATGTCATCTATATTTAAAGCTCCTATAGCAGGAATTGTTTTTGCTGTTGAAATTTTTAGTTTAGAATTGACCCTTGCATCTATGATTCCGTTATTACTAGCTTCTATTACTGCTATTTTAACTTCTTATTTTTTTTTAGGGGATGATGTACTGCTTCACTTTCAATTACAAGATAAATTTCAGTTGTATGATGTCATTTTTTATGTTTTATTAGGGGTGTACACAGCTGGTATTTCAATATATTTTAGCAAAGCGTATTTTAAAATTGGTGATTTTTTTAAAAAATTTAAAAACCCTTATCAAAAACTAATAATAGGAGGATTATTAATAGGTATTATGGTTTACTTTATTCCTCCATTATTTGGAGAAGGATACGAAACCATTAATAATATTTTAAAGGGTAATGTTGAAAATGTACTTGTAAACAATGTATTTAATGCTCAAATAGATAGTATTTGGCTTATTATAGCATTACTTGTTGGATTAATTTTATTCAAAGTTATTGCCATGTCTTTCACGTTTAGTGCGGGTGGTATTGGAGGTGTGTTTGCACCAACACTTTTTACTGGCAGTATTTCTGGTTTTGTTTTTGCAATGATTGTTAATCAAAGTAATTTATTTAGTAATCAGCTTTCCTTAACTAATTTTGCTATGGTTGGTATGGCTGGCTTAATGGCTGGTGTTTTACAAGCACCATTAACGGCCATTTTTTTAATAGCTGAAATTACAAGTGGTTATGAACTTTTTGTCCCTTTAATGATTGTAGCTTCTATCTCTTTTTTAATATCTCGCATTTATACTCCGTATAATATTTATGCAGCACAATTAGCTAAAAAAGGTCAGTTAATTACTCACAACAAAGATAAAAATGTACTTATGATGTTAGATGTAAATAAGGTTATTGAAACTGATTTTATAACTGTTAATCCAAGTATGTATTTAGGTGAAATTGTCCATAATGCCATAAAAAACTCTCGTAGAAATCATTTTCCTGTTGTAGGTGAAGATGGTGAGTTTTTAGGGGTAATTAGATTAGATGATATTAGAAGCATTATGTTTAACGCTACCCTTTATGATAAAGTAAAAGTAGAAGATTTAGCTCACGGTGAACCAGAAATAATTGATATTGATAAGGATACTATGGAAATTGTTATGGCTAAGTTTAAATCTTCCAGTGCTTGGAATTTACCAGTTATAAAAAATGGTAAGTATTTTGGCTATATTTCTAGATCAAGATTATTGACTGCGTATCGTAGAAAATTAATTGAAGTTACTTCCTAAAATAATATTAATTATTAACGAAATGAAAAAACTTTTAATTATTCTTTTTATAATTATCCTAAGTGTTTTAGGTTATGGCTTTTATCTTAAAAATATTGGAGGAGATAATGCAGAGTTAATTATTGGAATTGGTGTTGTTTTAACTGCTTTTGTTTTAATGCCTTTGTTTATTTATCACAGATATAAAGACAAAGATTTAAAAAATTTTCAGTTTAAAAATTTTAGAGAAGAACTCGAAAAGTTTCATAAAAAAGATGGTAAAGATTTCTAATTTAAATTTCTTTTTTCAATAAAAAATCGTTTTAACAACAAACTACATTCTTCTTTTAAAACACCACCTATCACTTTAGTTTTTGGATGTAACTTTATGTTGGTTGTACTAAATCCACGAGTAGAATCTGTTGCTCCAAAAACAATTTTTCCAAGCTGTGCCCAATAACTTGCACCAGCACACATTTGGCAAGGCTCTAAAGTTACATACAACGTACAATTTGTTAAATATTTTCCACCTAAATAATCTGAAGCTGCAGTAAAAGCCTGCATCTCTGCATGCGCTGTTACATCATTTAAGGTTTCTACTAAATTATGAGCTCTAGCAATTATTTGATTATTCATAACTATAATAGCACCAATTGGGACTTCATTTTTATTAAGAGCGAAGTTTGCTTCTTGCAGTGCTCGTTTCATAAAATATTCATCATTATAAGGTGTTATCATTTTTCAAAAGTAAAATTTTTTCTTACAACCACCACTAAAATATTGTAGTTTTGCTTTTGTGGAAATAAATTTATTAAGTCATATTAACAATCCTACAGATTTAAGAAAGTTATCTAAAAATCAATTACCTCAGGTTGCCAAAGAACTCCGTGAATTCATTATTGATATTGTGGCTACTAAAGAAGGACATTTAGGAGCTAGCTTAGGAGTTGTGGAATTAACTATTGCGTTACATTATGTATTTAACACACCAAATGATTTATTAATTTGGGATGTTGGGCACCAAGCTTACGGACATAAAATTTTAACTGGACGAAGAAATAATTTTCATACTAACAGGCAATTAGGCGGAATTTCGGGTTTTCCAAAAAGAGATGAAAGTGAATTTGATGCCTTTGGAACAGGGCATTCATCTACTTCAATTTCAGCCGCTTTAGGTATGGCATTAGCTTCTTCCATAAAAGATGATTATAAAAAGCTACACATTGCAGTTATTGGAGACGCTTCAATTGCTAGTGGCATGGCTTTTGAAGGTTTAAATCACGCTGGGGTTACTAACGCTAATATTTTAATTATTTTAAATGATAATACCATGGGAATTGACCCAAGTGTAGGCGCTTTAAAAAATTATTTCACCAATGTAAAAGCTGGAAAAAAGGTTAGAAAAAGCAATATAATTGAAGCCTTAAATTTTAATTATTCTGGGCCAATAGATGGTCATAATTTAGAAAGTCTAGTTGCTGAATTAGAACGATTAAAAACCGTTGAAGGTCCAAAATTTTTACACATTATAACTACTAAAGGTAAAGGATTACAAAAAGCAGAAGAAAATCAGGTAAAATACCATGCGCCTGGAAAATTTGATAAAAATACTGGAGAATTAATTACTCTAAAACAAATACCTCAACCGCCAAAATATCAAAATGTTTTTGGAGAAACCATAGTAGAACTAGCAAAGAAAAATAAAAAAATAGTAGGTATAACACCTGCAATGCCAACTGGTAGTTCATTAAAACTTATGTTAGATAAATTTCCAGATAGAGCTTTTGATGTGGGAATTGCTGAACAGCATGCTGTTACTTTAGCGGCTGGAATGGCAACACAAGGACTAATCCCATTTTGTACTATTTATTCCACTTTTTTACAACGAGCATATGACCAAGTTATACACGATGTTGCCCTACAAAATTTACCTGTAATTTTTTGTATTGACAGAGCCGGTTTGGTTGGTGAAGATGGAGCAACACACCATGGGGCTTTTGATATTGCTTATTTACGTTGTATTCCTAATTTGGTGATTTTTGCACCGATGAATGAAGTTGAATTACGAAATATATTATATACATCTCAATTAGGATTGAGTTTCCCTATTGCTATTAGATATCCTCGTGGCAAAGCAACTTTAATAGATTGGAAAAAACCTTTTACTAAAATACCTCTTTTTAAAGGGGAATGTGTGTCTGAAGGAAGTGATATTGCTGTTTTAAGTATTGGAAGCATAGGAAATAAAATAATTCAAATTCAAAAAAAATTACCAAAAAACAAAATTGCACATTATAATATGCGATTTATAAAACCTTTAGATGAAACGTTATTACATTTCATTTTTAAATCGTTTAAAACTATTATTACTATAGAAGATGGCGTAATATCTGGTGGATTTGGAAGTGAAATATTAGAATTTGCATCCGTAAATAATTATCATAATACCACAATTAAGCGGTTAGGGTTACCCGATAAGTTTATAGAACATGGCAAAACTTCTGAATTATTTAAATCAATTAATTTATCCGAAAACGATATCTTAAATTATTTGAAATCACTTTAACTTTTTTAAAATAATTATGTTTATTTGTTGTTTATTTTTAAACCATATTTATAAATAAAATGAAATTTAAATTTGCTTTCCTTTTTTGTATTCTTTTTATCACTAATAATTATTCCTTTAATTCAAAAGATACTATTTCAATGCATGTAGATTCTACTTCAAATTGGAAAAAACTAAATAACATACAATTACTATTTACCCAAAATGCCTTTGTAAACTGGAATGCTGGGGGTAATAATTCTATGTCCGGAATATTGAAAACCAGGTTTACAAGAAACTTTAAAAATGACCATACTACTTGGTTTAATGAAATAAAAGGTAACTATGGACTAAATAAAGAAGATTCAAGAGAATTACGTAAAACAGAAGATTTATTAGAAATAAATTCAACTTTTGGTTATAAAACACAAATTGAATCTAATTGGTATTATTCCGCTAAATTTAATTTTAGAACTCAATTTTCTAACGGATTTAAATATCCAAATACAGACAAACCTATCTCTAAATTTTTTGCTCCTGCCTATATGTTTATTGGAATTGGTACGGAATATTCCTCAAAAAATCATTCTTTAAAAATATATCTTTCTCCTATTACTAATAAAACAACTTTTGTTTTCAACCAAATTTTAGCAAATGAAGGTGCATTTGGGGTTAAACCTGCTACTTATAATGACTCAAACATTCTTTTAACTAAAGGAGAAAATACTAAAATGGAATTTGGAACTTTATTAACTGGAGAGTGGAATACAAATGTCATGGAAAATATAAAAATGGCGAATCGTTTAAACTTATATTCCGATTATTTACATAATTACGGTAATATAGATGTAAACTGGGAGCTAAATTTCGATTTAACCATTAATAAATATATAAGCGCAAACGTTGGTACACATCTACTTTTTGATGATGATGTAAAACGTAAAGAAGATATTAATAACGATGGAATATTGGATTTTTTAGGAGCAAGAGTACAATTAAAACAGTTGTTAGGAATAGGTTTTAACTATCTTTTTTAAACAAAAAAGAAGGTAATTCCTCTTTTATAATTCTTCAACATAACTATTTAACGTGAGTTCGAGATAAAAATCGAGATAAAACAATGATTTATCGTATCGGTTAAATCACTATTCAATGTCACCTCAAGCGCAATAGAGATATCAAGGTTTCACAAAAAATTAAAAAGGTCTCGACTGCGCTCGACTTAATAGTAGATTTAAATAGCTAGTTATCAGTGATAATAAAAGCAAAGTTATATTGAATTCATGTTATTTATGAACTATTTTATTATAATTTTTTTACTTCCTTGCATGTTGCCAGAACTTATTTTTAATATATAAATTCCTGAAGATAAATCAGTTGCTTTTATTTGTTTTAAACCATACGAGTTAAAATCTAAATTTGTTTTATAGACTCTTTGTCCGCTTATATTATATAATTCCAATGCTGTTTTTCCAATAAATGATTTAGACTGCACAAAGAAATTACCTTCAGAAACCGTAGGGAATACTGAAATTCCTGTTTTATTAAAAAATTCATCGTCTACCGCTAAAGCAGCATCTATATTAAAAGTAATTTGTTGCGCTGGCAAGAAACCGCCTGTTGCATTAGTTATATCTGCCTTAAAAAAGTCTGTGGTGGAAGTACTGCTTGTATTACTATAAGCAACCTTGTTGGTGTTTATATCATCTTGTGTAAATGTATCCCCAACAATTAAATTAACACCACTTAATTTTATTATTCCTTTTTGCGGAATTTCTATCACCATAAATTTTTGCTGAGTAGCTGTTGATCCTGTGCTGCTTGCTTCAACATCGGTTTGCTTAATCACGTAAGTACTATTGGTTCCAACATTCATTGTATTATTAATTAATGTGGAATTTGTAACTGTAGCTGCTTGACAAATATTCAAACTCCAGTTATTAATTGTACCAACATCTCCATTGTAATAATCAACCGCTTTTAATGTCCAATCACCTAACGAATTTTTTCCATTAAATCCAGATAGCGGACTATCTGGAATATAAGTTCCTGATAGTGAAGAAGAACAAGAAATTGCGGTAGAAGCTGCATCATCATAGGTCACATTGATTTCTTGAACTCTTCCATTGTTACATCCTCTATTAAAAAGAATAATTTCTGTGTTATCTGGTGAAATTAAAGAGATTACCAAATCTCCAATCCAAGTATGAGAAATGTTCATAGTAACGTTTACATCCGTTACAGTAAAGTTATCTGGTATATTAATAATTGAAGTGCTTTGCGTTCCAGGAGAATTGGCTCCTAAACCATCTGGAATTTGTACAGTTGTTGCATTTATTGCTTCCATACAGTCTATTTGGGTTTGAAATTTTTGAGTAGCTGAATAATTTGAAGTATTACAATCATTTTTTGATCTAATTCTCCAATAATACACTTTGGCTCTATTTAAAATTAAAGTTGAAGTGTACGAATTTGTAGTTACGTTTGTCGTTTTCAAAATAGTATTAAACCCTGGATCTTCAGCTAAATCAAAGTCATAAGAAGTGGCATTTAAATCTTTATTCCAAGTGAATAATGTATTAGATATTTCAACCCCTGTAGCGTTATTAAGCGGAGCGGTTGGAGTTAAAATTCCAAAGGAAGAATCTAGCACTTTTAAAATAACATCAATTGAATTAGTTTCATTTCCTGTACCAGTAATAGTTATGGGGTATTCTCCAATTGCTAAGGATCCAATATTACTTACTGTCATTGAAAATGTACCTTCCGTAGATAATGAAGTTGGGCTAAAGGTAACAGAAGCTCCAGAAGGTATTCCTGTTGCTGAAAAAGAGGTTAGCGTATTGTATGAAGATAATGTATTAAAATTCAAATTAAAAACACCGTCATTAGGTTTACATACATTTACGATGCTATTAGCAATTGAAAATGAAAAAGCTTTATTGGTGAATTTTCCTGTAAAAAGTCCTCGCCCGAAAGTGGTAGCTAAAATGCTATTATCAGCAGTTCGTAAATCTAAATCAACCACTTTAACATCACTCATACCGTTAATTGAACTTAACCATGTTGGAGAACTTGTGTTAAAATTTGTGGTTGACCAAACTCCAAGTTCTGTTCCAATAATAACTTCATTATTCAAAAGAGGATTTTGTAAAATACATTTAACAGGCATATCTGGTAAATTCCCTTCTTTATTTTCCCAGGTTACACCACCATCTGGTGAATACCATATACTTGCCACTCCATAGTTATGAAAAGTTAAAAAAATATCATTTTCTGAAACTCCAAATTCAATATCTGAGATACTTCCAAGAAAAGATACTCCAGAAATATCTGCCCAAGTGGGTGTTACGTTTGCATTGGTTAATTTTAAAAGCCTTCCATTATCCGTTCCAACTAATAAAGTTGTGCTAGTTGTGGTATAAGGAGAAACTTTAAATGCAGTTGGAGAACCATCTAATAAAACATTACTTAACTGGGATTTGATAGCACTACTTGTTCCTAAAATGTATCTATTTATTTGACGTGTTATAATATTTCCATTAGCATCTCTAAGTACCCCATTAGAATACATAATATTTAAATTATGGTCTAATCCAGCTGGAGAAATAAAATCTCCTTCATTATTATTGGTATCTATATCATAACTTATTCCTGAGTAAGGTAAATTAACGTATTTGTGATTGCTATAAAGGTAAGAATCAATCATATAACTTCCATCTTTGTCTATGGTGCTATAAGCACCATCACCACCTCTAATAAAATCACTTGAATTTATACCTGCTGTAGCTCCATTTATAAATTGAGTTCCATTATCTTGAGCTCCAGCTACAATTAATTCATTTGCAGTACTTTGCCCATAGCCACCATAATAAAATTGTGTAACGTTATAATTGGTATTCATTACTGTAAAAACATCTGATGATTGTGCTGTTGATAAACTTGACGCATAATAAACGCCTCCATCACATCCAATAACTGCCTCATTTTCTCCGCTTACTCCAGGTCTAAAAGTTAAAGCATGTTGATCTGCATGAACAATTGAACAGGTTAAGGTATTTAAATTTGGGCTTTCTGACCATTTAGAAATTTGTTGCCATTTGGATGCTGTATTTGTATTAACTCCGCTTATACTTCTAAACAAATCAATACCGCCCACATAAATGATTTGATCATCAGTTGGATCAACTTCAATTACTAAATCGTAAAAATCTTGCCCATTCGTAAAATCATTTGAAGGAATATTTGTATCTGCATCGTTAGGTTTTGCTAATTCATTTACTGTAGAAAAACCATCTATAGTACTAAATATATGAGGACCTGTAGCTGTAGTTCCTTGAGTTAATGCATATATTTTATTTGCATTTGTAGAAGAAACTGCTAGCTCAACTCTATCTGAGTTAGTTAAAGTTGTTATTTGGGTCCAAGTTGCACCATCAATAGAATTAAACACTTTACCTCCACCTAATCCGCCAGATCCATATGTTGAAATTGTTCCTATCCAAAGTCTATTACTAGCGTCAATTTCAAAATCATTTGGAATAGTGTAATAACTGCTACTCGCACTCAATTTTAAGTTTGATGATTCTAATCGACTCCAATTTAAACCATTATCTAAAGATTTATATAAACCTGCAGTTTGATATCCTAACCAGTTAGTCGGACTAGTAGCATCACCATAAATGTGTGTACCTACACCAATAAAGACTTCTGTTGAGTTAGAAATAGTATTATTCCAAGCAATAATATCATTAATATAATAAATACCAGCAAAATCAGTTCCAATTGTAGCTCCCCCTGCTAATTGTATCGTAACATGTGTCCAATTAATACCACCATCTGTAGTTTTATATACTCCATTGCCTACAGCAGCCCCAAAAGTATATTGTTCTCCTGTACCAATATACCAAATATTTGAATCTCTAGGATCTACAGTTATACATGAAATATTCATATTACTTGGAACTCCAGAAACTAAAGTCCATGCGGAATTTACATTTGTAATATCTTGATTTACCCATAAACCTCCGCTCACTCCTCCCACATAAACTCTTTTGTTTGTAGCATCATTTGGATCAAATAAAACCACCCTTGTTCTTCCTCCTATATTATTTGGACCTCTTTCAATCCAATTATTGCTAACAGCATCGCCAGGAACTCTACTTGCATAGGATTTATTATGCAATTTTTTTTGTAATTCTAAAACCTTATTTGGTTCAGGTCTTCCTGTTGCAGGGTTCATAGTTAGCTCCCATTCTCTTTCATAATATTTATTTGGAGGTATCCCTAAAGCAATGCGTTGTTCTTCTGTTAATTGTAATGTTTTTTTAAATGGACTATTTTGCAAATAATGTTCATATGCTTTTCTTAATTCAACAATTTTTGAATTATTAAACACTACCTTTTGTCCTATAATCATATTAAAAAATATAATTGAAAAAACCAATAATAGTGATATTGATATAAAATAGAATAGCTGCTTTCTCATTAAGAATTATTTATTGTTAACCATTATCTAATTTTAGTTATCCATTTATTTTATGATACAACTGAAGTGCAAAACCATCTGATAAACTTGCTACAAAATTACACGTTGTTAAAATTCTATCATACAGGTGCTTATTTTTTTCATTCGAGAAATTGGGCAATAAAGATAAAATTAATTTATCATAATTAGACGCTTCATTTTCAAATTGATTATTAATTGCAGTTAAAAAAATATCTAATAGTTTTGAAATAACGCTGTACCCAACTATTTCTTTTTCAATTACTTGCTTGCTTTTGTATATTTTTTCTATACTGATTTTTATAATATCATTAATTTGAGCTTCATACTTACATTTATCTAATAATGCATAAGGATATTCACCATTTACAATGGCAGTTTCATTTTCTAAAAACATTTTTGACGCTTCATTTATTAAAGTACCAATTGCTAAGGCTCGTAAATAACTTAACCTATCTTTTTTATTAGGAAGTTTATAATACTTTTTAGTGTTTATGGTATCTTTTACCAGCTTAATTAAATATTCTAGGGCAAAATCTTCATCAATTAATCCTAAATTAATACCATCTTCAAAATCAATTATAGTATAACAAATATCATCTGCAGCTTCCACTAAATAGGCTAAAGGATGCCTTTTATAAGCAATTTCATCATCTTTTCTTGATTCAATTAAACCTAATTCTTTAACTAATTCATTTAAAAAAGGTAAATCTGATTGGAAAATTCCAAATTTTTTATCTGCAATTTCATTAGTAGGTTTTTTTGGTAGCGATTCTTTTGGATATTTTATAAAACTTCCTAACGTTGCATAAGACAAACGTAATCCTCCATTAACTCCATTTTTACTTTCTGTCAAAATTTTAAATCCGTTTGCGTTGCCTTCAAACTCAATTAAATCTTGCCATTGTTTTTTAGTAAGTTCAGGCTTATATTTTTGACCATTACCATTTTTAAAATATTCGCCAATTGCCTTTTCTCCACTATGTCCAAAAGGAGGGTTACCTATGTCATGAGCTAATGCGGCACTTGCCACAATTGCACCAAAATCGTTCATTTTATATCCTTTTTCAACTAAAATTGGATATTTTTTAAGCAATTGCTCCCCCACTATTCTACCTAAAGACCTACCTACAACACTAACTTCTAAACTATGAGTCAAGCGCGTATGAACAAAGTCGGTTTTAGAAAGTGGTACTACTTGAGTTTTATCTTGTAAACTTCTAAAAGAATCTGAAAAAATAATTCTGTCATAATCAACCTCAAAACCTAAACGAGTTTCATCTTGGTTTTTTCTATGCCTAATTTCAGTATCTCCAAAGCGTTTTAAAGAAAGTAATTGTTCCCAATTCATCATTTTAAATTTAAGTTGCAATATACTTATTTATTTAAATTATATAAGTCAATTAAATCAGCATAATTAACATTAAAATCATAAATTAATAATTTAAATTTAACCGTAACTTAACATCTAAGTATTTGATTTGTAATCAAATTTAAACGGTTACAATGAGATTTAAACTATTGGTGTTTTTTGTTTTAACAACAACAGCTTTTTACAGTCAGTCTTTAAAAGTAGATTCCTTTTTCTCTGAAGGAAATAAAGAAGGAGAAATAAAAGGCATTATTATGGATACAAACACTAATAATGACCCTTTAGCTTTTACGAATGTTACTGTTAAAGAGCTAAACTTAACTACAACTACAGCTATAGATGGTAGTTATTCATTTAAAATACAGCCTGGAACTTACACACTTATTTTTGATTTTGTTGGTTATCATACTCAAAAGTTAACAAAAATAGTAGTAACATCAGGCAATGCAACTTTATGTAATCAATCCTTAACTGCTATAAAAATTAATTCTGATATTTCTTTAATTTCTCTTAACTAAAACTTAGAAAATTACTCTTCAAATAATATATTAATTTTAGTATAATTTATTTTAATCACACTTGTTTATACCTCACAAAATATTTTATGCCTTTCTAAGTATTAAATTCATAAACAACTATTAATTAAGTTATTAAGAATTCAATTCGTTAAAATAAAATTTATGTTAACAATAAATTGTTTTAAAATATTGGTTTGTTAACATTTTCATTTCAATCCTAATAATTTATTAACACTACTAAATTAATTCATAACTTTTAAATAATCTTTGATGGTTAAGGTTGGTATATTTTTGTCTGAGATTAATTAAAAAGAAAATTAAACAAATTATTTTAAAAATGAAAAAATTAACGATTATTATTTTTATTGCAAACCTAGTTTTGACCTCTTGTTCAAACACTAACTCAAGTCCGGTTATTGATGTGACACCTCCAACTGCTTCTGAAGAAAATGTTTCAGGATTGATAACAGCTAATACTACTTGGACGAATGATAAAATTTGGATTTTAAATAGTAAAGTAGTTGTAGATGCCGGTGTAACATTAACTATAGAACCTGGCACTATTATTAAAGGAAAAGAAGGATCTGGTTCTTTAGCTACAGGACTAATTGTTGCTAGAGGTGGAAAATTGAATGCTGTTGGAACAGCTACAAAACCAATTATTTTTACTTCAATTAATGATAATATTGGAATTGGGGAAACTTCAGGAACAAATTTAACAATTGCCGACAATTCTCTTTGGGGAGGCGTTATCCTTTTAGGGAAAGCTAAAGGTTCTTTTAGTGGTGATGTATCAGAATTTCAAATTGAAGGAATTCCTGCCAGTGACACATTTGGTTTATATGGTGGCACTGACGACACGGATAATTCAGGTCATTTAGAATATATATCAATTCGTCATGGTGGTGCTGAAATAGGAGCCGGAAATGAAATTAATGGTTTAACATTGGGTGCAGTAGGAAGTGGAACTATAATTAAAAATATTGAAATTATGGCGACTCTTGATGACGGAATTGAATTTTTTGGAGGAACTGTAAGTCCTTCAAATGTATTAATTTGGGGTCAAGGTGATGATGGTTTAGATATTGACCAAGCATATAGTGGTACAATTTCTAATGCTTTAGTAATTTTAGGAGATATTTCTGATAGCGCACTTGAAATTGATGGTGGAGAAGGAACAATGCAAGCTAGTTTTACCCTTAACAATATTACTTTAAAAGGTAATGCGAATGCCCCTGGCGGTAAATATTGCGACCTACGAAGTGGTGCACAAGGTGCTTTAAACAATATATATGCTTATGACTTTCAAACAACATCTTATGTTAGACTAAAACAAGATAATGTTGCGCAAAATTATGTAGATAATAAAATCAACTTTTCAAATTGGCAAATTGCTTTACCAGCCGGTGTAACGGATATTACTACTTTATTCCAAGATCATTCTCCTTCAGGTTTAGCTCCAAATTTTGGTACTGATTCAGCTGCATGGGCTACATCTGTTACTGCTGGTAGCGAAACCGTTGGCGCTGATACAACTGTTTTTGGTTGGACACTTGCAAACTCAAAAAGTGCTTATTAATAAATAAAATAACAAAAACTTAATATTATTGCTTGCCTTTAACAGGGCAAGCATTTTGTATATTAAAATCATAACTATTTAAAATGCAAAAAAAATACAAATTATTAGCAACTGGTTTATTAATTAGTCTATTTGGCTGGGCACAAACCGGTAAAGTAGCAGGTAAAATTATTGATGGTGATTCTAATGAAACTTTAGCCTTTGCTAATGTAATTGCAAAAGGAACTAATAAAGGTGTTACTTCTGATTTTGAAGGTAACTACGAAATAAATTTGCCTCAAGGAGTTTATACATTATCTTTTTCATTTTTAGGTTACGAAACTAAAAATATTACTGAAGTTTCAGTAAAAACTAATGAAATAATTAATTTAGATGTTATCCTAAATCCTGCTGGTATTAGTTTTAATACTGTTGTAATTACTGCAAAAAAAGCACGCAATACAGAATCAGCAATTTTAAATGTTCAAAAAAAAGCAGTAAACTTAATGGATGGCATTTCAGCTCAAACATTTAAAAAATTGTCCGTTAGCAATGTTGCTTCTGCGGTAAAAAATGTACCAGGGGTTTCTGTTCAAGGTTCAAAATACGTTTATGTTAGAGGACTTGGAGATCGTTATACCAAATCAATTTTAAATGGTGTTGACATTCCTGGTTTAGATCCAGATAGAAATACGGTTCAATTAGATATTTTCCCAACTTATATTATTGACAATGTTCAAATATTAAAATCGTCTACAGCAAATTATCCAGCCGATTTTACAGGAGGTATGGTAAATATTATTACTAAAGATTTACCTAACAAAAAAACTTCTAGTTTAAGTATAGGGGGAACTTATAACCCTGATATGCATTTTAAAAATGATTATCTTAACTACAAAGGTTCAAGCACCGATTTTTTAGGTTTTGATAATGGTTTAAGAGATTTACCTATCTCTAGAAATCAATTTATACCTGAAGCCTTTTCACGTAATCCTGGCTTAACAACAATAACCAAAACTTTTGACCCTAACTTAAAAGCCCAAAAAGCAACCAGTGGAATGGATTTTAGTTTAGCATATACCACTGGAAATCAATATGACGTTGGAGAAAATAATAGGCTTGGATATTTAGTTTCCGTTTCTTATAAAAATAAAACTAGTTTTTATAAGAATTATGAACAGGGGTTTTACAGAAAATTTTCAGATAAATCTGTAAATGAACTTGATTTTTCAGAAAATCAAGTAGGTGATTTAGGTAAAAATGAAGTGTTACTTAGTGGGTTGGCAGGACTAACCTTTAAAACTGAAAAAAGTAAGTATCGCTTAAATTTGTTACACATCCAGAATGGAGAGTCAACTGCCGGTTTTTTTAAACAAGTGAAGAATTTTTCTGATGCAGTTACAATTTTTAAAGATAATTTGCAGTATACTCAACGTTCAATTTCTAATGCTCTTTTATCGGGCAAGCATTCTAATGAAGATGCATCATTTATTATTGAGTGGAAATTGTCACCAACTTACTCCTTTATTCAAGATAAAGATGCTAGAGTTACTCCTTTTCAATTTGATGCTGCATCTAACTCATATTCTATAAGACCTAGTTCAGCAGGAAGCCCTAGAAGAATTTGGCGTACTCTTGAAGAATTAAACGCCGTTTCAAAAGTAGATTTTACATTAAAACACACTTTATTTAATAACGACGCTAAATTACTTTTTGGAACAAGTTATATTTACAAAAATCGTGATTTTAGTATTGACGATTATTTTTTACTAATAAGAGGGTCTTCTGGAGAATCACTTAACGGAAATGCTGATTTGTTACTTGCTGATGCTAATATTTACAACGCTAATACAGGACTTGGAACTTATGTTAAAGGAAATTATGAACCTTCAAACACTTTTAATTCCTATAACAATAACTTTAGTGGTTATGTTTCTGAATCAGTTAAGTTATTTGATAAGCTAAAAGCAATAATTGGTATTAGAATTGAAAAATTTGAGCAATATTATACGGGGCAAAATAACAGTGGTTCAACAATATATAATAATGTAAAAACTATTGACAAATTTGATTTATTTCCATCAACTAATTTTATTTACAATTTAAATGATGAAACCAACTTACGCGTTTCTTACGCTAAAACTGTAGCACGTCCATCATTTAAAGAAGCATCTATTACCCAAATTTTTGATCCTATTACTAATTTAACATTTAATGGTAATATTAATTTACAACCTTCCTATATCAACAATTTTGATGTTCGGTTTGAAAAATTTGGCGATAAAGCTCAACTAATTGCATTATCAGCATTTTACAAAAACTTTAAAGACCCAATTGAATTAGCTTTCTTTAGTGCTTCAGCTCCTGATAATTTACAACCTAGAAATATTGGTTCAGCTAACGTTTATGGTATTGAAATTGATGTGAGAAAAAACCTTGGTTTTTTTGGTGAAAAATTCGAAAATTTTAATTTCAACTTTAATGCTTCTTTAATTAAATCTAGCCAAGAAATGGATAAAAGTCCAAATGGAGAATATGAATCTAAATTATTAAACTTAAGAAATGGTGAATCTCTTTCAGATAAACGAGTTTTACAAGGACAATCTCCTTACCTGATAAACGCAGGTATAAGTTATAATAATTCTGATAAAGGTGTTCAAACTGGTTTGTTCTTTAACGTTCAAGGAAAATCACTTGAAGTGGTTGGAATAGGAGCAATTCCAGATGTTTACACAATACCGTTTAACAGTTTAAATTTTACTTTAAGTAAAGCTTTTGGAGAAGATCAAAAATCTAGCATTAGTATTAAATTTGATAACATTTTAAATAATGATAGAGAAAGTCATTTCCAATCTTATAAAGCCAAAGATCAAATTTTTTCTAAAAAACATATAGGTCAAGCATTTTCTATTGGCTACAGCGTTAAGTTTTAAAATATTTAAGGTTTAATAAAAAAAAAGTAAAAAAAATCAGGCAGTTAACTGCCTGATTTTTTTTACTTTTTTAATACAAAGAAACTTCTAATTAACAACTAATGCTTTTTCTTCTACATTAATTAATTTATTATCTTTATAAGTAACAAAATTAATTTTATCTTTCTGAAAATATATCCAAACACCTTGTTTAACACCATTATCATAGATTGCTACAGCTGTTTTTTCCCCTTGTTCATCATAACTTATCCAAGTATCTTGTAGTTTTCCATTTTTATTAAAAAAACCTTCACGTTGAATAGCTTCGCTATTATCAGCAAAATAATACGTTGCTTTAATTAAATTATTATTTATTTTTTTATACTCCACACGTTGTTCTTGTGAAAAAGATGAGATACAAAACAACATCATTACTATATTTATAACTGTTTTCATAATTTACTGTTTTTAATTAATGATTTTATTTTTAAGTACTACTCAAATATAGCGACTTTGCAATTTATTAAGAATTTATTAACGTTAAGTTTACATTAAGTTTTTATGTAAAATATCTAAATAACTATAAGTCAATTATTTATAAAATTATTGTTTAATACCCAAAAAATTGGATTATTATAAATAATTTTATTTGAATCTTTCTTTTATTTGAAAACAGCCTCTTTAAATTTAATAATATGATAATCTTTTAGTAGTATTTGATTAAAATATAATATTGAATCTTGTATTGTGTTTAAATTGATTTTATAAAACATCGTTTCATAAATAATTTGTTTTTGTCAACAATAACTTGAAATGTAAGACCGCCAAAAAAGGCGGTCTTTTTTTATTTAAATAGATATAAAATAACATTTAGGTAACATTTATTTAACAAACTAGCTGTTCATTTGCAGCGACAAAAACAAACATATATTATGAAAAAACTATTATTAATAGGGGTAATCATGTTATCCTTTTCCTTATTTTCTCAAACAAAATCTGAAGAATTTAAACCAAGCGGTAAAGTAAATTTTAAAGTATTTTGGAATTACCATGCAGATTTAACGAATAATGCAACAAAAACAAGTGCATTTGAACTAAAACGTTCTTATTTTGGATACAAATATGCATTTAGTAAAAACATCTCTACAAAAATAACTTTTGATGTTGGATCTAATTCAGGTGGAAGCGAATATACTGCTTACTTAAAAGCTGCTCAATTAGATTGGAAAGTAGCAAATGGTGTTAAGTTAAGCATGGGTTTAATCGGTCTAAAACAATTTAATGACCAAGAACATTTTTGGGGTTACCGTTATCTATTTAAATCATTTAACGACCAATACGGATTTGGATCTAGTGCTGATTTAGGTATTAACGCAGAATTCTCATTAGCTAAAAATTTAAAAGCAAATGTTATCATTATTAATGGTGAAGGGTATAAAAAAATACAAGATACTGATGGAAACCAAAAAGTGGGAGGTAGCTTAGTATTTGTTCCTGTAAAGGGTTTAACCACTAAAATTTATATGGATAACCAACCTACAACTGGAGGAAAAGCAATTACTAGTTTAGCATTGTTCGCTGGTTACAAAGCTTCTGATTGGAGATTTGGTGTTGAATACAACAAATTAAATAATGGTAAAAAATATTCAAGTCCATCTGACAATCATGATTTAAACGGTGTTTCTATTTATTCCACCTACGTAATAAACAAAAAGGTTCAAATATTTGGTCGTTTTGATCAATTAAACTCAAACACTTTAACTGGTGATACTCAAGCTTGGAATTATGATAAAAATGGTTCTCAAATAATTGCTGGTATTCAAGTGTCTCCAATTAAAGGATTCAAATTTGCTTTAAATTATCAAGGGTTCTCCTCTGATAATAATACTTTAGACACCAAATCTTTAGTGTTTTTAAACGCTGAATTTAAATTATAGATAATTTTAACTTAACATAAACTTTACAATTAACCTGTACTTTTGTACAAAATTTAACAAAATATCAAAATGAAAAAAATAATTTTATTTATGTCAATTGCTTTAGTTTTTGCAGCTTGTGGCAATAAAAAAACAAAGAAAGAAAATGCCGCAACAAAATCAGAAGTTTTATCTGGGTCAATTTCTATTGACGGTTCAGGTACGGTTTTTCCAGTTTCTGAAGCGGTTGCAGAAGAATTTTTAAAAGTAGCACCAAAAGTTAAGGTCACTGTTGGTGAAAGTGGAACTGGTGGTGGATTCAAAAAATTCGCTGTTGGAACAACTGATATTAGTGATGCTTCTAGAGATATTAAAGAATCAGAAAAAGCGCTTTGTAAACAAAATAACATTAACTATGTTAGATTAACTGTTGCTTTAGATGGGATTACCGTTGTTGTAAACAAAAATAATACTTGGGCAAAAGATATTACAACTGCTGAACTTAAGAAATTATGGGAGCCTAACAGTAAAATAACTAAATGGAGTGAAATCAGAGAAGGATGGCCAAATGAAGAAATTCACTTATACGGGCCAAATACTTCTCATGGTACTTATGATTTCTTTACAGAAGAAATTATGGGAAAATCTGGTGCTAGTCGTTCAGATTACAATGCGGTATCAGATTATAATGTAGCTGTGCAAGGAATTGAAAAAGACAAAAATGCATTAGGTTATTTTGGTTTATCATATTATGAAGAAAACAAAGATAAGTTAAACGCTTTAAGTGTTGATAACGGAAATGGTCTTGTAGCTCCAAGTTTAGAAACTGTTGCTGATAATTCATACGCTCCTTTATCTAGATCGTTATACATTTTTGTTAGTAAAAAATCCGCACAACGTGCCGAAGTTCAAAAATTTGTAGAATTCTATTTAGACAACGCTCCAACTTTATCTAAAGAAGTTGGTTATGTTCCAATGCCTGCAAGTGGTTACGAGGCTCAAAAAGTGGTGTTTAAAAATGCTTTAAGTGATAAATAAAAGCTAAAAACAAAATAAGTTTATTAACCGATAAAAAGAAACTCTTTTTATCGGTATTTTTGTTTTTAAAATGGACAGTGTTAAAATTTTTAGATTAATAACAAGTATGAATAACGTTCTTATTACATCTGACCACTTAATAAAATAAATAAAGACAGATGAAATTAAAAGAAAAAATAATAGAAGTTATATTACAATTTTTTGCTTCTATTACTATACTTACAACTATTGGTATTATTGCTGTACTACTATTTGAAAGCATTACTTTTTTTAAAAGTGTTTCGTTGGTAGAGTTTTTTACAAGTACTAAATGGACTCCTTTATTTAGCGAAAAACATTTTGGGATTTTAGCCTTAGTTTCAGGTACAGTATTAACATCTTCAATTGCTATTGCTGTTGCTTTGCCTATTGGGCTAACTATTGCGGTGTATTTAAATATGTATGCTCCAAAAAATTTCAGAAAAACCTTAAAGCCTTTTCTTGAAATTTTAGCTGCCATTCCAACTGTTGTTTACGGATTTTTTGCCCTTTCATTTGTTACCCCTTTTTTACAAACTATATATCCCGACTTAGAAACATTTAATTCACTTTCAGCAGGTATTGTAATGGGTATTATGATTATTCCATTTATTTCTTCTCTAAGTGAAGATGCGTTATACGCCGTTCCAAAATCTTTAAAAGAAGCAGCGTTTGGCATGGGTTCCACCAGATTTCAAACATCATTTAAAGTAATGGTTCCTGCAGCATCATCAGGTATCGTTGTTTCTGTGATTTTAGCAATTTCAAGAGCTATTGGAGAAACGATGATTGTAGCTATTGCAGCAGGGCAACAGGCAATATTTACGTTTAATCCAACAATACCCATTCAAACGATTACATCATATATTGTACAAGTTAGTATGGGAGATGCCCCACAAGGATCATTGGAATATCGAACCATATTTGCAGCCGGATTAACCTTGTTTGTATTTACATTTATATTAAATACTATAAGTTTTTATATTAAGAAGAAATACCAAGAGAAATATGAATAACTTACAAAAAAATAAATTAAAAGATTCTGCTTTTGAAATTATTGGAATTTTATTTACCTCGTTAGGTATCCTAATTTTGGCAGTTTTATTGTACAAAATAGTGCTTGCTGGGTATAACAGAATCAACTGGGACTTTTTAACTAGTCTTCCTTCGCGAAAACCTTCAAAAGCAGGGATTTACACAGCTATTATTGGTACATTAGATTTAATGCTGTTAACAATTGTATTTGCAATACCAGTTGGTGTAGGTGCAGGAATTTATTTAGAAGAGTACGCTAAAAAAACAAAATTATCTTCAATTTTAGAAATTAATATTGCTAATTTAGCTGGAGTGCCGTCTATTATTTATGGCTTATTGGGTTTAGGTATTTTTGTTCGATTTTTTAATTTTGGAGGGAGTATTTTATCTGGAGCATTAACAATTTCATTATTAATATTACCCATAATAATTGTTGCTACCCGTGAAGCAATAAAAGCAGTACCCTCATCACTAAAAGAAGCTTCTTTTGCTTTGGGTGCTTCAAAATGGCAAACCATACAAAAGGTTGTTTTACCATCATCTTTTGGAGGCATTTTAACTGGAATTATTTTAGCAATGTCAAGAGCAATTGGTGAAACAGCACCATTAATCGTAGTAGGTGCAATGTCATATGTCCCTTTTGTACCACACTCGATTTTTGATACTTTTTCAGTATTACCAATGCAAATTTTTACTTGGACAACACGCCCGCAAGCTGGTTTTGCAATTGCAGCTTCTGCAGCTATTATAATATTATTAATTTTAACATTTGTAATGAACGGAATTGCCGTTTACTTTAGAAACAGATGGCAAACTAAAATAGGTAAATAAAATGACAACAATTACAAAAAACACGAAAATAGAAGAAATCAATCAGGAATTAATGGATGATACTGCTTCAAAAATAAGTGTAAAAGGTATGGATATTTGGTATGGTTCATTTCAAGCCATTAAAGAGGTTACCATGAAAATCAGACCCAATACGGTAACTGCATTTATTGGTCCTTCAGGTTGTGGAAAATCAACATTTTTACGCTTATTTAACAGAATGAATGATTATATAGAAAATTTTCATTTTGATGGCAAAGTAAAAATTGATGGTGTTAATATCTATGGTAAAAAAATTAATATTGATGAATTAAGGAAAAAAGTGGGTATGGTTTTCCAAAAACCAAATCCATTTCCAAAATCAATCTTTGAAAATGTAGCATACGGTTTAAGAATTCAAGGAATAAGGGATAAAAAACTCATTGCAGCAAGAGTAGAAAATTCGTTAAAGCAAGTAGCACTTTGGGATGAAGTAAAAGATGATTTAAAAAAATCAGCTTTGGCATTATCTGGAGGTCAACAACAAAGATTATGTATTGCCAGAACTTTAGCTGTTGAACCATCTGTTATTTTAATGGATGAACCTACTTCTGCGCTTGATCCAATTTCAACAGCTTCAATTGAAGAATTAATTTATAAATTAAAAGAAAAGTATACTATCATTATTGTAACTCATAATATGCAACAAGCTAGTAGAATTAGTGATTATACTGCATTTTTCTATATGGGAAATTTAATTGAGTACAATAAAACTAAACTTATATTTACAAAACCAGAAAAAAAACGAACTGAAAACTATATTTCAGGTAAATTTGGATAATAGCTAATACTTAATTTATGGAAAAATCAATACAATATAAAGAAGCCTTAAATAAATCAGGGTTAAAAATGCTTTCTCTTTGTGAAAATCAGCTAACAAATTCTCATCAATCATTTTCAACTTTTGATACTGATTTAGCTGAAGAGGTAATGCGTAAAGAAAATAGAGTAAATGCTCTAGATATAAAAATAGAAGAAGATTGCGAACAATATTTAGCATTATACAAACCTGTGGCTCGTGATTTACGATTTATTATGGCGATTCGTAAAATTAATTCAGATTTAGAACGAATTGGAGATCATGCCTATACCATTGCAAGAAATGTAACTCTTAGAAAAAATGCGGTTGACCCAAAATTAAAAGAGGTTTTGCAAATTGAAAAAATGTGGGATACCGTTATTGAAATGATGCAACATGTATCTGAAGGTTTTATGGATAAAAATTCAAAAACAGCCAGAAAAGTATTTAAAAAAGATAAAATACTAGATGCCATAAACACCAATTCTTATAGAATAATTGAAAAAGAGATAACAAAAAATCCTAAATTAATTGCAGATGCCTTAGTGCTGTTTTCAGTTATTCATAAATTGGAAAGAGTTGGAGACCTTATTAAAAATATTGCAGAAAAAATAATTTTTTATTTAGATGCCGAAATAATTATGCATAAAAGAATAAAATAAAAAGGCTATCTAAAAAATATTTCAACTGTCATTTTGAGCGCAGTCGAAAAATCTTATTTATCTAATTGTCAGTAATTTGGTTATTATGAGATTCTTCATTTTTATTCAGAATGACACTTTTCAGATAGCCTTTTTATTAATATTTAGGTGGAGGAGAAATCATAATATGCGCTTTATGTGTTCCTGGATCCATTATCCAAGGACCTCCTTCAACTTGAGGCTGTGTTGGTAGTCCTGTACTTTTAGAAGTTGCCCAAGGTATGTATACAACATATCTATAATTAGCATCCATTATTTTTTTTGACTTTTTATCATAATGTGCTTTACCTCCATATAAAATATACAAAGTACTTGGATGGTCTGGTATTTTCAATTTTCCAGTTTTTGCTTCCTGCTCTCTTATATTAAATATTTCTGTTCTGTTTTTACCCGCAGCTTTTAATTCCCTTCCCCTTGCCATAAATGGCTCCAAATCTTTATGATAACAAGCAACACTATAACTCTTATTCGCAGGATTATTAGCTAAACAAATAAGCTCATTGGATCCTTTTTCCAACGTAACAATATCCCCATTTTTAGTATATCCTAAAACGGTAGCGTTTGTTCTTTTATTTTCTGGAGCAGCCTGTAAAGCAGCATTTATTTGATCATCTTTATTTGGTATAATATTTTGAGAATTACATTGCACAAATGTAAAAGCCAATAAAACCAAAAATACTCTTTTCATAATAGTAGTAATTATTTATGTTTATAAATATACTTAAAAAATAACATTTATAATTAATACTCAAAATTTAGTTATAAATACTTTAAAAAAAATTCAATAAATCAACCCCTAAATCATAACAATTTCTTAATATTGGTTTAAACTTAACTTAATACATTTGAAAAAAATTTAAATTAAAAATATGGATAATATTTATTTATTAATGGTTGTTGCTTTAGCTGTTTTAGCTGTTGCCGATTTAATTGTTGGTGTTAGTAATGATGCAGTAAATTTCTTAAATTCTGCTATAGGTTCAAAAGTAGTTTCCTTTAAAACTATTGTTATTGTGGCAAGTATTGGTATTGTATTTGGAGCGCTGTTTTCAAGCGGAATGATGGAAGTTGCTCGAAAAGGAATTTTTAATCCTGGTATGTTTATGTTTAGTGATATCATGATTATTTTTATGGCGGTAATGATTACTGATATTTTACTGCTCGACTTTTTTAACACCTTAGGAATGCCGACTTCTACAACCGTTTCAATTGTATTTGAATTATTAGGTGCTGCTGTTGCCGTTTCACTAATAAAAATTGCATCAAACGGAGAAGATTATGCTACTTTAGCTAATTATATAAATACTACTAAGGCAACTCAAATTATTTTTGGTATTTTGCTTTCTGTAGTTGTAGCTTTTACTGTTGGAGCAATTGTACAATTTATATCTAGATTATTATTATCTTTTAACTATGAAAAAAAACCAACATGGGTAGGAGCAGTATTTGGAGGTATTGCTTTAAGTGTTATTATATATTTCATTCTTTTTAAAGGAATAAAAGGGAGTAATTTTGCCCATGAAAACTTAGCCTATTTAAATGGAGAAAACTTAAAAGATTATTTAGAAAATCATGCAGTTGCAATCTTATTTTTCAATTTTGTTTTTTGGTCTTTATCATCTTATTTCTTTATAAAGTATCTTAAAGTAAATATTTATAAAATAATTATTGTTGTAGGTACATTTGGTTTAGCCTTAGCTTTTGCAGGGAATGATTTAGTAAATTTTATTGGAGTTCCAATTGCGGCTTGGCAATCTTTTGAAGCTTGGTCTAGTGCTGCTGTGCATGTTCCTGCAAATCAATTTTCAATGAGCATTTTAAGCGCTAAGGTAGCAACACCAAATATTTTACTATTAATTGCTGGTTTAATTATGGTAGGAACATTATGGTTTTCTAAAAAAGCTAAAAATGTAGTTGCTACTTCTGTTAATTTAGCTCATCAAGGAGATACTACAGAAAAATTTCAACCAAACTTTCTATCTAGAGTACTTGTTAGAGGAGCTATTTTAACAGGTAAATACACAAATGCCTTTATTCCTGCATTTATTCAAAATAAAATTGATAAACAATTTGAAAAACCGGTAATTAAATTAGCTGCTAATAAAACCCATGAATTGCCGGCTTTTGATTTAGTTCGTGCCGCTGTAAACTTAGTGGTAGCAAGTATCTTAATTTCTATTGCTACTTCCTACAAATTACCTCTTTCAACTACTTATGTTACCTTTATGGTTGCCATGGGTAGTTCGCTTACTGATAGAGCTTGGGGAAGTGAAAGTGCGGTTTACAGAGTTGCCGGAGTATTAAATGTTATTGGTGGTTGGTTTTTTACTGCTTTGAGTGCTTTTATAGCTGCTGGAACAATTGCATATTTAATTAACTTAGGCGGGACAACTATGATTGCTGTTTTATTATTTGTAGCATTCCTTATCTTACTTCGCAATTCTATTAGTCATTTAAAAAAATCGAAATTAGCTAAAGATGAAGATTTCTTAAATAAAACTGAAAGCAAATCATTAAAAGGGGTTATTGAAGAAAGTGCAGATAATATTTCTAAAGTATTGAAAAGAGTTAGTAAAATAAATGAAAATACTATTCAAGGTCTCATAAATCAAGATTTGACATTGTTGAAAAAATCTAAAATTTCTGTGGCAAAACTAGAAGCTGAAATTGAAGATTTACAAAATAATATTTTCTATTTTATTAAAAATTTAGATGAATCTTCTATTAGCGCAAGTACTTTTTATATAAACGTAATTGGCGATTTACAAGATATTGCCCAATCTGTTGGGTTTATTTCAAAAGCTAGTCATAAACACATTCACAACAATCATAAAAGCTTAAAGAAAAATCAAGCAAAAGAATTGAAAGATATTGACTCAAAATTAGCTAATTTACTATCAAAAATTAGAACCATTTTCGAGACTAGGGCTTTTAGTGAAATTCCATCCTTAATGGTTGAAAAACAAGTGCTCTTAGATGAAGTAGCAACAGCTACCCAAAAACAAGTTGAACGAACAAGAACAACAGAATCTAGTCCAAAAAATACAACTTTATATTTTAGCCTTTTATTAGAAACCGAAGATTTAATTAAAGCTACTATGAATTTAATTGAGCAGTATGCTCATAAATAACAGCGAATTTTATTAATTAAAAGCCCATTTGAATTATCAAATAGGGCTTTTTTTGTTTGATTACCAATAGCAATCAATCATGAACCACACATTAAACAATCATCTGGACTGTTTTTAGATTGTAAAATAAGCTGTTTTAGTTCTTCTGGAGTTAGTGGTTTTTCTTCCTCTTTTTTGGTTTTTGAAACCGTAAACTGAATTGCATTAACTGCACTTTTGGTTCTCAAATAATACATTCCTGTTTTTAAACCCGATTTCCAAGCATAAAAATGCATAGAAGTTAATTTAGCATAGTTAGCGTCTTGCATAAATAGGTTTAGCGATTGAGATTGATCTACAAAATAACCTCGTTGCCTTGACATATCTATAATATCTTTCATGCTCATTTCCCAAACCGTTTTATACAAATCTTTTAATTCTTGCGGAATGGATCCTATATGTTGAATAGAACCGTTTGCGCGCATGATTTCTTCTTTCATTTCATTATTCCATAAACCTAAATCAACTAAATCTTCTAGTAGGTGTTTATTTACCACAATAAATTCGCCACTTAAAACTCTTCTTGTATAAATATTTGAAGTATAGGGTTCAAATGCCTCGTTGTTTCCTAATATTTGAGAAGTTGAAGCCGTTGGCATTGGCGCAACTAACAAAGAGTTTCTTACCCCATTAGTCATTACTTTTTTACGTAAAGTTTTCCAATTCCATCTTCCACTTAAATCGTCTTCAGAAACTCCCCACATATTAAACTGATATTTACCTTGTGACATTGGAGATCCTTTAAAAGTTGAATATGGTTCTTTTAGAATTGCCATTTCCATAGATGAAGTTACTGCTGCAAAATAAATAGTTTCAAAAATTTCTTGATTTAATTTTTTAGCTTCACTACTGGTAAATGGTAAACGCAACATAATAAAAGCATCTGCCAAACCTTGAATTCCTAAACCAATTGGTCTATGACGAGTGTTTGAATTTTCTGCTTCTTTTACAGGATAATAATTACGGTCAATAACAGTATCTAAATTTCGAGTGATTTTTTTAGTAACTTTAAATAGTTTCTTATGATTGAAAAACTTAACACCTTCTTTGTCTTCCTCCACAAACATAGGAATTGCAATAGATGCCAAATTACATACAGCAACCTCATCTTTTGCGGTGTATTCCATAATTTCGGTACATAAATTTGAAGAACGAATAGTTCCTAAATTCTTTTGATTAGATTTTCTGTTTGCTGCATCTTTATATAACATATACGGATTACCCGTTTCAATTTGCGCTTCTAAAATTTTTTCCCAAAGCTCGCGAGCCTTAATCGTTTTTCTTCCTTTTCCTACTTTTTCATATCCTGTATACAATTTTTCAAACTCATCACCATAGGTATCAAATAAGTGCGGACATTCATTTGGACACATTAATGTCCAATTGCCATTTTCTTCCACACGCTTCATAAACAAATCTGGAATCCACATCGCATAAAACAAATCACGCGCACGCATTTCTTCTTTTCCAGTATTTTTACGTAAATCTAAAAAGTCGAAAACATCTGCATGCCAAGGTTCCATATAAATAGCAAATGATCCTTTACGTTTTCCTCCACCTTGATCTACATAACGAGCCGTATCATTATACACTTTTAACATTGGAACAATTCCGTTTGAAGTACCATTAGTTCCTCGAATATAAGAACCCGTTGCACGCACATTATGAATAGACAACCCTACACCTCCTGCCGATTGTGATATTTTGGCGGTTTGTTTTAAGGTATCATAAATTCCATCAATACTATCATCTTGAATTTGCAATAAAAAACAAGATGACATTTGTGGTTTTGGAGTTCCTGAATTGAATAATGTTGGTGTGGCATGTGTAAATATTTTTTTTGACATTAACTCGTATGTTTCAATGGCTTCATCAATATCATTTTGATGAATACCAATGGCAACACGCATTAACATATGTTGAGGACGCTCTACAATTTGTCCGTTTATTTTTAATAAATAAGAACGTTCTAAAGTTTTAAAACCAAAATAATCATAATTAAAATCGCGATTATAAATTATAGTTGAATCTAATTTAGCCGCATTTTCCATGATGATTTTATAAGTATCGTCTGCTAAAAGAGGGCCTTTTTTACCTGTTCTTGGATTTACAAAATGATATAAATCCGTCATTACTTTAGAAAATGTTTTTTTGGTGTTTTTATGTAAGTTAGAAACGGCAATACGAGCTGCAAGCTTAGCATAATCAGGATGTTGAACAGTCATGGTTGCAGCAATTTCCGCTGCTAAATTATCCAGTTCAGAAGTGGTAACACCATCATACAAGCCTTCAATAACCCTCATGGCAACTTTAACAGGATCTACCAATTTATTTAATCCATAACACATTTTACGAACTCTAGCTGTGATTTTATCAAACATCACAGGTTCTTTTTTCCCATCTCTTTTTAATACAAACATTCTTTAATTAATTTTTGAATTATGAATTATGATTTACGAATTAATCCGTATTGTAAATTTTTATTAATTTTTTTATTTAAGTAATTATTTTATCTTGCTAATCTAAAGGTAGGCAGGAATCTAAACTTTGTTGGTTTTGGATTCCTGCCTACACAGGAATGACAATTCGTAATTTCAAATTTGTAATTGTCTAGAAATCTGCATCAAAGCTAATACTTCCTGTTCCTCCACTTTTTACACCGGCTTTTTGATATTCCGAAACTCTTTTTTCAAAGAAATTAGTTTTTCCTTCTAACGAAATCATTTCCATAAAATCAAATGGATTTGTTGCGTTATATACTTTTTCACAGCCATACTCCACTAATAAACGGTCTGTTACAAATTCTAAATATTGCGTCATTAATTTGGCATTCATTCCAATTAAACTTACCGGAAGTGATTCGGTAATAAACACACGCTCAATATTTAAAGCATCCACTAAAATTTCAGTAATGCGTTCTTTGGGAACTTTATTTACAATATGGTTTTGGTGTAAATGAACGGCAAAATCAGCATGCAACCCTTCATCGCGATTTATTAATTCGTTTGAGAACGTTAAACCTGGTAATAATCCTCTTTTTTTCATCCAAAAAATGGAGCAGAAACTCCCTGAAAAAAAGATGCTTCAACGGCAGAAAATGCAATTAAACGTTCTGCAAAGCTATCACTTTCTATCCATTTTAAAGCCCAATCTGCTTTTTCCTTAATAGCAGGAAAAATTTCTATAGCTCTAAAAAGTTCATCTTTTTCAGTTTCATTTTTAATGTAAGTATCTATTAGTAATGAATACACTTCTGAATGAATATTTTCCATCATTAATTGAAACCCGTAGAAGAATTTTGCTTCGGTATATTGCACTTCATTTACAAAATTTTCAGCCAAATTTTCGTTTACAATTCCGTCAGACGCAGCAAAAAATGCTAAAATATGTTTAATGAAATAGCGCTCATCATCGGTCAATTTTGTTTCCCAATCTATTACATCCTGGTGTAAATCTACCTCTTCAGCTGTCCAAATACTTGCTTCTTGTTTTTTATACCACTCCCAAATATCTTGATGCTGAATAGGGAAAATTACGAATCTGTTTTTATTTGGTTGTAAAATAGGTTCAATAAATGACATTTATTTTTAATTAATGGATTGATAATTAGCGATTGTTTTGGCTGAATCGAGAAAAACAAATATTGTAAAAAATACCTTAGTAAAAAAGGACACTTATTCACATTTACAAGTAAGTTTTTAACATTTTAGTAGATTATACAAAAAATGAAAAAATATCTTAAAATCTGATAATCAATTATTTAAACAGAATAAATAACGCTTAAGCCTTAGTTTTATTGAGTTTGCTTTTATGGCTTAAAAAACAAGAAAATCACAAAATTTATAGTTCTAAGTATAATTTACGGCTACTTTTTCAAGTTCAGCATACCAATCTTCACCAAATTTACGTATCAATGCGTCTTTTACAAACTTATATACAGGAACTTGTAATTCTTTTCCTAAAGTACAAGCGTCATTACAAATTGGCCAATGGTGGTAATTTACAGCTGAAAACTCACTGTATTCCATAATGCGAATAGGATATAAATGACATGAAATTGGCTTTTTCCATTCAATTTTCCCAGCATTATATGCTTCTTCTATACCACATTTTGCAATATTTTTTTCGTCAAAAATAACAAAAGCGCAATCTTTTTCATTAATTAATGATGTTTCATATTCTCCTTCATTGGTAATAAAAAGCCCTTGGTTTTCTATAGCTTTTATTCCTTCTTTACGTAAAAATGGTTTTACCTTTGGGTAAATATCTAATAATATTTGAAGCTCTTCCTCTTCTAACGGAGCTCCTGCTTCTCCGTCAACACAACACTTTCCCTTGCATGCTGATAAATTACAGACAAATTCTTTTTCTATAATATCTTCTGAAACTATGGTTTTCCCTAATTGAAACATGTTGCAAAAATAAACTATTTTTTTACATTACATTTGTATTAGTATAACTTTGGATTGTATATTTTTGTCAATTATTTTTAATAAATATAAAATATAATGAAAATAGATTTTAAGGAAATATTTAGTGCCACTATGGTATTATTTGCAGTTATTGATATTGTTGGTAACATTCCAGTTGTTATTGAATTACGAAAAAAAGTTGGTCAAATTCAATCTGGCAAAGCCGCCATTATTGCAGGGATTATTTTAATTGCCTTTTTATTTTTAGGAACCAGTATTTTAAATGTAATAGGTATTGATGTGCATTCGTTTGCTGTGGCAGGTTCTTTCATTTTGTTTTTTTTAGCTTTAGAGATGATTTTAGGAATTACCTTATATAAAGAAGAAGAAACAAATGCTATAACCGCATCGGTTTTTCCATTAGCATTTCCATTAATTGCTGGTCCTGGAAGTTTAACTTCTATTTTAGCTTTACGTGCTGAATATCATACTATTAATATAGTTATTGCTATTATTGTAAATGTGATTTTCATGTATATTGTGATGAAAACCTCTTCAAAAATTGAAAAATTAATTGGTCAAAATGGTATCAAGATTATTCAAAAAATATTTGGCGTAATTTTGTTAGCTATTGCCGTAAAACTATTCACATCTAACATTCAAGGATTATTTCACTAATTATTAAAATATTATGAGCTCCTTTAACACTTTAATTATAGGCGGAAGCGCTGCCGAATTATCTTGTGCGCTTATTTTAGGATCGGCTTTGGATAAGCCTTTTGCAACCAGCAAAAAAATTGGAATTATCATACATCAGAAAAATTCAGCCTTAAAAAATGCTGAATTAAATAATGTGATGGGTTTTAAAAAAGGCACAAAAGGTGAAGCTGTTTTAAAGTTTGGTTTAAAACAACTTTCTGAAGATTATTCGAAAATAATTCAAATAGAAAAGGAAAAAGTTATTAAAATTGATGGGGGTTATCCAAATTTTACGGTAGTTACTAATAAAAATTCCTATCAAACAAAAAATGTTGTAGTTGCTGTTGGTCCATCCAACTTATTTGATATTGAAGGTTTAAATAAATTTGTTCAACCCCATATTGGTTTACCTTCCCAAAAAGAACGAATTATGCTTAAAAACACCAATCACTTGGTTATCAAAGGAATTTATGTTGCAGGAGTTTTGGCTGGTTGGAGAAGTCAATTTGCTATTGCTGCTGGTAGTGGAGCTCAAGTAGCTACTGATATTTTAACGGAATGGAACCAAGGTAATCCTACTATGATTCACGATGCTGTAAAATAAAAAAAGCTGCATTTGTAGCTTTTTTATTTTTTCTATTTTTTTTAACTACTCTACTGTAACCGATTTAGCTAAATTACGTGGTTGATCTACATTACAACCTCTCATAACTGCTATATGGTACGATAATAATTGTAAAGGAATAGTTGTTAATAAAGGATATAATGATTCTGAAGCTTGAGGAATTTCTATAACGTGATCTGCTATTTCTTTAACAATAGTATCCCCTTTGGTTACAATAGCAATAATTTTTCCTTTTCTTGATTTAATTTCTTGAATATTACTAACTACTTTATCATAATTTCCATTATTTGTAGCTATAACAACTACCGGCATAGATTCATCTATTAAAGCAATTGGACCATGTTTCATTTCAGCAGCAGGATATCCTTCTGCATGAATGTATGATATTTCTTTAAGTTTAAGAGCTCCTTCTAATGCTACTGGAAAATTATACCCTCTTCCTAAATATAAAAAGTTCGAAACATCTTTATAAATAGAAGCAATTTCTTTTATTTCCGAATCAATTTTAAGTAACTGTTCTATTTTAGATGGAATTAAACCCATTTCATGCAAATACTTTTGATAGGTAGAATTTGATAATTCCCCTCTTAAATTACCAAGTTTTAAAGCTATTAAGGACAGAATGGTAATTTGTGTGGTAAATGCTTTGGTGGAAGCAACTCCTATTTCAGGTCCAGCATGGGTGTATGCCCCAGAATTAGTTTCTCTTGCAATTGATGAGCCAACAACGTTACAAATTCCAAAAACAAATGCTCCTTTTTCTTTTGCAAGCTTAACAGCTGCCAAAGTATCAGCCGTTTCACCCGATTGTGAAATTGCAATAACTACATCATCTTTATTAATAACCGGATTTCTATATCTAAATTCAGAAGCGTATTCAACTTCTACAGAAATACGCGCTAAATCTTCAAATAAATATTCCCCCACTAAACCAGCATGCCATGAAGTTCCACAAGCAACAATTATGATGCGGTTTGCATTTAAAAATTTAGTAATATGATTGTCAACACTACCCATTTTAATTAAACCTCTATCTGCAAGCAATCTACCTCTATAAGTGTCTAAAATAGCATTAGGTTGTTCATGAATTTCTTTCAACATAAAATGATCATAACCACCTTTTTCTATTTGATCTAAATTTAATTGTAATTCATGAATGTTTGGTTCCACGAAAGAATCGTCTTTTATTTTTCTAACTCTTAAATCTTTACCCAACTTAATAATAGCCAATTCTTCATCTTCTAAATAAATGGCGTCCTTTGTATATTCAATAAACGGTGAAGCATCTGAAGCTACAAAAAACTCTTTGTTATCTTCTCCAACTCCTATAGCAATAGGGCTTCCTAAGCGTGCTACAATTATTTCATCTGCCTTAGTTCTATCATAAACAGCAATAGCATAGGCACCAATTACATTTTTTAAAGCAAGTTGAACGGCTTTACCAAGCTTACAATTATTTTGAAGTTTAAATTCTTCAATTAAATTAATTAATATTTCTGTATCAGTATCACTATTAAAAGCGTAACCTCTTTTTGTAAGTTCTTTTTTAAGAGAATTATAATTTTCAATAATTCCGTTATGAACAATTACTAAATTACCTGAATTTGAAACATGCGGATGAGAATTTTCATCATTTGGTATTCCATGAGTTGCCCAACGAGTATGTCCTAAAGCTAAATTTCCTTCTATATTTTTTGTTTCTGCTATTTTTTTTAAGTCAGAGACCTTACCCTTGGTTTTATATAAATTTAGTTTATTATCATTAGTTAAAACAACTCCTGCACTATCATACCCTCTATATTCTAGTCTTTGTAATCCTTTAATTACAATTGGATACGCTTTTCTAAAGCCTAAATAACCAACTATTCCGCACATAATATAGTATTAATTGTTTATCTCTGAATATGAAATTTTTAGTGTTGCTTTTTTATCCTGAAAACTTGCATCACCTCCATATAAAACTACTCCTTTAGGATTCCAACTAAATTCTTTAATTTTTGTATCTAAAAAATTAGCTGGTTCATCTGTTGGGTTAAATACTTTTAATCCTAATTTATATATTGGAGCTGAGCCATTTTCTTTAAAAACATCTGAAATATAATCTGTAATTTTAAATACATATTTATACGGATTACCATTATCATCCAACACTAAATCTCCTCCAAAAGAAGATTTACCTTCAGAAAGCATATCTTTTAATTGCAAATTATCATCAAAATTATAAAGAAACAGCCTTTCTGGTGCAATATTACTTGATGCATTTTGATCTACATATAAAGTTAAGCTAGCATCAGTTATTAACCAATTATTTTTTCTTAAGGCATCTATATCTTCAGCGCCTAAAATAGCTATAGTTGCCATAGAACCAGCCGCTCCTTGAACATATAATTTATTTGTTCCACTCAGTTTTGAATTGGTATAATCTCTATAAAAATAATTAGCTTTAACAGCTCCAAAAGGGAAAACATACGTATGTTTAACTCTAACACCTTGTTCTCCATTAACACCGTTTCCATTTAAATCTTCTATCTCTGTTTCATTTTCATCATCAGAATAATAGATGGTCATATTTGCTTTTGCTAAATTTAAAGATACAATATGAGAATTTGGATTTGCTAATTCATCGGCTTCAATATACAACCCTCTAAATATATGTTGAAAATCATCCACAGTTTCAAATTCTGAAGTTCCTGCTGTATCAACAAATAGTTGTTTTATTTGATTTTCATCTAAAGGAATGTTAATACTTGGACTTACTGTTGTTTGTTTTAAAGTATCAATATCAAAAACAGTTATACCATCAGGCATATATCGCTTTACATAAGAAACAGTATCGTTTGGATTTATTTTAAAATTACCTGAATATAAAGGTGTGCTTTCTTTATCAAATACTTTGTCAGAATAATAAATTTCAGGTTTTGAAGGATCATTAGGATCTAAAGTATTTAAAAATGTTTTTAGCTCATAAATACTTAGTTTAAATTCATTATCTGGATTTCCAATTACAGAATCGATAGAAAATTGAGGTTTTCCATCGGAATAATTTTCAAGTTTAGTTGCTTGATAAGGTACTGAAATTAATACGGAATCAATTTTTGTATTAGTTCCGTAAGCATATCCTGTGCCAATTGTTGGTAATGTTAACTGAGTAATAATTGAAGCTTTCAATTTTCCAAATTCAGAGTCGTCATAAACCCCTAACAAAAACTGTTGCGCTGATGTTGTTGGTACTTTGCTTATGTTGTCATTAGTTGCTACAACATCTGTTACAATACTACTTGAATTAAAATTATTATTATTAACCAGATTAACTCCAATATTATCTATTGGTTTTTCACAAGAAACTACTGCTAAAAATACAAAAGCGCTTAAACTTATATATTTTATTACGTTTACAACTTTAGTTGTCATATATTTTTTTTGATTTTTGAGGTTAATTATAAAACTTCATTTAGATAAAATTCCGTGTATACATTTCCTAATTCTTCCACAGGAACATGTTCTAATACAGGTTTATCAATGGTTTTTAAAAATTCTTCCAGATCATCAGATAAATGATCGCTTGCTTTAATTACAGCATCCGAGTTTTCAACAGCTAATTTTAATAAATTTGTAACGTTTGGATTTGTAGAAATGGACTCAACCTTATTTCCATTAATATGATCAAATTTAATTTTATTATGAAATTCTTTATTTAACTTGCCTTTAAAACCATTATTGTATAATGATGTTACAATTTTGCTATCCACAAATAACGCATCATCTTTATAATATTCTTTAATATATAAAGGTATTAAGGAAGCCATCCATCCGTGCACATGAATAATATCTGGTACCCAATTTAATTTTTTTACGGTTTCAACTACTCCTTTTGCAAAAAATATTGCTCTTTCATCGTTATCTTCAAACAAATTATTATCTTCATCAGAAAACAAAGCTTTTCGTTTAAAATATTCGTCGTTATCAATAAAATAAACTTGCATTCTTTCTTTAGGTATAGAGGCCACTTTAATTATTAATGGCATATCCATATCATTAATAACCAAATTCATCCCAGACAATCTAATAACTTCATGTAGTTGATGTCTTCGTTCATTAATTAAACCATATCTTGGCATAAAAATTCGAGTTTGTCCGCCTTTTCCATGAACCATTTTAGCGGTTTCAAATGAGGTGGTTGACAATTCGTTTTCAGGTAAATATGGTACTACTTCAGAAGATACAACTAATACTCTTTTATCTTTCATAATTTGTTACTAAACTTTAAAGAATATGCAAAATTACGAAATTTTATGTACATTTTGGCTTGAAAGATGTAAGTTTGCACGCTTTTAACGTTTATTAACAAATAAGCCATGATTGTTTATTCTGAAATAGCATCAATTCAAAATAAAATTAAATCTTTAAGTAAGGATTTATCTATTGGTTTTGTGCCCACAATGGGCGCCTTACACGAAGGTCATTTATCGCTTATTAAACAAGCTATTTCGGAAAATGATATGGTTGTGGTAAGTATTTTTGTGAATCCAACTCAATTTGATAAAAAAGAAGATTTAGCAAACTATCCAAATACTTTAAAAAATGATTTATCGCTTTTAGAATCAGTAGATTGTGATATTGTTTTTATTCCAAGTTCCAATGAAATTTACGGAACAAAGACTAAATCAGAAAGTTTTGATTTTGATGGCTTAGAGCATAAAATGGAGGGCAAATTTAGAAAAGGACATTTTAACGGAGTTGGAACTATTGTGAAACGTTTTTTCGAAATTGTTACACCAACTAATGCCTATTTTGGGGAAAAAGATTTTCAACAACTTCAAATCATAAAAAAATTAGTTGAAAAACAAAACCTCCAAGTTAACATAATTGCCTGTGATATTTTTAGAGAACCTGACGGATTGGCAATGAGTTCAAGAAACGTTCGTCTTACTAAAAAATATAGGTTAGCAGCTCCTTTTATTCATAAAACATTACTAAACGCCAAAGAATTATTTGGCACGAAAAATGCTGAATATGTTGTAAACTGGGTTGAAAACAAATTTAAAAATCATCCGCTGTTAAAATTAGAATATTTTGAAATTGCGGATGAAAAAACTTTAAATCCTATAAAAAAAACAATTGCTGGTCAAAAATATAGAGCATTTATTGCGGTTTTTGCAGGTAAAATTCGACTTATTGATAATATAAGTTTATAAATACAAATAGATTAACACAAAATTATTAATTTTGCAGAATGCGAATAGAAGTAGTAAAATCGAAAATTCATAGGGTAAAAGTTACTGGTGCTGATTTACAATACATTGGAAGTGTAACTATTGATGAAGATCTAATGGATGCTGCCAATATAATTCAAGGAGAAAAAGTTCAAATAGTTAATATTAACAATGGTGAACGTCTTGAAACTTATGCAATTCCCGGTCCTCGAAAAAGTGGAGAAATAACGCTAAATGGCCCTGCTGCACGTAAAGTAGCAAAAGGAGACATTGTGATTATTATTTCGTATGGAATCTTAGATTTTGAAGAAGCTAAAACATTTAAGCCTTCTTTAATATTTCCTAATGAAGTAGATAACTCTCTTACTTAAATTGAATAAAAATCTTAAAAAAACAAGTTTTATAATACTCCCAATAGCTTTGGGATTATTTTTAATTTGGTATTCATTTTCACACTTCAAACCTGGAGATTTTGAATCTATTAAAAATTCTTTTAGAACAGCAAATTATTGGTGGGTATTATTATCGATTGTGTTTGGAATTTTAAGTCACTTATCTCGCGCTTACCGCTGGCAATTTTTATTAGAACCACTAGGTTATAAACCAAAATTTGCCAATAGTGTTATGACTGTTTTAATAGGCTACTTACTAAACCTACTAGTTCCAAGATCTGGAGAATTTGCGCGTGCTGCTAGTATAAAAAAATACGATAATATTCCTTTTGAAAAAGCCTTCGGCACCATAGTTGCGGAACGCATTGCAGACGTAATAATGTTGGGTATTATTATGGGAATTGCTTTTCTTTTACAAACCGAATTATTGGCTAGTTACCTGTTTCCTGAGAGTAGTAAAAATGGTTACGTTTTTAAAATTATAGTACTAATTATTATTCCTGTAATTGGGTATTTTACTTATCGTATTTTAAAGAAATCTAAAAAACCTTTTATTTTAAAAGCCATTGAATTTGTAAAGGGCTTGTTAGATGGTATTAAAAGCATTAGAAAAATGAAAAAGAAATTGCCATTTATTTTTCATACGGTTTTTATCTGGTTGATGTATGTGGGTATGTTCTATGCCGTAACTTTTGCTTTACCCGAAACTACTAATTTGCCTTTTGCAGCAATTATTGTTGGTTTTGTGGTTGGTGGTTTAAGTATGGCATTAACTAATGGGGGCTTAGGTTCTTATCCCGTTTTTGTGGCAAGTGCTTTAATTTTATATCATGTAGACAACAATCCTGCTAGAGCTTTTGGTTGGATTATGTGGACTGCACAAACCTTAATGGTAGTTGTATTTGGAGGGCTTTCTTTTATATTTATCCCTATCTATAATAAATACCTTAAATAATAGGTATTTCTTTTTATATTTACGTTTTATTAAAATAAAATGAGTAAAACAAAAACTTCCTTTTTTTGTCAAAATTGTGGTGCCCAATTTCCAAAATGGTTAGGTCAATGCACTTCTTGTCATCAATGGAATACTATAGTTGAAGAAGTAATTCAAAAAGAAGAAAAGCGAAACTGGCAACAAAAAACATCTTCAAAAAAAGCGAATAAAGCCTTAAAAATTAATGATATTTCGTTAAAAAAAGAAGATAGAATTCCTATTAAAAATAAAGAATTAAATAGAGTTCTTGGAGGTGGTTTGGTTAGAGGTTCTATGATTTTATTGGGAGGCGAACCTGGTATTGGAAAATCTACATTACTATTACAAATTGCATTAACAATCCCTAAAAATATTTTATACGTTTCTGGAGAAGAAAGTCAATCTCAAATAAAAATGAGAGCTGAACGACTTCAAATTACTAATAGCAATTGTTTAATTCTAACGGAAACCAACACGCAACAAATTTTTAGAGCCATAGAAGAAACCAATCCAGAAGTAGTGGTGATTGACTCCATTCAAACATTATATACAAACACCATTGATGCTTCCCCAGGATCCATTTCTCAGATTAGAGAAACAACTGCTGAACTTATTAAATTTGCTAAGGAAACAGCAACTCCTGTTTTATTAATTGGTCATATAACTAAAGATGGAAACATTGCCGGTCCAAAAATTTTAGAACATATGGTAGATGTGGTTTTGCAATTTGAAGGAGATAGAAATCATACCTATCGAATTTTAAGAGCTCAAAAAAACAGATTTGGATCTACTTCCGAGATTGGAATTTATGAAATGAGAAGTGAAGGATTAAGAGAAATTGCTAACCCTTCTGAAATATTAATTTCTCAAAAAGATGGCAATCTAAGTGGAACTGCAATTGCGGCAACTTTAGAAGGAATGCGTCCATTAATGATTGAAGTTCAGGCATTAGTTAGCTCGGCCGTTTATGGAACACCTCAGCGTTCAGCAACTGGTTATGATACTAAAAGATTAAATATGTTGTTAGCTGTTTTAGAAAAACGTGCCGGTTTTAGATTAGGAGCAAAAGATGTATTTTTAAATATTGCAGGAGGTATAAAAGTAGATGATCCTGCTATTGATTTAGCAGTTATAATTGCTATTTTATCTTCTAATGAAGATGAAGCAATACCTCAAGATTTTTGCTTTGCGGCGGAAATTGGTTTGGCAGGGGAAATTAGACCTATTAATAGAGTTGAGCAGCGTATTTTAGAAGCAGAAAAACTTGGCTTTCATAAAATTTTTATTTCAAAATTTAACAAAATTAGTCATCCTAACTTTACTATTAACGTTGTAAAAGTTAGTAAAGTAGAAGATATATTTGCTAATTTATTTGCATAAAAAGAGGCTGTCTGAAAACTATCATTCTGAATGAAAATGAAGAATCTTATAATAATCAAATTACTGATAATTAGATAAATAAGATTTTTCGACTGCGCTCAAAATGACAATTGAAAAACTTTTCAGACAACCTTTTTAACGCCTATTAACTTCCATAATATACTTTTCTAAAGCCATGGTCATTGATGGTGTTTCAGGTGTTGGTGCTTGAATATTGCACTTTAATCCTGCCTTAGTAGCTGCTTTAACAGTAGAATTACCAAATACAGCAATTCTAGTATCATTTTGTTTAAAATGAGGGAAGTTTTTAAATAAAGAATCTATTCCTGAAGGACTAAAGAAAACCAAAATATCATAAAACACATTTTCTAAATCGGATAAATCACTTACAACGGTTTTATAAAAAATTCCTCTATTCCAATTAATACCCGCATTGTTTAACTCTTCAGGTATATTTTCTTTTAGTTTGTTTGATGTTGGGAACAAGAATTCTTCATCTTTGTACTTTTTAATAATTTTAACAAGCTCATGAAATGTTCTTTTACCAACATAAATTTTCCGTTTACGATAAACAACATATTTTTGTAAATAAAAAGCAACTGCTTCCGATTGGCAAAAATATTTCATCTCATCAGGTACTGTAAATCTCATTTCTTCAGCAATTCTAAAAAAATGGTCAACCGCATTTCTACTATTTAAGATAATAGCGGTGTAATTACTTAAATCAATTTTTTGGGCTCTAACCTCTTTTGCATCCACTCCTTCAACATGAATAAAAGGCACAAAGTCAATTTTAACTTTTTGTTTGTCTGATAATTCTTGATATGGAGAATTCTCCATTTTAGGTACTGGCTGAGAAACCAATATAGTTTTCACTTTCATAAGCATCAATTTAATCCTTAAATAGTCAATTTTAAAATTAGTATTAAAGGGGCTATTTCAAGGGTGCAAATGTACAAAATAAAATAAAACAAGTTATTCAAAATAAGATTTTTGTTATTCATAAGCAATAAAACGTACCTGAAAACTAACATTATAATAAAAAATATAGCTGTTAATTTAATCATGGTAAATTTTAGAAAAACCACATAAGTACTCAATAATAGCAATGGTAGCAACCATAACACTATATTACTTAAATAATTTGATCTTTCGAAAGATAACTTAAAAAACAGCTCTTTTAGTTGAAATAACGTTGCTAACAAAAAACCCATAAAATACCTTAAAATAAAATAGGCTGCTACTATTCCAGAAATCAATAAGTACAGGTTAAGGTTAGAAACACTATTTTTTAAAATTAAATGTGGAATTAAAAGGTAAATCAATAACGAAACAGCTAAAGTTTGAACTATAAAGAACAGAAATGAAAATGTCGCAAAATATTTGCCTTTATCTTTGTTATAATAAATTTGAACATAACTTTTGGTCAACAACATGCTATAGGTTCTTGACAGTCTTTTACCAAAAGACCTTTTTAATATAACTAAAATCAATAGCATAATTATAAAAACCAAGACAATCCAATTGTTATTTAAACGTACTATTTCTTCAGCATTAAACATCTTTATACTATATATTATTAACACAAAATTAGTAATATTTTATGTTATATTTGCTGCATAAAATTGATATATGTCAAATGCGCTTGTCATAATTCCAACTTTTAATGAAAAAGAAAATATTGAAGCTATCATTAACGCAGTATTTTCCCAAAAAAAACAATTCGATATTTTAATAGTAGATGATAATTCTCCTGATGGAACCTCAGAAATTGTTTTAAAATTAAAAGAAAAATTTTCAAATTTGTTTTTGGAAGTTAGAAAAGACAAAAAAGGTCTTGGAACAGCCTATATTCATGGTTTTAAATGGGCTTTAAAAAATAAATACGATTACATTATTGAAATGGATGCCGATTTTTCCCATAATCCAAACGATTTAATTAAATTGTACAATGCTTGTGCTGTGGATGGCGCCGATTTTTCTATCGGATCTCGATATTTGCACAATAAAATAAATGTAGTTAACTGGGATTTTAAACGATTATTTTTATCCTATTTTGCATCAAAATATGTACGTTTAATTACGCAAATGCCAATTTTTGACACAACTGCTGGGTTTGTGTGCTATCAAAGAAAAGTGCTAGAAAAAATAGATTTAAATCAGGTTAAATTTGTTGGTTATGCTTTTCAAATTGAAATGAAATTTAAAGCTTGGAAACATCATTTTAAACATAAAGAAGTTTCTATTGTGTTTTCTGATAGAGAAAAAGGAACTTCAAAAATGAGCGGCTCTATTATTTCAGAAGCTGTATTTGGAGTATTAAAAATGAAATTACACGGATTACCTAATCCAACTAAAAAGTAATTATGAGTTTAACACTTATAAAAAATGCCCAAATAGTTAATGAAGGAACTATTTTTGAAGGCGATGTTTTAATTGATGGAAATTATATTGTGGATGTGGACACTTCCATTAGCTCAAAATCTTCTGAAACTATTGTAATTGATGCTGAAGGTAAATTTTTATTACCAGGCATTATTGATGATCAAGTTCATTTTAGAGAGCCTGGTTTAACTCATAAAGCAACTATTGAAAGTGAAAGCAAAGCTGCCGTTGCCGGGGGAATAACTTCATTTATTGAAATGCCTAATACCAGACCACAGGCAACTACTCAAAAAATATTAGAAGAAAAAATTGAAATAGCCTCAAAATCATCTTATGCAAACTATTCTTTTATGTTTGGTGGTACTAACGATAATTTAGAGGAACTTCTTAAAACAAATCCAAAAAATGTTGCAGGTATTAAGCTGTTTTTAGGTGCTTCAACAGGAAATATGTTAGTTGATGATGAAGCTGTATTAGAAAAAATATTTTCTTCTACAAAAATGTTAATTGCGGTACATTGTGAAGATGAAGCTACCATTAAAAATAATTTAGCTAAATATTTAGAAGAATATGGTGAAGATATTCCCATAGAAATACATCCTAAAATAAGAAGTGAAGAAGCTTGTTATTTATCTTCTTCAAAAGCTATTGAATTGGCTAAAAAAACGGGAGCTCGTTTACATGTTTTTCATTTATCAACCGCCAAAGAAACTAAACTTTTTACCAATAAGATTCCTTTAGAAAAAAAACAAATTACTGCAGAGGTTTGTGTACACCACTTAACATTTAATGACCAAGATTATGTAGCTAAAGGCTCTTTTATAAAATGGAATCCTGCAATTAAAACTGCTCAAGACCAAGAAGGTTTGTGGAAAGCTTTATTAGACGACAGAATTGATGTAATTGCTACGGATCATGCACCACACACCTTGTCTGAAAAACAACAGGTTTACACCAAGGCTCCAAGTGGCGGACCATTAGTTCAACATGCGCTTCCTGTGATGTTAAAAGCCTACCGAAATGGAAAAATTACCATAGAAAAAATAGTAGAAAAAATGTGTCATAATCCTGCTAAACTATTTAAAATTGAAAAACGAGGTTTTATTAAAAAAGGATACTATGCAGATTTAGTTTTAGTAGATATTTCAAAACCTTGGACGGTAACTAAGAATAATATTTTGTATAAATGTGGGTGGTCTCCTTTTGAAGGCACTACTTTTTATTCAAAAATAACCCATACTTTTGTTAATGGTAATTTAATTTATAATAATGGGCTTTTCCCTCATGACAGCAAAGGAATGCGCCTGATATTTAATAGATAAATGAAAAAAATAGGTTACATAATTATTATAAGTATTCTGGTAGCTTCTTGCACTAGTAATACCATTTTAAAAAAGCCAAAGGATTTAATTCCAAAAGATGAAATGGTTGCTATAATAACGGATATGTTAATAGCTAATAGCGCACACCGAATTAAAAATAAAAACCTTATGCGCAATGTTAATTATTTCCCATTAATTTTTGAAAAATATCATATAGATAGTACTCGTTTTAAAAGCAGTAATTTTTATTATACCTCACAAATTGATGAATATGATGTAATTTTAAAAGAAGTTAAGGCACGTTTATCTGATCAAAAAAAAATAGTTGATTCTATAAGAAAAATTGAAGATTCTATTAGTAAGGCAAAAAAACTTGAATCCAACTTAAAAAAAGCCAATGCTATTAAATCCAAACAAAAATGAGAATTAGATTTTACAAAAAAATTATAGAATCTAAAATCAAAGATAATATTAATGATTAAAATAGGCTTTTACTTTTTTATCTAAACAAACATTCCCCTATCCAAATTGCCATTAAATTATAATAAAAATTATCTATTAGTTTTTATTAAATAATTTGCAAGTTGATGCTATGGTATTGGTTATTTTTTCGAATTTAAAATCCAACGTTTTTATAATTTTATTGGAAGAATAAAAACTTTTTGAATGTAAACTTTGCGCAGATGTTTTAGTAAGTATTGGATTTTTATTTGTTATAAAAGCCCAAAATTCAGCTACTCTCCAAGTAATGGAAGTCATAAATTTATTTACTTTAATTATTGGTGGTTTTTTACCAAAAGCTTTAGCAATTTCAACAAAAACAGTTTTAAAACTAAGATTTTCTGCAACCAAAATAAATTGCTCATTTAAAATAGAGCTATCCATTAAGGTTATCATACTTTTTACGACATCATCAACCGAAACAAAACCTGTTATTCCTTCGCTGTAAAAATTGAATCCTTTATGTATTTTAGAAAACAGTTTACCAGTTCCCGAATTCCAATAGCCTGCTCCCAAAATTACCCCTGGGTTAACTATAATTACTTTTACTCCTTCTTGTGAAGCCCGCCAAACTTCCATTTCAGCACCATGCTTTGTAATTGCATAATCACTTTTATTTTGGCTAGAAATCCATTCACATTCTTCATCAATCAGCTCTGAATTTACCGGTTTATCAAGCGTTGCTATAGAACTTACAAAACAAAGTTTATCTACTTTATTATCAATACAAAAATTAACCACATTGGCAGTTCCTTCAATATTAATTTTACGCATCTTCCAATAATCTTTAGGATTAAAAGAAATTAACGCTGCACAATGATAAACTTCAGTAACATTTTCAAAAGTATTTTTTAACTCTAAAATAGCTGTAATATCTGCTTTAACCCATTCAATTTTATTAAAAAGAGCTTCATAATTATCAGAATAGTAGCTAAAAACATTTCTAACTGCATTTAAATTGCTGTTTTCTCTATAAATAGCTCTAATTTTATTCGTATTTAATGCTAGTTTATATAGTAAATGTGAACCAACTAGACCAGTTCCTCCAGTAACTAAAATCATAAAACGAAAATATAAAAAACTACGGTTTAAAAATAAATTACTACCAACTAAAATTTTATATTTGCTTAAAATTAAATATTTAAGAATGAATTTTGTAGAAGAACTCCGTTGGAGAGGCATGTTACACGATATAATGCCTGAAACTGAAGAACATTTATTACAACATAAAACTACGGGTTATATTGGTTTTGACCCTACTGCCGATTCCTTACATATTGGAAGTTTGGTTCCTATTATTTTATTAATGCATTTTCAAAAAGCTGGACATAATCCAATTGCTTTGGTAGGCGGAGCAACGGGTATGGTTGGAGATCCTTCTGGGAAAAGTGCTGAGCGTAATTTATTAGATGAAGCTACTTTAAATAAAAATGTTGCTGGTGTGAAAGCTCAGTTAGCGCGATTTTTAAATTTTGATGAGACTACTAGTGAAAATCCAGCGCAGTTGGTAAATAATTACGATTGGATGAAAAAAATTTCGTTAATTGAATTTGTACGTGATGTTGGTAAACATCTTACTGTAAATTATATGATGGCAAAAGATTCTGTTAAGAAAAGATTAGGATCTGATGCTCAAGCAGGGATGAGTTTTACGGAATTTACCTATCAGCTATTTCAAGGATACGACTTTTATCATTTATATAAAGAAAAAAACTGTTTATTACAAATGGGTGGTTCTGACCAATGGGGAAATATAACTACTGGAACAGAATTAATAAGAAGAAAGGCTCAAGGAAAAGCTTATGCACTTACTTGTAAGTTAATTACCAAAGCAGATGGCTCTAAATTTGGAAAAACTGCTGGAGGGAATATTTGGTTAGATGCCAACAGAACTTCACCATATAAATTTTATCAATATTGGCTAAATTCTTCCGATGAAGATGCTGTAAAATACATTAAAATATTTACTTTTTTAGATAAAGAAACTATTGAGAAATTAATTATTGAACATAACGAAGCTCCACATTTGCGTATTCTTCAAAAGAAAATTGGAGAAGAAGTTACCATAATGACACACGGAAAAGAAGCTTATGAAAACGCAATTAAAGCATCCAATATTTTATTTGGAAAATCTACCGCAAATGATTTAAAATCGTTAGATGAGAAAACATTTTTAGATGTTTTTGATGGAGTTCCTCAAGCAGAAATTAATCGGCCTTTAATTGAAAACGGATTAGATATTGTTGCTGCTTTTGCAGATACTGGTTTTTTAAAATCAAATGGCGAAGTAAGACGAGCTTTAAAAGAGAATTCTATTTCCGTAAATAAAGAAAAAGTAAAAGACGATTGTGTAATTACAGCTTCCGATTTAATTGCCAATAAATATGTGCTTTTACAACGTGGCAAAAAAAGTTATTTTTTATTGAAAATTGTTGGTTAGCAGGAATAAACAAAAATGAAAAAAGCATATTTTGCGATAAGTTATTCAAATAGATCTTTATTTGATAAAGAGGTTGATAGTTTGCGAAAATTATTTCTTAAAAATAATATTGAATTACTTGTCTTTGTAGATAAATATAGTTTTAGACCAAATCAAGAAAAAGAAATGATGAAAGTTGCATTTGAAGAAATTGACAATTCTGATTTTCTTATCGCAGAGTTGACGACAAAATCAATAGGTGTTGGAATTGAAATTGGATATGCTTTTGCAAAAAATAAACCTGTTTTCTACTTGAGAAAAAAAGATTCGGAATATTCTACAACGTCTTCTGGATGTTCAACCGCTATTATAGCGTACAGAAATGAATTCGATTTAAAAGAAACAATAGGAAAAATATTAAAACTAAAAATGAGTAGCTAAATATAAAAACCACCCACTGCAACTCATAAAATTAATACCTATATTTAAGTGAAAATTGAAACGAAAAACAAAAAAATGGGTTAGCTAGGTATAAAAATATATAAACAGCTACGATTCAGTAACTTTAATAACTCTTTCAACAGTATCTAATTTTGAAAGCGTTAATCGTACAATGCTATCCTTTTTAGCCATTAAATCATGTTCCATATTAGCTTCTAACCAAACCAAATCTCCTTTTACTAACTTTTCAATTTCGCCTTTTACTCCAAAATCAATTTCGCCTTCAAAAATTTCAACTGTTATAGGAAACGAAGTTTTATGAGCTTTCATTAATTGCCCCTTATTAAAAACAATTCTAATTTCTTTAGTGGTTTCGGTTTCAAATAGAACGGTTATAGCAGGTTTATCAGTATTGCTTTTTAGATTATCTAACAAAGAAGATTTTTGCATAAAAAAATTGGTTAATATTATTATAAATAAACTATAAATATACTCAATACTTTTTTATATTTTAGCATCAAACATTTTAAAAAAGATTATGGCAGACGATAAAGAAAAAGCAGCAAAATTAAAAGCATTACAACTTACTTTAGATAAGTTAGACAAATCCTACGGAAAAGGAACTGTTATGAAAATGGGAGATGTAGCTATTGAAGATATTGACGCAATTTCTACAGGTTCATTAGGATTAGATTTAGCCTTAGGAGTTGGAGGTTACCCAAGGGGTAGAGTTATTGAAATTTACGGTCCGGAATCCTCTGGAAAAACAACGTTAACGTTGCATGCCATTGCTGAAGCTCAAAAAGCAGGTGGTATTGCTGCATTTATTGATGCAGAACATGCTTTTGATCGTTTTTACGCTAAAAATTTAGGAGTGGATATTGATAATTTAATTATTTCTCAACCCGATTATGGAGAGCAAGCATTAGAAATTGCTGATAATTTAATAAGCTCAGGAGCTATTGACATTGTGGTTATTGATTCTGTTGCTGCACTAACTCCAAAAAGTGAAATTGAAGGCGAAATGGGAGATTCAAAAATGGGACTACACGCTCGTTTAATGTCGCAAGCACTTCGTAAACTAACAGGAACCATCCATAAAACTAAATGTACGGTAATATTTATCAATCAGTTACGTGAAAAAATTGGAGTTATGTTTGGTAACCCTGAAACTACTACTGGTGGAAATGCGCTTAAATTTTATGCATCGGTTCGTTTAGATATTAGAAGAAGAACTCAAATTAAAGATGGAGATAAAGTTGTTGGAAATAGCACTAAAGTTAAAGTGGTTAAAAACAAAGTAGCTCCTCCTTTTCAAATAGCTGAATTTGATATTATGTATGGTTTGGGTATTTCTAAAACCGGAGAAATATTAGATTTAGGAGTAGAATTTGGTATTGTTAAAAAAAGTGGTTCATGGTTTAGTTATGGCGAAACAAAATTAGGTCAAGGAAGAGATGCTGTTAAAGCATTAATAAAAGATAATCCTGAATTAGCCGAAGAATTAGAAATTAAAATTAAAGAAGCTATTAATACCAAAGAATAGTACAATTTTAAAAAAACCTAAAAGTATAGTTTTCGTTCAATAAATGTGTCCGTGTCACCTTAAACTTGTTTCAAGGTCTCATAAAAACAAGATTACATTTATGAGATGCTGAAATAAATTCAGCATGACGAAAATTATACTTTTTTATTTATGCTAAAAGTAGCTAACATATCATTTGGTTACACTTCAAAAGAAGTGCTTAAAAACATTAGTTTTAATGTAAAAAAAGGTAGTTATATTGCTGTGGTTGGTGAAAGTGGTTGTGGGAAAAGCACTTTATTAGAAATTATTTATGGCTTACTTCATATTGAAAAAGGCACAGTTTATTGGAATGAAAAAAAATTATTAGGGCCGAATTTCTATTTAATTCCTGGAGAAGATTTTATGAAATACCTTCCTCAAGATTTCGATTTAATGCCTTATACAACTGTTGAAGAAAATATAGGGAAAAACATTTCAAGTTTAAATCCAAATAAGCAACAACGCATAAAAGAATTATTGGAAGTTGTGGATATGACTGAATTTGTCAAAACTAAAATTAAAAATTTAAGCGGAGGTCAAAAGCAACGAGTTGCCATTGCAAAAGTAATAGCTAAAGAACCCGAAGTTTTATTGTTAGATGAGCCGTTTAGCCATATTGATAATTTTAGAAAAAATAAACTTAGAAGACGTTTATTTAAATATTTAAAAACTAAAAATATAACTTGTATTGTAGCAACCCACGACACTACAGATGCGCTTTCGTTTGCAGATGAAATAATAGTAATTAAAAACGGGAAAATGGTTGCTCATAATACTCCTGAAAACTTATATAACCATCCAAAATCTGGATATATTGCTTCCTTATTTAATGAAATTAATGAAATTCCAATGAAGGAATTAGATTCACAAATTACTTCAAAAAAAAAGATTTTATTATATCCAAATCAGATAAAACTATCTAATAAATCCAATTTAAAAGCTACCGTTATTTCTTCTTATTTTAAAGGAAATTTTTATCTTATTGAAGCTAAATTAAAAAATACAATTGTATTTTTTGAACATAATTGTTCCTTAAATAAAGGAAAAGTTATCAAATTAAAATTCACAAAAGCACTATAAAAAAACAAATAGAATTATCCAAAAAAACATCCATGTTTGTCTTTTTTTATACAATCTAAAATAGCGGATAAGTGAGAAGAGTTCGGGAAAGGCTCGTATAATTCCCATTTTTCACTTGCTCTAAACCAAAATAATTTCCACTCATTTTTCGTTTTAACATATTTTATTCTCGCAAAAGGGATTTTATTTTTTTCTGAAGGGATTTCCCAATCTGGACGAGTTTTAAACAGCTCAATAACAAGATTACTATAATAATATCCTATATCAATTTTATCTCTTAAATCTTCATTTGGTCTAATAGATTCTACAAAATTTTTAACAGTAATTTCATTTATATTTATAATGTTTTTACGCATATAAGTATGTGCATTATGAATAATATTTAATAAAATTATATGCCAGTACTTCCAAAACCACCTGTACCACGTTCAGTTTCACTTAAGGTTTCTACAATATCCCAATCAGCACGTTCATGTTTTGCAATTATTAATTGTGCAATGCGTTCTCCATCATTTATAACAAAGTCGTTATTAGATAAATTTACCAAAATCACTCCAATTTCACCTCTATAATCTGCATCTACCGTTCCAGGAGCATTTAAAACAGTAATTCCTTTTTTAGCAGCAAGGCCACTTCTTGGTCGCACTTGTGCTTCTGTTCCCACCGGTAAGGCAATAAACAAGCCTGTTTTAACAATTGCACGTTCTAAAGGTTTTAAGGTAATTGCTTCCGATATATTAGCACGTAAATCCACTCCAGCAGATGCAATAGTTTCGTAATTTGGTAATTGGTGTTTAGATTTGTTAATAATTTGAACTTTCATTTGTCTTTTATTTAGTAGTTTTTTCAATATAATTTTTAAGTTGTTCTTTAATAAAATAATTCCAGCCACCCAAACAACTTTCTCTTTTAAACTCTGGAATATCATCCGAAAAATCAGCAATAACTTTATTTGTTACACGCAATAATGTTACCTTATTTTTTGAAAACAATTCAAAATGAACAAGGGCATCTCCTTGATAATTTTTAAAATGCCATTTATACGTAATTTTTTTAAGGGGCTGTACTTCGGTAATTTCCCATTGATGTAAAAAATTTCGATCTTCAGAGGTTACATTAAATTCAGTTTTAAATCCAACAACAGGTTTAAAATCAGGAATATTTTCAAAATACCAAAGTTTCATTTTGTCAATATTGGTAATAGCTTCCCAAAGGTCTTTAGTACCATATTGAAATGTTTCCTCAACCATAACGGGTGTTTCTTTTGTTGTCATAACGATTTTTTTATAAGATTTGGTAAATGTATATCGTTTTGTACTAGTTTAAATTTATGCATTAATTTTATGAGTTGTTGTCTATAGTTTTTATTTCTTTCCATTCTGATTTTAGTATCGACATAATTAATTTATCGTGATATTCATTATCTCTGTAACAAGCCTGTCTTAATTGTCCTTCTAATTTAAATCCAGCATTTTCATATGCTTTTATTCCTCCAATATTCGGTTCAGAAACGGTCAAGAAAATTCTATTTAATTTACAATCTAAAAAACCAATTTTCAATAATTGTTCAGTAACTACAGTTCCTATTCCTTTTCCCCACATTTTCTTTTCCCCAATAAAAATATAAAATTCACCAGACTTATTAATTTCGGAAATATCACATATTCCTGCATATCCAATTAGTTCGTCAGTAGTTTTTAGAAATATCCCAAAATTAATAATTTTATTATTTTCAATTAATTCTTTGTACCACTTGTCAATTTCATTCTTTGTACTAATCTTAAAAAATACTGGCAATGAGTATTTTATTACTTCATCATCATTTATCCATTTATAAAAAGATGAAACATTATTTTTTGAAAGTGGCTTTAATTTTATCATTCTATTTTTTCGAGGTTTTTTGATTACGTCTTGAATTACAGGCAATTTATTTAATATTATATAACCAAGTTACAACCTTTAAAAATTCTTTTTCCCAAGCGGTTTCGTTATGTTTTCCATTTGGGTTTATACTTATTTTTATGTTTTTAGCTGGAAAATCAGTTGCAAGTAACAGGTTTTCCATATGTTCTGTATCGGATTGCTGAGTATCGCCTTCTTTTCCTCCAACGTATAAATATAATTTTATTTTGGAAGTATTTCCAAATTTCTTAGTAAAATCAATAACTTCATCAGAAAACCAAAAAGATGTAGAAAAGGCTCCAATTTTTCCAAAAGTATTCGGATATTTAAATCCACCATAATAGGAAATTAAACCTCCTAATGAACTTCCAACTAATGCAGTTTGTTTTGCTTGTTTTTTAGTTCGGTAATTGGCATCTATATAAGGCTTTAAGATATTTACTATAAAATCTATATAAATTTCCCCTTTTCCTCCACCGTACTTTTTATTTTTCCAAGGTGTATATTCATTAATTCGTTCGGTACCACCATTTTCCACTCCTACAACTATAAATCCTTTTCCTGTTTTATCAAACAATTTATTCAGGGTTTCATCTACCTTCCATTCACCTAAAAAAGAGGTTGCGTTATCAAATAAATTTTGAGCATCATGCATATAAATTACTGGATATATTTTTGAAGTCGATTCGTAGTTTGGAGGTAAATACACCCAAATTTTATGAGAGATAGCAGTCAACGTTGGAATTACAAATTCCTTTTTTAAAATGGAAACATTTTTAGCCGCAGTTGATTTTTTTTCTATATTATTTTGAGCAAAAATTACTGTAATTGAAAAACTAATTACAGTAAAAAAGCTAATAAATTTTTTCATGCTATTTCCGTTTAACAATTGCCAATAATTCCTTTTTTTCATTCCAAAAAATGAGGGCTCCAAATGCTAAAACAAATCCTACTGAAATTAAATAATTTTCTCTAAAATATTTAAACGACACAAATGAAATGATAATGGAAGCCACTAAATAACTTCCAGATTTTTTTAAATTATATGGAACTTTATAATGTTTTTTTCCAATAAAATAAGAGAAAATCATCATAATTCCGTAAGCTAGTAAAGTTGCCCAGGCAGAAGCCATAAATCCAATAACAGGAATAAAAGTTACATTAACAATAATAGTAATTATTGCACCAATTATAGAAAACAACATAGCGTAACGTGTTTTATCGGTTAACTTATACCAAATGGCTAAATTATGATAAACCCCCAATAATAAATTAGCTAATAAAACAATTGGTACAATGCCAATGGCTTCCCAATATGCCTGATTTATAAATAATTGTTTTAAAATATCTATAAAAACTACAATACTAACAAAAACCAAAGCACCAATAATTATAAAGTAGTTTAAAATTTTAGCATAGGTTTCCTTGGCATTTTTATGATCGGAATGATTAAAAAAGAATGGCTCAGCACCTAAACGAAATGCCATAATGTATAAATTCATAAAAATGGCGAGTTTATAACAAGCAGCATAAATTCCCATAGCATTTTTATCTATTAATTTTCCTATTAAAATTTTATCCAAATTTTCATTAATCACATAAGCAATTCCGGCAATTGCAATTGGCCAAGAATACGAGAGCATTTTTTTGAATAGCGGGGAATTAAAAGTCCATTTAAATTTTAATAAATATGGCAATAATAATAGCAGTGAAATGCCACTTCCTATTAAATTAGCGATAAAAATAAAGTTTACGATTTTTGTGCTATTAAAAGCTGAAATTAAAAATGTTGGCACTTGTTTTCCACCTTTAATATATTCTGGAATAAATTTTAAAAACAACAAATTTATTACCACAATTACAAAAACATTTAAAAGCTTAATGGTGCTGTACCTAATAGGTCTGTTTGTTGCTCGCAAATATGCAAAAGGAATGACTGCTAAAGTATCTAAGGTTAAAATTCCTATTAATAATTTAAATTGAATAGGGTTATGTCCAAAATCAAAAATAGTTGTAAAAAAATCTGAAAAAGAAATTGCAATTATAATAAAAATAAATGCAGAAAAGGCTACGCTTAAAAAAGCTGTGGAGAGTAAAGAATCTTTATTTTTTTCCGACTTATAAAACCTAAAAAAAGCTGTTTCAAATCCAAAAGTTAATAAAATAGCAAATAATGCTGCCCAAATATAAAAGTTAGTGTTTTCAGCATAATTATTTGTAGGTAGAGCATCTGTTTGCACTTTTACTAATAAAAAGTTAATTACTCTGGGCAAAACTGCCGCAATTCCGTAGATAATGGTGTCTTTAAAAAATCGTTTAAGTGCGCTCAATGAGAAATAAATATTAGTAAAATGAACCGTATAAATGTACAAAAGTAATCTTTTTGAAGCCTACTAAAATTTAAGCTATTTTAAAATTCATTTAATTTAGATTTTATACTTTTGAATTTTAAAATTAAATGGAATGAATAAATTACCTAAGGTTGCTGTTTTTGGAGGTGGAAGTTGGGCAACGGCTATTGTAAAAATGTTGTGCGAAAATTTAGACCAAGTAGGGTGGTATATGCGTAATAAAACTTCAATTAGTTATATAAAAAAAGAACATCATAACCCAAATTACTTAAGTTCTGCTGAATTTAATGTTTCAAAGCTAAAACTTACCAGCGATATTAATCAAATGGTTAATTATGCCGATATTTTAATTTTTGTTATTCCTTCAGCCTTTTTAAAATCGGAATTAGATAAAATAACCGCAGATTTTTCCAATAAAATCATATTTTCAGCTATCAAAGGAATTGTTCCTGAAACTGGGTTAATTGTTGGAGAACATTTTAATCAAATGCTGAATATTCCTATCGAAAATATTGGTATAATTTCTGGACCTTGCCATGCGGAAGAAGTGGCTATGGAACGATTATCTTATCTAACAATTTCTTGTAGAGATCAAGAAAAAGCAAAACTATTAAGCAGCTGTATTTCAAGCAACTATATTAAAACTAAACTTTCTGATGATATCATAGGAATTGAATATGCAGCGATGCTAAAAAATATATATGCCATTGCCGCTGGTATCGCACACGGTTTAGGTTATGGCGATAATTTTCAGTCGGTTTTAATGTCCAATTCTATTCGAGAAATGAAACGGTTTATTAAAAAAGTACATAAAATGAAACGAAACATTAATAATTCAGCCTATTTAGGCGATTTATTAGTTACAGGGTATTCCATTTTTAGTAGAAACCGTATGTTTGGCAATATGATTGGCAAAGGATACACCGTAAAAAGCGCTATGATGGAAATGAGTATGATTGCAGAAGGTTATTATGCTTCAAAAAGTGCTTTTTTATTAAACGAAAAAAACAAAGCCAAAACGCCAATTATTGATGCTGTATATGCTATATTATACAAGCAAAAAAATCCTAAAAAAATATTTTCTAAATTAACGGAACTGTTAGATTAACAATTACTTACCTATTTTACTTTTTTTTTGAAACAGCTATTTTTTTTTGATAAAAATATGATTTAAATCGAAATAAGTTTATATTTGTTTTTTAATATATTTATTTAACAATGAAAAAAGGAACAGTAAAATTTTTCAACGAAACTAAAGGTTTTGGTTTTGTAACAGAAGAGAATTCAGGCACAGATTACTTTGTACACATCTCTGGTTTAATTGATGAAATTAAACAAGGTGATGAAGTTGAATTTGAACTAAAAGAAGGTAAAAAAGGTTTAAACGCAGTAAATGTAAAAGTAATTTAATATTTATTACATAAATTTTTTTAAAGTACAAACCAGCCTCGTTAGGCTGGTTTTTCTTTTAGCGTCTTTTTTATAATTGATATATGTCATACTAGCCCTTTAGAAGTTTTTGTAAATTTGAAAATCAGTTGATTATTAAATAATTATAATGAGTAATAAAATAGGAATATTGTTTGCTACAGTTGATGGTCAAACTTTAAAAATATGTAATTTTATTAAAGAAGAGTTGCAACAACAAAACAAAAATGTTGAGGTGTTTTCAATTGACAATTTTAATTCAGATATAGCTAATTTTGACACTTTTGTTATAGGGTCAAGCATTAGATATGGCGTTCATCACGAAAAAATAATTGATTTCATAAAAAACCATAAAAAAGAATTAGACGCTACTAAAACCGTTTTTTTTTCAGTGAATTTAGTAGCTCGAAAACCAGAAAAAAATACACCAGAGACAAATCCGTATGTAATAAAGTTTTTCAAAATTATAGATTGGAAACCTAATATTGTTGAGGTTTTTGCAGGAAAATTAGACTATAAAAAATATCCTTTTTGGGATAGAATCATGATTCAATTTATAATGTGGATGACTAAAGGACCAACCAATAAAAACACTAAAATTGAGTATACAAACTGGGAAAAAGTAACTCAATTATCTGATACCATTTCTAACTTATAATTCGCTTTATTTAAGTATTTTTTTTGTATTACATTGAAATTAGAATGATGTTATTTACAATTTATTTAACAACGAGTTAAACAAAAACGTAAACACCTATCCCCCTTTTTATAAATAAATTGAGTAATTTTAAAAATTAATAACTTAACTTGCTAAGTTAATTGCTATTAACATGAACAAAACCAACGCTAACCCAAAAGAAAATACAACAACCCTAAAACCCAAAGAAAATCTTCATTTTAATGATTTATTTGACCTTGCTGGTGACGCTATTTTTTTGGTCGATATTGAAACGGGTAATATTGTTGATTGTAATCGGTTAGCTTGTGAAAATCTAGGATATCGTAAAGAAGAATTATTAGCTTTAACAGTTGGAGATTTAGATGCTACATATATTTCTCTTGAAGATGAACAAAAAACATGGAATAACTTAAAGCCTAATAAACCAATAACTATTGAAGGGAAACATAAACGTAAAGATGGAAGTATGTTTCCAGTTGAGATTAGAATTTCCATATTAGAAAACAATGGTAAAAAAGAAGTTTTAGGTATTGCTAGAGATATTACTGAAGTAAGAAAATTAGCAATTATAAATAAAGACCGAAAGTTAAAATTAAAGAAAGCCCAAAGTATTGCAAATATGGGGTTTTTAGATTGGGATTTAACAACCAATAAAATTGACCTTTCAGCATCTGTAATAAAAATGTATGGCTTAAAACTTAAATCTAATATCGTTAATCCTAAACAAGTTATTAATTTAGTTCACCCAAATGATTTAGAATTTGTTCAAAAAAATTTAAATACTGCCATTGAAGAAAAAAAACCATATCATATTGACCATAGAATAATAAAACCTGATGGAAAAATAATTTGGGTACAAGCTCAAGGGGAAATAATTTATGATGAAAATGGAAATAAAAAAAGCTTTTTAGGAACTGTAGTAGATATTACAGATAGAAAAAAAGCAGAAAAAATTATAGAAGAAAAGGATGATGAGTTGAGATCAGCTCAAAAAATTGCCCAATTAGGGTTCTATAATTACAACTTTAAAAAAGATATTCTTACTAGTTCTGAAATATTTGATGAAATAGTAGAATTTACTTCAAAGGATATAAAAAACAAAGAATTATACGGTTCCATTACCTATCCAGAAGATCTCGAAAAATTATACCAATATACCTTGAGTTGTATAACAAATAATACAAAATTTGATATAGAATATAGGATTATTACAAAAAGCAAAAAACAATTAAAATGGGTTCATGCTTTAGGCAAAGTAATCTATAATGATAATAATGAGCCTACTTTTTTTTCAGGAACTATACAAGATATCACCACTCAAAAATTAGTAAAAATTGAGCTTGAAAAAGCCAAAGAAAAAGCGGAAGAAAGCAGTAGATTAAAATCTGAGTTTCTACATAATATGTCGCATGAAATTAGAACTCCAATGAATGGAATTCTAGGGTTTTCTGATTTGTTAGGAAATCCAAATTTATCTGTAGAAAAACAACATCATTTTGTTAAAATAATTCAAAATAGCGGTAAATTATTACTTAGAATTATTGATGATATTTTAGAAATTTCAAGATTAGGAACTAAACAAGTAAAAGTAATTAACGAAAAGGTTTGTCTAAACAATTTATTTGTAGAATTATTTTCAATATTTGATACTAAAGCAAAAGAAAACAAAACGCCATTATATTTAAAAACTCCTCTTTCAGATGAAAATAGCAGTATTGAAACCGATATTTCTAAATTGCATAAAATTATTAGCAACTTACTTGAAAATGCCATAAAATACACGAACAAAGGATGTATAGAATTAGGTTATTATTTAGAAAAAAACAAGCTAAAAATTTATGTAAAAGATACAGGAATAGGAATTTTACCAACTAAATTAGAAATTATATTTGATCGTTTTACACAAGCTAACGATCATCCTTTAAATAGTAACGCTTCTGGTTTAGGATTAGGACTTTCAATTGCTAAAGAAAATGCAGAATTATTAGGTGGCACTTTAGAAGTAACCTCTAAAACTATGAAAGGATCTGAGTTTATTTTAACCTTACCTTATAAAAATTCATCAAAAAAAAGTAAAAGCGCTATTAGCAATAATTATACGGAAAAAGCATGTAACGTGTTAATTGTGGAAGATGAAGAAGTTAATGTATTATATCTTGAAACTATAATTCATGATTTTGCAGACTGTACTGTAATTCATGCCAAAAATGGGAAAGAAGCCGTTGATATAATTAAGCAAGATAAAACTATTAACTTAATTTTGATGGATTTAAAAATGCCTATTATGAACGGTTTTGAAGCCACTAAAGAAATAAAAAAAACACGTCCAAACGCGATTATTATTGCTCAAACTGCTTATTCTACAAATAACGAAAAGCAAAAAGCCCTAGAGGCAGGTTGTACCGAATTTATTTCAAAACCTTTAAATAAAGAAAAAATAAAAAATTTATTAAAAAAATTCTTAAAGTAGCGTAATTATTTGAAAACTAAACAAGTTGGAGAATTACTTTCTACGCTTCTTAAAAAATTTAATTTTCCGGTTTTTTGGTTCAGACTAAAAACAGTAATGTTATTACTCAATTTATTAGCTACTAATAAGAAATTACCATTTGGAGCAATAGTAAAATTTCGTGGCCAATTTCCATGTGTAGAAATGGATTGTATTTTTTGAAGCATTCCATTATTTTTAGCTATTTTAAAAACTGCAATACTATTTTCGCCTCTATTGGAACTATATAAAAAGTGTCCATTTTTAGATAAACAAATTTCCGCTCCAGAATTTTTTCCAGAATAATTAACACCCAAAGTACTTATATTTTGGATAATATTGTAAGTGTTAGCTTCTTTTTTAAGAACACTTATGGTAGAATTCAACTCGTTTATAACATAGATAAATGAGTCGTTTTTTGAAATTGCAAAATGTCGTGGACCTGCATTGTTTTTTATAGCATATGTTTTATCTAATAAATACCGCTCTTTATTTTGAGAATATACTTTATAATTTGCCAAAAAATTTCTACCTAAATCCGAAATTAATAGGTTGTTTTTCAAAAATTTTGAAAAATGTGGATGTGCTTTTTCAGAAGCTGTATTATGGTTAATTATCTGGTAAGCTTTTTCAATTTTACCATTTTTTTCAATTTTGTGTATGGAAATATTTCCACCTGTATAATTGGAAATTGCAGCTAAATTATTGGTGTTATTTATTTCAATATGACATGGGTTTGCACCATTTGTACTCACTTTATTTATAAATTGAAGCGAACCATTTTTAGCAACGGCATAAGCATTTACATATCCACTTTTATTGGTGTCAAAATCAGCCACTTCACTCACTGTAAATAAAAACTTTTTGTTAGATGAAAAAGCCAAATAAGAAGGGTTCACAACTTCTGTAGCTAATTTTTTATTAGTTAAATCTCCTGTATTTAAGTTAAAATCATAATAATAAATTCCTTTACTATTTGTATTGGTATAAGTACCAACGTATAACTGAATATTTTGAGCCATCATGGTGGAACTTAAGAGTAAAAGCAAATATAAAACCTTCATATTTTAATTTTTATAGTAGTTATTTTATTAATATTCCACGTTTATTTAACATAGGAATCTGACGTAAATTTCCTTCCTTAATTGTTTCTTTTTTAAAGACATATTTTTTATCAAACATTTTATTCCCTTCAAAAAAAGTAACATTAAAAAAATTGGTAAGCTTTAAAACTTCATTTTGTAATAATTCAATTTTAGCGAAAGAATTGGCAGGCAATTTCTCAATTTTATGTCTTAAAATAGCGGTTTCAATTCCTTTGTCTTCATCATATCCTTTAGAAACAATTAATATCATTTCTATAGCAACTTTTTTAGTGTTAAGTATATAAACATTCCAATCTTCGCACTGAAATTCTTCATTGTACTCTTTAACAACAGCAACAAAAACGTTTGACACTTTTGGAATTTGGATATCTTTTTTCATTTTTTATTTCCATTCATTTTTAAGAATAGCATATACTAAATCATCCACCCATTTTCCATTTATTAGTAAACTTTTTCTAAAATGCGCCTCTTTTATAAAGCCTAATCGTTCAAAAAGTTTTATGGAATTCATGTTTTCAGGATCAATAGATGCAATTATTCTGTGTTTATCCAATTTGTTAAATAAATAATGGATTATTCCTTTCAATGTTTCCGATGCAAACCCTTTTCCTTGCTGTTTTTTAGCTAAGGTAATTCCAATTTCAACTTGTTTTTTATCGATATCTAAAAAATGAACACCAATATCACCAAGTATTTCCTTAGAATTACGTTCTGCAATTACAAACTGAAACCAAGAATCCACTACATCAAATTCAGTGGAAGTTTTATTAATAAACTCATAAACGTCTTCTAATTTTTTTGGAATCCATCCTTGAAATTTATTTGTAACAGCATCCGATCTATAATTAAATAAATCAATAGCATCATTATTTTCAATAGGTCTTAAGTGAAGTCGTTCGGTTTCTATAATCACTTTTTCTATCATTGATTTTTCTTTGTTGCAAATGTATTTGATAATTCATACATCCTTATCTTGATAAGAACATGAATTACTTTTAGTATAAAGGTTAAAAAGAATTTTTACTTTCTTATAAAACGGATTTAAACTGTTCTAAAAAGCGAATATCATTTTCATAAAACATTCTAATATCAGAAATTTGATAAAGAAGCATGGCAATTCGTTCAATACCCATTCCAAATGCATAGCCAGAATATTTTTCTGGATCAATATTAGCATTCTTAAGCACATTTGGATCTACCATTCCGCATCCCATAATTTCTAACCAACCTGTACCTTTGGTAATTTTATAATCCACCTCAGTTTCTAATCCCCAATAAATATCTACCTCAGCACTAGGCTCCGTAAATGGAAAGTAGGATGGGCGCAATCTAATTTTAGATTTGCCAAACATTTCTTTTGTAAAATATAACAAGGTTTGTTTTAAATCGGCAAAGGAAACATCAGTATCAATATACAAACCTTCCACTTGATGAAAAATACAATGTGAACGGGCTGAAATATCCTCGTTTCTAAAAACTCTACCTGGTGATATAGTTCTAATTGGCGGTTTATGGTTTTCCATATATCGAACCTGTACCGAAGAAGTATGGGTTCTTAATAAAATATCTGGATTCTTTTCAATAAAAAAAGTGTCCTGCATATCTCGTGCAGGATGATATTCTGGTAAGTTTAGTGCGGTAAAATTATGCCAATCGTCTTCAATTTCTGGACCTTCCGAAACATTAAAACCAACTCTAGAAAACACGTCAATTATTTTATTTTTCACAATAGAAATAGGATGTCTGGCTCCCAATTCAATAGGTTCTTCCGGCTTTGTTAAATCACCGTAAACACCTTTTAATTCATTAGTGTTTTCTAGAGATTCTTTAAGTTCGTTTACTTTATCTTGAGCGTTATTTTTTAAAGTGTTTATTGCCTGACCAAATTCTTTTCTGTCGGCTACAGCAACATTTTTAAATTCGGCAAACAAATCATTTAAAACTCCTTTTTTACCTAAAAACTTAATTCTAAAAGCTTCTATTTCTTCTGAAGTTGTTCCACTAAATTTTGAAATTTCAGCAATAAATTCTTTAACTTTATCTATCATCTTCCATAAAAATTAGATTGCAAATTTAAGCAATTTTATTGGGTTTTTTACTTTTCTAAAAAGTGTTTAAAAAGGTTATTAAAATTCAAAAAACATGAAAAATACGAAAACGTTTTCGTAAATATGAAAAACAGATTAGATTGTAGCTTCTTTTCTTCATTTTCATTGCATTATTAATTATATTTGAGTAGTAATTTAACAAACCAATAAAATACCTAAATCTAAATTATGAAATCTAAAATAGATGCGTTCATGAATTTGGCGAAAAAAAGTAACCCAAATGAACCAGAATTTTTACAAGCTGTCCACGAAGTGGCAGAAACTGTTATCCCTTTTATTGAAAAAAACCCTCAATACAAAGGCAAAAAATTACTCGAAAGAATGATTGAGCCTGAAAGAACCATGATTTTTAGAGTTCCATGGGTTGATGATAAAGGGAAAACTCAAGTAAATAGAGGTTTTAGAATTGAATTTAACTCTGCAATTGGACCTTACAAAGGCGGTTTGCGTTTTCATCCTACCGTTAATTTAAGCATTTTAAAATTTTTAGGGTTTGAACAAACATTCAAAAACTCGTTAACAACCCTACCAATGGGAGGTGCTAAAGGAGGTTCTGATTTTGACCCAAAAGGAAAATCAGATGCCGAAGTAATGCGATTTTCACAATCATTTATGTCAGAGTTATTTAGGCATATTGGTCCAAATACAGATATACCAGCTGGAGATATTGGTGTTGGTGGACGAGAAATAGGATTTTTATACGGGCAATATAAGCGTTTAAGAAATGAGTTTACTGGTGTTTTAACAGGTAAAGGAATGGCTTTTGGAGGTTCTTTAATTCGACCAGAAGCAACAGGTTATGGCGATGTGTATTTTGCTAAAAACATGTTAGCCACCAAAGGAGAAAGTTTTAAAGACAAAGCGGTTGTAATTTCTGGGTCAGGAAATGTGGCACAATATGCTTGTGAAAAAGCAACTCAATTAGGGGGTAAAGTAGTTACTTTATCAGATTCTTCAGGTTATATTTATGATGAAGCCGGTATAAATGCTTCTAAACTAGCCTTTGTATTAAATTTAAAAAATGAAAAACGCGGTAGAATAAATGAGTATGTTAAAAGATATCCAACAGCAAAATTTTTTAAAGGCGAAAAACCTTGGAGTATTAAATGTGATATTGCGTTGCCTTGTGCAACTCAAAATGAATTAGATAAAACCGCAGCTAAAAAACTAGTTGTAAATGGTGTTTTGTGTGTTGCAGAAGGTGCAAATATGCCAACAACTCCAAAAGCAGTTCACATTTTTCAATCAAACAAAGTATTATTTGCACCAGGTAAAGCGTCTAATGCCGGTGGCGTTTCTGTTTCTGGGTTAGAAATGAGCCAAAACTCATTGCGATATAATTGGACCAAACAAGAAGTAGATAATAAATTAAATGAAATTATGAATAACATTCATGAGGCTTGTGTTAAGTATGGTACCGATGGAAATGGTTATGTTGACTATGTGAAAGGTGCAAATATTGCAGGATTTGTTAAAGTAGCAGATGCCATGTTAGCTCAAGGAATTGTTTAATAGCAAAAAATATACTTAAAAAAGGCTGCTAATTAGCAGCCTTTTTTTTGGTTAGAATCATAAAAAGCATTTAAATTAGGGGGAAATTACAAATAGGTATAAATTAATTACTGAAAGAATGACAAACAACAGATTACCAGATTTAAAAACCTATAAGTTTGAAGATGTTGCCTTCAATCAACTCATGCAAAATCGAGTAAATAATATTTTAATTGTGTGTTCTAACTACGATTATTATATGTTGGAAGAAGATGGTAGAATTGATGAACGTATTTTTAATGAATACACCGCCTTAAATTTACGTTATCCTCCTAGCTTTACACATGCTAATTCAGCAAGAAGAGCTATCAAAATGTTGGAATCAAGTAAGATTGATTTGGTAATTACTTGGTTAGATATTGGTAATTATAAAGCTTTTGAAACCTCAAAACAAATAAAAGATGCATTTCCTGATGTACCTATTGCCGCATTAAGTTTATATTCTTCAGAATTACGTGAAAAATTAAAAAGTGGAAATACTGGTATTATTGATTATGTTTTTCATTGGAATGGTAATGTAGATATTTTTTTAGCAATTATTAAACTTACTGAAGATAGAATGAATGCAGAAAATGACATTAATAATATTGGTGTAAAAGCTATTTTATTAGTAGAAGATTCTTTAAAATTCTATTCTCGGTATTTGCCAATTATTTATAAAATTTTAATGAAACAAACTCGCTCATTTATGTCCGAAGGATTAAATGAACACCGCAGAATGATGCTTATGCGAGGGCGTCCTAAAATATTATTAGCTACCAATTACGAAGATGGACTTAATTTATTTAAAAAATATAAGCGTAATTTATTAGGCGTAATTTCAGATGTGAATTATTTTAAAGGAGGAAAAAGAAATCCAAAAGCTGGGTTTGCCTTCTTAAAACATGTTAGACGTTTAGACCGTTATTTCCCTTTTTTAATTCAATCTTCTAACATAGAAAACCAAAAAAGAGCCCTAGAACTTAAAGGTAAATTTTTATATAAATATTCTAATACTTTAGGAACCGATATTAAAAAATATATTACTAAATATTTTTCGTTTGGCGATTTTGAATTTTGGGATCCAGAACAACATAAAGTACTTATAAAAGTTAAAGATTTAACTAGTTTTCAAAAAGCATTATCTATTGTTTCACTCGAATCTATAAAATATCATGCCAAAAGAAGCGAATATTCAAAATGGTTAAAATCTAGAGCATTATTTTCTTTAGCAAATTTATTTAGCAATGTAGAATACGAAGATTTTGACCATCCGGAAGAAATAAGAGATTTTTTAATTAAAGCCATAAAAATATATCGAATTTACCAATCAAGAGGAGTTATTGCAAAATTTGATAAAAATAAATATGATGAGTATTTAGGGTTTGCTAGAATTGGGGAAGGTGCATTAGGAGGTAAAGGACGAGGATTGGCTTTTATTGATTCCTTTTTAAAACGCCATAAATTATTTGATAAATATGAAGATGTATTTATTTCAATTCCTCGAACAGTAGTTTTAAGTACCGAAGTTTTTGATGAATTTATTGAACAACATGATTTAATAAATTTTGTGGTAAAATCTAATAACGATGAAGAAATATTAAACAAATTTATTTCAAAATCATTACCAAAATGGGTTGAAGATGATATTGAAGCATTTTTAAATATCATTAAAAGACCTATTGCTGTCCGATCATCAAGCGTGCTAGAAGATTCGCATTATCAGCCATTTGCTGGCGTATTTGCTACTTATATGATTCCGCATTCAGAAAAACAAAAAATGCTTAAAATGGCATGTAATGCTGTTAAATCGGTTATTGCATCTTCATTTTTTCAAAACAGTAAATCTTATTTAGAAGCTACCTCTCATTCTATTGAAGAAGATAAAATGGCAGTTATTTTACAAGAATTAACTGGTAGAGAATATAATGACGTTTATTATCCAAATGTTTCGGGTGTGGCTCGTTCTATTAATTTTTATCCAATTGGTAATGAAAAACCACACGAAGGAATTGCCAATATAGCTTTAGGTTTAGGTGAAATTATTGTAGGAGGTGGACAAACTTTACGATTTTCTCCATATCATCCTAAAAAAGTTTTACAACTATCCTCACCCGGTTCAGCACAAAGAGATACGCAAAAGTATTTTTACGGACTCGATTTAAATCCGGATAGCTATAAAGTTTCCACTAGTGAATCTATTAATAAAAAGAAAATTAGTATTAGAGCTGCAAAAAATCATAACTCCTTAAAATTTGTGGCATCAACTTATGATCTTCAAAATAATATAATTAAACCCGGAATTATGCACGATGGAATTCGTGTAATTACCTTTGATAATATTTTAAAATACGGAACATTTCCTTTGCCAGAAATTTTACAAGAACTATTACGCGTTGGTCAACGAGAAATGCGAAATCCTATTGAAATAGAGTTTGCTATAAATTTAGATGTTCCAAAAGGACAACCCAGAATTTTTAGCTTTTTACAGATAAGGCCAATTGTAGAAAGTATTGAAACTAAAAGTGAACTTCCAAAAAATTTCAATGAAAAAGATACTATTATCTATTCAAAATCTGCATTAGGAAACGGAACTTACGATCATATTCAAGATTTTGTATATATAAAACCCGAAACTTTCAACTCATCAAACACAAGGCAAATAGCAAACGCAGTAGAGCGAATAAATAAAGAATTTATAAAACAAGATAAACAGTATATTTTAGTCGGACCTGGTCGTTGGGGTTCTAGCGACCCTTGGTTAGGAATTCCTGTAATTTGGCCACAAATTTCTGCTGCAAAAATAATTGTAGAAGCTGGTTTGCATGATTTTAGAATTGACCCAAGTCAAGGAACACATTTCTTTCAAAATTTAACCTCGTTTAGAGTAGGTTATTTTACTATAAATCCATTTTTAAATGATGGTTTTTTTGATTTAGATTATTTAAATAACCAAAAGGCAGTTTACGAAGATGAGTTTTTACGTCATATTGAGTTTAAAAATCCTTTAACAGTAATTATTGAAGGTAAAAACAATAAAGCTGCTATTTATAAGGAAAATTTTGATTGGAAAAATACTAACGATAAAACAGAAGAATTAATAGATGATTTACCACCAGACGGATTTATGTAATAACAATATCAATATGATAAAAATCAGGCTGTTATTATGATAAAAATGGATTTTTTATACTTAAATTTGCAAGCAATTTAAGTTAAATTAATAACAAACCTAATTTAATTATTTAAAATCACAATACAATGAATGTTAATACTATAATTAACAACCTGGAAGCCAAGCATCCAGGTGAAAAAGAATACTTACAAGCAGTTCATGAAGTTTTGGAATCTATTGAAGCTATTTACAATGAAAATCCGCAATACGAAGCTGCAAAAATAATTGAACGTTTAGTTGAACCAGATCGTATCTTAACTTTTAGAGTTTCCTGGACTGATGATGAAGGTCAAGTACATGTAAATTTGGGTTATAGAGTTCATTTTAATAATGCTATTGGTCCATATAAAGGAGGACTTAGACTACATCCTAGTGTAAATTTAAGCATCCTAAAATTCTTAGGATTTGAACAAACTTTTAAAAACGCACTTACAACCTTACCAATGGGTGGTGCAAAAGGAGGTTCTGATTTTAACCCTAAAGGAAAATCTGATAACGAAATTATGCGTTTTTGTCAAGCATTTATGCTAGAATTATGGAGAGTTATCGGTCCTAATACAGATGTTCCTGCTGGTGATATTGGAACTGGTGGTAGAGAAATTGGTTATTTATACGGGATGTATAAAAAATTACAAATGGAAAATACCGGTGTTTTAACAGGTAAAGGACTAAACTGGGGAGGAAGCTTAATTAGGCCTGAAGCAACTGGTTTTGGAGCAACTTATTTTACTAAAGAAATGTTAGCCGTTAATAACGACACATTTAAAGGAAAAACAGTAACTGTTTCAGGGTTTGGAAATGTTGCTTGGGGTGTTGCTTTAAAAGTAACAGAACTTGGTGGTAAAGTAGTTACCATCTCTGGTCCTGATGGATATATTTATGATGAAAAAGGATTAGATGCTGAAAAAATTGATTATTTATTAGAATTACGTGCTTCTAACAATGACATTGTTTCTCCTTATGCTGAAGAATTTCCAGAAGCTAAATTTATATCTGGTAAAAAACCTTGGGAAGTTAAATGTGATATAGCTATGCCAAGCGCTATTCAAAATGAATTGAATGGTGATGATGCTAAACTATTAATTGCAAACGGTGTTAAATATGCAGTAGAAGTTTCTAATATGGGTTGTACCCCTGAAGCTATTGAAGCATTTCAAAATGCTGGAATTCCTTTTGCACCAGGTAAAGCAGTAAATGCTGGTGGTGTTGGTGTTTCTGGATTAGAAATGTCTCAAAACGCCATGAAATTAAATTGGAAAGCAGAAGAAGTTGATGAAAAATTACATCACATTATGTCATCCATTCATGAAGCTTGTATAAAATACGGAACACAAAATGATGGTTATATCAACTACGTAAACGGAGCAAATATCGCTGGATTTATTAAAGTTGCAGATGCCATGTTAGATCAAGGAATTATTTAATATTTCTTCTTTTTATAAAAATTTAAAAGCGTGCTTAGTAGCATGCTTTTTTTATAGGATTTAATTTGTAATTTTAAATATATACCTTCGACTTAGATTTAAATGCACCAAAGGTAAAATTGCAATATGAGTATAACTATCCATTTTCTTTTAGGTTTTATCACTTCTTTTTTAGGTACATTAACACCAAGTATGTTAAATATGACCACAGCAAAAATAAGTTTAACTAAAAGTAAAGCAGATGCCATAAAATTTGCAATTGGAGTTTCACTCGTGGTTTTAATACAAGTTTATGTAGCTATTTTATTTACCAAATTTTTAAGAAGTAATCCTGCATTTGTAGAATCGCTTGAAAAAATTGCGATGATTATTTTTGCGGTTTTATCCTTTTATTTTTACAGAGAATCAAAAAAACAAAAAGAAGCGACTTATAAGGAAAGAGCTGGCAATAGTTTTGTTGTTGGTTTATTACTTTCAGCATTAAATATGTTTTCAATACCTTTTTATTGTGGCGTTACCACAGCTTTAGATGTAGCAGGATGGATACAGTTTTCACAACTAAACATATTAATTTTTGTTGTTGGATCGGCACTTGGAACTTTTTCATTGTTAGCAATGTATGCAAATTATGCAAAAGCAGTTCAAGCTAAATCTAAAGGTTTGTCTCAAAATTTAAACTTAACATTAAGCATTTTAACGGGTGTTTTGACCTTTATTACCGCCCTAAAATTATTTTAATCAATCCATATAAAAGGTTTCAATTTTGTAGTTTTATAATGTGAACGAAAAGAAACAACAGCGTAAAATAATACATATAGATATGGATGCTTTTTATGCTTCTGTAGAGCAATTAGATAATCCTGAATTAAGAGGAAAACCAATTGCTGTTGGCGGTGGTGGTGAGCGTGGCGTTGTTGCTGCCGCAAGTTATGAAGCTCGTAAATTTGGGGTTCGATCTGCTTTAAGTGGAGCCATCGCTAAAAAAAATTGTCCGCATTTAATATTTGTAAAACCACGATTTGACAGATATAAAGAAATCTCTCAAAAAATTAGAGCTATTTTTTATGAATATACCTATTTGGTGGAACCACTTTCTTTAGATGAGGCTTTTTTAGATGTTACGGTAAATAAAAAAGGAAATCCATCTGCAAGTTTAATAGCTAAAGAAATTAGAGATAAAATTTTTAGCGAATTACATTTGAATGCTTCCGCAGGAATTTCGGTAAATAAATTTGTCGCAAAAATTGCATCGGATATAAATAAACCAAACGGACAAAAAACAATTCCACCAGAAGAAGTAATTCCTTTTTTAGAAGAATTGCCAATTGAAAAATTCTTTGGAATTGGGAAGGTAATCGCTTCAAAAATGTACAATCTAGGAATTTTTAAAGGAAATGATTTAAAAGAAAAAAGCGAAGTGTTTTTAACTAAACACTTTAATAAAGCTGGGAAACATTACTATAATATTGTTCGTGGTATACAAAACAGTGAGGTAAAACCAAATCGATTGCGTAAATCCGTTGCTGCAGAACATACTTTTATGGAGAATTTAACTTCAGAGATTTTTATGCTTAAAAAACTAGATAAAATTTCTAATGAATTAGAACGGAGATTAGAAAAATCAAATGTTTCTGGTAAAACAATTACTTTAAAAATAAAGTACAGCGATTTTAAAACTCAAACGCGTAGCAAAACCTTGCCGTATTTTATAAAAGAAAAAGCCATTATTTTAGAAACTGTTAAAGAATTATTGTATCAAGAAAAAGTAATGAATTCCGTTAGACTACTAGGGATTTCTGTAACTAATTTAAATATTCATTCTAAAAAACCACTTGAAAAACTCATCAATGTTCAATTGAAATTTGAGTTTTAAAAATAATGAGATTCCTGCTTTCCCAGGAATAATAACACAAAATAAATTTTTAGATTTAACTAATTGTTTTTATATAATTTACGTTTCGTCCTTTTAAATAGTTTAAAATATACTCAAAAACTCCTTTTTTACTTCCAATTAATTCTGGTGGAAAAACTCCTTTTTCGTCAAATAGACCATCTAAAAACATGTTTGCTGCAGCAGTTGCAGTATAGCCTGTTGTTCTAGCCATTGAAGAAGTTTTAGTTTCAGAACAATATTCATCATGTAAATTATAAACAATAGTTTTTTGATTTCCTTTTTGATCTTCTCCTTTAATAGAAATTCGCATTACAGTCAACTCTTCCTCCGTTTCCCCTAATTTCCATTCATCAAATAAAATTTTAGAAGTAAAATCTAAAGATGAAATTTCAATACCTTTCATTTTAATAGGTTTTGTATTAAAAAATCCACCCTGTTTTAACACCTGAATATATTCTACATGACCAGGATAACGCAGTGTTTTTTCCTTCATGTTTTTAATATGCGGCATGGTAAAAATTAAAGAACGAAGCCCGTCTGAATTAAAAGATTCAAGAGTTCCAACATTTTTAAACTCAACATGCTCAACATCAGAAAGTGCTTCTTTAATCACTAAATTTCTGTTTTCTACATAACGAGCCGGACGCGTATATTCTTCAATAACATCTACTGGAGAAAATGGAGCTTTGTAAGCGAATGGCCATTTTTTTATTTTTGGTAAGCCACCAACCAAACATTCAAAATCGGTAATTTTTAATGTTTTGTTATAATATCCTAGAATAATATTTCCCATTCCAGGTGCTACGCCACAATCCACTATAGCAGTAACGTTATTTTGTTTTGCTAGTTCATTTAATTTTAAAGAGTTTTCGGAAAAAAATGAAATATCTACCACATTTTTTTTTGCTTCAATAATGCTTTTAAGTGTTTCAAAACCTAAAAAACCAGGTACTGCACAAATTACCAAATCAAAAGGTTTTAATATTATTTGAAGATTTTTTTTATCATTTACATCTATCTGTAAAGGCTTTAACAAATTACATTTTTTGGTTGAAATTTCTAAGGCTTTTTGATTGAAATCGGCTAAGGTTACTGCATGATTTTTAGTTAAATCAATGGCCATTGTAGAGCCTACCATGCCTGCTCCTAATACTATTATATTACTCATAATTATGTATGATTTTAAAATGAAAAAAGAAAATAATTGTGACTTGAAAGCTAAAGCTTTCTTTAAAAGATAGAATAAACTATAAGCCCGGAATTAAAATCCAAGGCATTTCGATAATATTTTTAATACGTTTAATCATAGAGTTTAAAGCTACAAATAATTTTAATTATAGAAACTACTAAAAAATATGATTTTAATTAGTGTAATAATTCCTGTAATTAAAATTAAGATTAAAACAAATGATTTGAATTTTTTTTCAGAAATATAATCGAGTATTTTTTTTCCAATAAATGTTCCTAAAACACTTACAATTAATAAAATAGGAATTAAATATAAATCGTGTTTATGTATAAAACCATTAGTATAATAAACAACTCCTCTGCTAAAATCTACCCCTAAATCAATAAATGCTGAAGTTGCAATAAAAGTTTCAATTTTTAAACCAAACGAGGCTAAGGTAATTCCTCTTATGGCGCCACCTGTACCGATTAGTCCTGCAATTAATCCAGAAAAAACTCCTCCAAAAATGGAGTTTTTAATTGTTGTTTTTATTTTTATTTTTTTAAAAATCAGAAATATTAAGCTTGTAAAAATCAAGAAAACAGAAAGTCCTATTTCTAAATAAAGGTTTTTCAAATACTTACTAATATAGGCACCTATAATTACAAAAATTATGGCAGGAATTCCTACCCAAATAATTAATTTTTTGTCAATTCCTTTTCTAAAAAATGTAATTTTGGTAAGGTTACTAGACACATGAAAAATTGCTGTAATTCCTAAAACAGAATGAAAATCGAGAAAGAAACTTGCAATTGGCACAAAAAAAAGTGAAGAACCAAATCCGCCAATTGTACCTAATATTTCGGCTACTAATGCCAACAAAATGAAGATAACTAAATTATCCAAAACGCTATAGTTTTATTATCAGTTGATATTAAAATTACAACATTTTTAGTGACTTTTAATGTAATACTTTCCTTGCCACGTATTTTTTTTAACAAGTTTCTTGTCAATTTTAGCAACCATTTCAAAATTTTTAAGATACTTCCAATTTGGAGCAATTAATAACTCTTTTGGAGCTTCACTTATAAATCGTTCAATTATAATATCTGGGCGTAAATAGCCAATAAAATCTGTGATAAAATCGAGATACTCTTCAGCGTTAAATAACTTAAAACTCTCAGGATTTCGTTTATATTGAATAGCCATCACAGAATTTTTTACAATTTGTAAGTGGTGAATTTTTAAAGTGTTAATAGGTAATTTTGAAACTTCAATAGCGTGATTTACCATGTCTTTTTTAGTTTCACCCGGTAAACCAAGTATTAAATGAGCTCCCAATTCAAAACCTTTGTTTTTACATAACTCAAAAGTAGTTTTAGTTTTTTCAAAAGTATGACATCTATTTACATTTAATAAGGTTTTTTCATTGGTGCTTTCAATACCAAATTCTAAAGAAATAAAATATGTTTTTGATAGCTTTTCTAAATAATCAATTATTTCTTCAGAAATACAATCAGGTCTTGTGCCAATAACTAAACCAATAACTCCTTTAACACTTAAAGCTTCGTCATACATTTTTTTTAGAGAAGCTAAATCTGAATACGTATTTGTATATGCTTGAAAATAAGCTAAATACTTTTGTGCTTTATATTTTTTATTAAAAAAGGAAATGCCTTCTTCTAATTGTTTGGTGGTACTTTTTGTTGGTTCACAATAATCAGGATTAAAACTATTATTATTACAATAGGTACATCCGCCATATCCTTTGGTTCCATCTCTATTTGGACAAGTAAAACCAATATCTATAGCAATTTTTTGAACACGCTCACCAAAATTTAATTTGATAAATGAAGAATAATCTAAGTATCGTTTTCCTGAAAATTTCATTTATAAAAATTGTATAGCAAAATTATTAAGTTATTAACATAAATTCCGTATCTTATTGTCAATAAATAAAAAGATATGTCAGAATTTATAGGAGTAAATATACTAAACTTTGTAAAAGAATTACCAAATGATGATGCTTGTAAAGCCTATTTAGCAAAAATAAAATGGCGAGATGGTTTTAAATGTACTAAATGTGGGAATACAAAAGGGTGTGAAAAATCAGGATATAAATATCATTGTTATTCTTGTGATCATGTAGAAAGTGCCACAGCAAATACGCTATTTCATAAGGTTAAATTTGGTCTTCAAAAAGCATTTTGTATCGTGTTTGATATCTGTACAAGTAGTAAGAGTTTGTCAAGTATTCAAGTCGGGAAACGCTATGGAATAAGTCAGACAAGCTCATGGTTTTTTATGCAAAAAGTTAGAAAATCAATGGAGAGTAGTAAAAAATATCCTTTATCAGAACTAGTTCATGTTGATGAATTTACTGTTGGCGGAAAAGAACAAGGCAAACAAGGAAGAAGTTACGATTCAAAAAAGAAAAAGGCAATTATAGCAGTAGAACTAACAGATAAATATAGAGTTAAGAGAGTTTATGTGAAATCAATAGATGACTATTCATCTAAATCATTAACTCCTATTTTTGAAGAACACATTGATACCTCTGCCAAAATATTTACAGATAAATGGAGAGGATATGAACCTTTAAAAGAGATTTATAATATCACACAAATCAAAAGTAATAATGGTAAGAACTTTAAGACATTACATATCATAATTCATCAAATAAAATCTTGGTTAAGAACGATGCCTACACATGTAAGTAAAAAACATATTCAAAAATATTTTGATGAGTTTTGTTATCGAATTAATAGGTCTCAATCAAAGGATTTTATTTTCAACAGAACTATTCAAAGAATGATAGAAGGTAAACCTTATTTACACAAACAAATAATACAGAAGCTAAATTAATAATTCAATAAAAACATATCAAACTAGTTTTCTTGAATTTATTCCTAAAGATAATACTTACGGTGCAATTTTAGTTTTCGGATTAATTCAAATTTTAGATTGGACATCAATAAATTTATTGCTGGATAAATTAGATAAACGGCTATCAAAAGACGGTCTTATTTTTATAACTGGTTTTTCAGTAAAAGATACTTCATTTTTTAAATATAAAAGAAATTGGACAACCGTTGGTGAAAATTCATTTACTGATAATAAAGGTAATTATAGAACTTTTTTAAAACCAAATGAAATATTAAATTTGTTTAAAAATTACAATATTATTCATCACTGGGAAGGTTTAGGATTAAAACATAAACACGGAAACTCTTCTTATGAACAGCATGAACTAATTGAGTAGGTTATTCAAAAAAAGAAATAATACAAATTAACTAATTACAATAAATTTAATTTTCCTATGGCAATAAACAAAATTAAACGAACTACCGATTTAGAAATTTCTAACATAGTGCAAGGCCATTGGCGGTTAGCAGATTGGCAATTAACCAGTAAGGAATTATTAGCTTTAACGCAGCAAACTATTGACCTAGGAATTACAACTTTTGATCATGCTGATATTTATGGTGATTATACTTGCGAAAAATTATTTGGAAATGCGCTAAAATTGCAAAAAGGATTACGAGAAAAAATTCAAATAGTGACTAAATGTGGTATTAAATTATTATCAGAAAAATATCCTGAAAGAAAATTAAAATCGTATGATTATAGCTCTAAACATATTGTAGAATCTGTAGAAAATTCTCTTAGAAATTTTAATACAGATTATATTGATTTATTATTGTTACATAGACCTTCTCCTTTATTTAACCCAGAAGAAGTTGCTAAAGCATTTTCTTTTTTAAAACAGCAAGGTAAAGTATTGCATTTTGGAGTTTCTAATTTTAATAAAACTCAATTTGAAATGTTAAACACTTTTGTTGAAGAGCCTTTGGTAACCAATCAAGTTGAAATATCACCGTATAATTTAGAATATTTTATTAATGGAAATATCGATTATTTTTTAACTAACAACATAAAACCAATGGCTTGGTCACCATTAGCTGGTGGAAACTTACTACATCCAACAAACAAAAAAGGGCAACGAATTTTTACTGCTTTACAAGAAGTTGCAAACGAGCTTTCCATAAAAAGTGTTGATATGGTAATTTACAGTTGGTTGCTTAGTCATCCCGCTAATATAATTCCTGTTGTTGGAACTCATAAAATTGAACGCTTACAAAACGCAATGGAAGCTTCTTCCATAAAAATGAATACTGAGCAATGGCTAAAAATTTACGTGGCTTCAACGGGGTATGAATTACCATAAACCTTTAATTATCAAAAAAATATTAACTGTTATAATTTTTTAAAAATTCTTTTAAAGGCATCGGTTTCATATTTCTTAATCGATAATGTTTTACATACGTGATGTAATTTTTTTGAGCAAAATTAAGAACAGCGTCTGTACCTGTGAATTCTGAAATGGATATTGTTCTCATAATATAAGAATTTGGGGTTGATTATCCTTACCTATAGGATATAAAAATTCTAAATTGAGGATAAAACTACAATCTATTTTTTAGAAAAACAAAAAAATTACCGTTTATTTTATTAAAACAACCATTTATTGTAAAAAATGAGTATTTTATTTTAATTAAAGTGAATTAAAAATTACTGTTTTGCAGTAAATATATTATTACTTTGGTCAACATCAGCCATGGTTTTTGATTTGTCAATAACAACAGTTTTAATATTTTTAGAAACATTGAAAGAATAGGTAGGATATGCCCAAGCCCAATTAGCTAATACAGTATTGCTCGTTGGTTTATGTCCATACATCATTCTGAGTGGAATAGTAAAATCTTCAGTACTTCCATCAATATAGGTAACAGAAACATCTATTGGCATAGGCATTTTACCGATCCGAGCCAAAGTGATGGTTTTATTTTCAACATTAGCAATTGCATAGTCAATGGTATGCGTAGTTTCTATCCATTCATTTAAATACCAACCTAATTGCAAACCAGAAATTTTTTCAGCAGTTCTAATAAAATCATTTGGCGTTGGATGTTTTATTTTAAAATCAGCAAAATATTTTTTAAGGGTGTTTTTTAAATTTTCTTTTCCCATTATATAATTTAATTGAGATAAAAACATGCTCCCTTTAGTATAACTTCCAACGCTAAACATAACATTGGTATTAAACCGATCTGCATGGGTAGTTAATGGCTCATCTAATCCATTTTTTACTACATAAAAATAACCGCCATAATTTTTTGGTGAAAATCCTTCCACGTTTCCATCAGTAATTTCGTTAGAAGCTAAGGTTGAAATGTAAGTAGTAAAACCTTCATCCATCCAGGAATGTTCGCTTTCATTGGTTGCTAACATAAATTGAAACCACTCATGAGCAAATTCGTGAAACATGGTTCCTAAAATGCTATTTAAAGTTTCTCCACCTGTAATTAAAGTGCACATTGGGTATTCCATTCCACCATCGCCACCCTGAATTACAGAGTATTGTTTGTACGGATATTTACCTATATTTTTAGTATAATAATTTAATGCTTTAACTGTATAAGGTTGCACTTCTTTCCACGCTTTTACAAATTTTTTATCATTTTTATATAAAAAGTGGAGTGTAGTTCCTGTGTTTGTTTTAACTACATCATGTTGATAGTTTGGATCTGCCGCCCAAGTAAAATCGTGCACATTATTAGCTTTAAAATGCCAAGTTAATTTTTTTCCCTTTGGAATTTTAAATTTTAGATTTTCATCTTGATACCCATGCCCGACTTCTTGAGGGTTTTGCAAGTTGCCAGTACCGCCAACCGTATAATTTTTATCTATGTGAAGTGTAACATCAAAATTACCCCAAACTCCATAAAATTCACGAGCAATATACGGATCGGCATGCCAACCTTGGTAGTCGTACTCTGCTAACTTAGGATACCATTGTGCCATGGAAAGTGCTACGCCATCCTTATTATTTCTCCCAGCTCTTCTAATGTGAACAGGTACTTGACCTTTAAATGTCATATTAAAAGTTGTTTTTTCACCGGGTTTTATAGATTCATTTAAAACTACTTGTAAAATAGTTCCAACCGTTTTAAATTTAACTGGCTTTCCATTTTGATTTAAGGTAAGTACTTTTAAATATCCTATTTCATTTGGTTTTAATTTTGCTATTCTGCTTTCATATTTTGGGTTTTCTTTAGTGCCAATATTAGTTACCATTCTTTGGTCAGGATCAACTACATTTTGTAATCGAACATCCATTTCACTTCCGGGCTGAAATGCATTAAAAAATAAATGATAAAATACCTGATGTAATTCATTAGGTGAATTGTTAGTGTACACTAGTTTTTGAGTTCCTGTGTACTGATAATTTTCCACATTTATAGTTACATCCATAGTATAATGAACATGTTGTTGCCAATAGGAAGTATTATTTTGAGCGTTTATTAAAAAAGTTGTGCTTAAAAATACAAGTGTTAGTAGTTTTTTCATATAAAATTTATATTTACAAGTTTGCAATATAGACAATCCACTATAAAACAAAAAACACACTCGATTTTGAGTGTGTTTTTTAACAGAATATTATAAGTTTTTATCTTTTGTTTACCATTTTATCAGCTAAAACTAAAGCATTGTATGCATTTGCTACACCTCCAGTAACAGAAAGGGTAGAGAAGTTAACCATTTTAGGATCTTGACCTCTGCTTACAGGTTTAAGAACTTCCATAGTTACTTTAGTTGCAGAATTCATAATAATATGTTTTACTTGGCTTGCCGATAATCGAGGATAATATTCTCTAATTAAAGTAGCAATACCAGCAACTTCAGGAGAAGCCATAGAAGTTCCGCTATATTTTGCATAATGGTTTTCTGGAACTGAAGAATAAATTTGAACTCCAGGAGCAAATACATCTACATTTTTTTGTCCGTAATTAGAGAACGTTGCGGGTAATTTTTCATTATAATTAATGCTCATTGCACCAACAGTAATCATATTATCTGCAAACTCGGTAATGTGATCTTCTGAATCGTTTGGCCAGTTATTTTTTACATCAATATCTTTATTATCGTTACCTGCAGCATGAACTAATAATACATCATGTTTTGCAGCATATTTTATAGCATCAAAAACCCATTTACGATTTGGAGACCAACTTTTTCCAAAACTCATATTAATAACTTTTGCTCCGTTATCTACCGCATATCTAATTGCTAAAGCTACATCTTTATCTCTCTCATCTCCATCTGGAACAGCTCTAACAACCATCAATTTTGCTTTATTTGCAACGCCATTTAGCCCAATATCATTATTACGAGTTGCTAAAATAATTCCTGAAACATGGGTTCCGTGAGATTCAGTTTTAGTGGAGCCAATTACATTACCGTTTCCATAATTGGTATCATTAATATCTTCAGGATTATCTCCTACAATTTTTCTTCCATTATAGTTTAAATCCCAATTTTTATTTGCTTTTTGGGTATTATAATACTCTAAATACGCTTTTTCATTTAAACCTCTACTATATAAGCCTAAAAGGTCTCCTACTTGAGCTTGTAATGATTTATCTTCTGTTTTAATAGCTTGTAGAGCATCTAAAGTAATTGTGTCCTTACTTATAAAGGTTTTTACAGATGCTATATTTTCACCAATTTGTTTTAAACGCGCCATGGTTTTAAAATGTCTGGCTGATGAAGCTTCATAGGCTTTTTTATATTTTAAATATTTTTCAAAAGCTGGTTTTTCACTTTCTGAAATAGTTTCTGCCGTTTTACCTTCAAATTGAGGTTTAATTTTAGCATACAATCTAGTAATTTCAAGTTGTTCTGGGGCAGAAACTCCATTACCACCTAAAAAATTCCATCCATGAATATCATCTATATGACCATTTTTATCATCGTCAATTCCATTTCCTGCAATTTCGTTTGGATTTGTCCAAACTTCATCTTTTAAATCTTCGTGATTAATGTCAATTCCAGAATCTATAACTGCAACAACTACAGTTTGCGCTTTTTTCCCTTCTAAAAATTTATATGCTTTGGTTACACTCGTTCCAGGAATAGAATCCGTAACTAAATCGGCATGTGCCCAATTGTTGAATTGTTCATCATTAACAGCACCTTTTTTAGCGATTACATTAACAGCAGTATCCATAGTAGGAACTGCTAAATTTTTTACAGAAGCGCAACTAGCAAGTGTTAATGTTGCTACAACTGCTACATACATGGGTTTAAATATTCTCATTTTTGGTTCTCTTTTAATTAAATATTTGATTGAATTTATATGTTTGATCTAATCGTATTCCTTTTTCGGTATGTTTTACAGTACACAATTGATTAACAGCATCGTGTTCTAAAAACAAATAATAATTTTCGTTTGCAGCTTTGTTTAAAAATATGGCTTTTTCATCCATAGTTAATAATGGACGCGTGTCATAACCCATAACATAAGGTAAAGGGATGTGCCCAACTGTTGGTAGTAAATCCGCAGTAAAAACTACAGTTTTGCCTTGGTATTGAATGTGAGGAATCATTTGTTTATCAGTATGGCCATCTGCAAAAAGTATATCAAATCCTAAAGCTGATTTTTTTGAAAAATCTCCAGTTGGAACATTAATAAAATTTAACTGGCCACTAGCTTCCATAGGATTTATATTTTCTTTTAAAAAGGAAGCTTTTTCTCTTGGATTTGGTTCTGTAGCCCATTTCCAATGATTTTTATTACTCCAAAATTTAGCATTTTTAAAAGCTGGTTCGTATCCTGTTCTATTTTTATTCCATTGAATACTACCTCCGCAATGATCGAAATGTAAATGGGTTAAAAAAACATCGGTAATATCATCTCTATGAAATCCATATTTTGCTAAGGAGGCATCTAAGGAATAATCTCCAAAAAAATAGTAGTAACTAAAAAATTTATCGGATTGTTTGTTTCCAACTCCTGTATCAATTAAAATGAGCCGATTCCCATCTTCAATAAGCATACATCGAAGACTCATATCAATTAAATTGTTGTTATCTGCAGGATTAGTCCGTTGCCATAAAACTTTAGGTACAACCCCAAACATGGCACCACCATCTAACTTAAAGTTTCCTGTTTCAATAGGATATATTTTCATACATAATCTAATTATTACAAATATACATTATTTTATAGGTAACAATATGTTAAAGAAAACAAAAAAACCTAAGCGTTTACCTAGGTTTTTGAAGAGGCGTCGAGCGGATTCGAACCGCTGTAGGAGCTTTTGCAGAGCCCAGCCTAGCCACTCGGCCACGACGCCATAATTGGATTGCAAAATTAAGTATTTTTGCTAAGTTAGCAAGTATTTTTTATGGTTTTCTTACTTTGGTCATTTCTATGGTTACCATGGCAACATTTCCACCAATTGGTGGATTTAGCTTTGAAATAGCAACAGTTGCTTCTTGAACGATAGGTATTTCGTCTAAAATTTTATCTAAAATTCTTTTTGCTACTTCTTCTAATAATTTAGATCGAATAGCCATTTCTGTTTTCACAATTTTATTTAAATGAACATAATCTACTGTGTCGGCTAAATTATCTGTTTTAGCAGATTTTGATAAATCGGCTTTCACGTTTAAATCAATTCTGTAATCCGAGCCAATTTTGCCTTCTTCAATTAAACAGCCATGATAAGCATATATTCGTATATTTTTAATTTTAATTATACCCATTTAATTAGTGAAAAAGTCAAAAATATTACTTAAAGCTTTTGTAGAAGCCTTATAAAATTCGGTATACGTACAATTACTACAAGTTATGGAAGTATATTTTTCTGTTTGAATATCAAATATTTTAGATAAAAATCCCCCAGTTGCGCGCATTTGCCCAATTTTATAGGTTTTATTCCCACATTTAGGGCAAGTGTAGCTTAATGGTTTTGTGCTCATAAATTCTATTTTTGTCAAATATAGTAATAAGGCTCTTTTTTTGTAGTTGTATTGCCGAAAAAATTCGATAATTTTGTGGCTTTAAGATTTGTATTATGAGTGAAGAAAAAAAATCGCTGAATTTTATTGAGCAAATTATTGAAGAAGATTTAGCTAATGGCTTGCCAAAAGATAAATTAAGATTTAGATTTCCGCCAGAGCCAAATGGATATTTACATATTGGACATGCAGCCTCTATTTGTTTAAATTTTGGTTTAGGATTGAAATACAATGCGCCTGTAAATTTGCGATTTGACGATACAAATCCTGCAAAAGAAGAGCAAGAATATGTAGATGCAATAAAGAATGATATTACATGGTTAGGTTTTAAATGGGATAAAGAATTATATTCTTCAAACTATTTTCAACAATTATACGATTGGGCTATAGCGTTAATTAAAGAAGGAAAAGCTTATGTGGATAATCAAACTTCTGAAGAAATGGCTATTCAAAAAGGTACTCCAACTGAGCCGGGAACGGATAGTCCAAATAGAAATAGAGCTATTGAAGAAAATCTAGAGTTGTTTTTACGCATGAAAAATGGCGAGTTTGAAGAAGGTTCTCATGTTTTACGTGCAAAAATTGATATGAAACATACCAATATGCATATGCGAGACCCAATTATGTATAGAATTCTTAAAAAAGAACACCACAGAACTGGGAATGATTGGTGTATTTACCCAATGTATGATTGGACTCACGGAGAATCGGATTATATAGAACAAGTATCGCACTCTATTTGTACTTTAGAATTTAAAAGTCATAGAGATTTGTATGATTGGTACGTAGAACAAGTGTATGATCCTATAAAATTACAACCAAAACAACGTGAATTTGCCAGACGTAATTTGAGTTATACGGTAATGAGTAAACGTAAATTATTGCAATTAGTAGAAGAAAAAATAGTTAACGGCTGGGACGATCCACGAATGCCAACAATTTCTGGTTTAAGAAGAAGAGGTTATACGCCAGAATCTATTAAAACGTTTAGTGATACTGCAGGTATTTCAAAAAGAGATAATATTACAGATGTAGCTTTGTTAGAACACTGCATAAAAGATGATTTAAACAAAACAGCACCAAGAGTTATGGCCGTTTTAAATCCGGTAAAGGTTATAATTACTAATTATCCTGAAGGAGAAGAAGAATTTTTAGATGCAAGTTATAACGATTATGAAGAAGGATTTGGTAGTAGAGCGGTGCCTTTTTCTCGTGAAATATATATTGAAAAAGAAGATTTTAGAGAAGAAGCTAATAAAAAATTCTTTCGATTAAAATTAGGAAAAGAAGTACGACTTAAAAGTGCATATATAATAAAGGCAGAATCCTGTAAAAAAGATGAAAATGGAGCGGTTACTGAAATTTTTTGTACTTATGATAAAGACAGTAAAAGTGGAAGTGGCTCTGAAGCAAGTAAGCGTAAAGTAAAAGGAACCTTACATTGGGTTTCTGTTAAACATGCAGTAAAAGCAGAAGTTCGTGTTTATGATAGATTATTTGTTGATGAAGCTCCTGACGGACATAAAGATGTTGATTTTAAAAAGTTTATAAATCCAAATTCATTACAAATAATTGATGCTTATGTTGAGCCAAGTTTAAAAACAGCTAAAATTTTAGACCGATTTCAATTTCAACGTTTGGGATACTTTTGTGTAGATAAAGACACTACGGAAAATCATTTAGTTTTTAATAGAACTGTGCCGTTACGAGATAGTTGGGCGAAAATGGAAACGGAGTAATTAAACCTTTTTGCTTTGTACTAGTCTTATAACAAACCTTAAAATTTTAGTTATGAGATCCACAATTGTATTATTAGCTTTATTGTTTTCGCTTATATTAACTTCATGTGTAACTACTGTTAGAGCAACACCCGCTAAAGTTGTAGTTGTAAAAAGGCTTCCAAAAATTCATAAAGTAGTGTATATTAAAGGTCACCAATACTATAAATGGAATGGTGTTTACCATAGAAAAACAGCAAGAGGATTTGTAGTAGTGCGAGTTTAATTGACTTTTAGCGTTTTTAAAATAGCTTCTAATTCAAACATATAATCGCGTTTGTTTATTGAAGGGGCAAAAGTAAAACCTTCAACTACAATTACTCTATTATTTTTTTTATCAATTACTGAATAGTTTAAAAAAGGACCTGCCATATAAACGCCTTTAACTTCCCATTTACCTCTGGTTTCAATAGCTGGAAAACCGGCTAATTTAGTTTGAAACATATGTGGTGTGTAAGCTGCCTCTGTAATCATATAAGAATTTTTTAGCGCTCCAGGAATATATTTTTTTCCAATACTATCTCTTTTTGCCACTACATTATTCCCATTAATATCATTTTTAGATTTAATAGGATATGTATATGAAATTATTTCCATACTATTTCCACCTGTTAAATGATATCTGTACCAAATAAAATCTCCTGTATCTTCAACTTTATTAAAAGTTTTAGGTATTCTTATGCTATAACCGTGTTTTTTAAAAGTTGCTATTTTCGAAACATCATAATACTTCTTAATAATCTTTCTTTGTACTAAAAGAATATCTGCTTTTTTAAAAGTAGCTATAATGGTTTGGCTATTTTTTTTAATCTCGGAAATTAATTCTTGTTTATCTTTACCCGTTATAGTAATTATTTTTTGAGGTTCAGCGTACACATTTGAAGAAATCTTAAAAGAATTTTTACCTGTAACACTTAATTGCAAAACGCTTCGGCTAGCTTTAAACATAGCACCAAAATTTTCTTGAGGTACTTGTGTAATTTCAAATAAAGGTTCTGGTTGAGGTAATCCTATTACTGGTTCCGTAACTATTTTTCGAATTTCATCACCAATATCTCCCTTCCACTCACTATTTTTCATTACAATTAGGATGTGGTTAATTCTTCCGTTTGATTCTTGAAGTACAATTTTATCATTTCCTGAATTACAAGAAACTAAAAACGTAAAAATGGTAAATAATACGGCGAGTTTTTTCATTTTTTTTTAATGATTATATATTTTTAATTGAGTTCCTGGTTTTAAACTTTTAACACTCCAAATATTGTTCCAATCTTTAATATTTTGAACAGAAACATTAGAAAACTTTTGAGCAATCAACCATAATGAATCTCCATTTTTAACCCTATAAATTTGATATTTCCCTTTTGGGGTAGATTTTCGAATATGTTTTTTAATAACTTTAGATTTTGAAATTCCAGGTAATCTTCTTGGATAAATGGTTAATCGTTGACCTATTCTTAATCTTGTACTTTTTAAACGATTCCACTTTTTTATACTCTTCACAGAAACTCCGTATCTGTTAGCTATTTTACCTAAAAAATCGCCATTTCTAACTTTGTACCTCAAGCGTTGGCTCATTTCAAAATACTTGGGTAACGGTTTTTCGCGTTTAGCATCATCTACTTTAGCCAAAGCATAAATTTGGTTTTCATTACTTACAAATTTTCCAATATATTTAATAGGAAGCGTAAGTGTGTAATTTTTGCCTTTGATATACGGAATAATATCTAATTTGTATTGTGGATTTAAAAACTGAAGCACTTTAATATTTACACCAACCGTTTGACTAATTTGAGCAAAAGTCAATAATCGTTTTACTTGAACTGTATCGGTTTCAAACTTAGCTAAAGCTGTTTTTTTAGCTTTAATATGATGTTCATTAGCATACTCAAAAATGTACAAAGTAGCATAGAATGCAGGCAAATAACCCGCTGTTTCCATTGGTAAATTATGACGAATATTCCAATAATTAGTACTTCCACCTGATCGACGAATAGCTTTAGAAACGTTTCCTGGTCCAGAATTATATGCGGCTAAAGCTAAATCCCAATCTCCAAAAATTTGATGTAAATTCTTTAAATATTTACAAGCAGCCTCAGTTGCTCTTTGTGGGTCGTATCGTTCATCAACGTAAGAGCTAACATTTAAATGGTATTGTTTTCCGGTTTGATACATAAATTGCCATAAACCAGCTGCTCCAACTTTTGAACGAGCTCTTGGTTTTAATGCTGACTCAACAATTGCTAAGTATTTTACTTCCAATGGAATATCATATTTACTCAATTGCTCTTCAAATAATGGAAAATAATAACGCGCCCTTTCTAATAGATTTGCAAACGCTCCTTTTCTTCTTTTTAAATAGGTTTTAATAATGGCTTCTAATTGAGGATTATACTCAACATGAAATGGAGATTTAGCATCTAAAATTTTTAAACGTTTTTTTAAGGTATCCGTTGGTAGTTCAACCAAATCGGAAACCATCATTTTATTACCAGTTAACACATATTTAGTAGTATCATTTAATGGCGAATTTACTAACTGATGTAACCACAAACTATCTATTTTATCAGCAATAGTATCCTTTTTAAAAGCTAAAGAATCATTTGCTTGTTTAAAAATGGTATCATTTTTTGAAGACATTTCTTTTAAATCTTCAATTTTTTGAAGTTTAATAGTGTCGTTTTTTATTTGGGCAAAACCACTATAAAAAAAACATAAAAAAAGTACGTATATCAGTTGTTTCATTTTAATCACTTCTTATTTTCTACAAAATCACCTTCAAATTTAAAATGGTAAATCACATTTTAATCTATTTCAACAACAATTGGGCAATGGTCAGAATGTTTTGCTTCAGGCAAAATATAGGCTCTTTTAATTCTGTTCTTTATAGGTTCGCTAACCATATGATAATCTATTCGCCATCCTTTATTATTATTTCTGGCATTTGCTCTATAACTCCACCAAGTGTAATTGTGTGGTTCTTTATTTAAATATCTAAAAGAATCTATAAATCCGCTATTAATAAATTTACTTAACCACGCTCTTTCCACGGGTAAAAATCCTGAGGTGTTTTTATTTTGAACTGGGTTGTGAATATCAATTTCGGTATGACAAATATTATAATCGCCACAAATAATTAAATTTGGAATTTCTTTTTTTAAATTATTTACATATTTCTGAAATTCAGCCATGTAATTTAATTTAAAATCTAACCGAGCATCATTTGTTCCAGAAGGCAAATATAAACTCATTAAAGAAAAATCTTCAAAATCTACGCGTAAATTTCTACCTTCAAAATCCATGGTTTCAACACCTGTGCCATATTCAATATGATTTGGTTTTATTTTAGATAAAATAGCAACGCTACTATAGCCTTTTTTTTGTGCAGAAAACCAATAATTATAAATATAACCCGCATTTTCAAACAAACTTAAATCTAACTGTTCTTTATGAGCTTTTGTTTCTTGCAAGCAAATAACATCAGTATTTGTAGCTGTTAACCATTCAATAAATCCTTTTTTTAAAGCTGCTCTAATTCCGTTTACGTTGTATGATATTATTTTCACAAATAGTCTTTAATTTTGTTCGTATAAATCTCTTAATTTTCTACGCATCACTTTGTTAGATGCAGTTCTGGGTAATATATCAATTTTAATTAAATCCACTAATTTAAACAGCGGATTTAATGCTGTTCTGATACTATATTTAGCTTGATTAAATCTTTCTTCATTTGAAAAATCACTATTACTTTCCACATAATAAACCACTAAAAAACTTGGCCCTCCACCTTTAGGAGATGCGGCAATTGCAGCAGATTCATTTACAAAAGGCAACTTGTTAATTACAGCTTCAATTTGAGTGGAACTTACTTTAATGCCTCCTAAATTCATGGCATCATCAACTCTTCCTAGCGCCTTATAATAACCATTTTTCAATTGCTCCATTTGATCTCCATGACGTCGTAACATTTTACCTTTAAAAATTGGGGTGTTTTTATAATAGACATCAAAATGATTTCGGTTCAATAACTTGGTGGATAATCCCATAATTGGCGGAATAAAAAATACTTCACCTTTAGTTGACTTTTGATGATTTTCATCTAATAACACAAATTCGCCTCCCAAAGCTTGGGTTGAAAATGTACTTACAAAATTTGGTTGAATTATAGAACTAGTGACATAACCACCTCCTATTTCCGTACCTCCACAATATTCAATAACGGGCTTATTATTAGCTAATTGCATTAAATATTTCATTTCGTCAGGATTAGAAACTTCACCTGTTGAGCTAAAACATTTAATAGCATTCCAATCATGTTTTTCCATGCATTTGCTGCTTTTCCAATATTTTACAAAACTTGGTATTACCCCTAACATAGTAACTTTTGCATTTTGAATAAATTTTCCAAATTCTTCACCCATAGGCGCTCCATAATATAAAGCTATAGTTGCCTTATTTATTAGTGTAGCAAAAACCAACCAAGGTCCCATCATCCATCCTAAATTTGTTGACCAACAAACTACATTGTTTGGTTGAATATCCTGATGATAATAGCCATCGCTTGCACTTTTAATAGGGGTAGTGTGCGTCCAAGGAATTGCTTTAGGTTCTCCTGTTGTACCAGAAGAAAATAAAACCGTTATAATATCTTCAGGATTTTGAATTACGGAATTAAATTCAGGATTCTTACTTAAAAATTCATTCCAATAAATATCGTTTTCTCTTGTTTTAATGGTTTCCTCCCCAACTTTTAAAATAATAGCTTTAGGCGCATTTGCGGCTACTACCTTATTAAATAATGGTAACGTTTTGCCAGCTCTTTGCATTACATCCTGGGTGAAAATCACTTTAGGATTAGTGATGTTTAGTCGGATAGCTATTTCATTAGGTGTAAAGCTATCAGCAATGGTAACAATAGGCATTCCAGCTTTAATTCCAGCCAAATAAATTGCAATTGCTTCAACCGTCATTGGCATATCAATGGCTATTTTATCGCCTGTTTTTAAACCTAATTCTATTAACCCATTCGCAATTTTGTTGGTTAATTCTAAAAGTTCTTTTTGAGTTATTTTTTGAATTTCTTTTCCTTCTTTTTGAAAAATAATAGTAGTGGCATCATCATCATTTTGAAAGCAAGAATCAACAATATTTAATTTTGCATTTTTAAGCCATTCTGCATTTTCAACACCTTTTGAAGTATCTAAAATAGAAGTATAATTTTGATTTAAATAGATGTTTAAATTTTGAACGGTTTCTTTCCAAAAGTCTTCTTTATTAGTTATTGACCATTTCCAAAAATCTTGATACTTATCAAAACCCAATTTTTGCATCATTTTAAAAATGTTGCTGTTATTAATAATTTTTTTAGTTGGATTCCAATCAGGTTTCAAATTCATAACTAACTAAAATTCAGGATTTTCATCGACACTATCATCGTCGAGGTTCTCTTTATTATTAACTTTATCACAATCTATTTGAATGGTTAATTTTTCTGGTTTTTCAAAGTCATCCTTACTAATATGTAAATTTTTATCCGCATATAATTTTTTATAGTACAACGCCCAAATTGGTAGTGCCATACTTGCTCCTTGCCCTTTATCAATTCCCGCAAAATGTATAGAACGATCTTCGCCGCCAACCCAAACGCCAGTAGCCAAATTAGGTACAATTCCCATAAACCAACCGTCTGATTGGTTTTGTGTAGTCCCGGTTTTACCTGCTATTGGATTTGTAAATTCGTATGGATATCCAGTAGAAACATTATCAGGATATTTACCCCATTTTGTACGTAACCTAATACCAGATCCAGATTCTGTTACACCTTCTAATAAATTGATAACTACATAAGCTGATTCTTCGCTTAAAACTTCTTTTGATTTAGGAATAAATCGTTCTAAAACGGTTCCATTTTTATCTTCAATTTTTACCAACATCATAGGTGTTATTCGTAAGCCTTTATTAGCAAAAGTGGCATACGCACCTACCATTTCATATAGCGATAAATCTACTGAACCTAATGCAATAGCTGGAACGGCTTGAATTTTACTTGTAATACCTGCACTTTTAGCTAAGTTTACAACCGTTTGCGGATTTACCATATCAATTAATTTTGCCGTAATAACATTAACGGAACCAGCCAAAGCTTGTTTTAAAGTTAATTCTCCACCATATTTATTACTAGCATTTTTTGGTGTCCAATCTTCTGGCATTCCATATTTTTCTTTAGGAATGGTATATAACGTATTTGGTAATTTATAACAAGGAGATAGTTTTAATTGGTTAATTGCTGAAGCATAAACAAAGGGTTTAAAAGTAGAACCTACTTGACGTTTTTGCTGTTTTACGGCATCAAATTGAAAATGTTTATAATCAATACCACCAACCCAAGCTTTTATATAACCTGTTTGTGGTTCAATAGATAATAAACCTGCTCTTAAAAAATATTTATAATAACGGATAGAATCTTTAGGAGACATTATAGTATCTTTATCTCCTTTCCAAGAAAAAACGCTCATTTTTACCTTTTTATTAAAGGATGCAAGTATTTCTTTTTCAGATTTCCCTTGTTTTTTCATACGACGCCAACGATTAGAGCGTTTCATAGCTTGACGCATAGTAACTTCAATTTGGTGTTTATCTAAATCATAAAAAGGTGCGGTTCTATTGTGTTTTTGTTCTTTAAAAAATACGCGTTGTAAATTTGCCATATGCTCTTTCATGGCATCCTCTGCATAGGTTTGCATACGAGAATCTATAGTTACATAAATTTTAAGTCCGTCTCTGTGTAAATTATAAAAAGTTCCATCAGGTTTAGGATTCTTTTTAATCCATCTTTTCATAAAATCACGCAAATACTCTCTAAAATAAGTGGCGTGACCATCGCTATGACCTTCTCTATTAATATTTAAGCCTAAATCTGTTTTTTGAAGTGAATCTTTTACAACTTCCGTAATAAAATTACTTTTTGCCATTTGGTGTAAAACAACATTTCTACGTTTTTTTACTAGTTTTTTTCTTCTTAACGGATTGAAATACGATGCATTTTTTAGCATACCTACCAACATTGCAGATTCAGGAATGGTGAGTTCTTTTGGCTCTTTTCCAAAATAAATTCTGGAAGCGGATCGAATACCAACTGCTAAGTTTAAAAAATCGTACTTGTTTAAATACATCGTTACAATTTCTTGTTTGGTATATTGGCGTTCTAATCGAACTGCAATTACATATTCTTTAAATTTTTGTAGTATTCTTTCTGGTAAATTTTTTGAGCCTTCTCCCGTAAATAAAAGTTTAGCTAATTGTTGAGTAATAGTACTTCCACCACCATCTTTTCCTAATTTAACTACCGCACGTAAAGTAGCCTTAAAATCGATACCTGAATGTTCATAAAAACGTTCATCTTCTGTTGCTACTAAAGCGTTAACTAAGTTTTGAGGTAAATCTTTGTATTTTACAGGAGTTCTATTTTCAAAAGCATATTTTCCTAATGTTTTTCCATCAAGAGAAATTACTTCAGAAGCTAAGTTTTTTTCAGGGTTTTCTAATTCTTCAAAAGTTGGTAGCGAACCAAAAACACCCCAAGAAGCTAATAAAAATACAAGCATAACAGAAGCTGTTCCTCCTAAAATTAGGATCCAAAACCATTTAATATAGGTTGAAAATGGATTAGTAGTTACTTTCTTTTTTTTCATTTTTTAACTTTTTCAATACTTAAACCAACATCTGAAATACCTTTTAAAGGCATACTCCCTTCAATATCATTATTACTACGTGTTGCTTGTTGAATTGTAAATTTATAATTTCCTTTATTTGAGAAATGATAATTTTGTTTATAAATCAATTTGTTTTCTTTTAAATTAGAAATTCCAGATCCTAACCAATTTCCATAATTGTCTGCCATTTCATATTCCAAGGTGTCAATAATCTGCCCCTTATTCGGAGTTTCAATTTTGGCAATTAAGAACAAAGAACTAAACGGATAATTAACAGTATTTCTTATATTAATAAACACGTTTTTGTTAATAATAGTATCTGTATTGTCTACGTTGAAGACAATTTTATTATTTAAAAACCACGTTTCGTTTGGTAGGCTTTGATATTCGCTAAATACCGTTTTTGAATTACAAGATAATAGCACTAAGGAGAATGCTATATAAATTTTAAATTGCTTACCCATTTTTTTGATTATTAGGTTTTCTTCTTGGTGGTTTTTGTTTAGAATTTTTTTTAATGTTTGGTCTATTTTCTTTCGGAGCAATATCTTTAGCTACCATTTGTTTATTATTTGATGATTTTTTCTTCCTTCTTTTTTTTCTTTTTGGAGTATCAAACCTTGTTAAACTATCTTGACCAACTACATTTTCAAAGTCTTTAATTTTTTCTTCAATCAACTCATTTTCAAAATCCTCTAAAGAGGATACTGTTTTATTTTTTTTATTTTGCTCAATAATTTCTTTGGTTTGGTTTACCGTTAATTTATACCATTTACTTCGGTCATTTTTATACGTGTACCAAAGTAAATTTTTAAAAATATCCATTTTAATAAAAACTGCTACACCTTTATCCGTTTTAAGTTCAATATCTTGTTTAGGAAAGTCTTTAAGTGCGTCTAAATAAGTGTCTAATTCATAATTTAAACAACATTTTAATTTACCGCATTGACCAGCTAATTTTTGCGGGTTTAAAGACAATTGTTGATAGCGAGCTGCAGCGGTATTTACTTTTCGTAAATCGGTTAGCCAAGTAGAGCAACATAGTTCTCTACCACAAGAACCTACGCCACCAAGCCTAGCAGCTTCTTGCCGAAGACCTACTTGTTTCATTTCAATTCGAATACTAAATGCGCTGGCTAAATCTCTAATTAGTTGCCTAAAATCTACGCGTTCTTCTGCAGTATAGTAAAAAGTTGCCTTAGTTCCATCGCCTTGATATTCAACATCCGACAGTTTCATTTTTAAACCTAACCTTCCTAGAATTTCTCTACCTCTAAATTGAGTATTGTATTCTTTATTTCGTGCTGCAGTCCAAATATCAATATCTTTTTGAGTAGCAATTCTATATATTTTTTTAATAGCATCACTATCCCTGTCAATTCCTTTCTTTTTTAATTGAATTTTAACCAATTCTCCCGCCAAAGAAACAACGCCAATATCATGCCCTGGGCTTCCTTCAACGGCAATTATATCGCCCATGATAATTTTTAAGTCATCTACATTTTTAAAAAAATGTTTTCTTCCGTTTTTAAATCTAACCTCAAAAATATCGAATGGTTTTTGTTCTGTTGGTAATGACATATTGGCCAACCAATCAAAAACGGACAGTTTTTCACAACTTCCTGTGGCACAATTTCCGTTACTTTTACAGCCTTTTGGGGCACTATCTATGGTAGAAGAGCAATTATTACAGCTCATATTTTTTATATTTATTAAGATTTAATAATCTGAAAAATTATTTCAGCATTCACTAATTTGTAAAGATATAATTAAAATTAAGAACTATAAAACGTTGAAAAACGGAAATTACACTTGCTTTACATCAATTATTTTAACGGGACAAGCTTCTTTGGCTTTTATACTTGCCTCAAAAATGGATTCGTCAGGAGATTTTATAGTAAAAAAACCTTTTTTTTCTTTGGAATGAAGTAAAACTGATTTTCCATCTTTTTTAGACATTTGAAATTGTGTAGGTGCTAATTCAACACAGTAATTACAGCCAATACATTTAACTCGTTGTAAAGTAATAATTACCATTTACGCTTCTACTTTGTTTTCAACTATTTTGTATAATTTATCTGAAGGTCTAATTCTAAATTCAAGCGGAATGGTTACAGAATCTCCTTTTTGAGCTTTATTACCTTTATTATCATTTACAAACATTTCTTTTACTTCCATTTCTTTGGCTCCAGTTGTTGGACCGGTAATTAAAATAGTATCTCCTAGGTTAATATCGTATGCTTCAATTTTAAATTCTCCAATATTTGATTTTGGAAAATAGTGCATTCCTTTACCAACATATACTTTTTTTTGTGTTGCATGACTGCCCGAACCTTTACTCCATCCACCTAAATTTTGACCTAAATAATAACCGCTCCAAAAACCTCTATTATATACTTTTTCTAATTCTTGCATCCAAGAAATCACTTTTTCTTTACTATACGTTCCATTTTCAATACTATCAATAGCATTTCTATAGGATTTGATAACTCGAGCGACATATTCAGGAGCTCTTCCTCTACCTTCAATTTTTAAAACCTTAACACCAGCATCTACAATTTGATCTAAAAAATCGATAGTACATAAATCTTTTGGAGACATAATATATTCATTATCCAACTCCATTTCAACACCAGTTTCTTGATCTATTACGGTGTATTTTTTTCTACAATTTTGTTTACAAGCACCTCTATTTGCAGATGAATTATGATTATGCAAACTCATATAACATTTCCCTGAAACCGCCATACATAAAGCTCCGTGACCAAAAATTTCTATTTCAACTAAATTCCCTGAAGGCCCACAAACATTTTGTTTTATAATTTGTTCTGTTATTTTTTTAACCTGTCGTAAACTCAATTCTCTACTTAACACCATGGTATCGGCAAACATAGCATAAAACTTAACAGTTTCAATATTAGTGATATTAATTTGGGTTGAAATATGAACTTCTATTTCTAAAGCTCTTGCGCTAGCAATTACTGCTTGATCCATAGCTATAACTGCTGTAATATTTGCCTCTTTTGCTTTTTGCAATAAAGTTTTGACAATAGTTAAATCGTGATCATAAATTATGGTGTTTAATGTAAGATAGGTTCTTACATTTTTAGCTTTACATCTATTAGAAATTTCCTGTAAATCATTTAATGTAAAATTTATGGAAGCTCTTGCTCGCATATTTAATTGCTCAACACCAAAATACACAGAATCAGCACCGTTATCTAATGCTGCTTGTAACGATTCAAAATTTCCTGCAGGAGCCATTAACTCAATTTTTCCAGTCGTAGTCATTCTTTTCTAAATTTTTGCAAAACTACGTAATTTCTTATAACTAAAAGAAATTCAATATTATAATCATTTATTAAAATTATTTTGATTTTTGCTAAAGCGACTTTATTTATTTAGAAATTTTATAAGGTTTTAGATTGTCTGACTTTTGTTAAATTAAATTGGTTTAAGTTAATACTAAAAAGACCATTAGAACGCTCAATGGAATAATTTGTGGACTTTAAACCTCCTAAAATATATAATTTATTATTTAAGCAATAAAGATGCGCTCCTTTTTCATACAAATCAATATAATATTCATTTAGTTCTTTTGTTTGTATATTGTAGGTGTAAATTTTACCATCGTCATATATATAAATGAATTCTTCGTTATGGGTTATTGCAGGTCGCTCCATTCCTTCAAATAATTCGCCTTCTTTTTTCCATTTACCAGTTGTAATATTGTAAGTTTCTATAGAGCTTAATGGTTTATTGTTAAAACCTCCAATCAAATAAATGGTATTATTAATTAAAACTCCGTTAACTTCTTTAGCTATTGGCATAGTTGCCAAATCATACCATAAACCTGTTTTTATGTTATATAAATGGACTTTATTTGTGAAATCTTTAACCCCATTCTTTTTTAATTTAATTGAGCTTCCAACCACTATAATATTATCTTTATAAGTAAAAGAAGCAAAATTTACCGCTTGATGAGGATTTGTATTATCAATAGTTATAGTTCCTTTTTTTAAATCTACAATTTCAATTTTATCATCTAAATATTCATTAAAATAACGCCCGTGTCTTGATAAATTTTTACCACCTAAAATATATATTTTATCATTATAAAAATTTGAATTATGGTAAGCTCTTTCTCTTGGTTTTAAATTTGATTTTTCCCAAGTATTACTTTTAATATCATAAATTAAAAATTTATTTGAATAATGCTGATACTCTGAGATTTTTCCTTTTGCTAACCACTCTCTAAAACTTAATATTAGATTATCTTCCATTAATTTTTTATAACCATTTTCATAATAAGAAACATCACCACCAAGCACATAAATTTTACCATCCTTTAAAAATGAACCAAAATCATGTACTCCTACTTTCATTGGAGAAAGTTTTTTAAAAGGAATAGACTTTTTTAGGTTTCTTTTTTCTGAAATTTTAATTTCTTTAAGTTTTGTAAGATCCACTAAAAGATAAACTGAGTAATTATGTTTTTTAGAAATGAAAGGAATTTCTAGTGTACCATATGCCACATGAGAAAACCGAATAACATCAGACTTAACAATTTTATAAGGAAATTTTAAATAATATGTTCCTTTTGAATTTGTTAAAGTTCCTCTATTTATACCATTCATAAATACATGAACTCCTTCAATTGGTTTATTAGTTTGAGCATCTAAAACTTTTCCTTCAATATATTGAGAAAACGAAATAAAAGTTGAAAACGAAAAGGTAATGAGTAGCAGGAACTTTTTCATAGTTTATTTTTGTAAAATTATTATCAAAAATTATACCTTAAAAATAATCAATCATAAAATTATTTAAACTATACAATCACAACTATTTAACAAAAGCATATTTATTTGTTAATTTTAAAATAATTACTACAAGTTGTAACAATTTTTTTTAAAATTTGCATGCTTATTAATACATAAATTATTTTTATATGAAAGTTGCAGTAGTAGGAGCTACCGGTTTGGTAGGAAATGTAATGTTACAAATTTTAGAAGAACGAAATTTTCCAATTTCAGAATTATATCCAGTAGCTTCAGAAAAATCGGTTGGTAAACAGATTTCGTTTAAAGGGAAAAACTATTCAGTTATTGGATTAAAAACTGCGGTAGCATTAAAACCAGATATTGCTATCTTTTCTGCTGGTGGACAAACATCTTTAGATTGGGCGCCCAAGTTTGCTGAAGTTGGTTGTACTGTTATAGATAATTCTTCTGCTTGGAGAATGAATCCTGATAACAAATTAATTGTTCCTGAAATAAATGCTTCAGAATTAACTAAGGAAGATAAAATTATAGCGAATCCAAATTGCTCTACCATTCAATTGGTTTTAGCCTTAGCGCCACTTCATAAAAAATATAAAATTAAAAGATTAATTGTTTCCACGTATCAATCCATTACAGGAACAGGAGTTAAGGCCGTTCAGCAATTAGAAAATGAATATAATGGTGTAAAAGGAGAAATGGCTTACCATTATCCTATTCATAAAAATGCAATACCACACTGTGATGTTTTTGAAGAAAATGGTTATACCAAAGAAGAAATGAAATTAGTACGAGAGCCACAAAAAATATTAAATGACCGAAGTATTGCAATAACCGCAACCGCAGTTAGAATTCCTGTAGTTGGTGGCCATAGTGAAAGTGCAAATATTGAATTTGAAAATGATTTTGATGTAGATGAGGTTCGAAAATTATTAAATGAAACATCTGGAGTGGTTGTACAAGATAATATTGATACAAATACCTATCCAATGCCAATTTATGCACATGGTAAAAATGAGGTTTTTGTCGGAAGAATCCGTAGAGATGAATCGCAACCAAAAACTTTAAACATGTGGATTGTTTCTGATAATTTAAGAAAAGGTGCTGCAACAAATGCAGTGCAAATTGCTGAGTATTTGGAAGAAAACAAGTTGGTATAACAAAAAGCGTAATAAAAATAAAAGAAGTTGTCTGAAAAGTGTCATTCTGAATGAAAATGAAGAATCTCATAATAATCAAATTACTTATAATTAGATAAATAAGATTTTTCGACTGCGCTAAAAATGACAATTGAAAGATTTTTCAGACAGCTTCTTTGTCTTTGGAATTTGGGATTTAAACGATTAAGCTATTTTTAAAACATCTTTAAAAATTTGTTCTAATTGATGCTTTGGTAATGCTCCTTGAGCCATTTGCGGTTCACCATCTTTAGGGCAAAACAAAATAGAAGGAATACTTCTAATTCCAAATGCACCAGCTAATTCTTGTTGAGCTTCAGTATCTACTTTATAGATATTTAATTTACCCTCGTATTCGTTACTCAATTCTTCTAAAACTGGAGCTACCATTTTACAAGGTCCACACCAATCTGCATAAAAATCAATGAGGCATGGTAATTCACCTTCAAATTTCCACTCTTTATTTTTTTCGTAATTAAAAACTTTTTCTAAAAAAGTTTCTTTAGTTAAATATTCAGTCATTTTCTACTTTTTTAATTCATAAAATTGCAATTTCATGCTACCTTATTCGACGTCAAAGTGACATAAAAACTTACAAAGTTAACGTAACTTTAGTTACATCTGTAAATTATTTGTAATTTAACGACTGAAAATCTTATTAATTTAAACTAAACTCTTTCTTATGAATTCAAAATTAACTTTAGTGCTACGGATTTTATTAGCCTTAATTCTTATTGTATTTGGATCTAATAAATTCCTTGATTTTATGCCTCACATGGAAATGCCTGCTGCTGCAATGGCTTTAATGGGCGCCATGATGAAATCTGGTTATATGCTTAAACTAGTGGGGGCAACCGAAGTTGTAGTTGGGTTACTTCTTTTATTTAATAAATGGGTACCCCTAGCATTGGTAATTTTAGCTCCAATTGCTGTAAATATGATATTTTTTCATTTATTTTTAGCTCCTGCAGCTATTGTTCCTGCAGCTGTTGTAACCATTATAAATATTTTATTAATTTATAATAATTGGAATAAGTACAAAGCATTATTTTAATTGCTATTAAAAATTATAAAAAGATGCTGTCTGAAAAGTGTCATTCTGAATGAAAATGAAGAATCTTATAATAATCAAATTACGGATAATTACATAAATAAGATTTTTCAGACTGCCTTTTTTTTAAAATATTTCCAAAATTTCAGCTTCATTAAAAGGAATAGTATGTCCAACTTTTTTACCTAACAATTGTTTACCAATTGGTGAATTTGTAGAAACAGCAAAATAAGTTTCATTATCAATCATAATTTTACCAGCACTTATGGCTAAAAAATAATCGGTTTTGGAAGTTTTAATCAGACTTCCTAAGCAAATAATGTTTGCAGCCTTTTCAACATCAATTTTATTTAAAACCACTGTCATAAAATTAATTTCAGCTAATTGTTGTCCGGCTTTTTCCATTTCTAGTTGAATCATTGCTCTACCAGTTTCGTGTTTATCTCCTGCTGAACTTTTTGTTTCCGATAACAATGCTTTTCTATGAGATGCTATAATTGTAGAAATGGTCTGCTGTTTTTTAGCTACAAAAAGTAAACAAGTTTCAAATAAATTCTTTTTTATTTCTGTAAAATTCTTCATAATTTATTGGTAAAAGTAACCCAATCAATATTTTTTTATTGAGTTATTAATTTAGCTTCTGTATTATTTGTATATGTAAATATGGTTTACATTCTATTGAAACTAAACCACTCTGCACTTAAAACGCAGAGGTTTTTTATACTGGGGACTTTAAGTCCCCATTTCCTCATTCTAATATGAAATTAGAATTTTCAGATTCGTCTTTTCTATGATGCTCTAAATACTCATTAACCATTTTATCGGTTATATTTCCTGTACTCCAAGCTCCATAGCCTGATGCCCAGAAATGTTTCCCCCAATATCTTTCTTCCAACTTAGGAAACTCTTGTTGTAATTTACGTGACGTTTTTCCTTTCATTTGCTTCAACAACATACTTAAACTCGTCTTCGGCGAATATTCAATATACATATGCACACGGTTACAACTTATTACTCCTTTTAAAATCTCTACTCCTTCTGCTTCACAAATTTGTATTAGAAGCTCCCTACATCTGACTTGAATATCTCCGTATAATACTTGATATCCATATTTCGTTACCCATACTAAATGGCATGTTAATCGTGTAACTGTATGTGATCCTTTTCTATAATCGGATTCCATTCATCTAAAATATAGATTTTTTCGCAATACTAAAGTCCTGCACTTTAAGTGCAGGGTTTAAAACCCTTTCCTGTGACCAATTAAATTCTTTGATTGAGATCTATTAACAGAAAGGTAGAAAATAGACTAGTGTATCAAAAATAAATAAAACAGATAATAAGTGTATAATTTAATATGTTTATTTAAAATAAAATATTTTTAACACGACCAATCTCACCTGTTTCTAATTGCACTTTTATACCATGAGGATGGCTTGTGGCATTAGTAAGAATTTTCTTTACCGCTCCTTCAGTTAATTCTCCTGTTCTTTGATGATGTTTTTGTATAATTTCTACATGAGAACCAATTTGTATGTTTTTTCTAATACTTCCTGTTAATTTTTCTTTCTGTATCATTTTGAGTTTTGTAAATTTCAATGAACTACCCCGAGGCAGAGCCATCGAGGTATCAAAACAATGTTAGTTGATCTGAGTGTACTTTTATATATTCTTTCTCTATTCCTTGATTTTTTACATATGCTCTGATTACCTCCTCGTTTGAGTATTGTCCGACTGTGTTTGCATAAAATCCACTAGTCCAAAGCTTACCGTTCCAAAGTTTTGCCTTAATCTCTGGAAATCTTTGAAATAACT
>Ga0209633_10000025_pt1 | contig 177973 bp, 174 predicted proteins | sample Cruoilmetagenom1_FD_187290 | JGI IMG/M metagenome (GOLD analysis project Ga0209633, IMG submission 187290) | Oil polluted marine microbial communities from Coal Oil Point, Santa Barbara, California, USA - Sample 1 (SPAdes) (version 2) | ecosystem: Environmental > Aquatic > Marine > Oil seeps ... | reverse complement strand
TCTGGACTCAGTGACGTCGATTGCCCCGGATTACTCCGAGGGTTGGAATCAGCGGGCCACCTTGTTTTTCCTGAAGGAGGATTACGGCCGCTCCCTCAAAGACCTGCGGCAGGTGCTGGCGCTCGAACCCCGCCATTTCAAGGCGATCAATGGACTGGCGCTGATACTGCAGGAGCTCGGCGACAAGTCCGCCGCCCTAAAAGCTTACCGAAAGGCGCTGCAAGTGCACCCGCATCTGGGTGGCGCCAGCCAGGCTATCAAGGAACTGGAGCGCGAGGTCGAGGGGCAGGGGATCTAGAGCGGCACCGCCGCCCGTGGGCGCCGTCAGTCTTCGCGGCTGGCCTCGTCACCGACGAAAGCCACCCGCAGCATATTGGTCGCTCCAGGGGTCCCCAGCGGTACTCCAGCCGAAACGATCACTCGCTGGCCGAGTTTGGCGTAGCCCTCCTGGTATGCAATCCGGCAAGCCTTTGCGACCATATCGTCCAGATCTTCGGGATCGCCCGTCAGTACGCAGTGGAGGCCCCAAACCAGCGCAAGACGCCGGCCGGTGGCGGCAACGGGCGTCAGCGCGATGATCCGCTGATTGGGACGCTCTCGGGCGGCGCGAAGCCCGGTGGTGCCGGAGGCCGTGTAACAGATTATGGCCGCCAATTTGAGAGTATCGGCGATCGAGCGCTCGGCCGCGGTGATCGCGTCGGCCCCGGTCGCCTCTGGTTCCGGTCGTTGCGCGTCCATGATGGAACCGTACAAGCGGTCCTGCTCCACCTCCTGGGCAATTTTGTCCATGGTCGCAACCGAGTCCACGGGGAACTGGCCGACGGCGGATTCTGCAGAGAGCATGATGGCGTCGGCGCCGTCGAATACGGCCGACGCCACATCAGAGACTTCCGCCCGGGTCGGCGAGGGGGCGGAGATCATTGATTCCAGCATTTGCGTGGCAATTATCACCGGTTTACCGGCTTGGCGGGCGGCCCGCGTGATGTGTTTCTGCAGCCCCGGCACTTTTTCCAGCGGCATCTCGACGCCAAGATCGCCGCGGGCCACCATAAGGCCATCGGAGAGCTCGATGATTTCATCGAGCTGGGTGATGGCAGTGGGTTTCTCGATTTTGGTCAGCACCGCGGCGCGCCCCCGCACAAGCTTCCGGGCCTCAGCAACGTCCTCGCTGCGTTGAACGAATGAGAGCGCAATCCAGTCCACGCCCAAATTGATCGCGTAGTCGAGATCGGAGCGATCCTTGCTGGTGAGAGCGCTGACCGGAAGCCGTGTATCGGGCAGCGAGATGCCTTTCTTGCTCGATAGCTTCCCACCAACCTTCACCTTTGCCCGAATCAGATCTTCAGAGGCATCGGTCACTTCAAGCTCTATGCGGCCGTCGTCGAGCAACAACAACTGGCCCGGCTCGGCGGCCCGGAAAATCTCGGGGTGGGGCAGGGTAACGCGGCTCGCCGATCCCTCGTCGGGCAGCCGGTCGAATGCGAAGTCATCCCCCTCGCAAAGCTCGACCCCACCGCCCTCGATCTCGCCGATCCGCAATTTGTGCCCCTGAAGGTCGACCAGGATCGCGATTGGCCGGCCCATTTCAGCTTCGACCCGGCGGATCAGCGTGTGCAGCTCACGCAGCATCTCCGTCGAGGCGTGGCTCATATTGATCCGGAATACGTCGGCGCCCGCCACGAATAGGCTGTGGATCGTCTCAATACTGGAAGATGCGGGACCGAGCGTGGCGACGATTTTTACCTTGCGTGTTCGCCTCATTGACCCTTCGCTTCTGCCCCGCTCTGATCTTCGAGACGTACCGTCCAGCTCGGTTCTTCGCCGGTATCCACCTCGAAGAATCCGGTTCGCTTATAGCCCCGTTCGGTGCACTTCTCGACACCGTCAATTGTGAAAAGTTTGTCATCCGTACACATGTAGAGTTTTCCGGTCCATTCGCCGGAACGGTCGTAGTCGACGACATAGAGATAGTAGTAGCGGTTGATCAGCTTGCCCTTTAGCAGCGTTTCGCAAGTGTGGGACGCGACATTCCACCAACCTTCGCTGATCCAGCCCTTCGTTGTCTTGTAGCCGATCGCAGCGCCTACCCGGCTGCCGGTTGTGTTGCAGAGCTTGAGACCCCGCTCGCCACCCAAGGCCTGGCCGTTGGTGTCCTGGGCAAGCGCCCTGGGCGCGTTGTCGATGCCGCCCCCTATCAAAATCAAAAAGATGATAGTCCAAAGCGCGATGCGGCGCCCCGTCTGGCGAGAATCTCCGAGCTCTCTGGCTAAACTTCGCATTTCAATTCAGACACGCCGCACTTCGAATTACGCTCCACCGTCACGAACCCTATACGCCCGCACAAATAGGTTCGAATTAGGGTTCGACAAGGATCGCTCTAAAGTCATTTACATTGGTGAATGTTGGACCTGTGATCAACAGGTCGCCGAGGACCGCGAAGAACCCGGTCGAGTCGTTATTTTCCAGAAACAATTTCGGGTCAAGGCCCGCGGCCCGCGCGCGGGCAAGTGTGTCCGGCCCTATGATGGCGCCAGCCGGATCACTGGCGGCACCGATGCCACCATCATTTCCATCCGTGTCAGCCGCGAGCGCCCATATCCCAGGCTGCCCATCTAAGGCAATGGCCAGCGCCAGCGCGTATTCCTGGTTTGGGCCGCCACGGCCCGATCCCTTGACATAGACGGTGGCTTCTCCGCCGGAAACCAACACGCTCCGTTTGCCCTTCGACTGGAGGTCTTTTGCCAGCTCGGCATGCTGGCGCGCGAGCAAGCGGGCTTCACCCTCAAGCGCGTCGCTCAACAGCAGGGGTTCGATGCCCATAGCGCTGGCGGCCGACGCGGCTGCGGCGAGCGCGTCACTTGGCCGCGCTACGATCTGGTAGGTATTACGGGCGAATACGGGGTCATCGGGGTAGGGCGTTTCGTTGTCAGGCTGCGATAGCGCCTTCTTCACGCCCGGACCGATGGGGACGTGATAGGCCCTCAAAACCGCCACGGTGTCCTCGAGCGTGGTCGGGTCGCCGACCGTCGGGCCCGAGCCGATCACCGAGGGGTCATCGCCCGCAACGTCGGAGATCGCCAGCGTTACGACCCGCGCGGGATGGGCGGCTTGAGCCAGGCGGCCGCCCTTGATCCGCGACAGATGTTTGCGCACGCAGTTGATTTCACCAATGGAAGCGCCGCGCGACAACAATTGCTGTGTGATCGCCTGCACTTCCTTCAGCTCGACTCCCGCGACGGGCGCCGCCCAAAGCGCAGACGCACCGCCCGAGAGCAACACCAGCACCAGGTCGCCGGACGTGGCGCCGTAGGCCAATTCGAGCGCCCGCGAAGCCACCGCTAGGCTATTGCCATCGGGTATCGGGTGGCCGGCCTCGATGACCTGAACGGTTCGGGTCGGCAGATCAAAGCCATAACGCGGTGCCGCAATTCCCTCAAGCGCGGTTCCCTCGCCGCGCTCCAGATAGTGGCGCTCCGCGGCTTGAGCCATAGCGGCGGCTGCCTTTCCGGCAGCGAGAATGATTAGCCGCCCATGCTGGGGCGGATCGGGCAGCGCGGGCGCGAGGCAGCGTCGGGGATCGGCGCGTTTGAGGGCTGCCTCGAACAGGCGCCGGAGAATATCGGTCTGCGCGGCTTCCACCATGGGGTGCTATGTCTGCAAAAGAGATCGGTTCGTGGCAAGCCGGAGGATGAGATGCCCAAGGGCTTGGCGCGGCCTCATGCGGCTTACTATAGTTAGGGGAGTGTTGGAGACGGTCGAACAATCGCAACCGGATGCAGGGGGCCAAACGGCGTCCTTCGAACTCTTGGCGGGGGATCTCACCAAGGGGTGCCTCATCGTTTGCGATCACGCCTCCAATTGGCTGCCCCCGGCCTATGGCTCGCTTGGGCTCGGGCTGGACGAACTCGAGCGCCACATCGCCTATGACATCGGCGTTGCCGAGGTCACCAAGAATTTGAGCAGGCTGATGGGGGTGCCGGCGGTGCTGGCGTGCTTCTCGCGGCTGTTGATCGATCCGAACCGCGGATTCGATGACCCCACCTTGATCATGCAGCTTTCGGACGGCGCCATTGTGCCCGGCAACGCCGGCATCGATGCGGCCGAAATCGAGCGCCGGAAGGCGCTCTATTACCAGCCCTATCATGACGCTATCGATGCCACGATCGACCAAGCCATGGCGGCTGGCCGTCCCCCGATCGTTGTTTCAATCCACTCCTTCACCGATAGCTGGAAGGGGCGCAATCGGCCGTGGCAGGTCACTGTTCTCTGGGACCGGGACCCGCGCCTTCCACGTCCGCTGCTCGACGCGTTGAGGCAGGAGCCCGATATCGTGGTAGGCGAGAACGTGCCTTATTCGGGGGAACTCAAGGGCGATTGCCTTTACCGGCACGGCACCCAGCGGGGGCTGTCCCACGCATTGATAGAATTGCGTCAGGATCTGATCAGGGAACCCTCAGGCCAGCAGGAATGGGCGGAACGGCTGGCTCGCGTCTTGACGCAATTGCTCGGCCAGCCCAACCTCGCGGCCGAACTGCATCAGATCCAGCATCATGGATCCAACACAGACCCGATTCAGGTGGGCAATGAGCCCGGCTCAAATTGAGGATGACCCCATGGCGGACTTTGATCCCAAAACCGAACTGGAGTTGGAAGCGGCGGCTTTTCGCCGATTGGTGACCCATCTGCGCGAGCGGACCGACGTCCAGAACATCGACCTGATGAATCTGGCCGGCTTCTGCCGCAACTGCCTGTCGAATTGGTTTCGTGAAGCGGCCGAGGACCGCGGCCTCGATCTGTCAAAGGATGCATCGCGGGAGATCGTCTACGGCATGCCCTATGACGAATGGAAAACCAAGCACCAGTCGGAAGCGACCCAGGATCAATTGGATCGCTATGAAGAGGTGCGGCCGGAAGACCACTGAACCGGCCTTCGAACCCTTAGAATTGAGAAGAAGTTAGCGGCCTAGCGGCGCGCGACCTGGAACGGCCGCTGCTGCTTGGCGTGCGCCAGCCGGCCCTTAGGCTTGGCGGCGTAGAGCTGCCTCACGGCGTGCCCCTCGAAGTGGGGCGCTAAGGTGAGACGCGGGCTGTCTGAGCTTGACGAGAAACTCATGGAAACGCGCAGCTCGGTTTCGAGCAGCCGGTAGCCCGCCTGATCTTGATCCGGGTGAATAAGCTGGGTCCGCCGCGGGGAACTCCCCTCGGCGGACGCGGTCACGATCGGCAGGGCTGAAACCGGGTCGTAGCTGAGAAGATCGGGATGGTCGGGGTCGTCTATGGGTAGCTCGTCGCCCCGATCCTTGGCCAGCGGCGTTCCCTGGGTCATGCGCACCACCAAGTCGCCTAGGGCGTCGGTCGAGTCCGTCATTGCAGCCAACTGGACATTGGCCTGTGCTGCGGGAGCCGCGGCCGATGCCACCTCGCCGTTAGCCGCTGGGCCTTGGTCGCGAGCGGTGAACGGTTTGGGCAGCGCCTCGGGCGCAACGCTCGCTAGCACGGGCTGCGGCGTCAGTCGCTTCCTTTCGCGCAACGGGCTCGGCTGCGGCCCGAGTTTGGCCATCGCCACCTCATGATCGCGCTTGGTAATTGGCTTGCCGCCCTTCGGCCGATGCTGGGTTTTTCCCGATGGGAACAACAGGGCGAGTTCCTGACGAGGCAGGCGCGGCCAATGGCGCACGCGGCCCGTATCGACGTGAACGAACTGGATTGCCGAGGTCGGGTAATAGCCGACGCCACCGATCTCGCGGACCAGCGCGGAATTGCGAAGTTGTTTGACCGAGACATCGGGGAAATGGAGGTCGGCCGCCTTGCCCAACAGATGCTGGCTCTTGCGGCCCTGGCCGCCGCGGGTACGGCGCAGCATGTTGTTTGTCTTCTTGGAGCGGTAGCCGGAAATAAGGTGTATCGGCTCGCGGGAACCCAGCTCGGTATGCAATTCCCACATCAAGTCGATCAGGGCCGGGTCCATCTTGGTGGGTTCGTTGCGTCGCCAATCCCGCATGAAGTGGTTGATCATCGTCATGGCGTGCGGGATGTACTGGCCGTCGCGCTTGTAGATGATCTCGAGGCGCTCTTCGTTGTGGATGTTGTACAGAGTGAGCGCGCGCTCTCCGACCGCAGCGGGCGCGCGTGTGGAGAATGCTGCCGCAGCAAACACCATGGCAATCGTAGCAGCGGCCAAACCGGCCCGCAGTCCGAATCTATACAGGATGACCCCCCATCCTTGTGAACGCCCGCATCTGAACGCGGACAAACCCTCGAAGTGCAGTGCCGCGTCCCAATTCCGGGAATTCTATCCCGGTTGACCGGAGCGGCCTCGTCTAATCGGCTGTTCTAGTTAAGCAATTGTAACCGGGAATGAGGGGAAAAAGAGGCGGGCAAACCCTAAATTTCCGGCGAAAAACAAAAGCCGCGTGCGATATGCGCGCGGCCCTGTTTGTTGTTGTGGAAAAAAAGTTCGGTGGCCGATTACAGCCGCATGGCTGCGGCCATGCGATTGTCGTGGCCGTACAGATCGCTATAGGTGCGGAGATTGCCCTTACCGTCGACCCACACCGTAAAGTAGGTGATGTGCACCGGAACATGCTTTTTCAAGTTCACCCGGTGATTGTGGCCGCCGGCAAAGTGACTGCCCGTCTGACCCGATGACCAGCCGCGGTCCTTTCTCAGCAGGACCTCTGCCAGGCGCCGGGGATTCTGCACCCGCACACAACCATGGCTTTCGGCCCGGTAGGTGCGGTTGAAGTAGAACTTCTCCTGGGTGTCGTGCAGATAGACGTCGTGCTTGTTCGGGAACATGAACTTGACGCTGCCCAGCACGTTCAGTCCGCCCGGTTTTTGATAGAAGTGGTACTGGGTGATATTGGACCGGCTCCAATTGACTGAGCCTGCATTGATCTCGCGGCCGCGATATTTCACGTGGAGATCGTATACCCGCAGAATTCTCGGACGGCTGCTGAAGAAGCCACCGCCACCGCCCCTGAGACCTGGCAGGAGTTCGTTTATTTTGATCGAGTTCGGCACGTTCCAATAGGGATGGAACACGATGTGATCCATCTTGCCGCTGAATACGGGCGTCTGGTATCGCGTCTTTCCAACCACGACCCGTTCGGTCAGTACGGTCTTGCCGTTGTCTTTGACGCGGACGATGGCTTCCGGCACGTTGACCTTCACATGGAACTCTCCGAGATCATGCGGCAGCCAGCGCCAGCGCTCCATATTGATCAGGATCGCCTTGTTCCGATTTCTCGGCCGGCGATTCATCGCGGTCTTGGTCCCGGGGCCAACCACGCCATCCGCCGTCAGGCCCTTCTGCTCTTGGAAGTCTTTCACGGCCTGCACGAGCGCGGGATCATAGAGATCGGCGTCGCCGTCGCCCTGCGGGATTGGGACATCGAGACGTTGCCTTAGCTGGCTCACGGTCCGGTGCCGGTCGCCCGGATTCAGAACGGGGCCGTCAGATACATGAATATGCCGCTTGGGCTCGGACCCGCCATTGGACCCGTTCAGCATCTTACGCAGTGCCGCAAACTGCGGATGCTTAGGATGGAAGCCAAGCAAATAGGGCTTGGGGTCATCGGCCTTCGCGAAATTGTCCAGGATTTCCGAATATTCGGGCAGATCGCCGGTCGGATCGTAGTTGCGGCTCAACCCGTAGACCTTGGGCCGTCCCATGCGGGCATGTGAGGCGTAAGTCAGCACGACCCGGCTCATTTCGAGCTCTGCGTCAGACAGACGCTCGATCTTATCGCCCTTGGCAGATTTCAGGGTTTCGGCCAAGTGAACTTTGTAATCGCTGGATCTCAACCCGTAGGATTCGGCCCGCTTAAATTCTTCGATGACGGCGAGCGCTTTCGCGTTCAGGCCGTTCTCATCGATCCAAATCGGTTCGTTGCCATGGTCGGCATAATATTCGACCAATGCGCCGCGCATTTCCTTCTCGGAGTTTGAGGTATCGCGGAATTTGGCGGAGAGCTGCTTCTGCATGGCGGCGCCGACTGCATCGACGCGCGAGATCAGCCGTTCCGGAGCGCCGGGCTCCACGGCAGCAACGGGCGCGCTGAACGCGGCCAACGTCAAGAAACCGTATGCGAGCAATCGGGCTAACTGCATTTGAATCTTCCCTCGCAGTGCCGAACCGAGCGCTAAGTTAATCCCCGTATTACGTCGGACGCTAACCGCCGCCGGCGCGCTTGGCTAGCCGCACGGGGCGATTTAGACACTCAGAAAGCGGCATTTTTTAGCAACTGTTGCATTCCTGCACTAAATTCCTGCCATTCGGCACAGAATTGCCTTAATTCGTTACCCCAGGCGGGCTTCAAGACCGAATTCGCGAAGCTTGCGATAGAGCGTGGATCGGCCGATTCCCAATTTCTTGGCGATCTCCGTCATGTGCCCGCCATACCGGCCGATTGCCAACCGAATCATATCGGCCTCGATGTGATCCAGGGGCCTGATCTCGCCGCCCCCGTCAAGGGCGGCGATACCCAGCACATCGCTTCCGTTTCCAGACGGCACGGCGATGGTAGCGGGAACCGGCACGCCCTCGCCGATCATGGCGGGGCCGTCAAATAGAGGTGCCTCGTTCTTTGGCTCTGGGGCAGCCGGCACGGCGGCGTCGAAGCCGTCGACATGGGCTGCGATCTGCGGGAACTCGCTGACCGTCAGCATCGGCGAATCCGCGAGCACCACCGCGCGGAACACCGCGTTTTCGACCTGCCGGACGTTTCCGGGCCAAGGGTATCGGCGCAGCATTTCGAGGGCGTCGGGTTCAACGCCATCGATCCGCTTGCCTTCTTCGCCGGCGAAGCGGGCGACGAAGTGGTCGATGAGGCCGCTAATGTCCTGAAGCCGCTCCTTGAGCGGGGGCACCCAGATTGGAAACACGTTGAGCCGGTAAAACAGATCTTCGCGGAAGCGTCCGCGTTGGACTTGCTTGATCAGATCCTGATTGGTCGCGGAAATCAGCCTTATATCGACTTTGATGGGTTGCTTGGCGCCGACGGGGTCAACCTCGCCATCTTGAAGGGCCCGCAGCAATTTGACCTGGGCGTCGGCTGGCAGCTCGCCGACCTCGTCGAGGAACAGCGTACCGCCATCGGCTTCCAGGAACTTGCCCATGCGCTTGCCGACCGCGCCGGTGAACGAGCCCTTCTCGTGGCCGAACAGGATGCTCTCGACCAAGTTCTCGGGAATTGCGCCGCAATTGACCGGCACGAATGGCATGCCGGCCCGCTCGCTCTCGCCCTGGATGGCGCGCGCGATCAGCTCCTTGCCGACGCCGCTCTCGCCTTCGATCAGCACTGGAATATTGGATTGGCTAGCGCGCTTGCCGAGCTCGATCACCCGGTCCATGGCCCCGCCCTTGGTGATCAGATCGCCGAAGGTGAGCTTGCCCGTGGTCTTGCGTTTGATTCGGCCTATCTCACCCTCAAGCGCCGTGATCTTCAGGGCGTTGGTCATCGAAACCTTGAGGCGTTCTGGGCTAACCGGCTTCACCACGAAATCCGTGGCGCCCGCCCGCATGGCGCCAATCGCGGCGTCGATGCTGCCATGGGCCGTCTGGACGATAACCGGGGGCTTCGAGATCATTGGACGCAGGCGGTCGAGAACACCCATGCCGTCCAAGTCGGGCATCACCAAGTCCAGAAGTATCACGGAAATTTCCGGCGTCTCCGGATCTTCGAGAATCGCCAGCGCCACATCACCGCTTTCGGCGGTGATGGTCTGATAGCCAAATCTCTTGACTGTCTCTTCCAGAATGCGCCGCTGGGCTGGATCATCGTCGACGATCAATACACACTTCTGCATCACTGATACTCGTTACCTGATCTCGCTGCGCGTGGCCCCGGCTCTCGGGCGCCGCCCAATTGGCCGGGTATGGTATCGGCACTGGCGGGCGATCAGCCTTAAGCGAGCCGAAGTTTCGGTTTGAAAGGTAAAGATCGTCTTTACGATGGGGTCGAATTTGGAATGCCGAGAGAGTTGCAAGGCCGAAAGGACAGTGCTGCGTGCAGACGCAAAGGCTTGAAGCCCAGACACCCGGCGCGCACATTAGGCCAAGGTCGATTTGGATTTAGAGAACACGTGGTGGAGCGCCCTGAATGAAACCGGACATCAAGTTCAGCCCCCCGACTGCAGCAGAAGCGGTCGCTGAGCCTTCGCAACTGAACGACATGCCGGAATGGGATCTTTCTGATCTCTATGCCGATCCCGATTCAGATGTGCTGAGACAAGATTTCGAGCGCGCCGAAGCCGACGCCTCCGCATTCCAGCAGCGCTACCAGGGCAAGCTCGGCGAGCTTGCGAAGGCGAATGATGAGGGGGCGGGCCTGCGCGAAGCGGTTGAAGCCTTCGAAGTCTTGCAGGATTTGCTCGGCCGGCTGGGATCCTTTGCAGGCCTGCGTTACGCCGCCAAGACCTCCGATCCGGTGCGCGCGAAATTCTTCGGCGATACCCAGGAGCGGCTGAACCGCATCACCACGATGCTGTTGTTTTTCCCGTTGGAGATCAATCGGTTGTCCGACAAGGCGCTTTGCGGAAAAGCGCTAGAGTACTACAGGCCCTGGATTGAGGACCTGGCCAAGGAAAAGCCCCATCAACTGGATGATGAGATCGAGCAGCTGTTCCACGAAAAGGGCGTGACAACGCGGGGCGCGTGGAACCGGCTCTTCAATGAGACCATGACCTCGCTCCGCTTCGAGATCGAGGGCGAGCAATTGAGCCTCGAGCCCGCGCTCAATTTCCTGATGCATCCGGATGAGGCCAAACGCCGCGCCGCCGCCGACGCGCTGGCTGCCGTCTTCAAGCAGAACGAGCGGCTGTTCACGCTGATCACCAACACGCTCGCCAAGGACAAGGAAATTTCCGACCGCTGGCGCAGCTTCGAGGACGTGGCCGACTCGCGGCATCTGGCAAACCGAGTCGAGCGCCCGGTGGTCGATGCCTTGGTGGCGGCGGTGCGGGAGTCCTATCCGCGGATCTCCCACCGTTATTATCGCCTGAAGGCGAATTGGCTCGACAAGGACACGCTGGCCCATTGGGACCGCAATGCGCCGCTCCCCGAAAAGCCGAGCCGCACCATCGACTGGCCTGACGCGCGCGACATCGTGCTCGGCGCCTATGGCGCGTTTTCGCCTGACATGGCCTCCATCGCGAAGAACTTTTTCGACAAGCGCTGGATCGACGCGCCGGTGCGCGAGGGCAAATCGCCCGGCGCCTTCTCGCACCCGACCGTGCCGAGCGCACACCCCTATATTCTGCTCAACTATCAGGGCAAGCCGCGCGACGTGATGACGCTGGCCCATGAGCTGGGTCACGGCGTGCACCAGGTGCTGGCCAACGGGCAGGGCGCGCTGATGGCGCCGACGCCGCTGACACTCGCCGAAACAGCAAGCGTATTCGGCGAGATGCTGACCTTTCAGCAGTTGTTGTCCGAAGCCAACGAGCCCGTGGAACGAAAGGCTTTGCTCGCCTCGAAGGTCGAGGACATGATCAACACAGTGATCCGGCAAATCGCCTTCTACACGTTCGAGCGCCGCATCCATGAGGAACGCCGTAAGGGCGAGCTGACGGGCGAGCGCATTGGTGAGATTTGGCTGGAGGTGCAGGGCGAAAGTTTGGGTCCAGCGGTCGATCTCAAGGCGGGCTACGAGACCTTCTGGTGCTATGTGCCCCATTTCATTCACTCGCCCTTCTATGTCTATGCCTATGCATTTGGTGAGTGCCTCGTGAACTCGCTGTTCGCGGTCTATCAGGACGCGAATGAGGGCTTCGCCGAGAAATATTTGGATATGCTGAGCGCCGGGGGCAGCAAGCACCACAAGGAGCTGTTGGCGCCGTTCGGCCTGGATGCCAGCGAACCTCAATTCTGGACCATGGGGCTGGCGGTCATCGAGCAGCTGATCGACGAGTTGGAGACCATGGAAGCGTGAACGAGTACGACGTTCCCCCGGAAGACGACGAAGCCAACCGGCTCTCCCAGCGCGTACAGCGCTACGCCCGGGTCGGAACCAATGTGGGCGGCGTGGCGGCGCGCATAGCCGGTCAATATCTGTTCGGCTTCGATCCCGACCGCGACAAGGACGCGGCCGAGCTCGCCCAGGCGTTGGGCGGCCTCAAGGGGCCGATGATGAAGGTGGCGCAGCTTCTCTCCACCATCCCCGACGCGCTGCCCGAAGAGTACGCGGCCCAGCTAGCCAGCCTGCAGAGCCAAGCGCCCGCCATGGGCTGGTCCTTCGTCAAGCGCCGGATGGCGGCCGAGCTGGGGCAGGACTGGCAGAGCCGGTTCGCCTCCTTCGAGCACCACGCCTCGGCGTCCGCTTCGCTCGGTCAGGTGCACAAGGCCAAGCATCACGATGGCGATTTGCTGGCCTGCAAGCTGCAATATCCCGACATGCAGTCGGCGGTGGAGGCTGATCTTACGCAGCTCAAGGTGATCTTCTCGATCCATAAGCGGATGAACCCGGCGATCGAGACCTCTGAGATGGTCAAGGAGATCGGCGCGCGGCTGCGCGAGGAGCTCGATTACACCCTCGAGGCAAGCCACATGGCGCTCTACCGGTTCATCTTCGAGGACGACCCGCTTGTCGAAGTGCCCAAGGTCTTCCCCGAACTCTCGACCCGGCGTCTGCTGACCATGGATTGGCTAGAGGGGCGTCCAGTGCTTCACTACAAAGAAGCGCCGATCGAGGATCGCAACACGATCGCCAAATGCATGTTCCGCGCCTGGTGGTATCCCTTCAGCCAATATGGCGTGATCCACGGCGATCCCCATCTCGGCAATTACACTGCTTTCGAGGACGCGTCAGGCCGCCCCGCCGGCATCAATTTGCTGGACTATGGCTGCATGCGCACCTTCGCGCCGAAATTCGTTCAGGGCGTCATCGACCTCTATAACGGCCTGCTGAACAATGACCGCGCGCTCACCGTGCACGCCTATGAGACATGGGGATTCAGCGGCCTTTCCAAAGAGCTGATCGACATCCTGAACATCTGGGCCAACTTCATCTATGGCCCAATGCTGGAGGATCGCGAGCGCGCGCTGGCCGAGGGCGTGAGTCCCGCCGCCTATGGCCGCAAGCAGGCCTTCCAGGTGCATCAGGGCTTGCGCGAAAAAGGCCCCGTCAAGGTGCCCCGCGAATTCGTCTTCATGGACCGCGCCGCCATTGGGCTGGGCGGCGTATTTCTGCATCTCAATGGCAAGATCAACTATTACCGGCTCTTCAATGACACCATTGAAGGCTTCGATTTGGACGAAGTTGGCCGCCGCCAGCGCCAAGCCTTTGAGGCGGCGGGCGTGCCACTGCCCTCAGCGGAGGGCGAGGGCTAGCCGGCCAGAAACGCCTCCAACTATTTCTTCTTTTGCGCCTCATCGAAGCTCTTATCCGTCATTTCGACGGCCTTCGAGAACGCCTCGCGCGAATCGTTCAGCGCCCCCTTGAAAGCCTCCCAGGTGGTCTCACCGGCGGATTTGAACTGATCGGCCGCGGCGTTGAGTTGCGCCTGGGCCGTTTGGGCGTTCTTCTTCAGCTCCGCCAATTGTGCCTCGGCTTCGGCCTTGTTCTGGGCATGGATGTCGGCCGCCATCTTCGTATAGCTGTCGACCATCTTCTGCCAGGACTGGACCTGCGCATCGGCGCGGGCCTGGAAGGCGGCCTGCCGGTCCTGGGCATTCTCCGCCCAGCTATCGGCCTGGGTCTGAAACTGGTCCCAGATCTGATCGATATAGTCCTGGCCGCCAGCGATCGCTGAACTGCCCTGAGACTGGACTTCGGCGATCTTGGCCTGGCCCTGGGCAACCCAATCGTTCACTTGCTTGACCGTCTGCTCGCCCTGGGCGCGCATATCGGAATCCATCTGAGCCAGATTGGCGTCCAGGGTCACGGCGTCGGCGGACATCTCATCCAGCCGGGCCTTGGCCCATTCCACAAACACATCGACGTTCTTCTTCACAGCCATGGCTAGTACTCCAAGCAGTTGGGTTTTCTGCATTCTCGCGCCAAATCATCGGCGCGGGCAATCGGCTTCGCATTGATTGAGTGTATGGATTTGATATGTCGGCATCGTGATCGAGTAAGCGACGGACTTCCAAACTTGAGCTAAAGTTCGGCAATATGCGATCGAAGACCCAAGATACCCGGATGCCAGACCAATCCATCCAAATCTGGAACCTTCCCGTTCTGGCGCTGCAAATCTTAGCGTTCGGCGTCGTGCTAACGGCGCTGGTGGTGGGCCAGAGTTTCCTGATGCCGCTCGCCATCGCCGTTCTGGTCTGGAGCATATTGCAGGCCGTGATCGAGCGGATCGTCCACTTCAAGATCGGAAATGTTTCGGCCCCGCGCTGGCTCGCCACCCTGATCGGCGTTGGCCTGATCGTGGCAGCATTTCTGTTCGTGATCGACATTCTGGCCTCCCAAGCAGACGCGGTGGCAGCAGCTTGGCCGCGCTATTACGAGCGGCTCGAAAGCCTGTTCGCGAAAGCCGTCGAATGGATGGGACAGGACGTGGCGGAAGAGGCTCAGGACGCGGTGACCAATATCGATGTCTCGTCCCAGCTCTCAGGCTTTATCGGCTCCGCCGGCTCCATCCTGATCAACGCCGTTCTGGTTGGCATCTATGTCGGATTTCTGATCGCTGAACGCGGCTTCATTCCGCGCAAGCTCGCCGCTCTGGTTCCCAACGACGGAGACGCGAAGGAATTGCACAACATCGTCTCTTCCGTGGGGCACAGCGTCCGGCGTTACATGGGTGTGAAGACCATTGTGAGCGTCGGCACCGCGCTGGCGAGCTATATCGTTTTGAGGTGGATTGGCTTGGATTTCGCCGAGACCTGGGCCTTGCTGATCTTCCTGTTGAACTACATCCCCAATGTCGGCTCGATCCTGGCGGTTGTGTTTCCGGCCCTATTGGCGCTGATCCAATTCGACACCTTCTGGCCCTTCCTGGTGATCGCGGTCGGCCTCACCAGCGTGCACTTTTTTGTTGGAAACGTGCTCGAGCCCCAACTGATGGGGAGCTCGCTCAATTTGAGCTCCTTCGTCGTGATCATGTCCCTCACATTCTGGGGCGTGGTGTGGGGCCTGGCCGGTATGTTTTTGGCCGTGCCGATCACCGTCATGTTGATGATCGTCTGCGCCCATGTGCCGAGCATGCGCTGGATCGCCATCCTACTCTCGCGCGACGGCGAGCTCGGCCGGATCACATCCTGAGTTAACCATATTGGGCGCTTTCGGCCCCGTGGGCTCCCGGGACCCTAGGCAGCCGATGGCTCGGCCATTAGGCTGGAGATGGCTGTTTTACAGAGGCAGGCCGTCATCATGGCCGCCCGCCGAATTGCCTTGGGACAGGACGAGCAGATCATGGCCACCCGCAAGACCATGCGCCAGGAACTCGAGGAACTGCGCCAGGAGTTCGAGGCGCTGCGCAAAAGCCGTAGCGAACCCAAGAAGCCGGCATCGGGGACGTCCCGCGGCAAGAAGGCCGAGGCGAGCATGGTTCAGGACACCGTGATCGATAAGGCCCGCTCAGAGCTTAGCGATCTGGAAAAGGCGATTGAGGACTTGGCCAAGGCGGCCGAGGACGGAATCGCAGAGCGGCCGGTGATCTCGCTCGCGGTCGCATTTTTGATGGGCTGGGCGGTCGGCAGGCTGCTTGGGCGGTGAGCCATGAACCAGACCGAAACATTCCTGCGCAATCTTCGCGTCATCGTGCGCTCGGAAGGCATCCTGGCGCGCTCCCATATTCAGCTCACCAGCCGCAAGCTGGTGCTGGCGGTGGTCGCAGGCATTGCCGCGCTATTCGCACTGGGCTTGCTGAACATTTCCGCCTTTTTCGCCCTGGAATTGGTAGTGAGCCCGGTTTGGGCGGCGCTGATCCTCGGCGGAGCCAACCTTCTCATCGCTGCCGTCGTCATTGTCATTGCCGTCAATCTGGGGCCGGGCCATGAGGCTGAAATGGCCCGCGACTTCCGGGACATGGCGATTGCCGAAATCGAGAACCAGGTAACGAGCGTCGAGGAAAACGTCCGTCAGCTCAGCGCCGATCTCTCAGGCCTCGGCGAAACCGCACTTGGCCTGGTCAAAAGCCCCAGTCAGTTGATCGCGCCCGGCGTCGCCATTGCCGTGATTACCGCGATCACCAAACTGCTGAAGTCCGGCAAGAAGAGCGCTCCCAAGGGGCGCAAGCGGACCTAGCTTCAGATCCAACTGAACTTTCGAGTCAGCCGGGGCAGCGGTGCCAGGCGTTCGCGATCTGTGACTCACGCCGGGATCGGTCTATGATCCTGGATCGCGCAGCGCGCGCGAATGCGGTCTCAAGTCAGCAGTTGAAGGGCGTCCCATGATCACGCTTTACACCCATCCCATGTCGCCTTGCGCCCAAAAGGTCCGCCTTGTGCTGGCTGAAAAGGGCCTCGAATGGACCGGGCGGCACATTGACTTGCCGTCGAAGGAGAACCTGCAGCCCTGGTATTTGGAGCTCAATCCGCTCGGAGTGGTGCCGACTCTGGTGCATGAAGACAAGCCGGTGATCGAGTCTTCGATCATTTGCGAGTATCTGGAGGACAAGTTTCCCGAGACCAAGCCACTGCGCCCGAGCGACGCCCACGCGACCGCGGTCATGCGGTTCTGGATGAAGCATGTAGACAACAAGCTGCACCCGTCATGCGGAACATTGCAGTGGCCGCTTGCCATGCGGCCTGGCTTCATGAAGCTACCCGAGGCCGAGCGCAGTAAGCTCCTTGACCAGATACCGGAAAAACCCAGGCGCGAGCGCCAAAAGCGGTTGGTCCAATTTGGCCACGATGCCGCCGACGTGGCCGATGCTGTGAAGACCTATCGCAGCACGATCGCCCAAATGGAAAAAGACCTCGCCGATAAGTCTTGGGTGGCGGGCGACTTCAGCCTCGCCGACTGCTCACTGGCGCCCTATTTCCAGACGCTGCTGCAATATGGCTGGACGGACTTCTACGAAGAATATCCGCGGGTCGCCGATTGGTATGCCCGCATTCGCGAGCGCGATTCCTATAAGACCGCGGTGGCGGCTGACTTTTCGCCCGACGTGATGGCAAAGCTGAATGAGCAAGGACGAGCCTCGCTCGAAAAAATTACCGCCCACTGGAAGGCCGCCGCTTGAGCGCTCACGATTGCCGCCGGGAGGCCCCTCGTGATATTGGGCGGACCGCGAGTTTCCCCCAAACGGCGTGGAGGAGGGGCCGGCGTGTCCAAACGAAATAAGGCCAAGGAGTTTGCCGAGCGTGAAGCCATGTTCCGGCGCTTCGTGCGCCTGACCTTTGCGATGGCGGCCATGATCGTGCTGCTTCTGGCGGCAATGGCGATGTTCCTGGTCTAAGGCGCGTCGCGGGCGGCGGTTGTGCCTCTCCCGCGGCTCCGTTATTCATTGGCGATTGCCTCAGTCCACGTCCAGGGCGGTCCGCCCAATCAACCGAAGAGCCTAGACTGCGATGATTACGATTGCGGCCGTTTGCGAGAGTGACAAGAGCGAGGACCGCATCGGGCTCTCGCCGGAGACGGTCAAGAAATTCACCGGTCTGGGCTGCAAGATTCAGGTGCAATCGGGCGCGGGCAAGGGCTCGCACTTTTCCGATGAAGATTACAAGGAAATGGGCGCGAGCGTCGTCAAGGACGCAGCCGCTGCCCTGAAGGGCGCCGATATCGTGCTCGCTGTGCGCCGCCCCGATGCCAAGCGCCTCAAGGGAACTGCGGCCGACGCTCTCGTAATAGGCCTGCTCGACCCTTTCGACAACGATGCCGGCTTGAAGGCATTGGCCAAAACAGGACTGACCGCTTTTTCGGTCGAGCTGATGCCGCGCATTTCGCGGGCCCAGTCGATGGATGTGCTCTCCTCGCAATCCAACCTTGCGGGCTACAAGGCCGTAATCGACGCGGCTGCGAATTTCGACCGGGCGATCCCGATGATGATGACGGCGGCGGGAACCGTGCCCCCGGCGCGCGCCTTCGTAATGGGCGCGGGCGTTGCCGGACTTCAGGCGATCGCCACCGCACGCCGTCTCGGTGCCATCGTCACCGCCACCGACGTGCGTCCCGCCGCCAAGGAGCAAGTGGAATCCTTGGGCGGTAAGTTCGTCGCGGTGGAAGATGAAGAGTTCAAGCAGGCCGAGACCGCGGCCGGCTACGCCAAGGAAATGTCGGACGCCTACAAGGCCAAGCAGGCGGAACTAGTAACCGAACACATCAAGTCCCAGGACATCATCGTTACTACGGCGTTGATTCCGGGCCGCCCGGCGCCCCGTCTGATCAGCGCGGACATGGTCCGCTCGATGAAGCCCGGCGCCATAATCGTCGATCTCGCGGTCGAGCGGGGCGGCAATTGCGAGCTCTCGGAGCCCGGCAAGATCGTCGAGAAGCACGGCGTCACAATAATGGGCCGCTTCAATCTTCCAGGCGAAGTCGCGGTCAACGCATCCAGTCTTTATGCGCGCAACCTGTTCGCCTTCATCGAGCCACTGATCGACAAGGAAAAGAACCAGCTCGCCATCGACTGGGACGACGAGATCGTCTCGGGCACGTTGGTCGCCAAGGGCGGTGAACTGGTGCACCCCATGCTGGTCAAGGAGAAAGCGTGATGCCGTCATTGAAGCGCATATCTGCCATCTGGCTCAGCCTGCTTTGCGCGGTGGTGATGCTGACCGTGGCGCCGCAGCCGGCTCTTGCCGCCGAAGGTGAGGTAAGCACGTTCGTCACGCTGTTCTCGGTATTCGTGCTGGCGATTTTCATTGGTTATTTCGTGGTCTGGAGCGTGACGCCTGCGCTCCACACGCCGCTGATGTCGGTGACCAATGCCATCAGTTCCGTGATTGTGGTGGGCGCGCTGCTGGCAGTCAGCGTTGAGGGTGCATCGCTTCTCGAGTCCTCCGGCGGCAGCACAGCAAGGATCTTCGGCTTCCTGGCGCTTACCATGGCGGCGGTGAACATTTTCGGCGGTTTCCTGGTCACCCAGCGGATGCTGGGCATGTACAAAAGGAAGGACCGGGAATGACCGGTTCGCCGATAGTTGGGAGCGCGCATCATGTCGGCTGATCTGGTCGCCCTGCTCTATCTCGCTGCGGGAGTCCTCTTCATTCTGGCGCTGCGCGGGCTCTCATCTCCCGAAAGCTCCAGACAGGGCAATTATTTCGGCATGGCCGGCATGGCGATTGCCGTGGTCACGACGCTGGCAATCGCCCGGCCCTCGAGCGTCTCTACTTGGCTCATCATATTGGTCGGTCTTGCGATCGGCGGCGCCATCGGCACCTTGATCGCGCGCCGGATTCCGATGACGGCGATGCCCCAGCTTGTCGCCGCCTTTCACAGCCTGGTGGGCTTGGCGGCGGTGTTCGTCGCTGCGGCCGCTTTGAACGCGCCGGAAGCCTTCGACATCGGCGTGCCAGGCGGCATCAAGGCGGCAAGTCTGATCGAAATGTCGCTCGGCGTGGCGATCGGCGCCGTCACCTTTACCGGCTCGGTCATTGCCTTCACCAAGCTGCAGGGCTTGGTCTCGGGCGCGCCGGTGGTGTTCCCGATGCAGCATCCCCTGAACGCGCTGCTTGGACTGGCGCTGGTGGTCTTGATCATCTGGTTCGCGGCGAGCGAAAGCCATTGGGCGTTCTGGCTGGTGACATTCCTCGCATTTCTGCTGGGTATCCTCATCATCATCCCGATCGGCGGCGCCGACATGCCGGTGGTGATTTCAATGCTGAATTCCTATTCCGGCTGGGCGGCGGCGGGCATCGGTTTCACGCTCGGCAATGCGGCGTTGATCGTAACCGGAGCGTTGGTTGGCTCGTCGGGCGCGATCCTCTCCTACATCATGTGCAAGGGCATGAACCGCTCGTTCTTCAACGTGATTCTGGGCGGCTTTGGCGGCGAGACCGCGGCGGCGGCGGGCCACGTGGAAGACCGGCCCGTCAAGCAGGGCTCGGCAGACGATGCGGCTTTTATCATGAAGAACGCCTCTCGCGTCATCATCGTGCCGGGCTACGGCATGGCGGTGGCCCAGGCCCAGCACGCGCTTCGCGAGATGGCGGACGAGCTGAAGGAGGCGGGCGTCGAAGTCTCCTACGCCATTCACCCGGTGGCGGGCCGCATGCCGGGCCACATGAACGTGCTGCTGGCCGAAGCCAACGTTCCCTATGACGAGGTCTTCGAGTTGGAGGACATCAACAATGCCTTTCCCCAAGCCGATGTGGCTTACGTGATCGGCGCCAATGACGTGACCAATCCGGCGGCCGAGGACGATCCGGGATCGCCGATCTACGGCATGCCAGTTCTGGAGGTCTGGAAGGCGGGCACGGTGATGTTCAACAAGCGCTCGCTCGCATCGGGCTACGCCGGTATCGACAACGATCTGTTCTATCGCGACAACACCATGATGCTGTTCGGCGACGCCAAGAAAATGACCGAGGACATCGTCAAGGCGCTCTAGAGTCCGCGGCAATCGAAGCGCGCCTGGCCGAGATTGGCTGGCCTATCGGGGCGAAAGCGAAATACCCATGCAGCTCGCTCTTTGGATTATTGGCGTATACGCCGCCATCTGCCTGGCGGGCTATGCGCTTCATCGCAGCTTTATCTATCTCCCCGATCCCGAACGCGTCCCGCCCATTGAGGCGGGACTCAACGGAGTGGAAGAGGTCGAGATCAAAACGTCGGATGGCGCCAACCTTGTTGCTTGGTATGCGCCGGCCAAAGAAGGCGAGCCCACGATCCTGTATTTCCAAGGAAATGCAGGAAACGCAGCGGGGCGTGCGATCAAGATCGAAACCATGCGGCAGGGCGGCAACGGCGTCTTCTATCTGAACAACAGAGGCTATGGCGGCTCCAGCGGCAAGCCCAGCGAGGCGGCCAATGTGGCGGACGCCGTCGCGGCCTACGACTATCTGACCGGGCGCGGCGTCGAGCCCGACCAGATCGTTGCCTATGGGGAATCCTTGGGCAGCGGCCAGGCGATCCAACTGGCGGCCAAGCGAAAGCTGAGGGCGGTGGTTCTGGAGGCACCGCTCACATCAGCGGTGGACGTTGGGCGTTCGGTCTATTGGTTCCTGCCGCTTGGGCTGATCATGACCGACCAGTACCGCAATATCGACCAGATCAAGCAGGTCCAGGCGCCGGTTTTGATCGTTCATGGCGAGAATGACGAGATAATTCCGCTTGCCATGGGCAAGCGCGTCTATGGGGCTGCGAACGACCCGAAGCGGCTGGAGGTCGTGCCTGGCGCCGCCCATAACGACATGTTCGAACATGGCGCTTGGAGCCGGGCGCAGGACTTCCTGGACGACCTGCCCTAGAGCTAGCGCCAGCTTCGCGAAATACCGACTGCTCCGCATGGACATAGCGGGCTTTGACGCGGGACATTTCATGCTATGACAGCCCGCCGCGCAGCACCGCGTAGTGCCTCCGGCGACCGAGATATTGGTGCAGGACCATAATGGATCAGATTCCAAAATCGGACGAGTACGAACGGCTGATATCGGATCTCATCGATGTCGGCGTGCAATACGGCCTGGCCGTCATCACGGCCATCGCAGTCCTAATCGCCGGTGTGATCATCTCCCGTTGGCTGAGCCGGATGTTGAGGCGACGGCTCGAGAATATCGAAGGCTTCGATCAGACCCTCCCCCCGATTCTGGCGCAAATCGTTCGCTACGCCATTCTGATTATGACGTTTGTGGTGGTCTTGGCTGAGTTCGGGATCCAGACTACCAGCATTATCGCGCTGCTGGGTGCGGCAGGCATCGCCGTTGGTCTGGCGCTCCAGGGTACGCTGCAAAACGTCTCGGCCGGCATGATGCTGCTGCTGCTGCGGCCCTTCCACAGGGGCGATTACATCGATACCGGCGCGGGCTCGGGGACGGTCGACGAGATCGGTCTCTTCATGACTCGGATGCAAACGCCTCAGGGGATATTCGTCGCTGCACCCAATGCAAAGATTTGGGCGGATACCATCACGAACTATTCGGCGTCGCCCCGCCGCCGGCTCGACATGCTGGTCGGCATTTCCTACGACAGCGACATCGATCGGGCGACGCAGGTTCTGCTCGCGCTGGCACGCCATGACAAGCGGATCCTAGGCGACCCTGCGCCAGTGGTCGTGGTCAAGGCGTTGGGCGAAAGCTCGGTCGACCTTGAGCTGCGCGCCTGGGTGGGACTAAGCGATTTTTGGGATGTGAACTTCCAAATGAACCGCGCCGTCAAATATTCCTTCGACAAAGCGGGAATCGATATCCCGTATCCCCACAGGCAGCTCGTTTTCAAGCAGATGCCGGGCAGCGACGGCGCTCAGAGTTGAGACTGCAGTCCGGCTAGCGCGCCCGGTGAAGACTTGGTTATTAGCTGGCCTTCTTGGGCAGAATGCGGGTGACGTGACCCATTTTTCTCCCCCTACGACTTTCGTGTTTTCCGTAAAGGTGCAGCGCGGTTTGCGGGTCACCCAACGCGTCGCACCAGCGCTCGGCATCGTCACCGATCAGGTTTGTCATCACCGCGTCGCTATGGCGCTCGGTGGATCCCAATGGCCAACCTGCGACAGCCCGCACGTGATTTTCGAACTGACTGACGAGGCAGCCATCGATCGTCCAATGGCCTGAATTATGCACCCGGGGGGCAATCTCGTTGACCATGAGCGGGGTCGCGGCATCCACGCCGCAATCGAAGAACTCGACGCAAACGACACCGACGATATCGAGACCTACAGCGATCTGTTCGGCCATCTTCTGAGCGCTCGCCGCGGTCGCCGCTGATATTAGGGCAGGCACCCGGGTCTCGACCAGAATCTGGTTCTTATGAACGTTCTCGGCCACGTCATAACAGCGCATCTCGCCCGAGCGATCGCGGACCAGCACAACTGACAACTCCCGCTCGAAACGGACAAAGCTCTCCAACAGCAACTGCTGCCCGGCCAATTCGCCCGATATGGCCGCGCTGGCGCTGCCATTCTCGATCTTTACCTGGCCCTTGCCGTCGTAACCGAGCCGCCGGGTCTTCAGCAGAGCAGGAACGCCGATTCTTTCGAGCGCCCGCTCCAACTCTTGCGGCGAATTCACCGCCTGATATGGCGCGACGGGAATGCCGTGGGCCCTTAGGAAGTCCTTCTCGATCAGCCTGTCCTGGGTTAGCTCCAGCGCTTTGGGGCCAGGGTAGGCAGGTGCGATTTCGGCAACCCTCTGCAGCGCCTGGACGGGGATGTTCTCGAACTCGAATGTTGCGACGTCGACGGCGCGGGCAAAGTCCTCCAACGCGGCTTGGTCGTCGAAGGTTGCCAATGTGTGGGTGGCCGCGACGTCGAAGGCGGGCGCCTCGGCGGCGTCAGCGAATATATGACAGCGCAGTCCGAGGCGAGCCGCCGCTATGGCCAGCATGCGGCCCAGCTGACCGCCGCCCAGGATGCCTATGGTGGAACCGGGGGAGAGCGGAGCCTCAGCCATCTGCCTCGGGCGTCTCGGGCACCTTATCCGTCTGCGCTTTACGCCACGCTTCAATCCGGCCGCTCAGCGCTTCGTCGCCGATCGCCAAGATCTGGGCAGCCAGCAGTCCGGCATTGGCGGCACCTGCTTCGCCGATCGCCAGCGTACCCACGGCGATGCCCTTGGGCATCTGCACGATCGAGAGCAGGCTGTCCTGGCCTGAGAGGGCCTGGCTTTCTACCGGGACGCCCAGCACCGGCAGCGACGTCATGGCCGCCGTCATGCCCGGCAAATGCGCCGCGCCGCCCGCGCCCGCGATGATGACTTTCAAACCGCGCTGTTTAGCGGATTTGGCGTAGTCGTAGAGCCGGTCGGGGGTGCGGTGAGCGGAGACAATGCGCGTTTCGTAACTGACCGCCAGTTCGTCCAAAAGCTTGGCGGCATGGGCCAGCGTCGGCCAATCCGACCGGCTTCCCATGATAATGCCGACCAGAGGATCCGGGCCGCTCATAAGCTTCGCCACGCCTTCCTGTTTGCGGAAAGCGCGCGATTATAGGTTGGCGCAACCAATTGACAAGGTGGGGCGGGTTTTGGGGTAAATCTAGCCGTCCGCGGCCGGGGTTTGGCGCGAAGCTCGGTGCCTAGGCGATGATATCGGGCAATAGCTGATCTTCGATACGCGCAATTTCATCCTTGAGATTGAGCTTCTTCTTTTTCAGCCGTTTGACCTGCAACTGATCGGCCCGTCCGGAGTCTTCCAGGGCATCGATCGCGCTATCGAGATCCCTGTGCTCCTGTTTCAGCCGAGCGAGCATCTCGCGTAGCTCGCGGTCCTGCGCATTGATGCTCATTAATGCTATTTCGCCCTCTTTCTCGCGCCAGCGCTTTCAGGCCAGAAAGTATCGCGGCGAAACCCGTGCCGCGCAAGACTTGCACCTCGAAGAGTTGTGCTGCCTGCGACCCGTTGACCCAGTTGGGGTCAAAATATCAACAAACCGGCCCAAATTCGCCTGCTGCGATTAGACAAGTAGCCACGGTTTTGTCACAATCGAGTACCCGAAGCAGCAGACTGACGGAGGAGCCGAATGGCGCTGCACGCACGTTTCTCTGAGCTCACCGATAAACACCGTGCGTTGGACAGAAGAATACAGGAGGAGTTGGCGCGGCCCTTGTCCGATTCGCTTGAAATCGCCGACCTGAAACGCCAAAAACTCCGCATCAAAGACGAGTTGGCTCGATTGGGGGTCGGGAAAAGCCAAATGGGCTAATTCCCCCTTTCGGAACGCATTCGAGAATCCGATTGGCGCCGCGGCTGTAACCGCGGCTTTTTTTGTTTCGGCATTGCGCCGAATCGATTCGGCGGTTTCGGTCTGTCTCGCGACTCTCACGCCTGTTTGGCCATGTCGCGCAGCTTGAATTTCTGAATCTTGCCGGTCGAAGTTTTGGGAAGCTCGGTGAAGACCACCGTGCCCGGGCACTTGTAGCGCGCGAGATTGTCCCGGCAATAGCTGATGATGTCGTCCTCGCTCACCTCTTTGCCCGGCTGAATCTCGATGAAGGCGCATGGCGTCTCGCCCCACTTGTCGTCCGGCTTGGCGACCACGGCGGCGGCTTGCACGGCCGGGTGCTTGTAGAGCACGTCCTCGACCTCGATCGAGGAGATGTTTTCACCGCCTGAGATGATGATGTCCTTGGAGCGATCCTTGAGCTGGATATAGCCGTCCTCATGCATCACCCCGAGATCGCCGGTATGGAACCAGCCCCCGGCAAAGGCGTCTTCGGTCGCCTTTTTGTTCTTCAGATAGCCCTTCATGATGATGTTGCCCCGCATCATCACCTCGCCCATGGCCGCGCCGTCAGCGGGCACCGGCGTCATGGCGGCGGGGTCCATTACGGTTAGGTCCTCCAGTGGGGCGTAGCGCACGCCCTGGCGCGCCTTCTTGGCAGCTTGCGCGCTGATATCGAGCGCGTCCCACTCGGCCTTCCATTCATTGACGACGGCGGGCCCGTAACTCTCGGTTAGCCCGTAGACATGTGTCGCGTTGAAGCCTGCCTCCGTCATGGCGGCCAGAACGGCTTCGGGCGGGGGAGCGGCCGCGATCGCGAACTGCACTATGTGGGGCAGCGGGCGGCGCTCGTCTTCACCGGCGCTCAGCAACGTCGCCATGACCGTGGGCGCGCCGCACATATGGGTCACATTGTGTTCGGCGATGGCGTCGTAGACAGCCTTGGCGCGCACCCAGCGCAGGCAAACATGAGTGCCCATCACGAGCGACACCGACCACGGGAAGCACCAGCCATTGCAATGGAACATCGGCAGGGTCCAGAGATAGACGGGGTGCATGCCGAGCCCGACTGCGACGGCGTTGCCGTAGCCCATCAGATAAGCCCCGCGATGGTGGTAGACCACGCCCTTGGGATTGCCGGTGGTGCCGCTGGTGTAATTCAGAGATATCGCGTCCCACTCATCGTCCGGAAGCGACCAGGCGAATTCTGGGTCGCCCGCCCCGACAAACTCTTCATAGTCGAGCGAGCCCAAGCGTTCGCCATCTTGCGGAAATTCGGGATCGTCGTAGTCGATCACCAACGGATTCACTTCGGCGATTTCAAGCGCCTGCTTGACAGTGGGCGCGAACTCGCGGTCGGTCAGCAGCACCTTGGTGTCGGCGTGATCGAGCTGGAAGGCGACGACCTTGGCGTCCAGCCGCGTGTTGATGCTGTGCAGCACGGCGCCGATCATCGGCACGCCGTAATGGGCCTCCAGCATCGCCGGCGTGTTGGCGAGCATCGCGGAGACCGTGTCGCCCTTGCCGATGCCTCTGGCCGCGAGCGCTGAGGCGAGCCGCCGGCAACGCTCATAGAACGCGCTGTAGGGCCGCCTTAGCTTCCCGTGGATTACGGCGGTGTGATCGGGAAACACCTCGGCCGCGCGCTGCAGAAATTGGAGCGGCGTGAGCTGCTGGTAATTAGCGGCGTTCTTGTCGAGATCGATCGCGTAGGGATTGGCGGACATCGTAACGTGGCGCTCCCTGGTGTTTGGATGGCCCAACGCTATCCAAACCGCGAGCCCCTAGCAATCTCGGATCGGTGGGAGCCAGTTAGCCGGCGAAACTGGTTGCGCCGTCCCAGATCAGTTTCAACGAAATCAGGAACAGAATTAGATAGGTCAGCTGGTAGAACGCTTCATTTTGCAGAAAATCTACAAGTTTCACCGCGGCAAAGACCGATAGCGGGGCGAGTGGCGCCAGCACTAAAGAAGTCTCCAAATTGGTCGCGTCCAGCTGACCAAGATAGGCGTAAGGGATCACCTTGATCCAGTTCACGATCCAGAAGAACACGGCCATGGTGCCGACATAGACCCGGCGCTCCATCCGTTGGGGAAGCAGATAGATCTGCATTGGCGGTCCGCCCGCATGGCTGACGAAGGATGTAAATCCGGCAAGCGTTCCCCAAAAACCGCCCCTGGCGAGATCTGGACCAGGTTCGATCTTGGCACGCCAGCCGATCCAATAATTCAGCGTGAAGAGAAAAGCCACGAGGCCGACGATCAGCCTGACATGGGCATCCGTTATGTGCTTGGCCGTGTACCAACCGATCAGGACTCCGATGATCGCTGCGGGAACCAGGATCACCAGATTGGACAGGTCCCAGGTGCGCCGGTAGGCCCAGAGCGCAAAGACGTCCATGGCAATCAGGATTGGCAACAGAATGCCTGCGGCCTGGATCGGCGGGACCACTAACGCCATCATGGGTACGGAGAGCATGGCGAGCGAGCCCGCCACCCCGCCCTTGGCGAGCCCCAATAGGATGACGGCGGGCACCGCGACGGCGTAGAACAGCGGATCGGTTATCATGGCTTCTGTTGACTGAGCTAAACGGTCGTCTCGGTGGTGGGCCGGATTTCTATCATGGCTGCTCCGATCGATCCTCTAGCTGCGCCGCAATCGGTTTGCGTCGTGCTGGCCCCGCCGCCCGGAAATGGACTATTCTCGGCGGCCGCTGAGTAAAATCCGGCGCCCGTGATTTGGGAAGCGCCGCCAAGAGAGTTGAGGGGAGGATGCCATGTCAAGTCGGTATCGCGAGGTCTATGACAGCTGGGCAAATGATCCGGAAGGATTTTGGGCAGGCGCCTCAGGGCAAATCGATTGGATCAAGCGGGCGGAGAAAATCTTTGATCCCAGCGCTGGCGAATATGGCCGCTGGTTCGTCGGCGCGGAATGCAACACCTGCTTCAACTGCCTCGACCGGCATGTCGAGCGCGGACGCGCCGAACAGGCGGCCCTTATCTATGACAGCGCCATCACCGGCGCCAAACGTATTCTGACCTATCGCCAACTGCTGGAGGAAGTGCAGACCTTCGGCGCGGTGCTGCAAGCCCAGGGTGTCGCCAAGGGCGACCGGGTGATCCTCTACATGCCGGCGATCCCCGAAGCCGTTATCGGTATGCTGGCTTGCGCCCGGATTGGGGCTATCCATTCAGTGGTGTTCGGGGGATTCGCGCCCAATGAACTCGCAACCCGCATCGACGACGCCGAGCCCAAGTTGATCGTCACCGCATCCTGCGGCATCGAGCCAGGCCGGATCGTGGAGTACAAGCCGCTGCTTGACGAGGCCATCGAGCTCGCCGGCCACAAGCCCGGTTCCTGCATCATCTATCAGCGCCCCCAGGCCGAGGCCGCCTTGATCGAAGGGCGCGATCACGATTGGGCTCAATTGGTGGATCAGGCTCGAGGTGCCGGCGCCGCGGCCGAATGCGTCACGGTCGCCGCGACCGATCCCCTCTACATTCTCTACACCTCGGGCACCACTGGCCGCCCCAAAGGCGTTGTCCGCGACAATGGCGGGCACATGGTCGCCCTCTACTGGTCGATGAAGAACATCTATGACGTCGATCCGGGAGAGGTGTATTGGGCGGCCTCCGACGTCGGCTGGGTGGTCGGGCACTCCTACATCGTCTATGCGCCGCTGCTCCACGGCAACACCACCATTCTGTTCGAGGGCAAGCCCGTCGGCACGCCGGACGCGGGCGTGTTTTGGCGCGTGATTTCAGAGCACAAAGTGGCCTCCATGTTCACGGCACCGACCGCCTTCCGGGCGATCAAAAAGGATGATCCCGAAGGCAAGCTGATCAAGGATTATGACCTCTCTGCCTTTCGCTCGCTGTTTCTCGCCGGCGAGCGGGCGGACCCGGACACGCTGCTATGGGCCGAGAAGAAATTGGGCGTGCCGGTAATCGACCATTGGTGGCAGACCGAAACCGGTTGGGCGATCGCCGCCAATCCGCTGGGACTCGGCATGCTGCCCGTGCGCCACGGCTCGCCAACGGTTGCGATGCCGGGCTACGACGTGCGCGTGCTCGACGATCAATGCAACGAGGTGAAGACCGGCGAGATGGGTGCGATTTCGGTGAAGCTGCCGCTGCCACCAAGCTGCCTGCCGACGCTCTGGAACGACGATGCGCGCTTCCGCGAAAGTTATCTCGAGGAGTATCCGGGCTACTACAAGACCGCGGATGCGGGTTATCTGGACGAGGATGGCTACATCTATGTGATGTCGCGCACCGACGACATCATCAACGTGGCTGGCCATAGGCTCTCCACCGGCGCCATGGAGGAAGTGGTTGCCTCGCACCCCGACGTCGCTGAATGCGCCGTGATCGGCGTCGCCGATGCCCTCAAGGGCGAGGTGCCGGCGGGCTTTCTGGTGCTGAATGCGGGCGTCGAGCGGCCCCTGCCCGAGATCGAAAAAGAGGTGATCCAGCTGGTCCGCGAGCAAATCGGACCGGTGGCGGCCTTCAAGCTCGCCATGACCGTGAAGCGGTTGCCGAAGACGCGTTCGGGCAAGATCCTACGCGCCACCATGCGTAAGATCGCCGACGGCGAGGACTATCAGATGCCAGCGACCATCGATGACCCCGTGATCCTCACTGAGATCGGGGATTCGCTGAAAGAGCGTGGCCTTCCCGCCAAGAATCGCGCCGCCTGAAGGGTGTCGCAGCCGGGCCCGAGGTACGAGCTATGCCCCTGACCGACAAGGTGGTGATCGTAACGGGCGCCGCCCGCGGCATTGGGCGTGCCTGCGCCGAGCGTTTCGTCAAGGAGGGCGCCATAGTGGTGTTGGCCGATATCGACGAGGAAACCGGCGAGCAGGCGGCCAAGGACCTAGTCGAGACCGGCCACACGGCGCGTTTCGTACCCTGCGATATCGGCGAGCGGCTCGATGTCCATAATCTGATCGCCGAGACCTTGGACGCCTATGACCGGATCGACGTGCTGATCAACAACGCGGCTCGCCTCGACAGCGGCTCGGTGCTGGAATTGGAGCCGGAGGAATTCTCGGCCGTCTTGCGGGTCAATGTGCTCGGTACGTTTTTGATGAGCCAGGCGGTGGCGCAGCAGATGGTCGCGCAAATCGACAAGGGCGGCCCGCCCGGCGCCATAATAAATATGTCCTCGGTGGGCGCGGTTTTTGGACTTGCCGATCACGCCGCCTATTCGGTCTCGAAAGGGGCGGTCGCCCAGCTCACCAAGTCGTTCGCACTGGCGCTTGCGGAAACCGGCATTCGGGTCAACGCCATCGGGCCCGGCAGCGTGAAAACCGAGATGTTGGCGGAAATAGCCTCGGACGAAATCGCCACGGCGCGGATTCTTTCGCGCACCCCCATGGGCCGCTTTGCGGAACCCTCGGAGATCGCCGCGATCGCGGTTTTCCTAGCGAGCGATGAAGCCAGCTACATCACCGGCACCACGATCTATGCCGATGGCGGCAGGTTGCCGCTGAATTACACGGTGGAGGTTCCGGAGAAGGCGTAAGGACCGTTAGCCTTCGGCTTTCTCTTTATCCTTGTCTTCGCCTTCGCCTTCGCCTTTATCCTCGACCTTGAGCTCCTTGAGCTTGGCGAAGACCGACTCGGCTTCCTGGCGGGCATCCTGCGCCAGCTCCTGAGATGTCCTGTCTGCGGGCTGCTCGGCAGAGACTTCGGTCCTCTTCATCGCTATCGCCGCAGCTTCGGCGGCGGCCTTTTGGGCCGCGTGTTCTTCCGCCGTTACCAGCGTGGCGACTTCCGGTTCCTTCTTGGCGGCAACGGCTGCTGTCGGGGCTTCGGCATCCGCGCCGGTGGTCTCGTCCGCGGGCAGCAAGGTGCCGGCCTTGGCCTGGGCCTTCTCGATTTCTTTCTGCTCGCGCTCCAGCCTGCGGGCCGCGCGCCTCACCTCGGTGTCGAGATCGGTTTGCGAGCACAGCCCCAGAGTCACCGGATCCATGGGCTGCAGGTTTGCTGAATTCCAGTGGGTCCGCTCCCGGATCGCGTGGATCGTTGGCTTGGTGGTGCCGACCAGTCGCATGATCTGCGAATCCTTGAGTTCGGCATGATTTCGCACCAGCCACAGAATTGCGTTGGGGCGGTCCTGACGGCGCGACACCGGCGTGTAGCGCGGCCCCTTCTTGGTCTTGACCTCCGGGATTTCGACCTTGGGTTCAGAAAGCTTCAGCCGGAATTTGCTGTCTTCCTGCGCCCGCCTGATCTCATCGCGGGTCAATTGGCCGGAAGAGATCGGGTCCATGCCCTTAATGCCGTGGGCCACATCGCCATCGGCGATTCCCTTCACTTCGAGCACATGGAGTCCGCAGAATTCGGCGATCTGCTCGAATGTCAGCGAGGTGTTGTCGACCAGCCAGACGGCGGTCGCTTTAGGCATTAATGGCGAACGGGTCATGAATCTTTCTTTGGCTCCCTGCTCCCTTCAGGCGCGAGAGACGTAGACAAAGCAATGAAGGGGAATAGCCGGAATATAGGGCCGCCCAGGTTTTGAGGCAATCACCGCGGGAATGCAAGCTCGCAGGCGGCCTGATTACTCGACCGTCAGCACGATTTTGCCGACATGCTGGCCGCCATCCATCCGCTTATGGGCTTCGATAACTTCGCTCAACGGAAAGGTCGAGTCTATCACTGGCGAAATCTGGCCGGCGACCACCAACGGCCATACCTTGTCTTCAATGGTCCGCGCGAGCGCGCCTTTGAACTCGTTAGGCCTGGCGCGCAGCGTCGAACCCGTGAGCGTCAGGCGCTTCAACATCAGGGGCATGAAGTCCGCCTCGACCTTCGAGCCGCCCAAGAATGCGATCTGCACGATCCGGCCATCCATGGCGGCGGCCTGAAAATCACGGCCGATATAGTCGCCCCCGACCATATCCAGAATGACGTCGGCGCCAGCTCCGCCGGTTTCTTCCCTAATGGCCTCGACGAAGTCTTCCTTGCGATAGTTGATCGCGCGTTGGGCGCCGAGCTCCAGGCAGATCGCGCATTTTTCCGCCGAACCCGCCGTGACAATGACCTTCGCGCCGAAGGCTTTGGCAAGCTGGATCGCGGTCGTCCCAATGCCGCTCGAGCCGCCATGCACCAGCAGCCAATCGCCTGCCGTCAGCTGGCCGCGCTCGAAGACATTGTGCCAAACGGTGAAAAAGGTTTCGGGGATCGCGGCTGCCTCGACCATGCCGAGGCCCGCGGGTATCGTCATCGCCGAGACCTCGGGCGCCAAGCAATACTCCGCATAGCCGCCGCCATTCACCAACGCGCATACTTGATCGCCCTTGGCGAAGCGGTTCGTGCCCTTGCCCGTTTCGATCACTTCGCCGGCGACTTCCAGACCCGGGATCGGGGAGGCGCCCTTTGGCGGCGGATAGGAGCCCATGCGCTGCAAGACGTCCGGGCGATTGATTCCAGCGGCGGCGACCTTGATCAGCAGCTCGCCAGCGCCCGGTTTCGGCACCGGTGCGGACTGCGGCTTGAGGACCTCCGGACCGCCAGGTTCGGTGATTGCGATCTCGATCATTTCCTTGGTCACGGCGCTTCTCGCTTGGGATCAGGGTTGGGCTGGCAGGGTGTGAGAGCGCTCACATAGCCCTTTTCCGATCGCCGCCTCAAGGGCGCGCGTTTGGCGCGGCCTTTCCAGTTCCGCCGCCATTGGTGATAATCTGGTGTCGCTGACAAGTCGACCGGGTGACATCAGGAGCTTGGGCTATGGATCTTGACGATCTCGAACCTCGAAAAAGTGCCGATTACGAGATTGGCCAGGACCTTTCGAAGCTCTCCGTCGAGGAGCTCAAAGACCTCATCGGCCAGCTGAGGGATGAGATTTCCCGCATCGAGCAAGCGCTCGCGGAAAAGCAATCCCAGCTCAACGCCGCGGATTCCGTTTTCAAGTCCTGAGGCGGTCGTGGCCGGATTTGCGCATTCGCGGCGCCGCCCCATGTTCAAGCTTTGGTTAGCCTAACAGGGTCTTAGCTTTAACCTTTTATTAGGACCTAAAAGGTTAAGGTTAAGTCATCCAGTCATCTGGATAACGAGTGGCCACGGGCCACTCTGTTTGACGCCTCCCTGTTAACTTCCAGAGCCGCCCAAGCGGCTCTTTTTTTTAGCAAATCCGACCCTCCTTAAGATTTGGGCGCCGCGATGCCCCGCGGCGGCTTTTCCCCAGCGGGTTAACCCTAGACTCCGTTGGAGCAGCCCCAATCAGCGTGCGTCCATTACAAATGTTGGACGGGCAACGATTGGCCAGGAGAGGCAGGCTTTGAGCGAGAAATCGGGGAGGGGCGAATTCGGCGGCCGCGATGCCGGCAACACAATCGCCTTTGGACGGCGTTACGCGGAATCCCCCCAATTCCAGACCGTTTACAGCGAAGGCATGGCGCTGATCGAGGACACCGCAAGATATCTCGATGGCGATGGCCGTAAGCGTTCCCGCAATCTGGACCAAAGCACCGGACTTCTCTACTCGACCGAAAGCATGCGGCTCACCACGAGATTGATGCAGCTTGCGTCATGGCTGCTGATCCGCCGCGCCGTCACTGAGGGCGAAATGGCGCCTGAGGAAGCCTATGAGAATAAGAGCAAGATCAAGCTGAGGCCGCTCCAGGTTCCGGCAAAGACCGCCGCTTGGAAAAGGCTGCCGGACAGGCTGAAGGAGCTGATCGAGGCGAGCCACAAGCTGCACGCGCGGGTCCTCAAGCTGGATGCCATGCTGAGCGTCGAGCTGGCGGGTATCGAATCGGGTCCGGAAAATCCGCAGCGGACGAACTTGCAGCGGCTCATGGCCGCCTATGGGGGGTCCGAGGACGATGGTGAGCTGAAGAACGAATAGGCCGCGCACCGCGCGGCCGCCGGCGAATCCCGGGCCGGCGGGCTACTTTATGAAACCCTCATACTTCTTCTTGAACCGGCTCAGCCGGCCACCGCGGTCGATCAAATGCTGGCCGCCGCCGGTCCAAGCCGGATGGGTCTTGGGGTCGATGTCCAGCTTCAGCACATCGCCCTCCGAACCATAGGTGGAGAATACCTCGAACTCGGTGCCATCGGTCATCACCACCTTAATTCGGTGATAATTCGGGTGGATTTCCTTCTTCATCTGGTCCATCCGGTGTTTTTGGTCTGGGCCTTCCTATATCGGAAGGCTTACCCCGAGACAAGACAGCAACTCGTCATGGCCAACCGCGTGGTGGCCGGATGTAGCACTTGCTCACGGCACGGCGGCTCGTGCATGCTCCGCGCCGAGTTGAGCGTTACGTGAGGGAAAGAGCGTATTGGCTTCCTCAGCAGGTCAAACCGATAAGGCGCGTGCCGGGCCATCCGTGAGCGATGCGGGAGAGGACCTGGATGAGGCGCAGCGCGCTAAGCGCACGCTCCGCCCTCTGGCGACGTTTATGCCCTATATCGCACGGCACAAGCCGATGGTGGTGGCCGCGCTGATCGCCCTGTTCGCTGCCGCCGCCGCAACGCTTGCCGTGCCGCTCGGCGTCCGGCGCATGATCGATATGGGCTTTTCCAGCGAGAATGCGGGCTTCATCGACCAGTATTTCGGCATGATGGTGATCGTCGGACTGGTGCTGGCGGTCGCGAGCGCGACCCGTTTCTACTGCGTGATGTGGCTTGGCGAGCGGGTTGTCGCCGATGTCAGGGCCGACGTCTTCGACCATTTGACCCGGCTCAGTCCCGCCTTCTTCGAAAAGGTGCAGTCGGGCGAAGTGATGTCCAGGCTGACCGCCGACACCACACAAATCAAATCGGCATTCGGCGCGGCGGCCTCCCAGGCGCTGCGAAACTTGGTTCTGATTATCGGCGCCATCATCATGATGTTTGTAACCAGTCCCAGGCTCTCGACACTGGTGCTGGTGGCAATTCCGCTCATCGTCTTGCCCCTGGTGGGATACGGGCGCGCCGTGCGCAGGCTCTCGCGCGAGGCTCAAGACACGCTGGCCGACGCCTCGGCCTATGCGGGCGAAAACCTCTCCGCGATCCGCACTCTGCAGGCCTTTACCCACGAGAAGGCGGCGATGGGGCGGTTCGGCAAGGCGGTGGAAGTTTCCTTCGACGCGGCGCGGGCGCGCACCAGGGCGCGGGCGGGGCTTACCGCGCTTGCGATTTTTTTGGTGTTCGGCAGCGTGGTCGGCGTTCTTTGGTATGGCGCCCAAGAAGTTATAGCGGGGAACATGACCGGCGGACGGTTGGGCCAATTCGTGCTCTATGCAGCCTTTGCCGCCAGCGCCATGGGCGTGCTCAGCGAGATCTGGGGCGAGCTGCAGCAGGCAGCGGGGTCCGCCGAACGGCTGGCTGAATTGTTGGCGGCCAAGTCGCAGATCGTCTCCCCAAAAAACCCGGTTGCCCTGCCTGAGCCGCCTGAAGGCCGTATCGGCTTCGAGGACGTGGTGTTCTGCTACCCCTCCAGGCCGGAAATCCGTGCGCTCGACGGGGTCTCATTCGATGTAGAGCCGGGTCAGCGGGTGGCGATCGTGGGTCCTTCGGGTGCCGGCAAGAGCACTATCTTCAGTCTGTTGCTCAGGTTCTACGACCCCCAATCGGGCGTGGTCCGGGTCGACGGCGTCGCCGCCGACCACGCCGAGCTCTCACAACTGCGCCACAGAATTGCAACGGTCCCCCAGGAGACCGCGCTGTTTGCCGACACCATCTTCGAGAACATCCGATATGGCGAGCCGGGCGCGGACAAGGATCGTGTTTACGCCGCCGCCGAGGCGGCCTTGGCCAGCGAGTTCATCGACGCGCTGCCCGAAGGCTATTCGACCCAGCTCGGCGAAGGCGGTGTCATGCTATCGGGCGGTCAGCGCCAGCGCATTGCGATCGCCCGCGCGATCCTGCGCGATGCCCCGATCCTGCTGCTTGACGAAGCCACCAGCGCGCTCGATGCCGAGAGCGAGAAATTGGTGCAGGTGGCTCTCGACCACGTGATGGAGGGCCGCACCACCCTGGTGATTGCCCACCGGCTCGCCACCGTTCAGCAGGCCGACCGGATACTGGTGCTGAACGAAGGACGCATCGTGGAGGAGGGCAACCACAAAGCGTTGATCAAGCGGGGCGGCACCTATGCCCGGCTCGCGGAATTGCAGTTCAACGCCGAAGCGGTGTAGCTGCTGGCCAGCTAAAGTGGCGGTGCCGGTATCATAGCTAGCCGGCATGTGTTCCAAGTGCTCCAGAACCAATGCGCTCTTGACATCATCCGCCGTTGGTTCATAATAATTATCGTATAACAATAATTATATACGTATATACAGCGATATTTTGATTAAAGGACAGGGCGGTGATGATAACCAGAATTCAACGCGTCAGCCGGGTGATGTCGGCGCTATGCCTGATCGGCATGATCGGGCTTCCTGTATCGCTGGCGCTAGGCTGGGGATACCCGGAATTGCTCGGCGACACGTATCCGGGGTGGAATGGCCAATGGGGCGCGCCAGGATCATTGCCGACTATCAGCCGGCTATTGGGGTTCCTGGTATCGATGATCCCGACGGGTGTGCTGATCTATGGGCTCTCACGGCTGCGGCGCATGTTTGGCCTTTACGAGACCGGCGACATATTCAGCGCGGAGTCCGCGCGGTATTTGAAGCAGTTCGCCGTGGCAGTCATGGTGCAGGCGGTTCTCGGGCCCATCGCCGGTGCCATGCATTCCGTCATCGTCACCTTCCACAATCCGCCGGGTGAACGAATGCTGACGCTTGGCCTCGGCAGCAACGAGTACTCCGCATTATTGCTCGGTGGGCTTTTGCTGGTGATCGCTTGGATCATGGGGCAAGGCGCGAAGCTGGCCGAAGAGAACCGGCAATTCGTCTGACCGGGACGCGGCAATGTCCATCATCGTGAGGCTCGACGTCATGCTGGCCCAGCGCAAGATGCGCTCGAAGGATCTGGCGCAGCGCATCGGGATCACCGAACAAAACGTATCGCTGCTGAAGTCCGGCAAGGTCAAAGGCGTGCGCTTCGACACGCTGAACCGAATCTGCGAGGTGCTTGACTGCCAGCCCGGCGACTTGCTGGAGTATCGGCCGGACAAGTGAGCGGCGGGGCGGTCCGCCGACTCGGACTCAAGGGACGATCACAAAATGATCAAATCGGAGCTGCTGAAGGACAAGGGCATCTTGATTGTTACACCTGAGGGACCGCTTGCCGCGGCTAATTTCGAGGAGCTCGCCAAGAAGGTCGATCCCTATATCGAGGAGAGGGGTGGGCTGAAGGGCCTGATGATCTATACGGAGTCATTTCCCGGCTGGAAGGATTTCTCCAGCCTGATCTCGCATCTCGGCTTCGTGCGCGAGCACGAACGCCATATCGCCAAGGTGGCGGCGGTCACCGATAGCGGATTCCTCGCCATCATGCCTAGCATCGTGGACCATTTTGTCCAGGCGCAAGTCCGGCATTTCGACTATGCGGATAAGGCCGAGGCCATGAAGTGGCTCAGCGCTCCGTGAGCTTGAGCTCAATGCGGCGGTTTCTCCGCAATGCTTCGGTGGTGTAGTCCTTGTCGATAGGTTGAAACTCGCCGAAGCCCGCGGCCACCAGCCGGTTGGCCGGCACGCCTCTTGCCACCAGATAACGCACCACATTGATCGCGCGGGCGCTGGAAAGCTCCCAGTTCGAAGGAAACAGTTCGGTGGCGATCGGGTTGATGTCGGTATGGCCGTCGATCCGCAGCACCCAATTGATGTTCTTCGGAATCTGGCCCTGCAGCTGGCGCAGTGCTTGCGCCAGCTTGTCGAGCTGAATCTGTCCCGCCTCGTTGATGTCCGCCGAGCCCGAGGCGAACAGCACTTCGGCTTGGAACACGAAGCGGTCACCGACAATACGGATGTCCTGGCGGTCGCCCAGAACCTCGCGCAGCTTGCCGAAGAATTCGGACCGGTAGCGCGCCAGTTCCTGGACCCGGCGGGCCAGCGCCACATTGAGGCGTTTTCCGAGATCGGCGATCTTGGTCTGGCTCTCCTTGCTCCGTTCTTCACTGGCATCCAGCGCCTGTTCCAGCGCGGCGATCTGCCTCCGCAGCGCTGAAATTTGCTGGTTAAGCAACTCGACCCTGGCAAGTGCGTCCGCGCTCAGCGATTTCTGCTCATCCAAGTCCTTGGTGAGCGCGCTGATCCGCACGCCCGCCTCTTCCGACTTGTTGCCGGCGGTGCCGAGCAAGCCCCGCAGCCGCTCATTCTCCGCCTCGGATTCGGCGAGCGTGGCAGTCAGCGAAGCAATGCTCTCCTCGCCCGATTTGTTCGATGAAGTCTCCAGCGAGAGGAGTTCGGTCAGCCGGGCGATCTCCGCATTCAAACGCCGCAACGCGGTGTCTTTACCGCTTGCCTCCTGGGTCAGGAAATATTGCGCCAGCATGAAGAGCGACAGCAGGAACGTGACGACCAGCAGCAGCGTCGCCATGGCGTCCACGAAGCCCGGCCAGTAATCGGTGCTGCCGCCTCGCCGCCTTGTTCGGGCCCAAGCCATGGGCTCAGCCCTTCTTCTGCGTTAGGTCCGATTCGCCGTTCCGCTGCGACAAGTCTTTCAGCACGGTGGCGAGCTCCTGTGTCTGGGAGGCCTGTTCGTCGACCCATTCGCGTAGGACGTTTTGTTCGGACCGCAATGTGTCGACCAGGTTTTCGATTCCCTGCGCCAAATCCCGTACGGCGTCGTTGGAGCCACCGCCCGCACCGCCGCTCTCGATCTTGGCGCCAAGCTCGGCGATCGAACGGTGCACGTCGCGCATCGCAAAACGCAATTGAGGTGCGACGTCCTGGCCCGCCATTTCGGCGAGGCTGAGATCGGTAATGGCCGAGAGCCAATCCTCCAACTCGTTATAAAACCGGTTCTGCGCCTGACCCGCCTGCAGGTCGAGGAAGCCCAGAACCAGGGAGCCGGCGAGGCCGAAAAGCGACGAGGAAAAAGCGGTTCCCATGCCACTGAGCGGCGCCTCCAGGCCCGCCTTCAGTTCCTCGAATATCACCAGGCTGTCGGTGCCGCTGGCGTCGAGCGCGCCGATGGTCGCGCCCACCGAACTAATGGTCTCCAGAAGCCCCCAGAAAGTGCCGAGCAGCCCTAAGAAGATCAGCAGGCCCACGAGATAGCGCGTGGTTTCACGGGACTCGTCAAGCCGCGCTCCAATCGAGTCCAGGATCGAGCGCATCGAGCTGGTCGAGAGTGAAAGCAAGCCCTGACGGTCGCGCATCATGGTCGCCATCGGAGCCAGCAGCACCGGTGGCTTATGGACCTTGAGTCCCGGATCGGAGACGCGGAATTTATTGACCCAGCGGATTTCGGGATAGAGCCTCAAGATCTGGCGGAAGGTATAGGCGATACCGACCAGGAGCACGCCTAGGATCAGGCCGTTAAGGGCTGGATTGGCGAGGAATGCCCGCCAGATTTGCGCATAAAGGATGGCGCACAAGAACGCCACCAGAGTCAGAAAAACGAACATCCGCATCAAAAAAACCTGCGGGCGGGTCAGGGTTTTTTGCACCTCAGCGTCTGCCATGGCCGATCCTATGCTCCTTGGGCGCGCAAGCCCGCGTGAAACCGCCATGCCGGGCGGGGCATACAGGTTTGCGCGACGGTGAGATCGTCGCGAGACTAAAGAATCAGTTTGACATCATAACGGCATGAATTGGCCGCCGGAACATCGGCTAATTCAGGCAGCCGCGGCCGCCTGCTTCAGCAGCTTCAACATGGCCATATGCACCGCTTCGTTACCGGCCAAGACGTCGCCCGTCTTCAGCATGGCGCTGCGGCCGGCGAGGTCTGTAACAAATCCTCCAGCCTCGCGCACCATCACGATACCTGCGGCTATGTCCCAAGGCTGCAAGGTGCGTTCCCAAAAGCCGTCATACCGGCCCGCCGCCAGCCAAGCGAGATCCAGCGCTGCCGAGCCGAAGCGGCGCACGCCTGCGACTTGCGCCATGACTTCCTCGCATTCGCACAAGAACAGGTCCTGCCCCGGGCGTCCGTGGTGCGGAATGCCGGTGGCAATGACGGAGTCGCCCAAATCCTGGCGCGCGGACACTCGAATTCGCCGATCATTCAAGAACGCGCCCTTGCCTCTTTCTGCCGTGAAGAGTTCCGCACTGGCGGGATTGTAAATCAGGCCGGCGACCAGCTCGCCGTCGCGCTCAAGCGCGATCGAAATGGCGAAGTGGGGAATCGAGTGCAGGAAGTTTGTGGTGCCGTCGAGCGGGTCGACAATCCAGCGGTGCGATTTATCAGCACCCTCGATCACGCCACGTTCCTCCATGAGGAAGCTATAGCCGGGCCGGACACGGCTCAGTTCGTCCAGAAGTATCTCTTCGGCACGATGGTCCGCGGCGGTGACGAAATTCGCCGGCCCCTTGCGCGAGACCTGCAACTGTTCGACCTCGCCGAAGTCGCGCGCCAAGGCACGCCCCGCCTTTCGGGCGGCGGCGGTCATTACATTCATCAGGGCGGATGAGGGCATGGCGCAGCTCTGCGCGGCTCAATCGGCCCAGGGGCCGTTAATCCGCGCGGCGGACATAGGTCAGCTCCTCGGTATCAACCACGATCCGCTCGCCGGTCTCGACAAAGGGCGGCACCATTACCCTGGAGCCGTTCTCCAATATCGCTGGCTTATTCGAGGATGCCGCGGTCTGACCTTTCACCACCGGCTCGGATTCTACCACCTTGAGGGTCACTTGGCCGGGCAGCGAGACGCCGATCGGCGTGCCCTCATGGCTCTCGACCACCACCTGCATGCCGTCCTGCAGAAAGGCGGCACGCTCGCCCAAAAAGTCCTTCGGGATCTGGATCTGCTCGTAGTTCTCCAAATCCATGAAAACCAAGCCGTCACCTTCTTGGTACAGGAATTGGTGGTCTTTCTGCTCCAGGCGCACCCGCTCGACGGTTTCGGACGAGCGGAAACGCTCGTTCAGCTTGGTGCCGTCGATCACGTTCTTCAGCTCGATTTGGGCGTAGGCGGGTCCCTTGCCGGGCTTGACGTGCTGGGTTTTGACGGCGATCCAAAGTCCGCCCTTGTGCTGAAGCACGTAGCCGGGACGGACTTCGTTTCCGTTGATTTTCATTATCCAAGCCCTTGAGGGTTTCGAGTGGCCGTGACTTCGTAAACCGCATCAGCGGCCATTGCGGCAGGGAATAGATCATGCGGGCGGGGGCCGCAAGCGCAGTTGGTCGGGGTCAGAGTTGGCCGGCCCGCCATTTTTGCGCTGCTTCCTGGGCTTCCAGCATCTGGGCCTTGTCCAGGGTCGACAAGAACATGTCGAGCTGAAAATCGCTCAAGCCCGCCTCGCGGGCGAGCAAGTGCCATTTGGCGGCCTCCAGCTTATCGGGCTTGAGGCCCTGGCCAGAGGCATAGAGTCGGGCAAGCCGGTTCTGTGCGATTGCGTTGCCCTTTTCTGCCGCGGTCCTGAAGAACTCGATGGCCCGCTTTTCATCCGCTGCCACGCCCTGTCCATTGAACAACATGACGGCATATTCGACCTGGGCGGCTACGAGGCCGGCATCGGCGGCACGCTCGGTCCATTCAGCCGCCGTGACGGGATTTGTGGCGACGCCCTTTCCGGTCGCATAGAAACCCGCAAGATCGTACTGCGCTTGGACGTGACCTTGGTTGGCGGCCTTCTCCATCCAGATCGCCGCCTGCTTCAGATCTTTCTTGCGCGCCTGGCCCTGAACGTAGATCAGCGCCAGATTGTATTGACCCGTGCTGTGGCCTGTCTTGGCGGCCTGCTCGAATAGCTCTGCGGCCCGCAACGGGTTCTTGGGCGTGCCTTTTCCGTTGGCCACCAGAACGCCGAACTGCACCTGCGCTTCGGCATCACCTAGCTTGGCCGCCTCCTCATAGGCCTTGGCCGCCTTGGTATAGTTGCGCGCGACGCCGAGCCCATTGGCGTGGATTCGTCCGATCAGCGTGTGGGCGGAAGCTTGGCCTTTCTTGGCCGCCTTCTTGGCCTCTTCGAGGGCAGTCAAATATTCGCCCCTCTGGAACGCTTGGAACGCCTTGTCTTCGGCGGCGGCTGGGGTCCAAGCCAGCAGAGCTGCCATGCAAAGCACCGGCAGGACCCATGATTTGTGGGCGACGGCCATCAAGCGGCGTCCTGCGCGTTGGCGAAGCTCGCAGCTAGATCGGCGATAACTTCGGATAATGCCTCGTGGCGGGACCATAGATCCTCGTGAAGAGCCAAGAAATCGGCGCCGTGACGGGCATAGGTCAGCCCCTGCCGGGCGCTGCTCACTCCCCAGGCCACGCAGGGCAGCACGAAGATTTCCGACCACCAGCCGATCAGCTCGCAGACCGGCTCTGAGATGAGATCGGAGGGCGAGACCCGGTCCTCCCCGAACGCGACATAGTCAGCGCCGGTTTCGCCCATTTCCATCGCCTGGTGCCGCTGCAGACCGCAATGAGCGCCTATCTGGACGTCCTGAGCCAGCATGGCACGGGCGCGGGCCAGCAATTGGCGATCAGCCGCGATATGGAGGCCATCCGCCTCCAGTGCGAGGGCGGCTTCCAGGTCGTTTTCCACCAAGAATGCGGTCTCATGGCCGTCGGCCACATCGCGAAGGTCCACCCCGAGCTCGCGACTAACCCGGCCCTCCAGTGACGATCGCAACAGCACGCAAGCGATTTGGTGCTCGCGCAACAGCCCGTCGAGCGCCGGCACGGCGCCCACCCCCACGTCGTGGGGCAGCGTCAAATAGAGCTGGCAGTGCTGCTGTCTCGCGCTCACGTGGTCGCTGTCCCAAGAGCGGCTTAGGTCGCCGCTAGCACCTTGCGATCATCGGGCCAAATGCGGCGAAATCGGGCCCGGCCGAGACGGACTTGGCTACTAGGCCGCCTGTTCGAGTTCGTCCGTCCATTTGCCGGAGGCGGCCAAAGCGTTCATCCGGGCGCGATGCGCAAACGCTGCTTGGCCCGCGGCCTCGTTCTCTTCCCTGCCACTCCAGGCCTTCAGGGCCGCCGCCTGCAGCGCGCGGCCATAGGAGAATGACAACTTCCATGGACCATCGAACATGGCGTTCATCGCCGAGAGGTGGGCGGTTGCATCTTCGTCGGACTGGCCGCCCGAGAGGAAGCATATCCCTGGAACTGCGGCGGGCACTGCCCGCTTGAGGCATTTCACAGTCTTTTCCGCGACTTCTTCGACGCCCGCCTGGGTCGGGCACTCGGTTCCCGAGACGATCATGTTGGGTTTTAGAATCATGCCTTCGAGCATGACCCTTTGCTCATAGAGCTGGTCGAAGACGCAGCGCTGGGTTTTTTCGGTCACCCAAAAACAGGTGTCGATATCGTGGGGGCCGTCCATCAGCACTTCGGGCTCCACGATCGGCACGATGTTGGCTTCCTGCGCCAGGGCCGCGTACCGGGCGAGCGCATGCGCATTGGCCTCGATGCAGTAATGCGACGGAATGTGGTCGCCAATGGTGATGACCGCGCGCCATTTGGCGAAACGCGCGCCGATCTCGTAATACTCGGCGAACCGCTCCCGCAGGCCATCCAGTCCTTCGGTAATCTTTTCGCCCGGCGCGCCGGCCAAATCCTTGGCGCCCGTGTCGACCTTGATGCCCGGAAGCGCACCCGTTGCCGAGATCACCTCGACCAGCGGGGTGCCGTCCTTGGCCTTCTGCCGCAGCGTCTCGTCATAGAGAATCACGCCTGAGATGCAGTCTGCCATGGCGTCGGCCCGGAACATCATCTCGCGATAATTCCGCCGGTTGTCCTCGGTACATTCAGCTCCGATCGAATCGAACCGCTTCTTGATGGTGCCGGTGCTCTCGTCAGCCGCCAGGATGCCCTTGCCGTCGGCAACCATCTTTTGGGCGTTGGTTTGCAATAGTTCGCTCATTGCCCACTCCCTAGGATTTGCGTCTTACACAGTTTTGTTAGCCCCGAGCGCAGCGCGGCTCGCGTTGCACGTCGAGGACGAACTGATGTGCAGCTAATTGGCTCGCGATTTGGGCCGCGGGGGTTGTAGAAAATTCAGCCCCGCGAGCCCGGCGAGACGCTCAGCCGAGCTTGCCCATCACGGACGCCGTGTCGCACATCCGGTTCGAAAATCCCCATTCATTGTCGTACCAGGACAGCACGCGCACCAGCTTGCCATCGACGATCTGGGTTTGAGTCAGATCGAAGGTCGACGAGTTGGGGTTATGGTTGAAATCGATCGAGACCAAGGTCTCATCTGTCACGCCGAGCACGCCCTTGAGCTCCTGCTCCGCGGCCCGCGCCATCGAATCATTGATCTCATCCACCGAGGTCTCGCGCCCCGGCGAAAATGTCAGGTCGATCAGCGAAACATTGGGTGTCGGCACCCGAATGGCGGTGCCGTCCAGCTTGCCATTCAGTTCGGGCAGCACCAGACCAACCGCCTTGGCGGCGCCGGTGGATGTCGGGATCATCGAAATCGCGGCGGCCCGAGCCCGGCGCATATCCTTATGGGGCGCGTCCAGCAATCGCTGGTCGCCGGTATAGGCGTGGATCGTAGTCATATAGCCGTGGTCGATACCGCAGAGCTGGTGCAGCACCTTGGCGACGGGCGCCAGGCAATTGGTGGTGCAGGAAGCATTCGAGACCACCTCATGGCCGGGCTCCAGCTTGTCGTGGTTGACGCCATAAACCACGGTCAGATCGGCGCCAGTCGCCGGCGCCGAAACCAGCACGCGCTTGGCGCCAGCCTTCAGATGGGCGGCCGCCTTCTCGCGGTCGTTAAAGAGGCCGGTGCATTCGAGCGCAATGTCGACCTTGAGATCCTTCCAGGGCAACTTGGCGGGATCGCGCTCGGCAAACACCTTGATTGGGCCAGAGCCCAAATCGATCGAGTCGCTGTTCACCTTGACGTCGCCCTGATACGGGCCGTGCACCGAATCGTAGCGAAACAGATGAGCGCAGATATCTGCGGGGATTAAATCGTTGATCGCGACGAATTCGATGTCCTTGCGGTTGGTCTCCGCGGCAGCCCTCAGGACGTTTCGTCCGATCCGCCCAAATCCGTTGATCGCTACTCGAATTGCCATAGTGTCCTCTCTGAATTCCCTCTTATTGACCTGCTAGCTTGATGCCGGGACTAGCGGTTTGTTCTACCGCGAATGACCGAACAGCATGGGTGCGACTTATCCACACACCGGGAGCGCGGCCCAAAATTGGTCAGATGCTTGGAGAGAGTCAACAAAAGGAGCAAAACTTGATCGACAATTTCCGCCAAAGTGTTGACGCTGGTTTTGGCCGCCGCCTAATGTTGTTGCGTGCGGGTTCAGGGACCGAGTCTCGTGATCAGATTAAATCGAGGGTCTCTGGAATGAGTAAGTGTAAGGGTAGAGTATCAGTATGAGTAACTCGAAAGCGCTCGAGGAGGCTGCCGCGCGCCTCACGAAAGCATTGCAAGCCTTCGAGCAAGCGGTGGCGCGACGCCTGGAAGACGACCAATCGATCGACGATCTGGAACAGCACATACGCGACTTAAACGCGGAACAAGAGCGGCTGATGGCAAGCCTAACCGATGCGAGACAACGCGCGGAGAGGCTCGAATCTGTTAACGAAGAAGTCTCGGGCCGGCTGGAAACCGTCGTCGATTCCATCAAGACCATTTTGAAACCGGGTTAGGCCAGTGCCGGTTTCGCTCGGGAGCAGGGTGCCATGGGTCAGGTGACGATTTCCCTCAACGGTAAGAGTTACCGGCTCGAATGCGACGACGGTGAGGAGCAGCACCTCAGGGCGCTCGCGGAACAAATCGGCCGGCAAATAGACGATCTTAGAGGCCGCGTCGGGCAGGTCGGCGACGATCGGCTCTTGCTGATGGCGGGCTTGGTTTTTGCCGACGAGCTGCACGCATCGCGCCGCAAGCTTGAAGAATTGGACTCTAAGCTCACTGCAATCATTGAAGACCGCGCCTCGGCCGATCAACTCGTGGAATCGGCGCAGGCCGAACTCGCGAGCCAGATCGAGGCGGCGGCCGAGCGGATCCAAGCTCTCACCGATAGGCTGGTCCAGGACAGCTCCTAAGACCGCAGCCGGCGGGCTGGACTCTTAACATCCGTGAACTAGAGTGCCGCAGACAGAGCTGCGAAGTGCGTTAGGAACAATCAATCCCCGGGGCCGATAGTTTCCACTTGGGAGCTGACCCTGGTTGGGACCGTGGTCCCTTTCACTCGGCGCCCACCTACGCAAGTAGGGACCCAGTGGGATAAACCGCTCCGACGGCTTGCGCGGCTCTGTCATTCAAACGCACACCCATCGCGCCGGTCCGCACTATCGAGCCAGGCGATTGCCAAGCAGACGGCCGCGTGCTTGATGGCGCCCGATATGCGCGCTGAAAACTCAGAGCTTGGTGCCGCCAAGGCCGAACTTCGGGCGCGGGCCAAGCAGGTCCGGGTGGGGTTGAGTGCGTCCGAGCGCGAATTGGCGGTCGAACAGGTGGCGGTGGCGGGTGCTGCTCTGGTGGCGGAGCTGGGTGGCAAGGTCATCGCCGGATATTATCCGATCAACGATGAGCTTGACTCGCAGCCCCTAATGGAGAGCCTCTCAAGCCAAGGACTGACCCTGGCGCTCCCCGTGACGCCACCGGCTCCCGGTCCTCTGAGTTTCTTGGAATGGATGCCGGGCGATCCGCTGGAAGAGGCGCGTTTCGGCGTCATGACGCCCCCGGCGAGCTCGCCCGAGTTGGACCCGGATGTCGTGTTTGTTCCACTGCTGGCCTTCGACGCGGCCGGCCATCGCTTGGGCTACGGGGCGGGCTATTACGATCGGACCCTTGCCGCACTTCGGGGCAAGAATCGAGTTACGGCCATCGGGCTGGCGTTCGCCGAACAGGAGGTGGCGGCGCTTCCCCATGATGCGCGCGACCAGCGCCTCGATTGGGTGGTGACCCAGGCCGGGGCAAGGCGGATAGAAGGATAGCAATGCGGTTCTTGTTTATCGGCGATGTGGTGGGGCGCCCCGGCCGGCAGGTTGTGGCGGACGAATTGCCGGGGCTCAGGGAGCGATACGGTCTCGATTTCGTGGTGCTGAACGGCGAGAACGCCGCTGGCGGCTTCGGCATTACCGAGGCGATCTGTCAGGAATTCCTCGACGCAGGCGTCGACGTGGTGACCAGCGGCAACCACATCTGGGATCAGCGCGAGGCGCTGGTATTCATCGAGCGCCAGGAGCGCCTACTGCGCCCGCTCAACTTTCAGGGCGGTGCGCCCGGTCGTGGCAGCGGGCTTTTCAAGGCGGCCAATGGCGCCGACGTTTTGGTTGTCAACGTCATGGGCCGGGTCTTCATGGGGGAGCTCGATTGTCCCTTCCAGGCCATCGAGCGGGAACTCGCAGACAATGATTTGAAGTCGACGGCGGACGCCGTGATCATCGACATGCATGCCGAGGCGACGTCCGAGAAGCAGGCCTTTGCCCATTATGTTGATGGCCGGGCGAGCTGCGTAATTGGGACCCATACCCACGTACCCACCGCGGACGACCAAATCCTCCCGCTAGGCACTGCCTATATGAGCGATGCAGGCATGTGCGGCGACTACGATTCCGTGCTCGGCATGCGCACAAAAGAACCCTTGGCGCGGTTCCTGACCAAGGTGCCGAGTGGCCGCTTCGAGATTTCCAAGGGCGAGGGCACGCTCGCAGCGGTGGCGATCGACATCGATGACAAGACAGGACTTGCGACCGCCATTTCACCGCTGCGGCTGGGCGGCAAGTTGCGGCCCATCGCGCCGGATTTCTGGAACGAGTCATAGAGCTGGCACCCTGAGCAGCTATGGATTTTGGCGGCGGCCCTTCCTATAACCGAAAGTGCTTTGGCGCCCGTGATTCGGGCTGACCTGCGACGCCCCCTGCAACCCCGGAACGAATTGCATCATGGCCGGCCATTCCAAATTCAAGAACATCATGCACCGCAAGGGGCGGCAGGACATTAAGCGTGGCAAGATTTTCTCGAAGCTGGCCAAAGAGATTACGGTGGCGGCCAAAATTGGATCGCCTGATCCCGAGATGAACCCGCGGCTGCGCAGCGCGATTCAAGCGGCGCGCGCCCAGAATATGCCAAAGGACAATATCGAGCGCGCCGTCAAGAAGAGCCAAGAGGCGGGCGGCGAAAACTACGAAGAAGTGCGCTACGAGGGGTTTGGCGTCGGCGGGATCGGCGTCATCGTCGAGGCGCTGACAGAAAACCGCAACCGGACTGCTGGCGAGGTGCGCGCCACATTTTCCAAGCATGGCGGGAATCTGGGTGAAACGGGATCGGTGTCTTTCATGTTCGACCGGATCGGCGCGGTCGAATACGACGCCTCCGCGGGCTCTGCCGAAGACGTCTTTGAAGCGGCGATCGAGGCCGGCGCGGACGATGTGGAATCGAGCGAGGACGGGCATACGCTATACTGCGATCCCGAATCACTTCACGGCGTTGCCAGCGCCCTAGAGGCACGTTTGGGAGAGCCGCGAAGTGCGCAGATTATATGGCGTCCGAAGTCCAGCATTGAGATCGGCGATAGCGAGGGCGAGCGCGTGTTGCGCATGTTGGACGCCTTGGAAGATTTCGACGACGTCCAGAGCGTTTACGCCAATTTCGATATCTCGGACGACGTCATCGAAAAGCTGAGTGCCTAGGGCGGGGCGATCGCCAGGCGGGTCCGGACGTTCGGGCCCGGTATGAGGAGGCCTCAAATGGCGGCACCGGTCCGGATCATCGGGATCGATCCGGGACTGCGGCAGACCGGTTGGGGGATCATCGAATGCGACGGCCCGCGGCTTTCCTATCTGGCGAGCGGTACGGTCGCATCCCAATCTACTCGCGCGCTCTCCGAACGGCTGCTGCAGCTCTATGAAGGGCTGGCAGCGGTCTACCGGCAATGGCGCCCTGACGAGGCGGCGGTCGAGCAGACCTTCGTAAACCGAGATGCCTCCGCGACCCTGAAGCTGGGCCACGCCCGTGGCATAGCGCTGCTGGTGCCCGCCGGTTCAGGCGTTGGCGTCGCCGAATACGCGCCCAACATGGTGAAGAAGACGGTTGTGGGCGCGGGCCACGCCGATAAGGTGCAAATCCGCGTCATGGTCGGCCATCTTCTGCCTCGCGCCAAACCCGACAGCGAAGACGCCGCCGACGCGCTCGCCGTCGCGATCACCCACGCCCATCATCGGGCGCGGCCCGCGATAGCCCAGGCGCTACTGCGAGAGAGGGCGGCGGCGCCATGATCGGCAAGCTGAAAGGCGTGGTCGATTCCTTCGGCGAGGACTGGGTGATCCTGGATGTTGCCGGCGTCGGCTATGAGATCAGCTGCTCGCCCGCCACCCTGGCGTCGCTGCCTGCTGTCGGTCAGCAGGCTTTCCTGTCGATCGAGACCCATGTGCGGGAGGACCAAATCCGGCTGTTTGGCTTTCGCAACGAAACCGAGCGCGCCTGGTTCCGCCTGCTGCAAAGCGTGCAGGGCGTCGGCGCAAAGGTAGCGTTGGCATTGCTGGGCACTCTGAGTCCCCAGGATCTCGCCAACGCGGTCGCGCTGCAGGACAAGACGTCGATCACACGTGCGCCCGGTGTGGGACCGAAGGTCGCCCAGCGAATCGTGGCCGAGCTCAAGGACCGGATTCCCTCGCTGACAGCGCTGACGGGCATGCCCCAAGGTGTGGGAGCAGCGGGTGAGATCGTTGCTCCCAACGGCGCGGCTGCGGACGCGGTCTCCGCGCTCACCAATCTCGGTTACGGGCCCTCCGAAGCGAGTGCCGCGATTGCGGCGGCCGCCGGCAAGGCGGGTGAGGCGGCGAAGGCCGAAGAGCTGATCCGGCTCGGGCTTAAGGAGCTGGCACAATGAGCGAACGCGCCGTGCAGCCTGCATTGGCGCCCGGCGACCAGCCGGAGACGTCGCTGCGCCCGCAATTCCTCTCCGAGTTCATCGGCCAGGCGCAGGCCTGCTCAAACCTGAAGGTCTTCATCGACGCCGCCCGCGCCCGCGCCGAGGCCCTCGACCACACGCTGTTTGTAGGCCCGCCTGGGCTGGGCAAGACCACGCTCGCCCAGATCGTCGCCCGCGAGCTGGGCGTCAATTTCCGGGCGACCTCAGGCCCGGTCGTCGCCAAGGCCGGCGACTTGGCGGCATTGCTCACCAATCTGGAAAGCCACGATGTGCTTTTCATCGACGAGATTCATCGGCTGAACCCGGCGGTCGAAGAGATTCTCTATCCGGCTCTGGAAGACTTTCAGCTTGATCTAATAATCGGCGAGGGACCGGCGGCGCGCTCGGTCAGGATCGACCTGGCGCAGTTCACGCTGATCGGCGCCACAACCCGCTCAGGCCTGCTGACGACGCCGCTTCGGGACCGCTTTGGGATTCCGGTCCGCCTGGATTTTTATCAACCCAGCGAGCTTGAGGAGATCGTGCGGCGCGGCGCGCGACTATTGGATGTGGTCATGAACGACGATGGCGCGCACGAAATCGCACGGCGTTCGCGTGGAACACCGCGGATCGCGGGGCGGCTGCTCCGCCGGGTCCGCGATTTTGCGGCCGTCGAGGGCGCTGAATTGGTGGACCAAGCCGTGGCCGACCGCGCGCTCAAGCAGCTTGAAGTGGATGTGCGGGGTCTAGACGCCCTCGATCACCGCTATCTCACCTGCATCGCTACGTCCTATGGCGGCGGTCCGGTGGGAGTGGAGACGCTTTCGGCGGCGCTCAGCGAACCGCGCGACGCCATCGAAGAGATTGTCGAGCCCTATCTGCTGCAACAGGGCTTCATCGCCCGCACGCCGCGGGGACGGATGCTGACCGGCGAAGCGTTCCGGCATTTGGGCCTGGAGGCGCCAAAGGGGACGGGCAACGGGCAGTTCGCCATGTTCACTGAGGACCGAGGCGGCAATGGCTGAACCGTCCGGACGCTGGCCCGATCTCGCGGGCTGCATCGACGGCGACACCCATATCCTCCCCGTCCGGGTCTATCACGAAGACACCGACTTCACTGGCCTGGTCTATCACGGCGCCCTGGTGCGGTTCTTCGAGCGCGGACGTTCGGACTTCGTGCGATTGCTGGGCATAGGCCATTCCGACTTGCTGGCCGGCAAGCAGGGCTCGGAACCCGCGGTCTTTGTCGTTCGCCACATGGAGATCGACTTCCTGAAGCCCGCGGGCATCGGCGATGTTTTGGAAGTCGTGACCCGATGCGAGGAGATCGGCGGCGCCACCCTCACATTGCTGCAAGAGGTGATGCGCGACGGCGTGGTCTTGACCCGGGCCCGGGTCAAAATCGTGCTGCTTTCGCAAAGCGGAAAGCCGGTGCGGATCGGCAAGCTCATTCGCGGTCCGCTTGAACGTTTCCTTAACTAAGAAAGCTGACTCTGAGCAGGCGATAACGCCGCTGCAAACCTCAGCCGCCTAAGCGCATGGGGACTTGTTGCAGGCGCCTGTTTGCGAGAGCGCGTGTCGCCCGGGCTCGCGTGGTGTTGGCCGGAGGGGCTGCCGACCGGCGAGCGGATGCAGGAACGCGTCAGGGGTCACTGAGACCGGGAAGTGTGAGTGAAGTCATGAATTCGAGTGAAATAACCTCATCGCCCCTTGCAGCTACCGAGGGCGGCATATCCATATTTTCGCTGATTCTGCATGCCGACATCGTGGTTCAGCTCGTGGTGTTCGGCTTGCTGGTCGCCTCAGTCTGGAGCTGGTCGATCATCATCGAGAAAATTTTACTGATCGCGAGAACCCGCCGCGAGACCGACCGCTTCGAGCAGACATTCTGGTCGGGCCAATCGCTGCAGGACCTCTATACGGCGCTCTCCCAGCGGCGCAACGCCTCGATGGCGGCGATGTTCGTAGCCGCGATGCGGGAGTGGAAACGCAGCGTCGAGGATGCGGCCAAGCCGCTGGCGGGCGTTCAAGTGCGGATCGAGAAAGTGCTGGACGTATCGATCGCCCGCGAGGTCGATCAGATGGAGCGGCGGTTGATGTTTCTGGCCACGGTGGGAGCAACCGCGCCCTTTGTCGGCCTATTCGGAACGGTTTGGGGCATCATGAACAGCTTCCAAGCCATCGCCGGGGCCAAGACTACCAATCTCACCGTAGTAGCGCCGGGCATTGCCGAGGCCCTGTTTGCCACCGCGCTTGGCCTGTTGGCGGCGATCCCGGCGGTGATCTTCTACAACAAGTTCACCCATGACGTGACGCGATACACCCAGCGCTTGGAGGGGTTCGCCGACGAATTCGCTTCGATCCTATCGCGCCAGGTCGACGTCAGGAGTTGAGGAATGGGTGCGGGTGTCAGTGGACCAGCGAGAACGGGCGGCCGGCGAGGCAGAAAGCGCCATCAGCCGATGGGAGATATCAATGTGACGCCGCTTGTCGACGTCATGCTGGTGCTGCTCATCATCTTCATGGTGACGGCGCCGCTGCTCACCGTCGGCGTTCCGATCGACCTTCCCAAGACTCAAGCGAAGCAGCTCAACAGCGACACCGAGCCGCTGACGGTTTCGGTGGGTAAGGCGGGCAAGATTTACCTGCAGGAGCGCGAGATCGGGTTGGACGAAATTGTGCCCAAGCTCGTTGCTATCACCAAGAGCGGATACGACCAGCGCATCTTCGTGCGGGGCGATGGCGAAGCGAATTACGGCGCCATCATGAAGGTCATGGGCGCGCTTAGTGCCGCCGGTTTCAGGCGTTTGGCCTTGGTCACCGCACAGGAAGATCCGGCCTAAATGCCGCCGATGCCAGCCAGCCTGGTGGTCTCGGTGGCGCTTCATGCGGCAATCCTGTTGTGGGGCCTGGTCGAGTTTTCGTGGGGCAAAAAGAACCCGTTGCCGAACTCGGTGCCCATACCGATCGACCTGGTGACGCCGGCGGAAGTCAGCCAGCTGAAGGCCGGAAAGCGCGATGCCAAAAAGGAGGGCGTCGCCGCGAAGGCAAAAGAGGCGAAGAAGCCGGCGAAGGCGAAGCCCGAGCCAAAGCCCAAGCCGCGAAAGGCAATAGCGAAAAAGCCTCCAGCGGCAAAGCCGAAGAAAAAGGCCGAGCAGGCGCGGAAAATCAAAACGGCCAAGGCCGCCAAGCCGAAGCCTAAAAAGCGCGCGAAACCGAAAAACGTTGCCCAGGCGCAGAAAAAGAAACGGTCGAAAAGCAGCAACGACAAAATTGCCGCATTGTTGAACAAGATTCCGGATGCGGCACCAGAGAGCGCCCTGGCGCCCGCGAAACAGCCCAGAGAAATTGGGCAGGGCCACAGGCAAGGCCGCGACCTCAAAATGACCGCAAGTGAGATCGACATGCTGCGCGCCCGTATCGCGCAATGCTGGAACCCGCCGGTGGGCGGCGTGGGTGTCGCCGGGTTTACCGTAAAGCTGCGGCTGCAGCTCAATCAGGACGGCACCCTGACGAACGCGCCGCAGGTATTGAACAGCGGCAGTTCGCCAATTTACCGCGCCGCTGCCGATAGCGCCGTGCGGGCGGTTTGGCAGTGCCAGCCCTATCAGCTGTCGCCCGCCAAATATGGCCAGTGGCGCGACATGGTTTTGAATTTCGATCCTCGGGAGATGCTTGGCGGATGATTGGTCTGGTTCGGAATACGCTATCGCAGCCACTTGCAGCCCTGCAGGCGGCCGCGCTGCGCGCCCTGCTCGCGATTATTGTGAGCCTTGCATCGCTCAGTGCCGCCCACGCGGTGGTCGAAATCGACATTACCCAGGGAAGCCTAAAGCCTCTCTCAATCGCGATCACGCCGTTTTCTGGGTCGAGCTTCGATGAGCAAAGGCTGGGAATCCAGATCTCTAATGTCGTGATGTCGGATCTGGAGCGCTCGGGCCTGTTCAAGCCGGTCGACAAGGCAGCCTTCATCGAACTGGTGAGCGACGTCAACCGCGCGCCGCGCTTCAGCGACTGGCGCGTGATCAATGCCCAGGCCCTGCTGGTCGGGCGGGTGACCCAGCTTAATGACGGGCGCCTGAAGGCGGAGTTTCGTCTCTGGGACGTGGTTGCCGGCACCCAGTTGAGCGGGCAGCAATTTTTCGCGCGTCCGACCAATTGGCGCCGGATCGGCCATATAATCGCCGACGCTGTCTATCAGCGCCTCACCGGCGAGAAGGGATATTTCGACACGCGGATCGTTTTCGTGGACGAGACGGGTCCCAAGGATGGCCGCGTCAAGCGCTTGGCAATGATGGACCAGGACGGTCAAAACTTGCGGCTGCTGACCAATGGCGGCGCCCTTGTGCTGACGCCCCGCTTCAGCCCGACCACCCAGGAAATCACCTATATGTCGTTCGATAACGATCGGCCGAGGGTCTACCTGCTGAACATCGAGACCGGGCAGAAGGAAATCGTTGGCGATTTTCCCGGCATGACATTCGCGCCACGCTTCTCGCCTAATGGCCAGCGCATCATCATGAGCCTGCAGCAGGGCGGCAATTCCAACATATTCCTGATGGATTTGCGCTCGCGGCGAACCCGGCAGCTGACAAATACGCCGGCGATCGACACCGCACCTTGCTACTCGCCTGATGGCAGGCGGATCGTCTTCGAGTCCGACCGTAGTGGCACCCAGCAGCTCTATGCCATGGATGGGGATGGATCGTTCCAGCAGCGCATCAGCCGTGGCGAGGGGAGCTATTCGACGCCGGTCTGGTCCCCGCGCGGCGACTTGATCGCCTTTACAAAGCAGCTCGGCGGCCGGTTTTTAATCGGGGTGATGAATCCCGATGGTTCGAATGAACGGATTCTCACCGAGGGCTTCCATAACGAAGGCCCAACTTGGTCACCCAACGGCAGAGTCTTGATGTTTTTCCGCGAATCTCCCGGCGAGCGGGGTGGTCCGAGGCTCTATACCGTCGATCTCACCGGATACAACGAACGCGTGGTTGCTACGCCGTCATTTGGCTCGGATCCAGCCTGGTCGCCGCTCATAAACTAGCTTAGTCTCTGATTCTATTAACTTTTATCAGCCGTAGCCGAATTGGCTCTGGTTGCGGGGTATGTGCCCAGAGTCGCATGCCCTCCCGGCCAACCGTGACATTTTGGCACCATGTTCCGACAAAATAGTCGCGGAAATGCAGTCATTTCTTGAAATACTCGTCCCCGCACGGCTTACTTCCTCCACGGCATTAGCCGTAATAACGAAGGAGAGAAGACCATGCAGGGTTTGAAGCGTGTTTTTGCTGCGGTTTCCATCATGGCCGTCGCAGCTGCGCTGGGGGGTTGTCTCCACGGGCACCATGCCAAACAGGTTACGCATAAGCCGATGAAGCTCGGCGCTGCGGACACCGTGATTGAGCAGGTTGTGCGCGTCTGATTAAGACGAAGGAGCGCCACACATCGCTCTTTGGGGGAGGGATACCTTCCAGAAGATGGATAGCTGGATGCCGTGCCACCGCTGCTATGTGCAAAGGTGTCCACGGCGTTCCAGCGCCGTCTCCCCAGCATCCAATTACTTCTGCGCGCCAGTCAGGCTAGGAAAGCGTTAAGGTTTAGGCCTTACGCATAGGAGCAGGCTAGTGATGCAGGAGTTTATTCACTCATGGGATGTAGTAACAGCGTATCCCGCGCGCTTGCCGTCGCGGGAATTGTTTTGCTTGCCGGGGCCCTAGGGGCCTGCTCCAAAAAACCTCAAACTGGGGCCCGGATGATGGCGGGCGACCAAGGGATGCCGGCGGTGCCGGGATCGTCCCGCGACTTCACTGAAAATGTCGGGAAAAAGGTTCAGTTCACGGTCAACAGCTCCGAGCTGACGGCCGAGGCCCAGTCCACGCTGCGGGCCCAGGCGCGCTGGTTGCAACGCTATCCGCAATATTCGGTGCTGATCGAGGGCCATGCCGATGAGCGCGGAACCCGGGAATACAATCTGGCGCTTGGCAGCCGCAGGGCGACCACCGTGCGGACTTTCCTCGGCCAGAACGGCATCAGAGAGCAGCGGATTCGCACCGTTTCTTACGGCAAGGAACGCCCGGTTGCGGTTTGCAACGAGTTCCGTTGCTGGTCGCAGAACCGGCGCGCCGAGACCGCGCTGAACTGACCGGCCGAAAGCTGACGACCGGGTGGCCGGCCGATTCCCTGGCCGGCTGCGCCCGGCGCGCCCAACCGCGGCATCGATCCGCAGATGGGGCCACAACCACAGTTTGGCCCCAAATCTTCCCTTGTCTAAAAGCCAGCCTCGACTTGCGAGCACATCTGGGCGCTGGTCCCGATCGTTCGCAGGGAAAATCGTGGTGACGTTGGTGCAAAATCACCGTATCTAACGTCAATCCTTGGTGTAGAGAGCATTGTACATGGGCGCCCAGCCGGCATCGTTTCGCGTCGCGCGGAATTGCATCGCATCCGCGCTGTTGATTTGGATCGTATTTGCCGCAGCTCCGCTATGGGCGCAGCAAGCCGATGCGCCGCAAGCCGAAGCCAAAGGCCAAGCCGATCAGGGTCCGCTGGCCAACCGCATGACCCAGTTGGAAGAGCAGATTGTCGATCTGCAGGTCGTAATTGGCACGCTGCAGTCCCTGGTGAGGCAACAAAATGCGCCTGGAGATTATCAGCGGGCGCCGGCGTCTGGAGCTATATCGAATCAGGGCAATCAGCTGAGCCTCCCCCCCAGTGGTGGAGGCTCTGAAGTTGGTACACGGCTTACCGTGATCGAGACTCAAATCCAGGCGCTGACGGGGCAGATCGAACAGCTCTCACAGCAGCTGCAGCAGATGCAAGCGGGCGGTACTGGCGGTTTCGGCGTGGGAGAAGGATCGCAGCCGCAAGCTGCCCCGCCCGCTGACCCGCCCGACGACAATTTGGGCCGGTTGATGCGATAAGCGTCGCAATCGTCGCCTATCGAAGACACCCCATATCTTGCTGAACTGCAGTCGATGGCTGTATCACGTGACGAGCTGGCCCGCGCCAAGCGTGGGGTGAAAGCATGAATACGACACCAATTCACGACCGCGAGATCCTGAAGTCACTGGAGCCGCTTGCTGCCGAGCGGAAGCTGGCGCTCGCCGTCTCGGGCGGAGCCGACAGCGTCGCCCTGATGAGCTTCGCACATCGTTGGCAATCGCTGACGGGGGCAAGCGGGACTTCGATTGTGGTTCTGACGGTCGACCATGCCTTGCGGGCCGAGTCGGGCCGTGAGGCCGCCTGGGTCGGGCGGGCCGCTAGAACGCTTGGTTTGGAACACGCCTCCCTTGCCTGGGCAGGCGCCAAGCCCGCAACCGGCCTTCAGGCGGCGGCCCGGCGCGCCCGGTACGATTTGCTGAGCGCCTACGCCCAAGCCCACGATATCGGTTGCCTTGTCACCGCCCATCATCTGGACGATCAGGCCGAGACCCTGCTGATGCGCTTGCGGCGGGGCAGCGGCGTCGATGGGCTGGCTGCGATTCCCCGCCATGGTCTCTGGGCCGGCGTCCGACTGTTTCGCCCGCTGCTCGATTTCCCGAAGAGCCGGTTGATGGCGAGCCTGGAGGCGGCGGGTGCGAGCTGGCTCGAGGACCCCAGCAACAAAAGCCAGGACTATGAACGAAACCGGATCCGCCAAGTGCTGGATCAGCTTGAAGGTTTCGGTTTCGCACGGGATCGCCTCGCTCTTACCGCACGCCGGATGCGGCGGGCCCAGCTGGCCTTGGATCGCGGAGCCGAGCGCTTCTTGAGCGAGGCCGCGCAGCTCGACGAAGCGGGCTTCGTCATGCTCGATTTGGCGGCGTTTCGGGATGCACCTGAAGAGACCGTGTTGCGGGGGCTGGGCCGCGCCCTTATGGCCGTTGGCGGCTCTCCAGAGCCCCCGCGTCTCAACAAGCTCGAAACCCTCGTTGAGGCTCTGCGGGGTGATGGGGCGCGCTCCCGGACGCTAGCTGGGTGCCGGATTGTGCCTGAGGGGCGGCGGATTCGCTTGTTCCGGGAGCCGGGACGGGACGGATTGCCAGAGATGAGCCTCCCGCCCGGACAATTGGGACTTTGGGACCGCAGATTTCGGGTCGGCTCATCCGGCGGCGAGGGTCCCCTGACGGTGCGCGCGCTCGGCAGACAAGGTTTTGGGGAGCTTCGCCGGCAGCTGGATATTGGCCCTGCGATGAAAAGCGACGTGGCTTCGGGGCTGGCCTCGTTTTGGCGGGGTCGCGAGCTTATCGCCGTACCCCATCTCGGCTATCGTTTGGGCCGGAAGGATGGCGACATTCCAGCGCCAAACAGCTGTTCCGCCGAGTTCGTCAATGGCGCTCTGTTGGGCCCCGAATTCGGCCGCCGATTCGGCGGTGAACAGGCGGATCGGGCGACCTCATAGCCTGCTTTGCCGCGAGCCATGCCGCGGAGAGGTCGGAATCGTAGTTAATCATGCTTCCTAAGTGCCGCTTCGCGCGCTTGGCAAACCGCTTGCGGACTCCTATCTTAAGACCACGGTCCGCCGAAAAATCGCGGAGGGTTTTCCATGCCCGCAAGAATCTCGCAGAATTGGGACGATCCCCCGGGATATTTCGAGCGCGATGCAGCTCATAGATGGGAACGTCAATGAACCCGAATTTCAGAAATTTCGCGATCTGGGTGATTGTTGCGCTGTTGCTGGTTGCCCTTTTCAATTTATTTCAGAGTCCGGCCCAGCGGACACGAACCAATGAAATCAGCTTCACCCAGTTCTTGAGTGAGGTCGACAAGGGCGGCGTCAAGGAAGTCACGATCTCCGGCAATCAGATCGCCGGACGGTTTTCCGATAACCGGACGTTCCAGACCTACGCGCCCAACGATCCCTCGCTGGTGACGCGGCTCAACGACAAGGGCGTGAATATCACGGCCAAGCCCTCGGAAGAGGACGTGCCATCGATTCTTGGCGTTCTGATTTCCTGGTTCCCGATGTTGCTGCTGATCGCGGTTTGGATCTTTTTTATGCGCCAAATGCAAGCCGGCGGCGGCCGCGCCATGGGCTTCGGCAAGTCCAAGGCCAAGCTGCTCACCGAGCGCCATGGACGCGTGACGTTTGAGGACGTCGCGGGCGTCGATGAGGCGAAGGAAGATCTGGAAGAGATCGTCGAGTTCCTGAAGGATCCGCAAAAGTTCCAAAAACTGGGCGGCCGGATCCCGCGAGGCGCATTGCTGGTGGGACCGCCGGGCACCGGCAAGACGTTGCTTGCCCGTGCCATTGCGGGCGAAGCCAATGTGCCGTTCTTCACGATATCGGGCTCCGACTTCGTCGAGATGTTCGTCGGCGTTGGCGCCAGCCGCGTGCGCGACATGTTCGAGCAAGCCAAGAAGAATGCGCCTTGCATCATCTTCGTCGACGAGATCGACGCCGTTGGCCGGCACCGTGGCGCAGGCCTTGGCGGCGGCAATGACGAGCGCGAGCAGACGCTGAACCAGCTGCTGGTCGAGATGGACGGCTTCGAGGCCAATGAAGGCATTATTCTGATCGCCGCCACGAACCGCCCGGACGTGCTCGATCCCGCACTGCTGCGGCCGGGACGTTTCGACCGTCAGGTGGTGGTTCCGCGTCCCGACATTATTGGCCGCGAAAAAATCCTCAAAGTGCACGTCCGCAAGGTGCCGCTGGCGCCGAATGTGGACCTCAAGATCATTGCCCGCGGAACGCCCGGCTTCTCCGGCGCGGACCTGGCCAATTTGGTGAACGAGTCAGCTCTGCTGGCTGCCCGCCGCGGCAAGCGTTTGGTCACCCACCTCGAATTCGAGGACGCCAAGGACAAGGTGATGATGGGGGCCGAGCGCCGCTCGATGGTGATGAGCGAGGAGGAGCGCAAGCTCACCGCATATCACGAGGGCGGCCACGCGCTGGTCGCCTTGCACATGGAGCATTCCGATCCGGTGCATAAAGCCACGATCATTCCCCGTGGCCGGGCGCTGGGCATGGTGATGCGGCTGCCTGAGCGTGATCAGCTTTCGATGACCCGCGCCAAGATGCAGGCCGACATGGCGGTTGCTATGGGTGGCCGTGTTGCCGAGGAACTGATCTTCGGCCATGACATGGTAACATCGGGCGCGTCCTCCGACATCCAGATGGCGACCCAACTGGCGCGTGCCATGGTCACCCAGTATGGCATGAGCGACAAGCTGGGACCGCTGTCCTATGGTGACAATCAGGAAGAAGTGTTCCTGGGCCACTCGGTAGCCCGCACCCAGAACATGTCGGACGAGACCCAAAAGATCGTTGACGAGGAAATTCATGTGCTCGTCGATCAGGGTTACGATACGGCCACCAAGCTCATCAAGAAGTACGAGAAAGAGCTCCACGCTATCGCCAATGGGCTGCTCGAATACGAGACACTGTCGGGTCCCGAGATCTATGATCTGCTGAAGGGCAAGCCGCCGATCCGTGATGACGATGACGGCGTGCTGGAACCGACATCCGCAGTTTCTGCCGTGCCAACCGCCGGCAAGGCTAAGAAGCGGACCCGCAAGAAGGGCGGCGAAACCGATACCGGTGGAATGGAGCCCCAGCCCACCTAACGGCTACCTGCCGGAAACAAGGAACACCAATAGGGAGCGGCGCAATCACGCCGCTCCCTTTGCTTTTGCAGCGAGGCTTGGGCCATGCCGGATGGGCTCTATCTAAGGCCGCTTGGCCTGCTCTATGGCGATACGGCGCGGGCCGCGATCGAGGCCGGTAAGGCCGGCCCGCTGGCCGGTGGTGAAATCGCATTCTCGCAAACGGAAGTCATCAGCGGCGCAGCCGGTACTGCCGCCCGAGAAATCCGTTCCTTCCAAGAACTTGAACGATCAAATGACCAGGCACTAGCCGATCTAATGGAGCGGCTCACTGCTCCGCGTCCCGCGATTGCTGGCCTGTCGCTGGAGACGCCGCGCCTTATGGGTGTCGTCAATGTAACACCCGATAGTTTTTCCGATGGCGGGCTCTACAATGAAACCGACCGGGCCATCGCGCGGGCCGCCGAACTGGCTCTCAATGGTGCCGACATTGTTGATATTGGCGGCGAATCCACCAGGCCCGGCGCAGATCCGCTGGAGCCGAGCGAGGAAATCCGGCGCATCTTACCGGTCATTAAGGGGCTTGCGGGCGGCCGCGCGCGTCTTTCGATCGATACCCGCAACGCGGCGGTGATGAAGGCGGCATACGAGGCGGGTGCCCAGATTCTGAACGACGTCTCCGCGCTAACTTATGACAAGGACAGCCTCGCGGTGGCCGCCTCCACCGATCTGCCAATCGTATTGATGCATTCGCGCGGCGACCCGAAGACCATGCAGAAGGACCCGGTCTATGAGGATGTTCTTTTGGAAGTCTATGACTACCTCGCCGAACGGATCGCGGCCTGCGAGGGAGCCGGCATAGCGCGCTCGCGATTGATCGCGGATCCCGGCATCGGCTTCGGCAAAACGGTCGCGCACAACCTCACCTTGATCTCGAGCTTTAGCCTGTTTCACGGCCTCGGCGTGCCCGTACAGCTTGGCGCCTCTCGCAAGCGCTTCATTGGCGCGCTGACGGAGGAGGCCGATCCCCGCAAGCGGGAGCCCGGATCACTGGCGGCCGCACTGGCGGGAGCCGCCCAGGGCGCCCAGATTCTCCGGGTCCACGACGTGGCGTCGACTGTCCAGGCCCTTCGTGTCTGGCGCTCGGTGCTTTCGGGATCGAGCTGAGCAGGTCGTGGCCGATTAACGGAAAAACCTTGCGGCAAGCGCCAATCAGCTCGCTGTGGTGTAATTATTGCTCACATTAATTGACACCCGTTGGCCCGCTACCGGAGGCATAATGGGTGCGAGTCGCGCATCGACGCGGTTCTCCATGCAAGCAATTGACGGGTAGACGGGGCTCCATGTCGCGAAAAATGTTCGGTACGGATGGTATCCGTGGACTTGCCAATTCGCATCCGATGACCTCGGAGGTAGCGCTCAAGGTCGGGATGGCGGCGGGCAAGCTCTTTACCAATGGCGATCACCGCCACCGCGTCGTGATCGGCAAGGACACCAGGCTGTCGGGCTACATGATCGAGTCGGCGCTGGTGTCCGGGTTCACGGCCGTGGGCATGGACGTCTTCCAGCTCGGTCCGATGCCCACGCCGGCGGTAGCCATGCTGACCCGTTCGCTGCGCGCCGATCTCGGCGTGATGATCTCAGCCTCGCATAACCCTTATGAAGACAATGGCATCAAGTTGTTTGGTCCCGATGGCTACAAGCTCGGCGACGACACCGAGCTCAATATCGAGAGCTTGATAAGCGACGACATGAGCGCGCTCCTCGCCGAGCCCGACAGAATCGGCCGCGCCAAGCGGATCGACAGCGCCCAGGAACGCTATATCGAGTTCGCAAAACGCACCCTGCCGCGCAACACGCGTTTCGATGGCCTGCGCGTCGTGGTCGATTGCGCCAATGGTGCCGCCTACAGCGTGGCGCCGCTCGCGCTCTGGGAACTGGGCGCCGAGGTGATTTCGCTGGGCGTCGAGCCCGATGGCTTCAACATCAACAAGGATTTTGGCTCGACGGCGCCCGACGCGCTCTGCGCCAAGGTTCGCGAGGTCCGCGCCGATATCGGGGTGGCGCTCGATGGTGACGCCGACCGGGTGCTGATTTGCGACGAAAAAGGCCGCCTGATCGATGGCGACCAGCTGATGGCGGTAATCGCCGAGTTCTGGTCGGACCGGGGACGGCTTGCCGCGGGTGGCGTCGTAGCCACCGTGATGTCAAATCTAGGGCTCGAGCGTCACCTCGAGTCTCTGGGCCTAACACTCACCAGAACGCCGGTGGGGGACCGCTACGTTGTCGAGTATATGCGCAAGCATGGCTACAACGTTGGCGGCGAGCAATCGGGCCATATCGTGCTCTCCGATTTCACCACGACCGGCGACGGCCTGGTGACGGCATTGCAGATCCTCTCGGTAGTAGCTTCGAGCGGCAAACCGGTGAGCGCGGTTTGCAACAAATTCGAGCCGTTACCGCAAATCTTGCAGAACGTCCGGTTCAAGCGGGGCAAGCCGCTGGACGACGAGGCCGTGCGTAAGGTGATCGACCAAAGCAAGACGCGGCTCGGCGATGACGGCCGTCTGGTGATTCGCCCCTCGGGCACCGAACCAGTGATCCGGGTCATGGCTGAAGGCGAGGACGAAAAGCTCGTCGGCACGGTTGTCAGAGAGATCGTAAGCGCGCTCAAGAAGGCGGCTGCCTGAATTCTTTGCCAATCCATTTGATGCCAATGTAGGCCCGAGTTCCGCTCCGGCCACATCAGGAACTGCTCGCTCGCCAAACCGCGCCGGCGGTTTTCTGGTGCAGTGCACAAACGCGCGTTGACTCGGGATACGTGGCCATCTATAGCCGTCCGTGGGATACCCCTCCCCAACGAGGGGCGACTATCTGGAAGGGTAGACGTCATGACCGAGCCAACGCCGCCGGGGCGCAAGCCGGCGAACCCGCATTTCTCATCGGGTCCCTGCGCCAAGCGACCAGGCTATTCTCTGGAAAACCTAAAAGGCGCCGTTCTTGGGCGCTCGCACCGCTCGAAGCCAGGCAAGGCCAGGCTTAAGGCCGCGATCGAGAGAACGCGAGCATTGCTAGGCGTGCCCGATGACTACCGCATAGGCATTGTACCGGCATCGGATACCGGGGCGGTGGAAATGGCGCTGTGGTCGCTGCTGGGCACCTGCGGCGTGGACGTGCTCGCCTGGGAAAGCTTCGGCAAGGGCTGGGTCACCGACATCGTCAAGCAGCTCAAGATCGAAGATGCGCGCGTGATCGAGGCCGATTACGGCGAGCTTCCCGATCTGGCTCAGGTGGATTTCGCCCGCGATGTCGTGTTCACCTGGAATGGCACGACGTCGGGCGTCCGTGTGCCCGATGGGGATTGGATCGCCGCGGACCGCAAAGGCTTGACCATTTGCGACGCGACGTCAGCGGCCTTCGCCCAGCGGCTCGATTGGCCCAAGCTCGATGTCACGACCTTTTCTTGGCAAAAGGTGATGGGTGGCGAGGCCCAGCACGGCATGCTGATCCTCTCGCCCCGCGCCGTCGAGCGCCTGGAGAGCTATCAGCCGCCTTGGCCGCTGCCGAAGGTCTTCCGCCTCACCAAGGGTGGTCACCTGGTCGAAGGAGTATTCGAAGGCGCCACCATCAACACGCCCTCGATGCTCTGCGTCGAGGACTATCTTGATGCCCTTGGCTGGGCCGAGGCTATAGGCGGGTTGGAGGCGCTGATCGGCCGCGCCGAGGCCAATGCCGCGGTGATCGCCCAATGGGTCGAGCGCACGCCATGGATCGGTCACCTCGCCGAGCGGCCCGAAACCCGCTCCAACACCTCATTCTGCTTGAAGATCGTCGATCCCACAGTGACGGCGCTGGCGGGCGAGGATCAGGCGGCGTTCGCCAAGAAATTGGCAACCATCCTCGACCAAGAGGATGTCGCGCGTGACATCGGCGGCTATCGCGATGCACCGCCCGGTTTGCGCATTTGGACCGGTGCCACGGTCGAGGCCTCGGACTTGGAAGCGCTCACCCCATGGCTCGACTGGGCGTTTGCGCGCGCCCAAAGCGAGCTAGCGCTCGCCGCCTGACGCCGAAACGCAATCGAACGAGAATCCGTCAACCACAAGCAATCGCCGCGAAGAGCGGAGGAGACAGCCATGACGCCCCGGGTGCTCATTTCAGACAAGCTCAGCCCACGTGCCGAAGACGTATTCACCGCGCGCGGAATCAAGGTCGATTCGAAACCCGGTCTCGACAAGGCCGAGCTGGCGAAGTTGATCGACGGCTATGATGGGCTGGTTGTGCGTTCCGCCACCAAGGTGACGGAAAAGGTCATCGCGGCGGCCGACAATCTCAAGGTGGTGGGCCGCGCCGGCATCGGCATCGACAACATCGACTTGGCTGCGGCGACCGCCAAGGGCGTCATCGTGATGAACACGCCCTACGGCAACTCGATCACGACCGCCGAGCACGCCATCGCCATGATGCTGGCCCTGGCGCGCCAGATCCCGGCAGCGGACATTTCCACCCAAGCCGGCAAATGGGAGAAATCCAAATTTATGGGCGTCGAGGTCACCGGCAAGACGTTCGGTGTGATCGGTTGCGGCAATATCGGCTCGATCGCGGCAAACCGCGCCATCGGCCTGCATATGCGGGTGCTCGCCTATGATCCGTTCCTGTCCGATGAGCGCGCCGCCGATCTGAGCGTCGAGAAGGTCAAGTTGGACGAACTTTTCAAGCGCGCCGATTTCATATCGCTGCACACGCCGTTGACGGAAAAGACCCGCCATATCATCGACGCTAAGGCCATGAAAAAGATGAGAAAGGGCGTGCGCATCATCAATTGCGCGAGGGGCGGTCTGATCGACGAAGAGGCGCTGAAAAGGGCGCTCGACTCCGGCCACGTTGCGGGAGCGGCGCTCGACGTTTTTGAGCAGGAGCCGGCCACCGAGAACGTCTTGTTCGGCACGCCCAACGTGATTTGCTCGCCGCATCTGGGCGCCTCGACCAGCGAAGCTCAGGAAAACGTGGCGGTGCAGGTGGCCGAACAGATGGCCGATTACCTGCTCACCGGCGCCATTTCCAATGCGGTGAACTTCCCTTCGATCTCCGCGGAAGAAGCGCCGAAGCTCAAACCCTTCGTCAAGCTGGCGGAACAGCTGGGCTCGTTCGCGGGACAGCTCACCGAGACCGGGCTCAGCGCAGTGCGCATGGAATATGCCGGCGAGATTGCAGATGTGAACACGCGGGCGCTCACCTCCGCCGCGATCGCGGGCGTTCTGCGTCCGATGCTCGAGGACGTGAACATGGTGAGTTCGATGTCGCTGGCGAAAGAGCGGGGAATCGCGGTCGAAGAGGTCACCCGCGGCCAGGAGGGAGCATATGAGACCTATATGCGGCTTACCCTCAAGACAGAGCGCCAGGTGCGTTCGGTCGCCGGCACCGTATTCTCAGACGGCAAACCCCGGGTGATTCAGGTCAAGGGGATCAATATGGAGGCCGAACTCGGCACCCATATGCTCTACACCACCAACGCCGACAAGCCCGGCTATATCGGTGCGATCGGCACGCTGTTCGGTGAGCATGGCGTGAACGTCGCGACCTTTGCGCTCGGCCGCGAAGCCCAGGGCGGCGACGCCATCGCGCTCATTGAGGTCGATGACCGCATCAGCGACGATGTGCTGGAGCAGGTGCGATCTCTGCCCCATGTGGTCCAAGCCCAGCGGCTGTTTTTCTAGGGCGAGACTTCGGTCTCGATGGTTTTGGGCTTTCGCGCCGCTAAGATGACGCCGGTGAAGATAAGGGCGAAGCCGGCGACGTGGTGGAATTCGAGTCTTTCGCCAAGCAGCGAAATCGCCATTAACGTGCTGAACACCGGCACGACGTAGAGAAACACGCCGGCCCGGTTAGCGCCGATCGACTCAACGGCGCGGTTGTAGAAACTGTAGGCGATCACGCTGGGGAAGATGGCCACGTAGAGGATTGCCAGCACTGTCGTGCGGTCGAATTTCAGCTGCCACCCCGAATAATGTTCGGCCACGAAGAACGGTGTGATCACCAGAGCGCCGATAAAAAAGGTAACGGCAATGAAGCTTAGCCAGTGCATTTGCGGCACGTTGCGCAGATAGACCGTATAGATCGCCCAGATCACGGTTGCGGCGAGAAACAGCAGGTCACCGTAATTGAATTTCAAACCGAACAGCGTGGTCAAGTCGCCCCGCAGAACGACGATCAGAACTCCAGCCAGTGAGATTGAGATTCCGAGAATTTGACGCCAACTCAAACGTTCGGCGAAGACGATGAAACTCGTAATCGCGATCAAGGCGGGCCCGATGGAATAAATAACCCCACCGCTGATTGCCGTGGCGTGGTTGAGCGCGATGTAGCTGATTGTATTGAACATCCCCACCCCGGTGATGGCCAACATCACGATCAGCCATGGCTTCTCGCAAATCGCTTGCCAATCCCGGCGCAGATGGGGAATTGCGATGGGCAGCACGATCAGGAAGGCCAGGACCCAGCGGAACCAGGCGAGCGCCACGGGGGGAACATGACCGTGGACGGCGCGGGCCAGCACGAAATTTCCGGCCCAAAACAAGGCGGTCAGCGTGAGCAGAAGATAGGCGTTCGACGTTGGGGCACGAATTTGGTTGCGGAACACTGCGATCCCAGGGGAGTCTGGCCGTTGGCGATTGGGCGACCGTAGCGCGTGAAATCGAGTTGCCGTCCTAACCGAATGTCGCCTCGCGCGCAATTCTGCAAACCCTGCAGCACGGCTTTGTCACGCCAGCTTGCTAATTCGCTGCTATGGGCTTCTGTTCGGGGCTTGTAATCTGCCCGGACCGGCCCAGAAGTTCGTTCCCAGGCACCGAGCCGAGCCAAGTCATGCGCGTTTTTTCGAAAATTCTTGTTCTGCTGATCGTGTTCGCGGCGGTTGGCGCCTGGCCTGCCGCGGCGCAGAAGACCGGCAATGTAATCTTCTTTCATCCCGACGGCGCCGGCGTGAACCATTGGGGCGCGCTGAGGTTCCTGATCGCAGGCCCCGACGGCGAGCTGAACTGGGACAAGCTTCCCGCCATGGCCGTCTACAAGGGCCACATGAAGGACGCGCTCGCCGGCACGTCCCATGGCGGCGCCACGGTTCATGCCTATGGCGTGAAAGTCGCGGCCGACAGTTTCGGCCTCGACGGCACCAAACGCATCACCGCCGCTTCGGGCAAGCCGATTTCCATCATGCAGGAGGCGAAGCAGGCCGGTAAGGCGATCGGCTTGATTCAATCGGGACACATTGCTGAACCCGGGACCGCCGCCTTTGTGGCATCGGTCAAGTCCCGCTCGGACCACGACGAGATCGCACGGCAGGTGATCGACTCCGGCGCCCAGGTGGTCATGGCGGGCGGTGAGAAATACCTGCTGCCAAAGGACGTCGAGGGCCATCACGGCAAGGGCGCGCGGCAAGACGATCTCAATCTGATCGAACGGGCCCGCGAGCTGGGCTATGTGATCGTCTATACGAGGGAAGAGCTGGCGGCGCTCGATCTGGCCAAGGTGGACAAGCTGTTGGGCGTCTTTGCCCATAGCCACACCTTCAACGCCGGGCCGGAAGAAATGAATCAACGGGACGATAAGCCCAATTACGAGGCGTCCGCGCCCACCATCGCCGAAATGGCCAAGGCTGCCCTTGCCATTCTCTCGCGCGCTCCTGAAGGTTTTCTGCTGGTCGCGGAGGAGGAGGGCACCGACAACATGGCCAATGCCAACAATGCCGGGGGCGAGCTGCAGGCACTGGCGCGGGCCGACGAAGCGATCGGGGTATTTCAGAAATTCGTGGAAGAAAATCCCGATACGCTGATGGTCATGGCGGCTGATAGCGATGCGGGCGGTATGCAGATCATCACGCCGGGGCCATGGCGGGACAAGGAGGGGGCCGAGAGCGGGGCATGGCCCGGCGGCTTCAAGATCGATCCCGACCGGCCATTGCCGCCGACGGATATAAACGGGGCGCCGCTCGATGGCCTGCACGGCACCTCGTCCAAACCATTCATGTCGGCGCCGGACCGGGCGGGCAAGAGTTGGCCATTCGCTGTTGTCTGGGCGACGCGCTACGACACGTCGGGCGCGATTCTGGTGCGCGGCACCGGGTTAAACAGCGACCGGATCAAGGGCGTAATGGACAATACGGAGATTTACGAGCTGATGTATCTCACGCTGTTTGGGCGCGAGGCCGAACTGGCGGCAGCCGAAACGGGCGATCAGCCGGCATCAGGCGAGTGACGATTCAAGGCGTGCGATTGGGTGCGAACGAATCCGCACCCCGCAGGTCAATAAAGTCTGGAAGAGCCAGGCTTCTTGATTTAGCGCTGACAGTTCTCCGGACTGGCATCGGCCAGGCAAGCATCGCCGGTCGATCCCGCATCGTAGAACTGAACGCCGACTGTCCCTGCAGTCGCTTCAGCGTAAATTTCTGCCGCGTATTTTTCCTGGGCGTAGTAGTCCAGGCTCTCTTGGCCCAAATATCCCCAGGCAGCTCCGAGAATGAATCCCGGCGCGATCGCGGTGCACACAACAAGCAATATCTGCTTCATAATCACCCCCGTGATTAAACAGGCGCCAATCTAGGGGCAAGTTCGTGGCAACAATGAGACAAGGTTAACGGTTTTGCCCAAATGGCCAGGAATCCGCCACCCAGCGGCCGGAGCGACAGATGAGAACTCGAAGCACGGCGCTCAAAGGTAGGGCCACCACCACTCATTGCGGGTTTGCTTCAACCGCGCGAACCATTTGCAAACCGGATAGAGCGTGACCACCACGATCGCCCAGGCGACGTAGACGCCGGCCAGGCTCAGATGCGGCTGAGCGGGATTTTCTAAATTATTTCCGCCGGTTAGCCAGGCGAGATCGCCGACCGTCACCAGCGCGAACAGCCAAGCAAGTATCTGAATCCAGACCAGATGAATGACGTAATAGAAGAATGGCACGCGGCCGAACACGATGATCCATTGCGCCACCCTATGGCGCACGCCCTCGAGGAGCGCGACGCCGTGCCGCGGCCCTTCGAATAGGGCGAGCAGCAGCAGGGCCGGTCCCAGCGTCATCATCAAATAGAGCAGCGATGGCGGATATTTTTCGCAATTGAGGAAAGACATGAAAGTGTAGAGGTGATTCGCCTGATGGCTCCATGCCGCCGGATCGCCGTAAAGACTCGTGGCCCGGAGCAGGAAGAACCCCAGCGTAATTGCGGTTCCCAAACCTATCAGCCAGCGGCGCCTTGTTTGCGCGTCAAGCTGATAGAGCTGCCCCAGTGCGTAGCCCACCGCCATCACCCCGATCCAGGGAATCAGCGGATAGGCGACGATCAGCCGGATATCGGGCACGGGATAGATGGAGCCGCGCTGGTGCAGGACGTGCCAGATCCAGGCCGCCGAACCGAATTGCTGGGCCTGGACGCCGTCCAGCAGGTTATGGCCGAAGATCATCGCGAGCCCGATTCCTGCGATTGCCCAAAGCGGCAGATAGACCAGGCCCGCCAGCACGACCATGGAAGCGCCAATCGCCCAAATCACCTGGAGCACAAAGACGGAAGCGCCCACCGACAGGGACCAGGCGAAGTGGACCAGCGTCACAGACAGAAAGATCAGCCATAGGCCGCGGGTCAGAACGAACCAGGAGACCTGGGGCGTAGTGCGGCCATGGGTGCCGTAAAGGTAGGCGGAGAGCCCGGCCAGGAAGATAAAGGTGGGCGCGCAGATATGGGTGATCCAGCGGGTCAGGAACAGCGCGGGGTCGGTGACGTCGCGGGGATTGAAGCCGCTGTCGTGAAAGAAGTCCCTTGTGTGGTCGAGGGCCATCAGGATCATGATGAGGCCGCGCAGCAGATCGATCGATTCGATCCGCACGGCGCGCACCGCCGAGCTCACCCCAGCCTTTACCTTAGACGGGGACGGGGATCGTGTTTTGACGTCGGCTTCGGCTATCATGACTAGAGATAATTGCTGAACTGGGTTCCGATCCTCTTTATCGCGGGGCGTAGCCCGGCGCGCAATCCAGCGCGACCCACCAATTAGACACAAGGGGCCCTGTCTTCCGTGGCCGTAGACGCGACATCCGATAGCTCCCAGGAAGAGCTGGTTCTCACCTCGATTGCCCGTGACCGCCCCGGCTTGGTGGAGCGCCTGGCCGGGGTCGTCGCCGAGCATTCGGGCAATTGGATCGACAGCTCCATGGCGCGGCTCGGCGGCGAGTTCGCCGGAATCTTGCGAATCTCGGTTCCCCACGAGTCCGTGGCCGACCTTGAGACGGCGCTGGCGGCACTGTCCGAGGAGGGCATCGATGTCACGATCCGGAGGGCGGAGAGCGCACAACCGCCCCCCGCACGGCGGGTCCGCCTGGAGCTGACGGGGCTCGATCACACCGGGATCGTGCTCGAAGTTACCCGTGCGCTGGCGAGCCAGGGCGTCAGCATCGACGAGCTGCACACGGAAGTGTTTGTGGGCAGCATGGGCGGCGAGCCGATGTTTTCGGCCAAGGCCGACCTGGTGTTGCCCGAGGGCCTCGACCTGGACGCGCTTCGGGGCACGCTCGAAGAAATCGCCGGCGACATCATGGTCGATATCGAGCTGGCCGAGGCCTAACGGTTCCGGATCCAGCTCTCCCCATCCTTCGCTCGCTTCGCCCGCCGCCAGGGTCTATAAGGTCGGACGGCCCCGGCAGAATCCGGGGCCGGTTTTGTTTGTGTAGGCAATTGGGGCTCGGGAGAAGGCATGGCCAATGTCGTTGTGGTCGGCTCGCAATGGGGCGACGAAGGCAAGGGCAAGATCGTCGACTGGCTCTCGGAGCGGGCCGACGTCGTGGTGCGCTTTCAGGGCGGCCACAATGCCGGCCACACCCTGGTGATCGACGGCGTGACCTACAAGCTCTCGCTGCTGCCATCGGGCGTGGTGCGCTCCGGCAAGCTCGCTGTGATCGGCAACGGCGTCGTCATCGACCCCTGGGCATTGGCCGATGAAATCAGCCGGCTCCAAGGGATGGGCGTAGCGATCTCGCGCGACAATTTGCGGATCGCGGAGAATGCAACGCTGATCCTTCCCCTGCACCGCGAGCTCGACGCGCTGCGCGAGGCGGCCGCGGGCGCCGGCAAGATCGGCACCACCAAGCGGGGCATTGGGCCGGCCTACGAAGACAAGGTCGGGCGCCGCGCAATCCGGGTGATGGATTTGCAAAACCCGGAAGGGCTCGGACGCAAGATCGACCGCGCGCTCACCCATCACAATGCACTGCGGCGCGGCATGGGCGAAGCGCAAATCGACGGCGGCCAGTTGCAGCAGGAACTCACTGAGATCGCGCCGGCGATCCTGCCCTATATGGACACGGTCTGGTCGCTGCTGGACGATCAACGCCGCAGCGGCAAGCGAATCCTGTTCGAGGGCGCCCAGGGTGCGCTGCTCGATGTCGACCAGGGCACTTATCCCTATGTCACCTCGTCCAACACGGTTGCCGGTCAAGCCGCCACCGGAAGCGGCATGGGTCCCGGCGCCATCGATTACGTGCTCGGCATCACCAAGGCCTACACCACGCGGGTCGGCGAGGGGCCGTTTCCGACCGAACAGGAGGACGCGATCGGCAAGAAGCTCGGCGAGCGGGGCAACGAGTTCGGCACCGTGACGGGCCGTCCGCGGCGCTGCGGCTGGTTCGACGCGGCCCTGGTGCGGCAGACAATAAAGGTCTCCGGCATCGACGGCATCGCGCTAACCAAGCTCGACGTGCTGGATGGCTTCGAGTCCCTCAAGGTCTGCACGGGCTACAAGCTCGATGGCAACGCAATCGATCATCTGCCGGCGGGGGAGGGCGCACAGGCCCGCGCCGAGCCGGTCTACGAGACCCTGGAGGGTTGGTCGGAATCGACCGCCGGCGCCCGATCCTGGGCCGAGCTTCCCGCCCAATGCGTGAAATATATCCGTAGGCTCGAAGAGCTGATCGAGAAGCCGGTGGCGCTGCTCTCCACCAGCCCCGAGCGCGAGGACGCGATTCTGGTGCACGATCCTTTCGAGGATTAGGCCCCCTTCGAGGATGAGCACACGGCCAGCGCGCCTATCGGAGGCTCGCGGAGTCGCGCTATAACCCGCCTCGAGAGCCCAAGGAGTTGCCGTGGCCGACGCCCCGAAATGGAAGATTTGCTGGATCACCGGCGCGACCGGGGGAATCGGCTCCGAGCTCTCACGCCAGCTTGCCCAGCGCGGCGTCAAGGTCGCGGCGACCGCGCGGTCGCAAGACAAGCTCGCCGCGCTGGCCGATTCCAACGCCAATATCAGCGTGTTTCCAGCGGACGTGACTGACCCCAAGGCGCTGAGGGCAGCGGTCGAAAAAATCGAGAACGAACTCGGTCCGATCGAATTGGCGATTCTTGCCGCGGGCGTCTACGCGCCCTTCGATCCCGACAATATCGACCTCGACGGCTTCCACCGCACCAGCGCGGTCAATATCGACGGCGTCGCCAACAGCCTCGCCGCCGTGCTGCCGGCGATGCGGCAGCGGGGGCGGGGTCAATTGGCCATCATGGGTTCGCTGTTCGGCTATTGCGGGCTTCCTGGCAATGGCAGCTACGGCGCCAGCAAGGCCTATCTGATCAACCTGGCGCAAAGTCTCGAATTGGAACTCGCACCCAAGGGTATCGAGGTGACCCTGGTCAGTCCGGGATTCGTCGATACGCCGCTGAACGCCAGTTACGACCGGCCGAAATATTTCGTGATCAAGCCCTCCAAGGCCGCGCGCCGGATCATCGAGGGGCTGGAAAAGGGCGGATTCGAGGTCGCCTTTCCCGGCCGCGTCGCGGCCTTCTTCAAGGCGGCCAAGGCGCTCCCCAACGGCGTTCTGTTCTGGCTGCTACGACGGGGCCTGATGCGCGACTGAGGCGCTCTTCGCTTTCCCTTTGCCGGGCTTCGCGAGCAACTCGCGGAAATAGCTATCGAGCAGCCGGTCGTCCGGGTCCCATTTCTTTCTATAGCTCTCCAGCTCATCGAGCCGATCTCCAAACGCGAGGCGCACCTGTTCGGGCGTCAGAAACGGCGTTTGATTGAACAAAGGGATGCCGCCCTCGGCGCTGCAGAACTCGTTATAGGCGACGAGAAACTCCTCCCATTCCTTGCCGCCGGTGGAGGCGGGATCGATGCTCATGGTCATGCCATCCCGCGAGTAGGAGAGCAGCGAGCTGTCGTCCTGGGCGATCCGGTAGCCGACATGGGGGATGTCGGTGCGGTAGCCGGTTCGACGCATATGGTTCTGGCAGAATTTGAAATAGCGCTCGAGGATTTCGAAATAGCCCTGTTCCGGGAACGACCACATGGAGAAGATGTATTTCTTCTCGCCGGGGTCCCTCGGATAGTTGATGGTTTGGGCGTGCGGCCAGGTCCGTTTGGAGCGCACAAACAGAACCGCCGCGCGGCGCAGCAGGAAATCGTTGAAATCCATCAGTCTCGCCTGGTGCAGCGGGTTCGTGGTCAGCCGCTTGGCGCGTAGCGACATGGCAGGACCGTATTTGCGCCAGAACCGGTTGCGGTAGGACCAGATCCGGCGCGCCTTGGGCTCCTCATGGGGATTGTATTTGCGCAGCTCCGCCACGATGCGTTCGGTATAGGGGAACAGGTAATACATCACCGAATAGCCATCGCGGTCGTATTCGGGAATCTTGGCCTCGAACTCGCGGAGCGAGTGCTCCACGTGGCGCATGGCAATCGCCTGGGTCGGCTTGCAGGCGATGGTGACCTCGAAGACGATGCCGGTGAGCCCGTAGCTGGAGCGGACCAACCGCATTTCTTCAGGGTCGTTTTCTTCCGTGATCTCGCGGATCTCACCTTTCGGCGTCACCAGGCGCACGCCTGTCACATAGGAGTTGATTTGGCCATACTCGCCCGGGAAAGAGGCATCCTTGCTCGCGGCAACCGCCATCGCCGCCAGCGTGGTGTTGCCGATCTCGGTTGTGATGTGGAGTTGCAACCCTTGGCGCCGCAGCTCCCGCGACACATGCAGATGTTCCGCGCCACCCTCCACGGTGACCCGGTCGCGCTCGACCTTGAGGATCCGGTTCATGCCCGTCATGTCGATGATGGTGCCGCCGTCGTCTCCGTTCATCCGGGCGGTCGAGTGCCGAGAGCCCGCCGGGCGGACAGGCGCGGGAAAGCGGTCAGGATTGGTCAGCACTTCGACGATGTCGTCGACGGTCTCGGGCCTGGCGATCACGGCGGGGCGATAGGTCCAGGTGCGGTCCCAATTCGAAACTTCAGTGTTGGTTTTGATGTCCATAAATGCCCGCATTTGCTTGGCAAGTGGTGTTTGGCAGGCACCATAATCGAATTTCGTGGCCGCGTACGCTGCGACGCAGCGTAGCGCTGCCTGCGAGCCAGGTTCTATGCTAAGGAACGCCAGATAACATGCGGGTTTGGGAGCACTGATGGCCGATCAAGAGCCCACCAATCGCTATTGCGTAATCGGGGCGGGAGCCTCCGGCTTGGCTGTGGCCAAGACGTTCAAGGAGCGCGGCATTCCGTTCGACTGCTTCGAGCGACTGAGCGAGGTCGGCGGCATATGGAATCCCGAAAGCCCCGACGTGGTCTACGAGTCGACCTATCTGAATTCGTCGCGCCGGCTCTCGCGTTACACCGACTTCCCCATGCCGAAGGACTTTCCGCAATATCTGAGCCGCTCCCAGTCGCAGGACTATCTTTGCGCCTATGCGCGCGAATTCGGGCTCCATGACGAGATCACATTCGATACGGAAGTGGAAAAGGTCGAGCCTAAGAACGGGCAGTGGGAGGTGACGCTATCGGGCGAGAGCGAGCCCCGGTTCTACGCCGGCGTGGTGATCGCCAATGGACACCATTGGGACCCGAAAATGCCGGAGCATCCGGGAAAGTTCGACGGCGAAATCCTGCATTCCCACGATGTGAAGACCCGCGAGCAGCTTCGAGGCAAGCGGGTGCTCGTGGTGGGCGCCGGCAATTCGGGCGCGGACATAGCGTGCGATGCCGCCATGGACTCGGAGAAAGCCGTCCACAGTATGCGCCGCAGCTACTATTTCTTCCCCAAGCTGATCCTCGGTAAGCCAACGGATGTGTTCGTCGATCTGACCAGCCGCTGGCCGGTTCCCCGTCAGTTTCTGCGCTGGCTCTACACCACTGGGCTCAAAGTGATTTTTGGGCCGCACGAGAATTACGGTCTTCCCGCGCCCGACCACAAATTGTTCGAGGCGCATCCCACGGCCGCCTCGACCTATCTGGATCACATCGCCCATGGCCGGATTACGCCGAAGCCGGCGATCGAACGCTTCGACGGCAGCCGCGTGCGGTTCATCGACGGCAGCACGGAAGAAATCGATCTGGTGATTTATGCCACTGGGTACCGGGTGAGCTTTCCGTTCCTGGACAAGAGCCTGCTGTTGCAACCCGACGGGCGGTCAAATCTCTTCATTCATGCCTTTCACCGCGAGTTGGATAATCTTTTTGTCGTGGGCCTTATGGAGCCCGCCGAGGGCGGCGTCTGGCAGCTCGTCGACTATCAGGCGCGGTTGATCGCCTCCTTCGTTGTCGCTCGTGCCCGCGATCCCGAGCGTGCCGATTGGTTCAGGGAACTCAAAGCGAGCGCAAATCCTGACATTGGTCACGGCATTCCCTTCCGCGATACGGACTGGCACCGATTCGAGATCCAGCATTACCGCTACCGCAGCTACATGAAGGACCTGATCGAACAGTTCGGCGATAACGCGCGAATGCCCTATCCTGCGAGCCCGGAAATGCGCATTGAAGACGCGAAGCCTGGCGAGACGGCGCTAGGTCTCGCCTCCTAAGGTCTTATTTCGCAGGATCGTGGGCTCCTGCGGCCCGTCTTGAGACCATCCGTATCCCCCGCGCCACTAGGCTTGGCGCCAATGCCTGCATCGCGAACACCAAGCGATAGGCGGCGGGCTTCACGGCCACGCGGTGCTTCCGTTCGATAGCTTCGACGATCGCGGCCGCGGCCTGATCGGCGCTCAATTGCGGCAGCAGGCCCGGTACCGCTTTGGGAACGCTGGCGCGGCTGCCCGGGTTGTTGGCCCAATAGGAAGTATCGACCGCTCCCAGCACCGCCAACGTGACGTGCAGGCCGGTTCCTTTCAGATCGGCGCGCAACGCTTCGGCAAATCCCTTGAGCGCATGCCGCGCGGCGATATAGCCGCAGGCGTCGCGCCAGGCGAGATAGGACGCGGGCGAGGTGATGCAGGCAATTTGCCCGCTGCCCCGGGCGATCATGCTGGGCAGGAACGCGCGCGTGGTGTAGGCGGCCGCCAAATAGGGCACCTCGATCATTTGGCGCAACTCTTCCGGCGAGGTCTCGATCAGCGGCGCCCAACGGCCCGAGCCCGCATTGTTGACGAGGATATCCGGCAGGCCGGCGTCGCGCTGCACCTTGACCGCAAGCTCGCTGACTGCCTCCGGATTTGAGAGATCGGCTGCATAGGCAATGGCCGCGCCGCCACCGTGCTTGATCTCCTCAGATCGCGCGTTCAGGTTTTCCGCGTTGCGCGCAACCAGGACGACCTGAGCGCCCATCGCCGCGAATGCCTTGGCTGTCGCCGCACCGATGCCGCTGGATGCGCCCGTCACCATTACGATTTTCCGCGGCATGGAATCCTCTGAACAGACGGCGATTTTGGCGGTTGGCGGCCCTAATGGGGGCTAATCGGCCGAGAATCGGCCTGTGGCCAAGTTGCTACAGTCGGAAAACCAATTTGCGCTGTGATGGCCGCCAGGTCTAGGCAATGGCGCCGCGGCTTGGCATGATGCTGACAAATTGAGTCTCCTTAAGGGGACGGCTAGGCCATGTCTTGAGGGAGAATGGCAATGAAGTTGATATCTCGAATTGCGGTTTCGGCATTGGCGCTGGCAGGCATTGCCATGGCCACGCCCCAGGCGGCGCATGCAGGCTGCACTCTGCTTTCGGGCACGGCTGACGGACTGAACAAGCAGCAGGCCGTGACCCGTTCGCGGCAGGCTTTGAACGACTACGTCGTAGCCTTCAAAAGGCGAAGAGGCATGCGAGGCGCGACCGTCAGTCCCGCCAAGGCGCCGCCCAATCCATATTGGCGCAAAGGCGTGGCGAGGCATCTCTATCTGAAGCCGGACCTCCGGACCCGCCGGGCCCATACGGTTTGCTGGGAAGGCGTGATTTCACCAGCGGTGTGTACATCGGGCGCCCAGCTCTGCACAGGCACCCCAACTCCCAGGCGGGCCCCTCGCCCAACCGCACAATCGGATGATGCCCAGGCGGCAAGTCCGGAGAGTGCGCAACCGATCGGTGCAAGCTCGGCTGGAGTCACCAGTAATTAGGGGGTTGGCAGTAGATCCGGTAGCTGTCCACGATCTTTGATTTCAGATTGACGGCCTGGTCGGGTCCGATCCGGTAGAGCGAGACCCGGAAACGGCTGTGGTCGTAGAGCTCTATCCAAGTATCGGGGCCAGTGGCCACCGAGAGGATTTTCCCATCCAAATCCCGCCCCGGCCGGTAATAGAGATCCTCGACGTCGCGAATTTCCTCCGGACCGAAGCGCGTTAGCGCGTGGCCGCGGCCATTCCAATAGCGGAAAAACGTCACGTAGCATTGCTCGGGCTCGAGATCGTCGGCGTAGCCCGTCTCGGGGCCGGCCAATTGAGCTGCGGCACCGCCCAGCGGTACGAGCGCGATCGCAAGTGCGGCGCCGATGAATTTCGCGCGAAAACGCATGACTGACGTCCCATTGCCGACGGTACGCATCGATTCCACCCAAAGATGGCAATGCTGTGCCGGGGCTGCAACCAATGATCCTATCATTCTTCTTGCACCAGGTGATCCGCTGGCCCACATTGAAGGAGTGAACATGTTCCGAGGGGCGCCGGAGGAGTCCGGCTGAGATCGCGAGCGAACCCCGCGAGCACCCTTTGAACCTGATCCGGGTCATGCCGGCGAAGGGATGGAACCAACGCTTCTCCTGCCCCTAATCGTCAATCGGCGCGCGCCCGGTCCCCGGAGCGGCCAAGCTGGCCGTCCAAATGGGTAGCGGAAAGCGTGGACTTGATGGAAAACTCGATCTTTCTCGCAAAGTTCATTGGGTTGGTGTTGCTCTTCATCGGCGTGGCCATCCTGGTCAATCGGGAATGGTATCGCCAACTCATCACCAACTTCTTCGATGACAGGGGTCTGCTCTATCTGTCCGGGATGTTGGCGCTTGTGACGGGAGTCGCGATCGTGTTGGTCCACAATGTTTGGACGCCCGACTGGCGAATACTGATTACGTTGCTGGGCTGGATCGCTATCATGAGGGGCGTGATGCGGTTGACCTTTCCGGCGCTCTCGATGCGCTCTGCCAAAAAGTTTTCCACGACGACGACTCCAACCACCTTTGGCGGCGTCGGCGTGCTCGTGCTCGGCGTGATTTTGACCGCGATGGGCTATTTGAACTAGCGGCGTTAAACGGAGACAAGATGCAATGAATATCCACCCTAAAGACGTGAAGCCGCCGCGCGTGACCACGGGACCGCTGCCCGCAAGCCGCAAGGTCTATTCGAGCCCGCGGGGCCACGAAGAGCTCAAGGTTCCGCTGCGCGAAATCGCACTCGCGGAAGGCGCCCAGGAGCCTGATTTCCGGGTCTACGACACCTCCGGGCCCTATAGCGATCCCGATGCCGTTATCGACGTCGAGCGCGGGCTCCCCCGGATCCGCGAGGCATGGATCCGCAATCGCGGCGGCGTCGAGGACTATGAAGGACGCCAGGTCCGCCCCGAGGACAACGGCGCGGTTTCGGCCAAGCATCTGGCGCGCGCCTTTCCGGCCCAGCATGCGCCGCTAAAGGGCACGGGCGGCCAGCCCATCACGCAGTTGCAATTTGCCCGCGCCGGGATCGTTACGGATGAGATGCGTTTTGTCGCCCATCGCGAGAATATCGGGCGCGCCCAGGCGCTTGAAAGTGCTGGCGAGTCGCTGTCCGCAGGCGAAAGTTTCGGTGCCGAGATCCCGGAATTCATCACGCCCGAATTCGTTCGCGACGAGGTGGCGCGGGGGCGCGCCATTATCCCGGCCAACATCAATCACCCCGAATCCGAGCCGATGATCATTGGCCGAAATTTCCTGGTGAAGATCAATGCCAATATCGGCAATTCCGCCGTTACCAGTTCGGTGGAGGACGAGATCGAGAAGATGGTGTGGGCGACCCGGTGGGGCGCCGACACGGTGATGGACCTTTCGACCGGCCGCAACATCCACAACACGCGGGAATGGATTCTGCGCAATTCGCCGGTCCCGATCGGGACCGTCCCGATCTATCAGGCGCTCGAAAAATGCGATGGCGATCCGGTCGAGCTCACCTGGGAAATCTATCGCGATACGCTGATTGAGCAGTGTGAGCAGGGTGTGGATTATTTCACGATCCATGCGGGCGTCCGGCTGCCCTATATCCATCTCACTGCGAACCGGGTCACCGGCATTGTCTCGCGTGGCGGCTCGATCATGGCGAAGTGGTGCCTAGCGCACCACCGCGAGAGCTTCCTCTATACGAAGTTCGGCGAGATTTGCGACATCATGGCCGCCTATGACGTCTCGTTCTCGCTGGGCGACGGTTTGCGCCCGGGCTCGATCGCGGACGCCAATGACGCGGCACAGTTCGCCGAGCTGGAGACGCTGGGCGAGCTGACGCAAATCGCCTGGTCCAAGGGCTGCCAGGTGATGATCGAGGGTCCGGGCCACGTGCCTATGCAGAAGATCAAGGTGAATGTGGAGAAGCAGCTAGAGGTCTGCGGCGAAGCACCGTTCTATACGCTGGGACCGCTCACCACCGACATTGCGCCGGGCTACGATCACATCACCAGCGGGATCGGCGCCGCCATGATCGGTTGGTTTGGCACCGCCATGCTCTGCTACGTGACGCCGAAGGAGCATCTGGGTCTGCCCAACCGGGACGACGTCAAGCAGGGCGTGATCACCTACAAGATCGCGGCCCACGCCGCCGACCTCGCCAAGGGGCATCCGGCGGCCCAATTGCGTGACGATGCGCTCTCTCGCGCGCGCTTCGATTTCCGCTGGGAGGATCAGTTCAACCTGTCGCTGGATCCCGAGACGGCGCGCAGCTATCACGACGAAACCCTGCCCAAGGAAGCCCACAAGGTCGCGCATTTTTGCTCCATGTGCGGCCCGAAATTCTGCTCTATGGAAATCACCCAGCAGGTCCGCGATTACGCCGCCAAGCTCAACGATAAGGAGGCGGGCATGGCGGAGATGTCGCAGAAATTCCGTGAGATGGGCTCAGAAGTCTATGTCGACGCCGATCAAGTGAAGAAGTCGAACGAGGCGCTGTGACCCCGTCCGACGGCAAATGATTGCGTGCGCTTTGCCGCCAGTTCGGCTTAAGTAGGCCCACGTCTTCGGCACTAGGCGTTAGGTTCCGCCTGGTTCAATCCGAGGGCTGCAAGGGCGACATGGAATATCTGCCGGCGATTTTGCTGATTGGACTTGGCCTGGTGGTGGGTATTGGCGTGATGGTCGCCGCCGCCAAGATAATCGGAAAGCTTTCGCCAAAAGAGGGATCGGATAGGTAGGGTTCAACCCGGCCCTCGCGCAAAGCCCCAAGAGCCTTGTTCTGGTCATAAGGCTGGGACAGGGTGATGCCAGATCAGTTCTATCCCGAAGGAGTGTGAAATGCGTCGAATTGGTGTTTCGTTGGCGCTGGGCAGCGCCGTGATTTTCGCGTCCATGGGTATGGCCTTGGCCGCCGCCAATGATGCGGGCAGCTTGACCAAAATGCTGAAGCAGCAGGGCTACCACCACATTCAAATCGTGGAAGCCGGCTCCACGGGCGGCGAGGCTTTTGCCTGCAAGGGCAACACCCACTTTCACGTGGCCACGGATACGGAGGGCCAAATCGTGAATGTCGATCCGGTCGGCGATTGCCATGCCAAGAAGGGGCCGAGCAAGGTACGGGTGCAGGCGCCCTTTACCGACGTCCAAGTTGGTGACGGCGTGCGGGTCCGTGCCCCGGGCGTCGATATCAATATCCCGTAGGTAATAGGCAGCGTACCGCTGCGGCGGCGCACTCAGTAATTCTCTAAGGGATACTTACTCCGCGGCCGCCGCTTCCGCCGCTTCCGCTGCCGCGGCGGAAGCCGCCTTCTGCACGGCCTTTTGCACCTTGTCGAAGGCGCGGACCTCGATTTGCCTGATCCGCTCGCGGCTGACGCCGAATTCGCCCGACAGTTGCTCGAGGGTGAGCGGGTCCTCCTCCAACCGGCGCGCGGTAAAAATGCGCTTTTCGCGGTCGTTCAGGCCCTTCAGCGCATCGCCCAACAGCCCGCGCCGCTGCTCCAGTTCCTGGGATTCGCCAAGCGCGGTTTCCTGGTCGATATTGTCGTCAACCAGCCAGTCTTGCCACTCGCCGCTTTCGGAATCGGCGCGCACCGGGGCGTTCAGCGAGCTGTCGCCCGCCAGCCGCCGGTTCATCGAGATCACGTCGTCCTCGGGGACGCCGAGCCGCGTGGAAATCTGCTTGACCTGATCGGGGCGCAAATCGCCGTCCTCGAAGGCCTTCAGCTGGCCCTTGATCTTGCGCAGATTGAAGAACAGCTTTTTCTGGCTCGCGGTGGTGCCCATCTTCACCAGGCTCCACGAACGCAGGATGTATTCCTGGATCGAGGCCCTGATCCACCACATGGCGTAAGTCGCCAGCCGAAAGCCTTTTTCGGGATCGAAGCGCTTGACCGCTTGCATCAGGCCGACATTGCCCTCTGAGACGACCTCGCCGATCGGCAAGCCGTAGCCGCGATAGCCCATGGCGATCCGCGCCACCAAGCGCAAATGCGAGGTGACGAGCTGGTGGGCCGCGTCCCGGTCGTCATGCTCGCGCCATCGCTTGGCGAGCATGTACTCCTCCTGAGGCTCCAGCATCGGAAACTTGCGGATTTCCTCAAGATAACGGGACAGGCCTCCAGGACCTGAAACTGTGGGTAAAGATTTCGCAGCCATGTATGTTGTGTTCTCCAGGGCGGATTAACGGGCGCAACTTCCCCGGCCCCGACCTTCCCTATATATAGTGATTTTTGAAGATTTGGAACACCCCTGGGGGATAAGTCCTTCACATTACACGGCTTTAGAGGGCCTTGAGCTCCGCAACAACCCGCTCCATATCGGCGGGAAGCGGGCTCTCGAAGCGCAGAATCTCGCCACTCACCGGGTGCGCGAAGCTCAGTTCACCCGCATGCAGCGCCTGGCGCCCAAGCTCCCCAATCGCCCGTTGGGCGGCTTCCGGGAGCGCCGCCGCCTTGGATTTGAAGCCAGCGCCATAGACCGCGTCGCCGATCAGCGGGTGCCCGATATGGGCCATATGGACCCGAATCTGATGGGTCCGCCCGGTCTCCAGCAGGCATTCGACCATGCTGGCGACCGGCCCCTGCTGTTGGCCATCGCTGGTAGGCTGCTTCACACCGAAGGTCTCGAGCATCCGGTAATGGGTCACCGCCGGCTTGCCGCCCCGTTCGACGACCGCCATTTTCTGGCGCTGTTCGGTCTTGCGCCCGATCGCGCCCCTGATGATGCCCTTGGGCGGGCTCTGTGCGCCCCAAACCAGCGCCAGATAACGCCGCTCCAGGTCGCCGCGGCGGCCCTTCTCGGCAAAGGCGCGCGCCAAGGCCTGGTGGGCTTGATCTGTCTTGGCCACCACCATCAACCCGCTGGTGGCCTTGTCCAACCGGTGCACGATGCCGGGCCGCTTGACGCCACCGATCCCTGAGAGACTGTCGCCGCAATGGGCGATCAGCGCATTCACCAGCGTGCCGGTCCAATTGCCGGCCGCCGGATGCACCACCAGGCCGGCTGGCTTGTCGAGCACCAGAAGAGCGTCGTCCTCGAACAGGATCGTCAGCGGAATCGGCTCGCCCTTGGGTATCGCCGGTTCGGCCGGCGGTATGGCGAACTCGATCTCGTCGCCCGATTTGACCCTGGAATTTGGCTCCTCTATCGTTCGCCCCGCCAGCCGGGCGTGGCCTTCCTTGATCAGCGCCTTGACCCGCGAGCGGCTCATTTGGGGCAGCTGCTGGGCGAGGTAGCGGTCCAGGCGTTCGCCGGCTTGGCCGTCGCCGACCCTAAAGTGGTGCTGCTCGGGCTTCTCGGACATTCAAATTTGGACAGTATCTATGGCGGTCGAACGCGACGCGGATAATGAGACGATTCCCGGCACCGTCTTCAATGCCCGGCAGGTGCGGATTCTCAAGGTCGTCGTGATCGTCATGGGGCTGCTGCTGGTGGCGGGCTTCGCATTCGTGGTTGCGGCCATTGTCTATCAGGCCACGCGGGTGGGTGAAAGCGAGAGCGTGGCATCGCCCAGCCAAACCATGGGGAACCAGCCGGGCGAGCTCGGGCTCGATGTGCCCTCCGGCACCAAAATCGAGGGCGTGACGCTGGACGGTAAGCGCATGGCGGTTCACCTGGTGGGCCCGAACGGTGCCGAAATCGCCGTGATCGACGTGGACAAGGGCCGCGTCATCGCCCGTATCAGGCTAGAGCCCAAATAGGCTTGCCCCGGCAAAGCCGCCCGAGCTATAGCTGGAGGACCTATCCAGCCATTAGCCCCCATCGTCTAGTGGTTTAGGACGCCGGCCTCTCACGCCGGAAACAGGGGTTCGAACCCCCTTGGGGGCGCCAATCTTTTCAATGGATTAGCGGATTGGTCAAAAAAGAATGCCGCGCGCGGCGCGCACGGCATTCCCTCGGTTGCTGAATTGTTGTGTGGACCGCTAGTTGCCGGCGCCTAGCTTGTAGACCAGCGCCGCGTGGGCCGAGTAGTCCTCTTTGCTGATTGATGCCCGTGCCTGCTCTTCAATTTGCCGCACGAGACCGACATTGAAAACTGCCAGAACGGGACCGTCGAACAGGGTCTGACTTTCGCCCCCTGAGAGGGCTTTGGTACTGTCGCCGTCCGACACGTACACGCGCGCGTAAATGGTGAGTGACCAGTCGACCTTAGGAATGCCAGTGAAACGGGCCCCATTTTTGGACGCTAGCAAAGACGCGTAGTCAGTGCCCGATACCGTTCGCTTAAGGTCCCTTATCGTCAGCACAGCAGCTCAACGATTGCTTTGACGTCATCATATGGGTCTTATGACTGGCTGCGCTTTTCCATTTCGGCGGTCACGGTTTCGAGAATGGACTGCATATTGGTCGCAAGTTCGGCTACAGCATCGATGCCCCGATTTAACTTTTCGAGGCTGACCAGATGTACAATCGGCTTAGCTTTTCCCTTCTGGCTCTTCATATCAATGATGCCAAATGAGCCCGGTTTGCCCTCTATGTCTTTACCCTTCCAACTTTGCACAATGGGGTTGTGCGCGATCCGGTTCCGTAACTTTGCTAAGACACAGACAGTACCCCTGACCTTCTCGATATCGGACAGTACTTCATCGGGCATATGTTGCTGTCGAGCCAAGGCTTCAATGCGTTCAAAACGTTTCATAAAGAGCTGGTCCAGCGCCGTATCGTGGTCAGTACTGTTGTCACACAACTGGTCGATGAGACAGTATGTTAAGAACTCGACACCCCCGAAGTTCATAATGAGTTTCCCCATTGCGAAAATTAAATCGTGTGCCTTTGGATTGTTGTACGTGAACCCCGTATAGCCGCCGTATTTTGTGCGTTTCTTCATGACAAAATCCGGTAGTGCCTCAGTTCGAAATTCATCACTTGCAGGGCTCCTTCTACTGCTTAAAATCAAGGTCTTCAAATTGGCAAGGCAGACGGGATGACAACGATACAGACTCGAATGAGGCAGATTGCCGATCTTGAGGGGTTCGACATCATCGTGACGAGAGATGATGAACCTGTCGATCCTACAATCAATGGCGTTCTCGGCGGATATCCCTTTGGACGGAAGCTTAAGCACAGCAAGACAGTTGCAGATTGGAGCCACGACCGCTTTGAAGCGACCTATCCTGGCTACTCTTGCAGGGTGCTACTGGAGGACGGTACCGTTGCCGCACCGCAAACAAGTTTGCGGACGGTGCGAGAGACCTACGAAGAAGATTAGCGAGCAAATTAGCTCAAGCGGCCATACGTTTCTTGTATGGCCCATGCGGTCGCGGCTACGGTGCGCATCCGTCAATCAGCCCAACAATCCATTCCATGTCGGGAAGCGTGTCACTAACGCCAGGAATGGGTATAGTTTTAGCCAATCACCCGTCAGATGAACAAGCCCGTATTCAATAAGCCTATGACGATTGCAGCGTGAAGATCGATCTCACACAAGATCAAGTTGACGCGATCAGCGAGTGGGCGGCGCACAATCCTCATGTGATAGAGGTTCGTCTATTCGGCAGCCGAGCCAAGGGAAAGGCGCGCCTAGACAGTGATATTGATCTGGCGCTCAGGGTAAAGGGTGACACTCCGGGCGAACGCGATGGCAATCTTATTGTTCACCGAGCCGAATGGCACGCGCAGCTTCGACAGCTGCTGGAAACTGAGCCGAGGATCGACATTTACGATCCTGAGATAGACCCTTTCGTCTTTAAGTATTGTGCCGAGGCGAGCGTGAGGCTTTATCCATGAGAGTTGTCACCTTTACCGACCTCACACGGGACGGCAAACGCATCTGACTCTACTGCCGCGATTGCCAGTTCGACCGCTTTGCCTGTCCAGCCTAGATAAGGGTGCCGCTCGACATGGCAGTGCCAAGCACTAGCCCGGCCATTAGCCCCCATCGTCTAGTGGTTTAGGACGCCGGCCTCTCACGCCGGAAACAGGGGTTCGAACCCCCTTGGGGGCGCCATTCTCAGATGCGATTCGACGCCGCCCGGCCCCGCTCATGTTGAGATTCCTCAATGTGGCCTATCGGCCGCGCAACTAGTGTGCCGCGCTTGTTTCCAACAGAACGACTGTCGAGGAGGTAAGTCGATGGCCAATCGACCCCAACGGGACCGGTCCGAATGGGCTGCACCCGGATACGGGGATCTTGGCGTCTCGGGCATGCAGTTCGCCCGGTTCGCCGCCCGAAATCAGGCGGAATTGGTGAATCTGTTCAGTTGCCGCGCGTCGGCATATCTGGAGTTCCCGGCACGGCTCTCCCAATGCAGCTCGCTCGCTGACCTATTGCGCGAGCAGTTGGGTTTTTTGACCGTTATGCAGCGGCACTATTTCGAAGCAGCGCAGCATATGCTGGAGCCATTAGGCCCGCAGGCGACTAAATCACAGCCCGGGGATCGCGGAGTTCAGCCGGCGCCCACACACTCACCCAAAGCGGTCACCGGCGGCAGCCGGCGCGATGCCCAGTCCGATCAAGGAACGCGCCGCGCGGCCTGAGGCCGGGGGTGGGGCGCCACGCCAAGCCGCGGTCTTGCCTGACATCCAATATGCGTTCAGGGATGAATGCAATTCTCGGTATACTGAGCCGGAGGGTGATTGAGTGCGCGCTGTCGCCGGTCGATCGGTGCCCGAAATCCAGAGCTTCATCATCGCAGGAGAACGAATAACCATGCGACCGGACGTCAAAGCATTCTTCGATGAGCCCACCTTTACGGCCTCCTATGTGGTTTCGGAGCCGGGTGGCAAAAGCTGCGCGATCATCGATTCCGTCCTGGATTACGATCCCAAATCCGGACGGACAAGCACCGAGTCCGCGGATGAGATCATCGCCTATGTCAAGGATCGGAATCTCAAGGTCGAATGGATCCTGGAGACCCATGCCCATGCCGATCATCTGAGCGCGGCGCCCTATCTGAAGCAGAAGCTCGGAGGGCGAACGGCAATTGGAGAGCACATTTCGGATGTGCAGGGCATCTTCAAGAAAATCTTCAACGTCGAACCGGGGTTTCAGACGGACGGATCGCAGTTCGATCAGCTTTTCGCCGACGGCGATGAGTTCGAAATCGGAAAGATGAAGGTGAAGGTGATGCATACCCCCGGCCACACGCCCGCATGCCTCACCTATGTGATCGGCGACACCGCCTTTATCGGCGACACCCTGTTCATGCCGGACTACGGAACGGCACGGGCGGATTTTCCCGGTGGCGATGCAGGTGCCCTATACCGGTCGATTCAAAAGGTGCTTTCGCTGCCGCCAGAGACCCGGCTGTTCCTATGCCACGACTACAAGGCGCCGGGCCGCGATCACTTCGAGTGGGAGACTACGGTCGCCGAGGAGCGCGAGAAGAATGTTCACGTTCACACCGGCGTCACGGAAGACGAGTTCGTGGAGATGCGGACCAAGCGGGACAAGACTCTCGACATGCCGGTGCTGATCCTGCCCTCGGTTCAGGTCAATATGCGGGCCGGTGAGCTTCCCCCACCGGAAGACAACGGGGTGTCTTATCTGAAAATTCCGGTCGACCAGTTGTAACGGGCTGCAAGCAGGCGATCGCCGGCTGACCTCTCACCAAACGCCCTCCTCGATGGCCACTTGCTTCAGCACGCTGGGGCGGTCGCTCATCAGACCGTGGACCCCGAGCCGGATCAGGCGGCGCATTTCGTCCGGGTCATCGATGGTCCAGACGTGAACCGCCACACCCCCGCGCTCGCAATGCCGCACGAAGCGGCGGGTGACGATGGTGATGCCGTATTCGGAAATCGGCACCTGGGCGCAGTGGGCCGGCGACCGCATGAACGGTATGCCCCAAGAGGCGAACTTCAGGGCGGTGACGTTCCGCGGGCCAGCTCCAATACAGGCCTCGGATCCCAACTCGCTGCGGATGCGCGCGAGCCTGTCGTCGGAAAATGAGGCCAGGCACACCCGGTCCAAACAGTCCATCCGGCGCACCAATTCCAGTGTGGGATGCAGCGCCTGATCGGTCTTGATATCGATGTTAAATCGGGTCTCGGGAAACTCGATCAACGCCTCCTCGAGCGTCATGAGCGGTTCGCTGCTGCCGATCTTTGCCTGGCGAACCTCCGAATGAGGAAGTTCGGCAACGACGCCTTCGCCATCGGTCAGCTGGTCGAGCGCATCGTCGTGAAACACCATGACCACGCCATCGGACGTCGCCTGCACGTCGGTTTCGATAAACCGGTAGCCAAGCTTCACCGCGGTGGCGAAGGTTGATCTGGCGTTTTCGGGACCCTCCGCGCCGCCGCCCCGATGGGCGAAGCAGGCGAAGTCATGGTCCGAGAGATATGGGTGGGCGTGCTTGAGGGTGGGCATTGTTGTGCCCAGTTTCTCGCAAAAGCCGACGGCTCCGGTCAACCACTCAAAACGAGCTTGGTCGCAAATAAAGAAGCCCAGCCGTGGCGGGCTGGGCTCAAGTTTTGGCTACTGAATGGCGTGCCATCAATCAGCACAAGGTTTTCAGTACGCGCGGACGGTAGCCTCGGTTTGTAACAGTTCGATTACATGCGGCCTCCGAATTCGGTGTCGGCTGCGATTAGGTTCGCCCGTGGTGCAATTTCGCCACGCCCACAAGCATCTACACAGGTAGGTGATCGCACTTGAAGCGGGACACCGCGCAAATCTTATTGGTGTAAGCCGGAGATTCTCGGCCAGGAGGTGGCGTCATGGCGATGATCGAATCCGCGAGGGCCCGCGTCCTGCTGGCCGAAATCTACTGTGATCTGACCGGAAAAGCGGACGCGATGCGTCTTCCGGCGCGGGTTCTGGCGACGCTCAGATGCCAGGAAGATGCAAGCGAGGTGCTGATCAAGCTGATCCAGCTTGCCATCGTCGTCACCTTCGGCGCGCTCTATGCGTTGACGCCCAAGACCGACGCCGGGACCGCGTTTTCGCCCGTGCCCTACGTGCTCGGGGCCTATCTGGTTTTGACCCTGGTGGGCCTGGCCTGGGCGCTCAAGACCCGATTGCCCGATTGGGCCGTCTACATGTCGATCGTGTTCGATATTTCGCTGCTGATGGCCCTGCTGGTGAGCTTCCACATGCAATATGAGCAGCCGGCGTCCTACTTCCTCAAATCGCCCACCATGCTCTACCTCTTCATCTTCATTGCGCTGCGGGGCTTGCGGTTTGAGCCGTGCTTCGTGCTGGCGGCCGGCGCGGTCTCGGCCCTGGGCTGGCTGGCGCTGGTGCTCTATGCGGTAAATTTCGACGGGTCGGGCAGCGCCATCACGCGAAACTATGTGGAATATCTCACCGGCAGCGGAGTTCTGCTCGGCGCGGAGTTCGACAAGATCATCACCATCCTCGTGGTCACCGCCGTGCTTGCGCTGGTGATCAAGCGGGGCCGCCATTTGCTGGTGGAGGCGGTGAGCGAGGGCGCGGCAGCACGCGACCTGTCGCGCTTTTTCGATGAGAGCGTCGCTTCAAGGATCCGCGATGCGGAGCAGGAAATAGCGGCGGGCGAGGGGGTGAAGCGCGAAGCCGCGATTCTGAATGTCGATATTCGAGGCTTCACGCCGTTAGCGGCCTCGATGGCGCCCGATGACGTGATGTGCCTGCTTGCCGATTATCAGGCCCGGATCGTGCCCCTCATCCAGCGCCACCGCGGGGCGATCGACAAGTTCCTGGGCGATGGCGTGATGGCGACCTTTGGCGCGGCCGAGCGCAGCGAGACCTTTGCCGCCGACGCGTTGGCATGCGCTAGGGAGATCGTTGTAGAAGCCGACAATTGGGCCAAACGGCGCCAGGACTCCGGCGACTCGCCGGTGGAGATCAATGTCAGCGTTGCTTCGGGCGAGCTGGTGTTCGGCGCGGTAGGCGGTCAGAACCGGTTGGAATACACGGTGATCGGTCCGGCAGTGAATCTGTCGGCCAAGCTGGAGAAGCATTGCAAGGTGCTCAATGCCAGGGCGCTCACCACGGGCGAAACATTTGACAAGGCGCAAGCACAGGGCTTCAAGAAACGTAGCGGCGTCAAGCGGGTTCGATCCAAGGTCGATGGCTTGACCGGACACCAGGACGTCGTTGTGCTCAATCCTAGGGGCTCTGCCTTCGAGACCGGAAATGACGGAAAACCGGGACATCATCGCCGCGGGCGATCAAGAGCGCATTCGGCGCGCGCCCGATAGCCATTTGATTTATGCGATTGGCGACATTCACGGCCGCGCCGATCTGCTCGACGACCTGCTTGCCCGAATAGCGAATGACGCGGAACGGTCTCCGGATACTCGATACAAGACGCTGATTTTCCTCGGCGATTACGTCGACCGGGGCCCGGATAGCGCGCGGGTCATCGAAACCCTACTGTTCGGCCTGCCGGCGGGGTTCGATGCTCGCTTTCTCAAGGGCAATCACGAAGCAATGCTTTTGGGGTTCTTGGATGGAACCGCGAATTTGATGTCTTGGGTGCAGAATGGCGGGGACGCCACGCTAGCTTCCTATGGCATCGAAATATCCGGACTCGATATCGGCTCTGAGCATGCCGATAGGCTGCGCCAACTCTTTGCTGAAGCGCTGCCGCGGGCACACCGGGTGTTCTTCGATTCCCTTGAGCTGATGATCGAGCTAGGCGACTATCTCTTCGTCCACGCCGGTATCCGTCCGGGCAGGCCACTCGACCAGCAAGACCCGCATGACCTGCTATGGATCCGCGAGGAATTCGGCTGCTATCGCGAAGATTTCGGCAGGCTGGTGGTTCACGGCCACACGTCGGGGCCCGAACCCATCGTCCGGCCAAACCGGATCTGTATCGACACCCATGCTTGGTTCAGTGGCCGATTGACGGCGCTTCGGCTCCATGGGAGCGGGCGCGAGCTGCTTTGGACGTCGCCGGGTTGAGCGCGCGGCTTAGTCGACCTCGCTGGTCGCCATGCTTTTGAGCCGGTCGGTTAGGCTCTTCTTCGGGTCCGAGCCCGCGCCGGCCGCCGGCTGGCCGGGACCCTGCTGTTCTTCTGCACCCTTGCGGGGCATGGATTTCTTGGCCGATGCTCGTTTTCGCGCTCGCCGCGGCTTGGTGGCACTCTCGCCCGCAAGCGCCGCCAGCGCACCTGGAGGCGCCTCCATCAGCCGGTCGGCCAGCGAGCGTATTTCCGCCCGCAGCTCCGCATCGCCGCCGGCCTGTCCACTTTCCATGAGCGCTTGCTTGAGACGTGCATTTTCGGCCAGCAGCGCATCGAGATCTCCCGCCGCAGATGCGGCACCGTCTTGTCCGGCGCCGCCATGGCTCCGCAGCGCATTCTTCAGCTTGTGAATCTCGCGGTCGCGGGCAGCGATCGCCTCGCGCGCCTTGGCGACCTGCGCCTCGAGCCTTGGGATATGCCCTTCGACATTTTGTTTCAGAACCGAGGCTTCGTTGCCGCGCGCCGCCAGTTGCCGTTTCAGCGATTTGATTTCCTCGTTGAGACGGTCGACCGTGACCTTGGCCCGGTTGCGCTCCACCAGATTGCGCGCCGCCTCTTCCTTGGATTTTTCGAGCGACAGTTCCAACTGACGCAATTTGATGGCGAATTCCGCGCGAAGTTCGTCCTTGTCGGCCTGAATATCAGCCGCCGACATCGGCATGGTGGTTTCCAGCCGGCGTGTCGTCAGCCGAACCGCCCGGCGCCAGAGCGGCGGGGCGAGCAGGACGGCGACCAGGCTGGCCAAAAGAAAGCCGAGCACCACGAACATAAGGATTTCGATCATGCCGTCCGGGGTTCCTCCCTACGCAACCAAGTCGCGGCCGTCTCCAGAACCATACCGTGTGGTCCGCAATTTCCCAAGGCTCTCCCGGGACCCGCCCATCTGAGGGAGGGAGGTCGACAAGAGGGTGCTAGAACGGGTTCCAGGTCGGCTCGCGGGTATATTTCAAATAACCAACATTGGCGCCCAGGCGCAGCCCGATGCCCGAGCGGATCGGAGCGAGCGTGACGTTGTCACGGGTTTGGAATGTGACGCCCACGCCGCCGATGAAATAGGCCGAGCCGTCGACGCCGCCATAGGTGTGATACATCTGATTCACATTGTGCAGATTGTAGACCAGCACCATGGTCTTTGAGCCTTCGGCGCCGAAGTCGTAGCCGATCGAAGGGCCCTGCCAATAGACTTTATGCTCGCCATAATCCTTGGTGTAGAGCGTGCCCTCGCCGTACCTCAATCCGGCAACGAAGGCGCCGCCGGCTTCCTCGCCGAGGATATAGCCGTTGGGGCGCCCGGCCTTTTGGAATGTGTATTCGATAACCTTGCCGAGACCCTGCGATACGCTGCCGAAGAATCGGCCTCCTGCATCGGTAATCTCGCTGACCGAGAAGCCGTCCTCCTCAGGCGGGGGCGGCGGGCCCTCGGCATATGGCGGCCCGTAGCGCTCTCCAGGAGGCGGCCGGTAGCTGTCATCGTAGGTTCGCGGCGGCGGTCTGCCGTCGTCATAGGTTCTGGGCTGACTCCGCTGGGCATCGGGCGAGAGATCCCGGGGCGCATCTTGCGGCGTCACCGTGCGCGGCTGTTCCGACCGGCCCCAGGGCAAGTCGTCTTGGGCGAAAACCCGCGATGCGGAACCCCCAGCAACAATCAGCACGGCAATTAGTGCCACACATAGAAACGCGGCAATGATTATTCGGGACATGGATCGAGCCCTCCTGGTCCCCCGGTATCGGTGCAACACCGCCCACTGCGAGCGCGCGCGAACATTGATTCGGATTACCCCGATAATTGGCCGAAACTGGTACCAAACTATGACCAATTCGGCGTCGCCGCGGCGCTCAGCACAAGCAGGTTAGTGGGCAATTCGTTAACAATTTGAATCCGGCGCTAGGCTTGGCTGGGCATTCGGCCCCAGGCCACGAATCCCGGGTTCGCATAACCCTTCTCACGCTTGCCGTAAGCGAGCGGTTCGCCCGTCTCGGTCAGGACCACGCCGCCCGCCGCCCGCAATATGGCATCGCCCGCAGCCGTATCCCACTCCATGGTCCGTCCTAATCGTGGATAGACGTCGGCTTTTCCGGCGGCAAGCACGCAAAATTTCAGGGACGATCCGGACGTCAGCGTGCTGGCGACCTGACGGTCCGCCAAGAAGCTTGTTGTAGCCTCATCGAGATGAGATCGGCTGATGGCGGCGACCAAGCCGTCTTCGGGCGGGATGCGGGACCGCATCGGCGTAAATGTCATCGCTGGCCACTGGGGGAGGGGCCCTCCGCATGAGAGCGTTGCTGCGACCGCTTCCTCCTCGCTCCGGGTGAAATAGAGCTCATCGGTCGCAGGCGCATAGATCAGGCCGAAACAGGGTTCGTGGTCTCGTATCAGCCCGATATTGATGGTGAACTCGGTGCGCCCGGCGATGAATTCCTTGGTACCGTCGAGCGGGTCGACGAGAAAAAATCGATCGCGAGTTTCAGGCACGTCTCCACCCGCGTAAGCCTCTTCGGAAACCACAGGGATGCCCGGCTCGAGCTCGGCCAGTGCAGCGAGGATCACGCCTTCTGAAGCTAGATCGGCCGCCGTCACTGGGCTCTTGTCGGATTTTTGCTGGACGTCACAGCCGTTGCGATAGTGGTCCATGATCAGACCACCCGCGCGGTGGGCCGCGGCCACCAGCGGCTGCGCTAGCCGGGATATGTCCATCGCTGCCATTACGGTCACTTGCTCCGCCAAAGGCCGGCGGAATCTCATCCGGCTCGTTTGGCCGGGTGATTCGCTATTTAGGCTCCGAATGCTGCGCCACGAGCCCCCTGGAGCGCTTCGCCGTCTCGCATAAAAGCGTTGAAGTCACAAGTAGTTAAGCAGTTGCTGGGAGGATGAGTTGGCACCGGAGGGTGCTTGTGTAACAGATTGTGTTGCTGACTTTTCGCAAGCGGGAGGGACAACAATGCCGGCTGACGCCGAACTGAGCGATCTCGAATTTGCGGCGCTGATCTCGAGCCGGATTTGTCACGACGTCATCAGCCCTGTCGGCGCCATCGCCAATGGCCTCGAAGTGTTGGCGGAGGAATCCGACGAGGCGATGCGCGAGCATGCCTTTGATCTGATCAGGCAAAGCGCGGCGAAGGCGTCCGCCAAGCTGCAATTCGACCGGCTCGCATTCGGAGCCGCCGGATCCCAGGGCGCCCAAATCGATCTGCGCGACGCCGAGAACGTGACACGGGGCATTCTGGATGGGGACAAGCATAATTTGGATTGGTCGGGCCCGGCGGCGATGCTGCCCAAGAACAAAGTAAAGTTGTTGCTCAACCTGATCGCCATTGGGCTCTACGCCCTGCCGCGGGGCGGCTCCTTGAAGGTGAGGATCGCGGGCGATGACGAGCCTGCCTGCTTCGAGGTCGAATGCAAAGGCGAAAAGGCGATTCTGCCGGCAGGCGTCGCGGATCTGCTCAATTCCGGCAACGGCCACGATTTGGACGCCCATTCGATCCAGCCCTATTACACCGGCCGGCTGGCCCGGGATGTGGGCATGAAGCTGGAAGCCAGGGCAGAGGACGAAAGCGTTTGGCTCAAGGCGATTGCGGCCTAGGGGTAGGCGAAGGGGTAGGGGCTGGCGCATCGGACGCAAAAAAAAGGAGCCAGCAGAGCTGGCTCCAAGATCCCCGTCTAACCGACTTTTTTTTCGATTAATGCACTAAGAATCGCTTGTTAGGCCGCCTCGGACTCGTTTTCCGGGTCGCGCAACACGTAACCGCGTCCCCACACGGTTTCGATGTAGTGCAGACCGCCTGTGGCGGCCGCCAGTTTCTTGCGCAGCTTGCAGATGAAGACGTCGATGATCTTGAGCTCGGGCTCGTCCATGCCGCCATAAAGGTGGTTGAGGAACATCTCCTTGGTGAGCGTGGTTCCCTTGCGCAGCGAAAGCAGCTCGAGCATCTGATATTCCTTGCCCGTCAGGTGCACCCGCTGACCGCCGACCTCCACCGTCTTGGTGTCGAGATTGACCTTGAGGTCGCCAGTCTGAATGACCGACTCCGCGTGGCCCTTGGAGCGTCGGACGATGGCGTGAATGCGCGCGACCAGTTCGTCCTTGTGGAACGGCTTGGTCATGTAATCGTCCGCGCCGAAGCCCAGCCCCCGCACCTTGTCCTCGATGCCCGCCAGCCCCGAAAGGATCAGAATCGGCGTCTGCACCTTGGAGACGCGCAGCGTCTTCAGCACTTCGTAGCCGCTCATATCGGGCAGGTTTAGGTCGAGCAGAATAATGTCGTAATCGTAGAGCTTGCCGAGATCGACACCCTCTTCACCCAGATCCGTCATATAGACATTGAATCCGTCCGATTGGAGCATCAGCTCGATGCTTTGAGCAGTCGCGCTGTCGTCCTCAATGAGAAGAACCCTCATGTCAGTCCTCTTTGTCCCTCAGGCCTTAATTATTGGCCGTTGCCCCCGTTAGAATCGGTGCGTTCGCGCTTAAACCAATTTGTTAATTCGATTCAAAAGTTAGGGGTCAATAGTTAACAAAACCTTCTCGCCGGAACGTTTTGGTAATGCTTGCGGCGTTGCCAAGGCAGCTGGGATTGTTACTGCGCGCTGTTGCCCGCGGCAGCGCAGCCAGCGGTGGCGCGCAGATCCAACCCGGTCCGGCGATACCGGTTGATATTCAGAAAACTCGTGGATTTGGCGAATTTCCACGCCCCAGTCCAACTCCCATTCCAAACGTGTTTCGAACGCAAGACGGAGTGACATGGGCGTTCGCGAATCAGCCCAACACTTTGTTAGCAGAACTTCGGCCTCAGGTTTAGTCCGCGGGGTTGTTCGAATTCGCAGTGTCTTGGTTTACCGGGCCTTAAGACGTGTATGACAAGACTTCGGATGAAGTGGGTTTTTCCCGTTCGAACCGGCAGCAATCCGACAGAGCCTGGGAACTTGGCCGATGGAAACGCGACTGCCACATGGACGGGCGTATTGGGGAATTCCGAATTGGCATTAGTCGAGGGTAACGAGTCATGAAGTCACGGGAAAATATGGTTGAGCTGCGCCGCTTCGATGTGGACGAAAAACAACAAAAGGTCGCCGACATCGAGGCTATGATTCAGGACTTCAGCCAAATGGTGATCGATCTGGACCGGCAGATCGATGTCGAGCAGGAGCGGGCCGGCGTTACCGACGTCAATCACTACGCCTATCCAACATTTGCCAAGGCGGCTATCCAACGCCGTGACAATCTGCGCGCGTCGATCGAGGACCTCGGCGTCAAGCTTGAGGTGGCGCAGGAGGATTTGGCGGACGCTTTCGAGGACTTGAAAAAGGTCGATCTCATGAATGAGCGCGGCGGCGACCGGAACCGCGGCGAGGTCAAGGTCGATGATGCTGAGGCCGATCGGATCGGCCAAATGACCCTGATGCCCGCGGGCCTAGACAGCCAATAGAGGCAAGTCCCTAGGGTTTGCAGCAGCACATACCCGTATACGTGGCCCCGGCGCCGGTCTTGCCCGTACCGCCCACTGAACATGCGAATGTGAGTTTCCCGCGAGCCCCAGACGGGCTAAAAAGTCGATGTGGAAACGGGATAAGGGTCGTGAGCCGCATTGGCGTTTACATTGCGCTGTTGTTAGCCGCGTTGGGGCTGGCGGGCTGTAAGATAGCCGGCGATCTTGAGGTCCCGGTTGCTTTTTCCAGCACGGCATCCGTGATCGGGGAGAGCCCGGCCCAAGTTTACGCGAAGATTGCCAGGCGCGCGCGCGCCTGCTGGTTCAAGCCCAGCAATCCTGTCCTGACAAAGCATGAGTTCCGCGCCGATGCCCGAGCAGACGGGTCCAGGGCCGACATAACCATCTATGAAATGAAGCCTAAGAATAAACTGGAAAAGGCCTACGTCGTTAAATTCAGGTCGCGTGAGGGCGGCACCGTGATCGGGACGGACAATGTCACGCTGCCATATGCGCTTGGCCAAAAGCTCAACGCGGATATAGGCCGCTGGGCCCAGGGCAACCAAGCCTGCGAGGGCAAGCCCGGCCCCGCTAGCGCCGGTCGCGGCTCCTACGGCCAACCCCAATCGGCCTCCGCGCCGCCGGGCGGTGAAGCCGGGCGATAGCTCCGGAACGAGAGCCGTCGGTCCGAGACGGAGCTAGAGCAACTCTTGTTGATCTGAGGCGGTATCGGCGAACAGGTGCTTGGTCTGCTGTCCGTTCAGCGCCGTGATGCGATCGGCCACGATCGAGCGGTGACAGTGCCGGGGATCGCGTTCCAGGCACAGCAGGCAACTCCGCTCGGCGGCTGCCAACTGCGCCATCTCCTGGACGGCTGCGCGTGCCGGCGGGCTCTCCATGTGCCGGGAAAAGATAGCCCGGTAAGACTCAACGTCTCCAGCGCGAGCCGCGTCACGGCCAGTCTTCGGATTGCCCAGTGCCCTGACGTGGCGATAGCCGATTCGCGCGTCCTGCAAATGCGCCGCGAGCCGCGACTTCGCAAAATCCCGCTTGCGCGAAATCGGCGCTTCCCGAACATCGACAAGGCATTGGATGCCGGCGGCCCTCAAGGCGTTTATCAGGTCGCCGATCTGGGCGCCCTGATATCCAATGGTGTAGAGGGCGCGCTGCAATGTGGAGCCTCCTAGTGCCAGCATGGCCGAGTTGACCATAACAGCCCACCGTCGTTCCGGGTCAAAAGCGGGAGGCGGGCTATCCCCGGGCTCCCAGCAACCATCCATTTGAGAAGGGCATACGGGCGCGTATTGGGGATCAGCCGGGCACCGACAGATCATGTCTTGGTCGGAAATAGAGGCTAGGCGCGGTAGTCTTGGACTCGCGTTGCCCGAAGTCCTGGCAGCCCATGGCGGTTGATGGAGCGCTGCCAGCTCAGAAATTCATCCACGGTCAAGGTGTATCGCGTACAGGCTTCCTCGAGGCTCAGCAGCCCGCCGCGCACGGCGGCGACCACTTCAGCCTTGCGGCGGATGACCCATCGCTTGGTGTTTTGGGGAGGGAGATCCGCGATGGTCAGTGGACTTCCGTCCGGTCCCATGACGTATCTGACGCGCGGCCTATAGTGTTCCGACATACTTAACTCGCTACACGGTGGAACATTCAGTCCACGAAACTACCCGATCCCACTTAAAATTTACCTAAACCCTAGGGTTAAGGCTTTCAGAACGGGCGTATCATTTTGGCTAGCCGCGCGGCATGACTGCGCAGAGGCCCGCGATATTCGTCGCAAGACATTGCATCAATGGAATTGTATTTCCGAAATGGACTGGGGAGGGCTTCGTGCGCGTGTTGCGACAGTATTGAAAATAGCGAATTTGGAGCTGGGCTGGCACTTTTGGTGGGTTGCGAAGGGTTGGCTGCGGCAATAATGTGGGTCGGCCCGGCTTCCGGGCGCGGCGCGGTATCTACCGGCGTTGGATCACGGGCTAAGCTCGGCGATTGCAGCACGCGGTGACGCGTTTGGGAGTTAGTACGGACCAAACGAGGGCCAATCCCATTTCCATGTCAGCTACGGAAGGCCTTAAGCTTTCGGGAGTGCCGGACAAGGCGCGCGTGGTCGCGGCCATGTCGGGCGGCGTTGATTCCTCCGTCGCCGCGGCCCTGCTCAAGCATGCGGGCTATGACGTTATCGGCATCACGTTGCAGCTTTACGACCACGGGGCGGCCAGCGGTCGTCGCGGTGCATGCTGCGCGGGTCAAGATATCGCAGACGCCAGGCGGGTGGCTGCCGCTCTGGGGATTCCCCACTATGTGCTCGACTACGAGGCGCGTTTCGAGACGGAAGTGATGGGCGCGTTCGCCGATAGCTATCTGGCGGGCGAGACGCCGATCCCCTGTGTCGCCTGCAACCAAACGGTCAAGTTTCGCGATCTTCTGGAGACCTCGATGGATCTCGGCGCGGCGGCGCTGGTTACGGGCCATTACATCCGCAGCCGGAAGGGCACCCATGGCTGGCAGCTCCACCGCGCGCTCGATGACGAGCGCGATCAAAGTTATTTTCTGTTCGCCACCACCCAGGCCCAGCTGGAGCGCCTTCGCTTTCCGCTGGGCGGCATGACAAAGGCGGAGACGCGGGCGCTCGCCGACAGATTTGAATTGCCGGTGGCCGCCAAGGCCGACAGTCAGGACATCTGCTTCGTGCCGACGGGACGCTACACCAATGTGATCGAACGCCTGCGCCCGGGCGCGGGCGAGCCCGGTGACATTGTCGATCTCGACGGCCGCGTTTTGGGTCGCCATCAGGGCATTATGAACTACACCATTGGTCAGCGTCGGGGCCTCGGCCTGGCGGCCGGCGAACCGCTTTATGTGGTGCGGCTCGAGGCCGATAGCCGCCGGGTCTTCGTGGGCCCGCGCGAGGCGCTGCGGTCGGACAAGATCCGGCTGCGAAATATCAATTGGCTTGGCGACGGACCGGTGCAAGATGTGGGATCGGATGGCCTCGAGGTCGAGGCTAAGATCCGGTCGACACAAGCGTCCCGGCCCGCAACATTGATCTTTGAGCAAGGTTCGCCGATGGTCTATTTGCATCAGGGCGAGAATGCCGTTTCGCCGGGCCAGGCATGTGTGCTTTATAACGGCGACCGGGTTTTGGGCGGCGGTTGGATTGCAGCGGCGGAATTGGCGTCCTATATGACGCCGATGCGCGGCGATCAGGAGAGTTTGAGGCGCGTGGCGCGCGCGTGATTGCGATCCCTTAAGCGTTTTGCGGAAGGCGGGGTTGCGCGGGCCTGCGGGCATTTGGCCTAGCAAGCGGAGCAGAGGGAAGACGGTGCAGACAGAGCCAACTATGGATGCGGCCGCGGTCAAGCGGGCTTACCGGCGGTGGGCGCCGGTTTACGATTTCACCTTTGGCCAAATCGCCGATGCGGGGCGTAAGCACGCCGTCGGCATCATCAACCGGCGCAACGGATCGGTGCTGGAGGTTGGTGTCGGCACGGGGCTGTCGCTGCCGAGATACTCCAGCCATTTGCAGGTGACCGGAATCGACCTCTCCTCGGACATGCTGGAGAAGGCCCAAGACAAGGTCGTCGAAAAAGGCCTCACCAATGTGTCGGGCCTCCAGGTGATGGATGCGAGCGAGCTCGAGTTCGAGGATGAAGCCTTCGACACGGTGGTCGCGATGTATGTGGTGACGGTGGTTCCGGATCCAGAACAAGTGATGCGGGAATTGGAACGGGTTTGCGCGCCAAACGGCGAAGTGATTCTGGTCAACCATTTCAGCAAGGAAGAGGGTATGCGGGCTTGGATCGAGCAGCGCATGGCCCCGCTTGCCGCCAGCCTTGGTTGGCGCCCCGTATTTCCGTTCCACCGGGTATTGGGCTATGGCGATTTGCGCCTGACCGAGCGCCGTTCATTGCGGCCATTCGGCATCTTCACCATGTTGCGTTTTCTGAAACAGCCGGGCTTTGCCGAAGCCAGCCTTGAAGATCGGGCAATCGCGCCCGAGCCCTCGCTCCAACCCGCCACCGCCAAGGCGATGTTCCGGCGCGGCGGCTCCAACGGCGCTGCTTGACAAGGGGCCAAACCCGCTCCTTATATCGCCACACCTTCCAGGTCCCGTGGCGGAGTAGCTCAGCTGGTTAGAGCAGCGGAATCATAATCCGCGTGTCGGGGGTTCGAGTCCCTCCTCCGCTACCACCTTTATCATCCGACGATCTGTGGAAGAAAATCCACCGCTGGCCAGCAGGAACAAGTCCTCTGGCTGAGCGCACACGTCGATCAGCATATTTCCCCGTTCCTTACCCGGCCGTAGAATGATCGAATCAATCAATGAGCGTAGGATGGACACAGCCTCGCACCTAATCGTGTCTCCGGCATTCAAGGCTTCCTGGAGCTGTTCGACTTTTTGAAAATACAAAGCATCGAGATTCTGAGGTAACTTAACGACGGTGGGCTCCACATACGCTGCCACGTTATCTTCGATTTCAACCTTATTCTTTTCTAGATCGAGCAATGTAGATCGAAGTGCTGGCGTGTCGGTCCCTTCCATAATCGCGTCGACGATGCGCTTGATCTGCTTGTTGATTTGGGCAAGCCGCCGCTCCGAATGTGAACGTTTGCCGGTTGATGAGCCGAGTAGCCGCTTGAATTCCCTATGAAACTCGCGAACGAACTCGGCCAGCAGCTCTGGATCAAAAAGATGTTTCTTGATGCCAGATAAGACACGACGTTCGAGTTGATCGATGGAAATTTGCCGAGAGTTCGCACAGGTCCCCTTCTCTCGATGTGTTGCACAACCGTATTTTTCTGGGCGAACGATTGTAAAGGCACCGCCACATTGGCCGCAGCGAAGTAGACCAGAAAGGAGACGTTTGGCCCGCCGCGACTTGTGGGCCGGCTGTTGGCTATATCGTGCCTTTATCTCTTGGACGCCATCCCACAATTCATCGGAAACAATCCTTAGATCCGGTACCTCAACTGTTACCCACTCTTCCTTCGGATTGATTCGAGAGATTCGCTTTCCGGTTTCCGGGTTTTTGACCATCCGGACACGGTTGTAGACGAGGTTGCCCTTGTAGAGTTCGTTCTGAAGAATGCCATTACGCCGTCCACGGTGACCATTAATTGTCGAAGCATTCCACTGTCCGCCCCTGGGCGAACGGATGCCTTCGCGATTGAGATCTGAGGCGATCATGCGCGGCGACTTTCCACTAACGTATTCGGTATAAATTAGACGCACGACATTTGCTTGTTCGGCGTTGATGCGTCGTTTGCCGCGTATCAGATTTCCTTCCGCGTCAAACTCGTGCACGACTTCATAGCCGTAGGATAACCCGCCTGCCGAATGACCTGCTGTCACCCGTCCGCGCTGCCCGCGTCTGATCTTCAACGCAAGGTCCTTGAGGAACAGGGCGTTCATTGTGCCCTTGAGCCCGATATGGAGTTCGCTGACCTCGCCTTCGGCTAGAGTGAAGATCGAGATTTCAGCGTGGATGAGACGCTTATAGATCGATGCGATGTTCTCCTGATCACGGGAAAGACGGTCCAGAGCTTCTGACATGACCAGATCGAATTTTTGGGTGCGTGCATCCGTCAACAGTGCCTGGATACCAGGTCGATTGACCATGCTGGAACCGCTTGAGGCACGATCCTCATATGTTCCTACTATTGTCCATCCCTCGCGTTTGGCTCGTTCGACGCATAATCGCACCTGATCCTCGATGCTTGCATCACGCTGAAGTTCGCTGGAATACCTGGCATAGATCACGGCACGCATGGGATCAGTCCTTTTGCGGTCTTAGACGGGGACCGAGATTGTTCCTTATATCGGAGATCGTCGCGCCATGGCGGCGGCTCGCCATGGTCGATCGGGCCAGATTGTAGTGCCGATCGCCCACCTCCGGCGAGAGGTGTTGCAGCAGGCCCGGAATCAGCCCGACCTTCTCAGGCGCGTCCATTGCCACGAAGGTGGCTGCGCCTCTGCGGAAGTCGTGAAGGGCCATGGGCTTGCCGAACGCCTCGGCGGTTAAGCGACGCGCAATGCCATAGATACAGGCTGCTGATAAGGGACGACCCTTGTAGGAGGCCCACAGACCGTCGTGATCGCGGCTACCGACGAGACGCGGACGGCTCTCCTTCAGATAGTGCTTGAAGTAGGGGACCAGCTGATCGGGCAGGCGGAAGCTCTCCGGGCGTTTCGACTTGGTGTCTTCGGAGTAGAGTTGCAGCGCTATGCCCGCCGCGTCGAAAGCGAGGTGGCGGCTGACCGTCATGGCCGCAATACTGCGGCGGCGGATCGGCCACAGGCTCAGCAGGGCCAGGATCAGGCCATCGCGGTATTGGAGCTCGCGCGCCTTGCGGGCGGAGCTGGGGCGATCGATCGCCGCATCCATCAAGCTCATGGCACGGTCGAGAAGCTGCCAGGGGGGAACGAGTAAATGGAAGCGGTCTTGGGGTTGCGCGCGGGCCTGAAGGCGTGCGTGCAGGGCCTTCAGCCAGCGCCAATCCTCATCCGGTGCGATCAATCGCGCCGCATAACAAAGGTTGTCGATGGCAATGGCGACCGTGGTCGGCCGCACCTCCGCGCTGATATGCTCGATAAAACCCCGAACCCTCACCTTTGTGATGCGCTTGGCTGAGGCGATCAGAAGGTCGTCTGGATGGTTCGCCTTCAAGAACCCCAGCCAGCGCCGATAGGCGGTTTCGATCATCCTACGGGTGCCCGGCATCAGATGCGCGCCCGGTCCAGCTGTGTCGTCGAAAATATCGCTAGGCACATAGGCCCGCTCGAAGGCGTCGTGGTCGGTATTAGGCCATAGATCGAGGGGCAAGTGCTTCAGTTTACCCATAGGGGCCTCCCCGCCGTTGCCGTTTGCCTTTGCGCTTGAGTTTGAGCCGCTCGCGCTGCTCCAGGACGAAGCTGCTATGGGCCTTGCTGGCGCGCTGGCTCGAACTACCGGCATAGATCAGTGTGGTCTTGGCAAATGAATGACCCAGCAGCGCCCGGATCGTCTCAAAGTCCTCAGGGTGCTCGTCCAGATAAAGCTTGGCCACCACATGCCGGAACTGATGCGGCGTCATGTGGATGCCGACATGGTCCCCAATTCTGCTGATGATCTGCTGGGCGAGCGTCTTTTGGCTCTTCAGGGTGCCGCGTTCGGTGACGAAGAGGTCGCCATTGATGTCGGCCCCCAGGCGCGGCAGCACGTGGCGCCGGTACCAGCCAAGCCGTTGCGCCACGTCTGGAGGGATTTCGAAGATGAGGTCCCGGTTTTTGGTCTTTGTCTCCGCTTCCGGGATCAAGAGCCGCAAAGGGCCTTTTGGACCATCCGGTTCGTGGAAGTGACGGGCCCAGTTCAGGGCTGCCAAGTTTTGCGGTCGAAGCGGCGCGATGATGGAAACGTCGACGACAATCGCGACCTGGGCGTCGACAAAGCGAAATCGCCCCTGCTCGAGATCGCGGGCTACCTCGCTCAAGAGCTGTTGGGGAAGAAACAACAACTTGGCCAGGGTCTCTTGCGAGTCGAACTGCCGTACCAGCGCCTTGTTCTTCTCGGTCATGTCGAAGGGGATGTCGGGGAGCTTCGACGCGATGGCCTTGAGCTCACGGATCTGCTCTTCCGGGGCTCCGACATGATGTCGCGCGACCTGGATCAGCGTTTGGGCAAGGCAGTTGACGAAGGCGTTGGGTTCGCCATTCGCCTGGTTGTAGTAGTGCCTGAGAATCGTCTTGAATGCTTTCGGTTGGATCAGATCGGCGAGAGACGTGATGTCGTCGACTGGCATTCCGTTCTGCGCAAGAACCGAGACCGCCAAACGCAAATGATCACGCTGTAGCCGGACCGTGGCCCGCGCCAGCGAGCGCTTCGGCGCGTTGGGGCGCTCATCGAAGAGATCGAGCTCCGCCCGCATCGCCAGATAGGCCTCCGCATCACGACGCAAGCCGTCATTCAATTGATCCCAGCTGAGGTGCCGGCAGGGTGCCTTGAAGGAAATACGTGTCAGCTCGATCTGCGGCCACGCCTCGATCCCCTCCCGCGCGTCATTCCAAACGTTGGGCACCCGGCGAACCAGGTCCCGGGGCTTTGGGTGCAGCGTCCGCGCTTCGAGCCAGTCCTGGAAACGCTGGAGGACGTGATCGTTGACATCTTCCGGAGCAATTCCATTGGCGGCGCACCAGTTTGCAAACGCCGCCAGCCCGTTTGAGAGTCGCTTGTCGTAAGCGATGGCCTTCATGACTGGCGCCCAGACTGCGTCCCTGCTGGCAACGCCTCTATGATTCTTATCAGCAAGCCCCACGCGCTGCAGCGCCGCCGCCAGGAGGCACCGCAGGTTCGAAAACGTCTTGGGCGAAATGCCATGCGCAGCGGGACGGATCTCGTGAAGCATTGCCCTGACAGCAGGGATATCTGCGAGCAGCGATGACGGTGCATGGCCGGCTATTTGGCAGATCCGCTTGATGGCCGAGATCATGTCCCGGCGTTGGGTCGTCGAGAGGTCAGACCCTTCGATCTTCTGGACCACGTCGGCCATCGTTATCGGGCGGCCCGTCGTATCAGTTGTTAGGTGCTTCATCTCCTGCTATCTTTCTTCTGTGACAATGTATGATAGACCATGACATTCGGGAATACTATCATAGAATAAATGAACGATTATTCGGTGAACGCTTTCCCGATACTCTGTCAACTCGTTGAGTTATCTGCATCCGATTCATCTTCGTCTTCCTGCCGTTGGAAGCAATCGGATGCCGGTGAAAGGGTCCGTTCGAGGTCGGCTTTGGCCACCAGTCTGGCGCCACCCACCTTCGCCGAAGGGAGCTCGCCCGAGGCAATCCAACGCCGCACGGTTCGCTCGGAGAGGCTCAGAAGTCGCGCAATCTCGGCCGCGCGCAGATATTGCGCGGAGCCCGTCATTTCTGCCTCTTGGGGAGGGGCGATGCCGTTTTATCGCGGTTGCCCTCTTGACACTTCTCAACCAGCTCGCGCGCGGCTTGGCGCGCCAGGAGGCGCACAAGACTTGTCAGCGCGCCTGAGGACGGGCTGCGGGACGTCCTGGTATTCGAGCGAGGTTGTACCATTTCCACCCGGACCTAGTGGGTCGGGCCAAGAAGTTGGAAATGGCCGGATCGAATTTATTTTTAACCGCCTGCAACCTTCAGAATTTCGCGAATCCGTTTTCGCCAGGCTGCAGCGGAATATACGATGCCGAGCGGGTCGCCTGCGGCCTGTAGAAAGCGTATGAGTGGGCCGCCTGCAGTTCCGTCAATTGGATCTACTGAAGTGCCCGGCTTTCTTCCGGAGATTTCTCGATAGAGTTGGATCATTTCCTTGATCCAACCGTTCGCCGCCGCCTCGCCGCGGTGCTCCTTCGGCACGATCAGATCGCCAACTTCAATCGCATCGCGAGCAGCTTTGCGGGCGCGACGCTCGATGTCTTGAGCAGCCCGAATAGCTTCAAGGATCTCCACCAACCGTCCAATCCGCGCCGTGGCTCGGATGACGTCATCCTCGCTGCTATCGCTTGCCGACGCCAGAAACTCCAATATTGTCATTTCGGCGGGACCGTCCGGGGCATCGACAGGGTCGTAGACGCCGAGATGAGTGAGCAGCTTGCGGGCGGCGGCTTCGATGCGTTTGAGGCGCTTGCTCAGTTGGGCCGGCTGGGCGCGCTTTGGAGAGGCGGTAGTCAATTGATGCCAAAGGGCCGCCGCTTCAAAGCGATGCTGGAACTGCATGACGACGTCGACATCGATGTCGCCGAGTGCCTCGGCTATCTGCTCGTAATCCTGTCGGGAATAGTCCTTCACCACGGGAATTGCGCTCCGATTCTTCTGGGAGTTTCCCTGCTGGCTAGCCGATCGAGGCCGCATCTTTCCACCTTCGCCTCTGATAGGCGATTCGCCTGCTGCATCCTTACCCCCCGGCAACGTAGACCGACGAGGTCGTGCAATCCCACTTTATCCATTGCGCATCGTTTCGGCAGTTGGCTCAGCCTGAACCTTGTCCACCAAGAGACTAGCACTTAGATTCGAAAAGCTCGGCTGGCCCGAGGACGGAGTCGGGCCTGACAAGTCGGCGGGGCTCTCCGTACTACCCCCGCCGCGCCGCGCCAAGTCGTACAATGCGGTCCGCATCCCTTGCCCAGCAATCAAAGCAAGTATAGAAGATTCAGCCCGGCAGGCCCGAGGATCGAGGCAGACCTCGCAGGTCGGCGGGGCTCCCCTTGTATCCCCGCCGCGCCGGGGCTATCCGCCGTTGGGTCTCTGCTGGTTGTCTTTGGACGAGCAGTGTTGCCCATTCTCTTATGTGTGCTAGGGGTCGAGTCAAAGGCCTGTAGACCAAGGGTGGGATTGGCTCGCCAAAGAGTCGTTGACTGCTTTCCGACCTCTCCAGCTTTGGAGACGCCGGACAGCAACACACATATGAATTGACCCCTATGTATGGACCGGCGGCTGTTCGCAAGCGAGGGTTCGCAGGATACCGGAAGTTGCTGATATGTATCCGGCCCGTCGGCGCGGCTCGCGGGCCGTGGCCTTGGATGGGAACACGAACGCGCCTTGGTCTCATTAGCGGACCGGCTGGGGGATAGCCATTAGGCTCATCAGACTCTCAGCTACGTGTCTTGATCCGTTCCATGCGGGTTCTCAGTCGCGACCTGGAGTGGGGCTTGCAGCTCAGATTGCCCCAGCCTCAATGGTGTGGCCGTCAAGTCTCCTCTGGTGTCGCAGCACGCTCCAAGCGATGCCTGCAAGCTTGTTGGCGAGCGCCACGGCGAGCTTGTTGCGATGCAGCCGCGCGGACGCCTCCTGAGTCACAGCCCGAAGCTCAGCTTCTCCCAGTTGTGGGGCCGCATCAGGATGAAATGCGCGGCCCGGATGAACAGGGTGTGAAGATACTTCCGGTCCCGCTTGGTCATGCATCCCAGGATGGGCCTGCCGCCTGTTGAGTGCTGGCGTGGAGCCAGCCCAAGCCAGGCGAAGGTTGGGGCGAGGTGCCGCCGCGGCAATGGCCTCGGCATCATTGCAATCGTTCTTCTGCCCCTTCATGAAGCGTCTCACATAGATTGCTGGGATGATCCGGGGCGTGTCAGAAGGCATCGTTCGGCGCCGGCATTGGGGGCGGGTCGGTCGTTACCCTTCCCTAAGCGCATGTGCGATCTGATCTACGATCGGCTTTGTCAGGTAAGAGAGGACCGTTCGATTTTCGGTCGTGATGAAGGCCTCGACGGGCATCCCCTGGACCAGCTTTTGGCCTTTGAGCTTAGCGATTTCGGATTCCGGCATTGTCAGCCGGACTTCGTAGTAAGGCGTTTGCGACGCTTCATCCAAAGTATGGTCCGCGGCGATCGTTTTTACATGAGCTTTAACGCGCGGTGTCGTTCGGTGATCCAGACCCGGGAAGCGGATCGAAGCATTCTGCTCGACGAACAGCTGATCGATATCTCCCGGTGCGACCTTCGCTTCGATGACCAGCACGTCTTCCCGCGGCACGATGTGCAGAACCGTCTCGCCAGGGGCAATGACGCCGCCGATCGTGTGAACAGTCGTCTGATGTACGGTTCCCGATCTTGGGGCACGGATTTCCAGCCGGGACCGTTCATCTTCGATCGCAAGCCTTTTTTCCTCCAGCTCGGCGATACGGGACCACACGTCCTGGAGTTCTTGGAGGATTTCCGCCCGCCTCTCCTCATTGAGCTGAAGGATCTGCGCGCGTCGCTCGCTGATCGACCGGTGCAATCCCGCAATCTTCGACACCAGCTCGCCATGCTCCCCTTGAAGTCTCGCCCTGTCCCGCTTCAGGCTGATAACCCGTTTCTTGGTCACCAGTTGCTTGTCGATCAGCGTCGCGACGCCGGCAAATTCCTCGTCGAGCAAGTCCACTTCGCTCTGCTTGGCCGTTCGCTGGGCATCCAGTCCGCTGATCTGCTGTTCCAATTGCAGGATCTGTTCTTCCAGTTGCTGCTTCCGATTGGCCAGGCTCAGGCGCCGGGCCTTCATGAGCATGGTCTGGCTGGCCTCTATTTCGGCGAGGTCCTTCGGCGCCTGTTGTCCTTCCGGAGGCGGGAATTCGATGCGATCCTTCCCGTCCCTTTCGGCGACGAGCCGGGCGCGCTTGGCCTTGAGCTCGGCCAACTGACCAACGGTCGCGGCAAGCGTCGTGCGGACGAGGGTATCATCGAGCCGTAAAAGGACGCTTCCGGCGGTGACGACGTCGCCATCCTGGACGAGGATCCCCCGCACGATACCCCCCTCCCGGTGTTGCACGAGCTTCACGTCGCTTTCGACCACAATGGTGCCTGGCGCAACCACAGCGCCGGAAATTTCCGTGAATGCTGCCCAACCGCCGAGACCGCCGAGCAACAAGGCGATAAGCGTGGCAGCGACGCACAGATGATTGCGGATGCCGCGCGCGAGCGCCGCGTTGCTTGCCAATTGATGTGGTGAGGTTGGAATCACTGTCTTCAGGCCGATGCCCTGGCCGATACGGAAACCAGTGTTTTTCTCAGGACCTGCTCTCTAGGTCCCGACGCCACGACCTGCCCTTGCTTCAGACACAGCACCTTGTCGACGGTTCCAATTACTCGTGGACGGTGGGCCACAAGAATGACGATCGAGCCTCGGTGCCGCATTGCCGTGATCGCCTCTGCGAGCGCGACTTCTCCTTCGGTATCCAGGTTCGAGTTTGGCTCGTCGAGGACAATGAAAAACGGCGCGCCGTAAAGTGCGCGGGCAAGGGCGATACGCTGTTGCTGTCCGCCCGAAAGCGTCATTCCTTCGATCCCGACGATCGTGTTGTAGCCATTTGGCAAGCCAACGATCATGTCGTGAATGTCGGCAAGGGTGGCTGCTTCGATGACCGCTTCGGACGATGCGTATGGATCAAATCGAGCAATATTCTGGGCGATCGTTCCATCGAATAGCTGCAGGACTTGCGGCAGATAACCGATGAACCGGCGGCGCTCGGCGGAACTCCATTGACCGAGTTCCGCGCCATCGAAACGAATATCGCCGTTCAGGATCGATGCAGCGCCGACCATCGCTCTGACAAGGGTGGACTTGCCCGAGCCGGAGGGACCGATGATTCCCAGGCCTTCGCCGGCGGCGAGCTCCATGTTCACGCCGCGGACCACAGGCTGCCGCGTGCCGGCCGGGCCGCAGGAAAGTTGTGCGATCGTGAAGCGTTTCCTGGGCAGCGGCAGGGCAATGTCGAGGTCGGGCTCGACCTGCACGCGCAGCATTTCCCGCAGCCTGCGAAAACTCTGGCGCGCCGCCACAAACCCACGCCAATGGGCGACAGCCTGCTCGACCGGCGCCAGCGCCCGCGCTGTCATGATCGAGCAGGCGATCATCACGCCCGCCGATATTTCCTGCTCGATGGCAAGCCAGGCGCCGACGGCCAATATCGCCGACTGCAATACAAAGCGGGTTGTCTTGATTGACGTGCCAAAGAATATTGACTGATCCGCGGCAATTCTTTGGCCGTCGAGGAAAGCCGTGTTTTCCCGATTCCACAGGTCCGATAGGGCGTTCGTCATGCCCATAGCCTGAATGACTTCGGCGTTGCGGCAGCTTTCTTCGACGAAGGACTCCCTGTGGCCTCGGACCTGCGCCGCCTTCTCTGAGGGCCCTCGGCAGGAAACCTCGTTCAGGGCGATCATGATGCAAATCGCCAACGCACCGGCAAGGGCCACAAACCCAAGCAGGCTGTGGAACAGGAAAACGATGGCAAGGTAGAACGGCAACCAGGGAATATCATAGATCGCCGCCGGCCCATGGCCAGATATGAACCGGCTGAGCGTGTCCATGTCCTGTACCGGACGCAACCTGCGCCCCTGGGCGCCGAGTTTGATGGGGATCGCCGTCGACAGGCTGAATGCTTGCGCCGAAAGCTTGGCGTCAACCTGCTGTCCGATGCGATACAGGACTCGGCCACGTAGCCCTTCCAGCACGCCGTAGAAGCAATAAAGCACCAGCGCCAGGGTCCCGATGGCGACAAGTGTCGGTACGGAGCCGCTGACAAGCACCCGATCATATATCTGAAGCATGAAGATCGGGCCGGTCAGCATTAGCAGGTTGATCACCAGGCTGACCCCACTGATACCCCATAGCGATCGGCGTAGAGACGAAAGCGTTGCATCCAGCGGCAAGGGCTTGTCGGGACCGTTCGTTAATGTACGGAGCCCTCTCGCTTCGGCATCGCTATAGAAAGGGGAACGCATACCAAGGGCCCCTCACTCATCCTCTATTTTTGGTTTTCTTGGTCGCGGCGGCGTAGCGGCGCGGAATGCGTAGGCATCTGCAGGTTATTCATAGCGTTCAATTAGACTTATTTTGGGCATAAATTTGGTATTTTTAAGTAATAAATTTGTCAATGGGGATTAAACTGCGCAGATATAGGCAATATTACAAAAATTTAACATTTATATTCACAATATGGACAAATTTAACTGCTGTGGATATTTCTATATAACCCTATCCATCGGTGGGGAGTGCAGGTGCGGGACAGAAATGCTTACTAAAGGTTGAATGTTACTTAATTAACGTAGGGAGTACCGACATGGCTAATACCTTCAGTGACTTTCTCTCAGCGCTCCTGGCATTCGAGTCCGGGTGGGATAGGGAACGCTACGATGCCGGAATTATCGCCGATTGGCAGCTCGATAGCTGGGCCGGCGGCACGGTCGATCAGTTTTTCTCCGGCTACTCAAGCTGGAGCGATCTGACCGACCAGGAATGGGAGACCATGGCCTACCGGTCCGTGAACGCCTTCGGCTTCGTCGGTTACCAGTTCGGCGAGGCGCTGCTGATCGACATGGGCTATTACGACGACGATTTCTACTACGGAAACGGAGCCGCGACGAACACCTGGGACGGGACCTGGACCGGCAAGAATGGCGTCAATTCCCTTGAAGACTTCATGACCAAGGAGGCCCAGGACGTGGCGATCGTCGAGGCGTTCGGGTTCAACCTCGGCCATATCGAGGCCGGGCTCGCCGCGGCGGGCAAGAGCCTGGACGACTTTATCGGCACCACGGCCACCTATACGTCCAACGGCACCCAAGTCTCCGTCCCGCTTACAGTTACCGGCATTCTGGCCGCGACCCATCTGCGCGGCTACCCGGCAACCGTCGAGCTGCTGCTCAACGGAACGCTGAGCTCAGACGAGTTCGGGACCTCGATCCTCCAATATGCGGAGCAGTTTGGCGGTTATGAAGTGCCGAGCGTTCAGGAGTTGATCGCCTATTACGAGGACCGTTTGACGGGGGACGAGGGCCTGGGCACGCCGGGCGACGATCCCACGGTAGCCGGCGTCGGCCACGGCACGGCAGACGTGACCGGCGAGACCGCGACTGTCGCCATTGACTGGGCCTGGGGCAGCCAAGACATCGTGACCGGTTTCGATCCGGCTGCGGATACCATCCATATCGGCTGGTTCACGTCCGAGCATATCGACGTCTCTGAAAGCGATGGTAGCGTTGTCTTCTCAGTGCCCTCCAACAACCAGACCACGACCCTGCAAGGCGTCACGCTCGCAGAGCTGAGCGACGCCAACTTCACCATCAATGACGCAACCGCTGCGCAGGAGATACTTGCGCTGGTCGGCCAAGGCGGTTCGTCGGGCGATGGCAGCGGCGATGTGGCCGATGGCGGCGGAGATCCGGCCGGCGATACGGATGATCCGGGCGACGGCGGAACGGATCCGGGCGATCCGGGCAGCGGCTATGGCAACGGAACGGCGGATGTCACCCCGGCGACGGCAACGGTAGCGATCGACTGGGCCTGGGGCACCCATGACGTTGTGACCGATTTCGATCCGGCTACCGACACCATCCACGTTGGCTGGTTCACCTCCGAGCATATCGACGTCTCTGAAAGCAACGGGAATGTCGTTTTCGCCGTGCCTTCCAATAACCAGACTACGACGTTGGAGGGCGTCTCGCTCTCTGAGCTGAGCCAGGCAAACTTCACTATCAAGGACAGTACCGCCGCGCAGGAAATCCTCGCGCTGGTCAGCCAGGACAGCGGTGGTGACGACGTGGCGACCGGCGATGAGCCCGATGATCCATCACCAGGGACAGCGCCAGGCGACGGGGTCCAGGACACCGTCCAGATGACCTGGAACTGGGGCGTCCAGGAGGTGATATCGGAATTCTCACCTTCCGAGGACATTCTCGACTTCGGTGGGCTACCCAGCGTCGCCATTTCGGAGGTCGATGGCGACCTTCACATCGAAGTGGTCGGCAATGGTGGCCATACCTATGTGATCGAGAGTGTCCAGGCGGAGGATCTGGCACTTGAGAACCTGGCGGCCGCCAGCTGGAACGACGCCGTCCTGCATGACCAAAATGGAGTCGTGGACCAGCTTGCCAATCTCGGCAACGATCATATCGCCTAGCTGTTCGATCCGCTGCTTAGCAGTTGTGGGGACTCCGGCATCCCGCCTAGGCGAGTCCCCAAAAGAATAGACTGACGCCGCCCGGCAGCCCCCGCTGCCGGGCGGCTCTCGGCTTAAACAGCTACAAATAGAGATGGTCGGTGGCCCCCTCCTTTTATGGCGGCATATGGCATTTCTGCCACCACAACAGATATGGCGCTGTGTTACAGAATCGGACATGGATAACGACGACCGTGACGAGCGGGACCTCAATGGGAAGAGAGTCGGGACAAGAATTGCACCGATTGCAGCTGCGGGAATATTGCTGTCTGCATTAGGTTTGGCCACGGCCAACGCGGCCGATTTGAGCGGCGATTGCTGCGCCGATCTTGAAGAGCGTGTCGCCGAGCTCGAGGCGACGGCGGTGCGAAAGGGAAACCGGAAGGTCGCCCTCGCCCTTACGGGCATTGTCAGCGAAATGATCCTGTTCTGGGACGACGGCGTGAACAATGACGTCTACGTTGTCGAGGACCCTGGGCCCGATTATTCGTTTAGGCTCATCGGTTCGGCGACCATCCGGCCTGGCCTCAGTGCTGGATCCTTGATCGAAGTCGAAGCCCTCACCGCTTCAGGCAGCAGTGTCGACGCCCGCATAGATGGCGCCGACAACGAAAATCGGGATGGCTTGATAACGGCGACCAGAGTCTCCTTCAATCTGAGGCACGATCGGCTAGGCAAACTGACCGTCGGTCGCGACCGGACGGCCAACGATGACATTTTGCGGTCAAATTTGGCGCAGAATCCAATCGCTAGCTCGACGCCCGATTTGGCCGGCTCCTTTCAACTGGTGAGCCCCCCTGGCGCGGCGGGGTGCAACGGCGCCGCGTGCCGTACCTCATTAGATTGGAGCGTCATCGCGCCCGATCTGGACACCAACTATGCCGATCTCGTGCGTTACGATACGCCGTCGTTATATGGCCTGGTGATCTCCGCCGCCTGGGGCGAAGATGACGTCAGCGGCCTGACCATCCGCTATAAGAAGCAGTGGAACTCGGTCCGCTTCATTGGGGGCGTCGGCTATCAGTGGTTCACCGACGAGACCGAAGAAAGCATAGACTACGACGAAGCCGTTCCCGTCTTGTCCATCGACACGATCGACTGTCCGGATGACCTGAAGCAGGCTACTTGCGTGGCCGAGCGGGTGGACCAGGAAACGCTCAACGCGTCGGGCTCAATTATGCACGATCCAAGCGGTCTCTACCTGACCGCCGCCGTTGCGAGGCGCTCCTTCGGCAAGAGCAATGGAATCAGTGAGCTTCGAGCCACGGTTTTTACGGCGCCCGTCACTGGGCTCGAGCCCAGGCCCGCCGACATGTGGTACCTGCAATCGGGCGTCAAGCGCCGATGGCTGCTGCCGAGCATTGGTGCCACGACGCTCTATGGCGAATACCAGCGGTTCAACGATTTCGGGGTCCGCGAAAGCGCAGAATCGCTGGGATTAAGCCAAGAGGACGACAACGGCAACGATGTCTTGATCTCGGAAGTCACCGGCACGCGGGCCGACATCTGGGGCTTGGGCGTGGTTCAGGACATCGACGCCGCGGCCATGAAGCTTTATGCGGGCTTGCGGGTCTGGAGCCCGGATGTGCGCGCCGTGCAAACCGACGATCGGTTCAACGTGACATTCGACGGCAAGGTGCCGCTGGAAGACTTCTACACGGTGGCGGCGGGCGGTCAGATCAATTTCTGACCGGCTTAGCCCACCGCCCGCAATCAATCACCCCCCAGCACGCTCGGCGCCGAAGCCGCGGCCGACGAGACCTTGGCCAGTTGCTTGGCCTGCAGGGTGGTTGCCTTCGGATTCGGGCGCACCAAGTGGTATTTGAGGACCTGAACGGTCTTGTCCGTGGAAGACAGGCCGCTCACCAACAAATCGGCGCCGGTGGTCGTGCTGGTGGTCGCCACGCGCATTCCGGCCCCGACCACCAGATCGAGCACGCCGTCATCCTCGATATCGCCCATGGCAACACCCGGCGTTCCCTCGAAGCCCGGGAACGGCGCGGCGGTCGCGAGCAGCCGGTCGCCGTCGCCAAAATACAGAGTACCCTAATGCCGCTCACGGCGCGGCTTTTGCTGGCCACGACTCTGGCAGGCTTTGGCTGGATGGCCGCCGCGCCTGAACCGGCGCACGCGCAGTTCATCTGCGTTGGCAATGCTGACGGAGACATTGTGCCAACCAACACGACTGCCGATGGCAACGGCGCCACCGTCGGCGGATCGAGCGTCGTCTACGGCACCATGGCCGACGCCACCGGCCTCGACAGCAACAACACCGCCGTCGGCAACAGCGCAGACGCCAGCGATAGGGCCGCCGCCAATACCGCCGTCGGCAATAGCGCAAACGCCAGCGGTAGGAACGCGGCCAATACCGCGACCGGTGCCGGCGCCAACGCAAGTGGTTTCAGTAGTGGTCCCCAAATGGAAACTGCCAACCTGGCAACCGGCCGTGGCGCGGACGCCAGTGGCGGCAATCTTAGCGGCAACTCCGCGAACATCGCCATCGGCGACAGCCCCAATGCCACGGGCGATAAAAGCCGAAACATTGCGATTGGCGAGGGAGCAAATGCCAGCGGTGATTCCGGCCGAAATATTGCGCTCGGCGATAACGCCCAAGCCACTGGGGGCGTCAACATCGCGATCGGCCGCGATGCCAGCACCAGCGGGGGCGCAAGAAACGTCGCGATCGGCGACGCCGCCAAGGCCGACGGCTTCTCCAGCGTGGCGGTCGGCTTGCAGGCCAACGCCAACGGCACCTCCGGCAGCAACGTCGCGATCGGCGACGCCGCCAATGCCAGCGGCGCCGGTACGCGCAACACTGCGGTTGGTAAGCGTGCGAACGCGACGGGCGCCAATGCGAGCGCATTTGGCACCAGCGCCAGCGCCACGCATGCCAATTCGGCGGCGTTTGGGCAAGGCGCGACGACCTCGCGCGACGACCAGCAGGTGTTCGGCACTTCGACCAACACCTACACCATGGAGGGCGTCACCTCGGCGGCCAGCGCAACGGCGCAAGGGTCGCCGACCCGGCTGATGACCTCGAATGAGTCCGGCGATCTGGCCGCCCAAACCTTCGAGGACCTAGGCATCGTCACAGCGCCGGATCTCGCCGAGCTGGAGGACAAGACCACCGCCAACATGATGGCGATCCAATCCAACTCGGCGGCGATCCAGAAAAACACCAAGAGGACCGAGGAAAACAGCGAAGGCGTCGCCATGGCGATGGCCCTGGAGAACCCGGATCTGACGAACCATGAGAGGTTCGGCGTGATGGTCAATTGGGGGACCTTCGAGGATCAGAACGCGTTCGGCTTCTCGGCCATGGGCGTTGTCCATGAAGGAGGCGGTACCCGGTTCGCCGTGGCGGGCGGCGTCGGGTTCGGCGCCGAGCAGGATACGGTCGGCGGCCGGGCGGGCGCCCGGTTCACCTGGTAGGGCCCGGTCCCTCCAAGGGACCGGCGCACCGCCGAGTTCCAAGACCCGGCCGCTGCGGTACTCTTCATCGGTGGACGGATCCGCCGGCAGGAATTCAATGGGTTGATGCACTGCCACCGCGCCCACGGCTGAGGCCGGTAGGCGCGACCGGAATATCCGCGCCGGTGGCCAGCTTACTTCGTGAGTATCCCGGCAGGGGCGGCATCGAGGGCCATTTCGTCTGGGCCAACGCCAACTTGAGATATTGGGGGCCGTTGGCCTTATACCAAGGCTCGGCGATAATAACCCATCTCACCGCTGGTAAAAGACCGCGGCCTGCGGTGGGTCACTATCTACGAGCCTTGGTATTAAAATCGCCGGCCGAAAGTGTTGTTCTTGGGGAAACCCTTGGGCGGCAGGCGTCCGGCTTGGGCGCGGGCACCCATCCAATCGCGCAGATCCGTCACGGTCCAATTCCGCCCCGCGGAATCGACCCAGGCGAGGCCATCCTTTTTCGAGAACACCTTGGCGTCGGCGAGGCCACCCTGCTTGTAGCGCTGCAGGCGACCGCCAGCTCGGCGATGAAAAAAAGCCCCGCACTTACACCGCCGCAACGTCTGTCGCAGTAGCGCATGGCCGGAGGCGCTCCGGCGGCTCGACGGTTGTTTTGGGAGCAAGGTCGGGTGCAGGGATGGCAAGAGCAGAAAGCGGCGGAGTTTGGATGGTTCGGCCGCCGTAAGCTTTTGAAGGCAAGCAGAGAATTGAAGCCAAAAAATAATGAATTCGGGCGGGAAGCCACAGCCTAGACCTTCCATTAATGTAAATTCAGGCACAGTCTACCCATCTGTAGTAATTTGGACACAGTGCAGGACAATATTGCGCCAACTGTGTCGATTTTCAAAGATTTTCGTCGCGGACACGGCTACTAATGATTGTAAGAAGAAGAAGTCTTGAGATTGTAGGGGATTTACCTCGGCGCCCAAAACATACGCTCAAGGCGAAGCAACTCAGGCGCAGGGAAACGGGGGACAGGGATATGTCACGCACTTCCACGCGTTTAATCAGGGCGGCGGGTTTGCTCGCCTTCGCCAGCCTCATTGCGATCGGCGCTTCGCTGAGCCCGGGCGCGGTGACGCCAGCCATGGCGGTCGAATGTGACAACGTGGGTGAACCAGGACCAGGCACCAACAACGCCAACGACGGCGGTGATCAGGGCAGCACGGCCTGCGGCAATAATGCGAATGCAACTGGCGACAATTCGACCGCTTACGGCAACGCGACAGACGCGGCGGGCAATGAATCGGTGGCGATCGGCGATAACGCGGACGCTTTTTCGAGCGGCAGCATCGCCATCGGTGACGGCGCGGATGTGGACGCTGGCGCCCCCCAGGGCATCGCCATCGGTGACGGCGCGGACACGGACGGGAATCAGGGCGTCGCTATCGGGAACGGCACGGACGCAACCGGCGTCCAGTCGGTGGCGATCGGCAATAACGCGAACGCTCGTACGAACAGCAGCATCGCCATCGGTGACGGCGCGGGTGTGGACCCTGGCGCCACCGAGGGCATCGCCATCGGTGACAGCGCGAACACGGACGGCGCGCGGGCTGTCGGTGTCGGCAATGCCGCGAACGCGGACGGCGATGAATCGGTGGCGATCGGCGATCTCGCGGGCGCTTTCGGGGCGCAAAGCATCGCCATCGGTGACGCCGCGAATGTGGCCCCCGGTGTCTCCCAGGGCATCGCCATCGGTGACGGCGCGGACACGGACGGGAATCAGGGCGTCGCTATCGGGAACCTCACGGACGCAGATGGCAACCAGTCGGTGGCGATCGGCGATGACGCGGGCGCTTTTGCGAGCGGCAGCATCGCCATCGGTGACGCCGCGGATGTGTCTTCGCTTGCCCCCCAGGGCATCGCCATCGGTGACGGCGCGGACACGGACGGCGTTTCTGCGATCGCCATGGGCAACATGGCCAAAGGTTTAGGTGCTCAATCGATCGCCATCGGTGACGTGGCGACTGCCAATGCGACGGGCTCGATCGCCCAGGGCGACGGCGCCGACGTGGCGATGACGGCCACCGACGGCATCGCCATCGGCACGGCGGCGGACACCAACGGGGATCAGGGCGTCGCTATCGGGAAACTCACGGACGCAATCGGCGACCAGTCGGTGGCGATCGGCAACAACGCGGGCGCTTTCGGGGCGCAAAGCATCGCCATCGGCGATAACGCGGACGCTTTTTCGAGCGGCAGCATCGCCATCGGTGACGCCGCGGATGTGGCTTCGACTGCCCCCCAGGGCATCGCCATCGGTGACGGCGCGGACACGGACGGGGATCAGGGCGTCGCTATCGGGAACCTCACGAACGCAACCGGCGACCAGTCGGTGGCGGTCGGCGACAACGCGATCGCTTTCGGGGCGCAAAGCATCGCCATCGGCGAAGACGCGGACGCTTTTTCGAGCGGCAGCATCGCCATCGGTGACGCCGCGGATGTGGCTTCGGCTGCCCCCCAGGGCATCGCCATCGGTGACGGCGCGGACACGGACGGGGATCAGGGCGTCGCTATCGGGAACCTCACGGACGCCATCGGCGACCAGTCAGTGGCGATCGGCAACGACGCGGACGCTTTTTCGAGCGGCAGCATCGCCATCGGTAACGCCGCGGATGTGGCCGTCGGTGCCTCCGAGGGCATCGCCATCGGTGACACCGCGACAACGCTCGGCGCGCGGGCCGTCGGTATCGGCAACGGCGCGGACGCGGACGGCGCCGAATCGGTGGCGGTCGGCCATGACGCAAACGCTTTGGCAGAGCAAGGTATCGCCATCGGCAATGCCTCGGATGTCGCCTCTACGTCGGAGCGCGGTATTGGCATCGGCCAGAACGCGGATGTGGACGCCAATGCCGACGATGGTATCGCGATCGGCACCAATTCGAACACGGACGGGCTTCGGGCCATAGGCATCGGCAACGCCTCGGACGCGGATGGCACTGAGTCGGTGGCTCTCGGCGACGGATCGCAAGCTCTGGGCGAGCAAAGTATCGCCATGGGTAACGGCGCCAGCGCGTCGGGCGCCGGTTCGATCGCCATTGGTGATGGTGCGGTGGCCACGGGCTCCATTGCGATGGGTCAGAGCGCCATGGCGAGTAATGGCGGCACGGCGTACGGCGACAACACGGTCGCCTCGGGCCTCAACAGCACGGCGGTAGGTGAATCCGCAAACGCCACGCTTGCCAATTCGGCCGCTTTCGGCGCCGGCGCCACGGCCACGAGGGCGAACCAACAGGTGTTCGGTACGAGCTCGGAGACCTACACCATGCCGGGCGTCACCTCGGCCGCCAGCGCCGCCGAGCAGGGCGCGCCGACCCGGTTGGTCACCTCCAACGAGACCGGCGATTTGGCGGCCCAGACATTCGCGGACCTAGGGATCGTCACGGCGCCGGATCTCGCCGAGCTGGAGGACAAGACCACCGCCAACATGATGGCGATCCAATCCAACTCGGCGGCGATCGGCCGCAACACCAAGCAGATCGACGAGAACACCGAGGGCGTGGCGCTCGCCATGGCCATGGAGATGCCGTTCCTGGATCCCGACAAGACCTTCGGGATGGTCGGCCATTGGGGCAACTACGACGGCTCCAACGCGGTCGCTATGGGCGGGCTCTACCGTGTCGGCGGCGACTTCTTCCTCTCGGGCGGCGTGGGCGTGGGGCTGGACGAGGGCAAGGTCGGCGGCCGCGCCGGTTTCATGACCCAGTGGTGATCAAGGGGCGCTGGAACAGACGACGGCGCCAGTAATGGGGATTGGCGGGGCGGGGACGCGAAGAAGCCCTGTTCCGCCTGACTTGGACAACGGGAGAAATCATGTCCGAGATTCTCAAGACACAATCGCAAATCACCGCGCCCTGGCGCGCGGCTCTGCTCGGCGGCGCAGCTGTCGGTGCGCTCGTTACGGGTCTGCTCGTTGCGCAAGCGCCGGCTCAGGCCGATATCGGTCTGGTCAAAGGCGGGCGGCTGCGCCGAATCGGCTAGCGTGCGCCGGAAGGGCTCCGCGATCGTGTATGCTGCGACCGCGCCCGCTGCCGACCTGTCGCGCGCATAGATCGCCGCCTTAACCGTCCGGATGGCTCTTCCGGCGGTTTCCAACGGGACAACCAAGATGCTCGATGTTTCAGCCTTGAAGCAGTTCCATCCGCTGATCGCCACGCCTTGCTATGGCGGCGCGGTGTTCCACAACTACGTCATCAGCCTGGTCAATTTCATCCGGTTGTCGGCCGAATTGGGAATGCCGGTCAGCGTGCACATGCGGGCGGGCGACAGCCTGGTGACGCGGGCGCGCAACGACTGCGTTGCCGAATTCCTCTCCAAGGAGACCTTCACCCACCTGTTCTGGATCGACGGCGATATCGGCTTTTCGCCGGAGGCGGCCCTGCGCTTGCTGCTCGCCGACCATGACGTGGCCGCCGGCGTCTACCCGCTGAAACGCCAGGACTGGCCGAGGGACGGGATCCCCGCCGATGTCACCAATTTGCAGGATCTCGAACAGCTCTGCGCACGCTTTACCGCTAATGCGGGGGATCAGCCCGGCCCCGAGGTCGAAGTGCCGATCGATGACGACGGCTTCATCAAGGTGTTGGACGCGCCGACCGGGTTCATGGCGATCAAGCGGCAAGTTTTTCAGAAGCTGATCGAGAACTATCCGGACTACAAATACGTGCCCGACTGGCCCGAGGGCACCTATCCGGAGGGGGCGTGCATTACAGCTTCTTCGACACCATCATCGACCCCGACTCCCGGCGCTATCTCTCCGAAGACTATGCCTTTTGCCGGCTGCTGCAGAATCTGGGCGTCGATATCTATGCGGATGCAAACTCGAACCTCACCCATCAGGGCCAGCACCTGTATAGGGGCAGCTTCGGCACCGCGCTCGCAAACACGCCCGCCCAGGCGATCGGCGCCACCAAGGGCAAGCGGCTCAAGATCGTCGGGATCAACAAGCTGAGACCCAACCCAGAGGCCTAGGCCACGCCCATCAATCCGACCCCAATGCCTCCTTGATCGCCGCGAGCTCGGCCTCGGCGCATTGGGCCTCCTGGGCGCCGCCTGATCCGCCCGCTTTAACCGCGTACGATCGAGGCCACCGCTATGAACTTCGTCGAGCGGCCTCGGCTCTGGTGCATCGCGGACACGCCCGAATCCGGCGTTACTGCCCCTCCATCGAGCGCGCCCTCCGGCACGCCCTTCAACTCCAGAAAACGCAAAAAGATCCCAGTTACAGTCTGTCGACGTCGGGGAACCTCACTGCAATTTTGGAACTCTTGATTGCAGAAGAACTATCGCCAGTTCAGAGCACCGATGCACGCAAACTCGATGAGATTTTCGGGCCAGATGCGAGTAACACGGTGATTGAGTTGTCCAATATGATGTGCGACCATGATTCCTAGGCAGGCAGGATGCCATGGCGGCAAACGATGTGAGCTGAAATCGTTCGCGAGGAATGCAACTAAAGGTATAGTCTCGTCTGAGTTGGCGAATTTGCTGCCTCCAAGAAAGAGAAATGCAATTTCTCTTCCGACGCGAGTGATACGGAACCGCAAAAGCCGTTTGGCCGAGGAGGGCGCGCTAGAGACGAAACAGGCAGTTTAAGATGAGCAAGACTGACAACGAGGAAGGCCTTACAGGGGGTTAATAGAATGCCAACGGTAGACGCCAAGCCATTTCACTACGAGTTCGGTTTCGACCACGTCGCACTAGTCTGCATCGACATGCAGCGGGACTTCTTGCTGCCGGGCGGATTTGCCGAATCGCTCGGCGATCCCATCGAGAATCTCCAGCCTTGCGTCCCCGTTATCGCCAAGCTTCAGGAGGCCTTTCGCAAGGCGGAGCTGCCCATCATCCATACTAAGGAATGCCACAAGCCGGACCTTTCCGACCTTCCGACCGCCAAGCGCAACCGCGGCAATCCCAAAATCAAGATCGGCGATTACGGGCCAATGGGGCGCATCCTGATCGATGGCGAAGAGGGATCGGACTTTATCCCCGAGCTCGCGCCCGCTGAATGGGAGCTCGTCATTTCCAAGCCGGGCAAGGATACCTTCTACAACACCGAGTTCGACGATTATATGAAGCTCCGGAAGATCACCCACCTGATTATTACAGGCGTGACGACCGAGGTCTGCGTGCAGACGACCATGCGTTGCGCAAACGACCGCGGCTACGACTGCTTACTCGTCGAGGATGGCACCGATAGCTTCTTTCCCGAGTTCAAGGACGTCACGCTGCGGGCGCTCGTGGCGCAGGGCGCAATTGTCGGCTGGACGGCCAAATCCGATGACATACTGAAGGTGATGGAGGCGGGCTAGAGCGCCCGCTCTAAGGCCGGCCGACAGGCTTGTTTGCGGTCGTGGCCCGGATGGCGGCGCCCCGCCATATCTTGAGCCGCGCTATGGCTTGGCGGTCGGTCGGTTAGGGAATCGGCGATGAGGCAACCTGTCGATTACCTGTTTCCACCGGTGGAGAGCGGACTCGTTCCCTACTGGCGCCTGGTGCCGCGCGGTTGGTCGCAGCTTTGCTTTCAGAGCAATGAGCTGACGGGACTCTTCTTCCTTGCGGCCGTCCTTGTCGCCTCGCCGATCAGTGCTGCCTATTTTCTGGTGGCCGGGATCATGGCGCCCGCGGGCCGCATGTTGTTGGGAGACCGCGGAGCGGTCCTGGCGACCGGACTCCCCGGCCTCAACCCATGTCTTATCGCGCTCGCGCTCCCGGTGTTCTATCAGACAGGCTGGACGAATGTCGGCATGTGGGCCGTACTCGTCGTCTGCGTGGCAATCACAATCGTTCTGGTGCGACTCTGCGTTGCCATCCTACCATTTCCGGTTCTGGCTCTGCCCTTCCTGATCGTCTTTTATGCGCTCTACGCGCTGGCGCCGAGCATCGACGCGGTTCAGCCGCTTTCCTTTGCGTCGCAGGCGCACGCCACGTTTGAGCCCCTCAAGGCCATCCTGCGGAGTCTAGGGCAAGCCGTGTTCTCGCCAACGATTCTGTCGGGCCTGTTGTTTGCCGCCGGATTGTTCCTCAGCAACTGGCGGCACGGCACGCTGGCGGTCTGTGGCGCCATCATCGGCTCGGTCGTGTCTTACTATTACCGCGACGTCGATGCCGAAAGCGTCAATCTCGGCCTCTACGGTTTCAACGGCGTTCTAACCGCCGTGTCGGTGTTCGTAGTTTGCGGCGGCAAGCTCCGGCTTGCCGTTCTCGGAGCCCTCCTCGCCACGATCATTACGCCAGCAATCTCCGGCCTCGGAGTCCAGCCCGTCTCCGCGCCCTTCGTCTTGACGACCTGGCTCGTGCTTGCCTTGGGATGGCTTGGGGACAATTGGTTCAACGTCGATTCGTCAACAGATTTGCCAGCCCCGTCCCGAAACCAGATCCCTTCTGCTGGTGCAACCCGGAAAGATCCACCCGACTGACATGCAGAATCTGCACAAATCTCTGGTCTTCCCCAATCTCAAGACGTTCGTGCAGTCGTTGCGTGATCCAGACGACTGGGAGCCGTTCCGCCCCGGCGTCACGGCTCACTGGCTTTACCGCGAATCCGACGGTGGGGCCTCCGCTGTCCTTCTCCGCTACGAGCCGGGCGCCCGCGTCGCCGAGCACGAGCATTTAGGCTACGAGCACCTATTTGTCCTCGAGGGGGACGAATACGATGAGCATGGCAGCTATTCGGCAGGCAGCTTCGTCGTCAATCCACCCGGCTCACGCCATTCGCCGGGTAGCCGCGGGGGGTGCATCGCCTTGCTCATTTACGAAAAAGCTGTCCGCTTTATCGAAGACGGGCCGTAACGCCGTGCCTCAGGTTGCGGAAGAGGCGTGGTGGAGGCGATGTGTCTGTTCACGAGCGGCGCTTCGAGACCGAGGGCGGGATCGACAGCTTCGGTGCTGCCCGAGCCCCTGACCGCACCGGTGGTCAGCTCAATGCGGGCGTCACCGTGGCCTGGTAGCGGGGACGGGCGCGGGAGGTCCGCCAAATCGGCTGGCGCGCGGTGGGTGAAAGCCACCGCGATTATGTATGCTGCGGTCGCGCGCGCCGGCCGCTGATCTGTTGCGCGAACGTAGCACCGACTTCTTCGCCCACGGCAATGCGAGTCTGCGGATCGCTTACGACGGCAAGTTCGGCGACGAGGTCGAGGTCCACAGCGGCGCGGTCAGGGGCCGGCTGGGGTTCTAGGACGGATTATTTAGTTCCTCGACTTAAGTGTCGAGGAGGTGCCGGCATTTCCAGTCGGGTTGAACAGCTACATACTCAAACTGGTGCCGGATTGCTCGCCCAGATCCAGCAACTCACCCGCGATTCCAGCGGGCGAACCAACAAAGCCCGCGATCGGCGGATCGACGGGGCCAAATCGCGTCAACCCTGCAAATAGCGGATATGGGCGGCCGTGCGCTCGGCGAACCGCAGGAAGGGCTCGGCCAGCGGGAAGGTCCAGCGCTTGCTGATCAGCAGGTCGTGAATGACCAGCGTATCGATGCCTGTGCCGAGAAAGCACTTTGCGGCGTCCCGGGGGCTCTCGACGATCGGCGCGCCGCCGGGCTATTTGGGCTTCGATCAGGGCGGCCTGTTGACCGACGGCATCGATCAACACCCCCACAGCGTGTTGTTGCTCGACGAGATCGAGAAGGCCCATCCGGACCTCTTCAACATCCTGCTGCAGATCATGGATCACGGAAAGCTCACCGATCACAACGGCAAGAAGATCGATTTCCGCAATGTGGTGCTGATCATGACCACTAATGCGGGCGCTGCCGATCTCGCCAAGCCGCCAATCGGCTTCAACCGCGTGAAGCGCGAGGGCGACGATCAGGAAGCCATCAACCGGATGTTCTCGCCGGAATTCCGTAATCGCCTGGACGCGGTGATCCCATTCGCTGGCCTGCCGCCAGAGGTCATCGCCAAGGTCGTCGAGAAGTTCGTCTTCGAGCTGGAAGCGCAGCTCCAGGACCGCGGCGTCGCGATCGAGCTGACCAAGGAGGCCAATGCCTGGCTTGCCGAGGAGGGCTTCGACGAGAAGTTCGGCGCCAGACCCTCGGCGCGGGTCATTCAGGAGCACATCAAGCGTCCGCTCGCAGATGAGCTGCTGTTCGGCAAGTTGAAGGCTGGCGGAACGGTCCGCGTTCTCCTCGAGGAGAAGGACGGGCGCAAGCAGCTGGCGTTCGAATATCTGGAACCAAAGACGCCATTGAAGAAGCCATCCGGCGGCAAGAAGGGCGGCGGGCGGAAGAAGAAGCCCCCTGGGCCATCCAAGCCCCGCGCGCGCCAGGCCAAAAAGGGCAAGCAACAAAAACGCGGGGGTCCGGGTAAGGCAGGCTCGAGCCCCGTGCCTAAAGTTCCGCTTCCCGTTCGGTAGAGAAGCCCTTGGCGGCCGAATCCAGCGCGCCTCAAACAGCCGGCTGGACCAAAGGCGCCACGCCACGGCGCGCGTTCCTGAGGGGCATAATCGAAGCCCCTTCGGTCTCCATCATCGTCGTTATCATCACCTTTGTCGGTTTCGGCGCCTTGGCCCGCAATATGGGATTCGACCTCGCGCAGGCGATTTTCGTCTCGGCCACTGTGTTCGCGCTCCCGGGCCAGGTGGTGCTCGCCGATCAGGTCGGCCAAGGCCAACGACAACATGATGGCAATCCAGGAGAATGCCACGTCGATCCAATCCAACTCAGCCCAGATCGGCAACTTGGAAACACGCCTCGACCGAAACGAGAGACGCACGGACGACGCCTTGGAGGGCGTGGCGGTCTCGGTGTCGATGGCCAATCCCGACTTGGTTGGCACCGAGAGTTTCGCGATCGCCATGAACTGGGGCGGTTACGAGGGCAAAAACGCACTCGGCCTGACGACCATGGGCGTGTTGAGCCGCGACTTCGTCGATACGGGTGCAAGGTTCTCGGTCGGCGGCGGACTAGGCATGGGACTGGACAAGAACAATGTCGCCGGGCGCGCGGGCGGCCAGCTCAGCTGGTAGCGGCGGTCGGGAAACCACGCCAGCTTCATGACCGAGCAGTGATGCTTGGGCGGAAGGACAGCCTCACCGATAAGGGCTGTCCGCGCCAGCGCGGGAGTCGGCGCATCTGTCTCCGGTCGGGTGCCGGTGCTAGGTAGGCTGCGATGATCACTCCGCCTGAGGTCTACCGCCATGGGCGCCAAATCGACGGCCAAATCGTCGATCTACAGGGTCACCGAGGATACTATCCACGACTGCAGTCGTTAGCAGCGGCCAACCAGGTATGTCTCCTGCCCAGTCCGCCGGGCGTTGTCCGGATCGATCCACCAGACATCAGGCCGAGAATTCGTATCGACGATTGGCGGCGCGCTTGCGCCAAGCTCGTTCCCGCGGTCGAGCATGCCCTCGCCGAAAACGGTGATCGGATCGCCGATATGTTCGTGAGTGCGACCACCATGCCGTTTGCGCCTGGCTCATCTTGATCTGCTCTAATGTGATCTATAGAGGCGCGTAATCTAGGTGCAAGCAACGTCGGTTGCGTGCCCCCGCAAGCAACAAAGAAGGCCCCGTTTCGGGGCCCTTTTTGTTGGGTCGCGCGGGTAGTATTCGACCCGAACGAGTTTGCCGTGCCAGCGCAGGTTAAGTCCGGAGGCGAAACCGGCTTAGCGGCTGTCACTCCCCCAGAATGATCGCGCGGATTTTCGCGCGCATCCGCCCGGTTGATCTTGCGGATGGCGGTTGGTCGGCCGGGCACCTCTAAGCGACCGTGAAGTCGGTCATCATGCCGGAATCTTCGTGTTCCAGGTTGTGGCAATGCGCCATGAACGGAAGTTCCTTGGACGCCGGGTGCTCGAATCGGACTTGGATATCCGCGGTGCCGCCTTTTCCGATAGGTGCGACATCCTTCCAACCTGCCATATGCGCCGGCGGCGCCTTGCCGTCGAGAGCGACGATCCGGAACTGGCAGCCGTGGATATGCACGGGATGCAACATCTGATCCGAGCCCTCGGAGATCAGCCAGCGCAGGTCGGTATTGAGCGGCGCAGCAATGGAGGTGACGCCGAATTTGAACGGGGCTCCATTCACCGCGTTTGCACTGAGCTGCCGTTTGAGCGACAGGGCCGGTCCGTCGACGATAAGCTTTGTGACTGCCTTTACAACTGCAGGGTCAGTCTTCTTGGTTTTGTCCATCTCCATGAGGCCTGCAGACTTCAATTGCCCCATGCCCTCGTCGTCCAGCCGCATCTCCATTACCAAATCTTGGCTCTTGGGCGGCGGGTTCGCGAGCAGCGGTGGCAGGTCGACGAGCGCGTCAGGCAACGCGCCGCTCGCTTCCGCACCCTCGGGGCGCAAGGTAATCAAGCCCAACTCCGCGTCGAATGGCGGCAGATTCATCGCCATTTGGCTCACCGGCCGCGTCACCAGGTCGAAGGGCGTGCCGTTGCGTGCGTCGACCAAAACCTCATAGCGCTCGCCGCCATAAATCATCAGCTCCTTGAGCTCGACAGGCTCCGCCAGCAGACCGCCGTCGCTGGCAATGACGTACATGGAACGCCCGTCCGATAGGGCGAGCCGATAGCTGCGCGCATTGGAGCCGTTGAGAAGTCGCAGGCGCAGCCAACCCCGGGCGGTTCGCGCCTCTGGATAGTGGGCGCCATTGACCAGCATCGTGTCGCCGACATAGCCGGTCGTGATCGCGACCATGTTGAAGCGATGGAAAAAGGAGCCGTCGGCGTCGAAGCGCCGGTCCTGCAGGATCAGGGGAATGTCGTCCACGCCCCAGCGCGACGGCAGGCCAAACGAGCCGGACTCTTCGTCGTCGATCAGGAACAGTCCGGCCAAGCCCTTGATCACCAGTTCGGCGGTCGTCGGATAGAAGTGCGGGTGGAACCAGCAGGTTGCCGCCGGCTGGTCAATGTTCAGCGTTGGCTCCCAGGTCGCGCCGGGCTTAATGACATTGTAGGGACTGCCGTCCACGTCGCCGGGGATCTTCAAGCCATGCCAATGCATGGTGATGTCTTCCTCGACCCCGTTCGTCACCTTTATGTTCACCCTGTCGCCGCGCCGGACACGGACCGCCGGACCGAGAAAGGGGCCGTTGATGCCGTAGGTGGGCGTGGTAACGCCGGGCAGGAATTGCTGTTTGGCAGGTTGGGCGCGCAGGGAGATGGTCCCCTTGGCGTCGGCCTTCAGTTCCGGCGGGATTGGCAGTGCAGGGCGGTTGGAGGCAAAGCTGGGCCAGCTGAGAGAAAATCCTCCCACGGCCGAAAGCGCGGCGGTCCCCAATAGAAAGTTGCGTCTGGACACTCGATTCATCGGCCGGCTCCTCCCAAGGCAATCTCACCCTACCATATCGGGTTCGGCATGCACCTCACATGACGTTAGAGCCAGTAGGTTTTAGTTTGACCGCTTGTGGCTATAAGCGGACATTTCGGCTCGAGTGGATTTATGTCTGCTTTCGCGGGTAAAGCGGACTCCACTTTTGCCTCTGTTTTACCTAACCGAATGCCCCGGCGCGGCGAACTCTTGATGCATTCTCAGGCACTTCGCACCCCATTTTCAACAGGTATCTGCGGGATACGTACAATATCCATGTCCCTGACCGACAACAGCAAATTAAGGAAGTTGCGTGCCCCCGATTTGAACCTACACCCCGAAGAAACAGAAAGGATGATTTCGACGGAGTCCCTCCTCCGCTACCAATTCGCCCCAGAGCAGCGTCCGTTGACCGGACCAACCGCCCGCGCCCAGCTGACCGCGCTCGATTAAGCTGGCGTGTGAAGGCCCAAACCCGACCTGCCGCGTTGAAAGCCTTCCCCTATTGTGCATGCTAAGCCGTGCGCGGAACTGGGCAGCCGGTCCGTGCGTTTGACAATCGACCGCAATCCGCGGAACGCGCTTTCGATTTTCGCTTAAGGGTTCAAGAAATGCTCGATGTTTCTGCCTTGAAGAATTTCTATCCCTTCGTTGCGACGCCCTGCTATGGCGGCGTTGCCTGCCGCAACTACGTCATAAGCATCATCAACTTCATCAGGGCCTCGAGCGAAGCCGGCATGCCTGTCGATTTTCACATCCGGGCGGGCGACAGCCTCGTGACGCGGGCACGCAATGATTGCGTCGCGGAATTCCTATCCCACGACCGCTACACGCATCTGTTCTGGATCGATGCCGATATCGGTTTTTCGCCGGATGCAGCCCTAAGGCTGTTTCTGTCGGGTCACGACATAGCCGCCGGCGTTTATCCGTTGAAGCGCCAAGACTGGCCCGCGGGCGGTCTGCCGCCAAATCTGGCCAGCCGGCTGGAGTTCAATGACGCTTGCGCGAGATACACCGTGAACGCCTTCGACCAGGAGGGTCCGGAGGTCGACATCGAGGTCGATGCCGACGGCTTCATCAAGGTGATGGACGCGCCGACCGGCTTCATGCTGATCAAGCGTGAGGTATTCACCAAGCTGATCGAAGCCTATCCGGAATACAAATATGTTCCCGATTGGCCCGAGGGCACCTACCCAGAGGGCGGCGTGCACTACCGTTTCTTCGACACCATGATCGATCCCGAATCGCAGCGCTATCTTTCGGAGGACTACGCGTTCTGCCGGTTGCTGCAGAATTTGGGCGTCGACATCTATGTGGACGCAAACTCCAACCTCAACCATCAGGGCGAGACCCAATACACCGGCAATTTCGGGCGGACTCTGGTCGCGGCGCCGGCCCACGCGATTGGGGCCACCAAGGGCAAACGGCTCAATGTGGTTGGAGCGCAGAACCTGAAATCGAATCCAAATCCCTGAGACCGTAGCCCTTGAGCGCCGACCCGTTCTTCGACCGCTGTTCGCCCGGGTCAAAACTGTTACGTCAACACCGTCACGGGACGGTGGATTGACATGTCGTATTCGAACTGCTCGAACCCGCTGCCGCGATTGCGAGCTGATCGCGTCTCATGGCCGAAATCTTATCAATTGGATATGCCGACTGCGGCGGCAAATTTGCCATTGGGCGTCCGAAATCGGCGACATGCCCCAATCGCCCTCAGCCGCATCTGCCCAGGTCGTTGTAAGCAGGGCTTAACCGACTCCGGCACGGGAATCAGAGTTGGATTTATCGGTGGGTAAATAAAAGGAGCACGCGGCGCGCGGTCGCCTCAGCTTTTCAGTTCGGCAGCCATCAACTCCCGATAAGGCTCGGCGCAGCCCCGGTCATCGCCGATCGGGGGGAGAGGACCGTCCGTCATGGGCAGCCCGCACAGATCTGCCGCCTCTCGCAGGGCGCCGGCCGGGTCGGTGACCATTTCCTCATAGTGGATAATGCGCGCCCGATCCCCAAGCCGTTCGGTGAGCAGGTCAATCATTTGATGGTACCAAATCACGTGTTCGTGGGCCGACTTCAGGTCATAAGAGTACACGTTCCCCCGCCTGTATTTGCGCATGTAGATGCGCAATACGGTGTCTTCCAGAATTCGCTTGATGAAGATGAAGCGCATATTGGGAAACGCGGCGGCCATGCGGGAGGCATTGTGGATATGAGCCGGATGCGTGTTGGTGAACACCCTCGCCGATCCGGCCCGCCGGGCAAGCTCTTCGAGGTAGATGTCGCGGGCCAGAGGATGGAACTGGGGAGGGAGAGCCTCGAACAATCTGCTGGTCAGGAGGCCTGCCGATTGAAATGCCCCTTGGACGGCGTTTTCTACGATGGGATTCTCGTAACCGTGCCGGACGCCATCAAGCGCGCCCAGCAGCGTTTCCAGCGTCGTTTTGCCGGACCGGGAGGGCGCAAGAATGAACAACGAGATTGTCTTTCCACCGCCGCCACCACCAATGACCTTGGCTTTTTTCGGACTGTCCCGCAGCCAGGTGAGGCTCGTCTGCTGGTTCTGACTCAGGCGCTGTGCATCCTCCTGATTAAAGAGTGTTCGATTGGCCGGCACCAACTGTTCCCAGGCATCCGCATAGCGGCCGGCATGGTCCAGAAATGCCGCCCGAATGAAGGCGACCGATACCTCGAAGTCGACCTTGTCTTTGTCTTTGCCCTTGGCTTTGCCGGCGACAAGTTTGTCAAGTTCCTTCAGCACGTCGACGCTCACGATCGATTGCGGTAGCAAGTTCAGTCCGGAGAGCAGGTCTAGGGATCGGATCCCGCGTTTGATGAAACCCTCCAAAATTTTCGCGGCCTCGGCATATTGGCCCAAATGCGCACAACACGTGGCTAACCCCGTAGCGGCCAACTTCAGCTTCGGCTCGAGGGCGAGGGCTTCGCCAAAGGCATTCTGAGCGAGCTCGTATTCGCGCTCCTCGATATAGATCCCGCCAAGCGTCATGAGAACGCTCACCTCGTTCGGCTCGATCTGTCTGGCCTGCTCGAGCGTATGCGCCGCCATTTCCCTCGCGCCGAGCCCCAAATAGACCCCGCTCAGCGCCGTCAAGGTCATCCATGACCGCGGATTGTGCATTGCCGCGCGAACCAGCAGCCCCAGCGCCATCGGGTAATTGTCCTGGTCGGCATAAATCAGCCCGAGCGTATGAAGGGCCCCAAAATAATCGCTATAGCGGACAACCAGCGGCTCGCAGATCGCCCGTGCTTGCTCAAGCTGTCCACGCTGGCGCAATTGATCCGCTTGCTCCAGCTGTTCCCGGGTCTCCCGCAGTGGATCGGAGGGCTTGCCCTTTTTTGCCGTCGGCCGAGAGGCATCTTTGAGCCGCAAGTCAGACATTCATTTTTCCTCAAACAAAATATGCCGCGCGCCGGCACTGCCGGCACGCCGCATGGCCGCAATCAGCGGCTTTCCTAGCGCAGCTACTTAATCGCTCTGCGGCGCCGACGTCAAACATCAATCAAGCGGCCTGTTGGCACCGCGGGTTGCAGCCAAGGACACCTTGAATTCGCAGCACATTTGATCCGTCAGGGCGGTGCCTCGCCATATTATTTTTTTGATTCGGGTCGGCAGGCCCCCTAGCGCGGGACCCGGGCGTCAAGGCCTGCGCGCCAGCGGCAAACCGTGTTCGGCCCGGATTCCGCGAATAACGCGCCAAGTCCCCTGAGCTTGACGCGATTCGGATATCACAATCGATATCTTAATAGAGGGATATGCGGGGCGATTATGGCCAATAATTCGGGGAAAAAGCTGAAGTCCCAATGCGGATGCGCCCAACCTGCTGAAGGGCGTGAATTCCGGTCCCCGCCTCCTCTGAATCGGCTTAAAGGCCAAAAGGGCGCCTTCCAACTGTTGCAACAATACCACGATGTTTCAAAAAATGGTCCCGGGTTTGGCGATTATGCGTGACTCGCCGATTTGGACGGCACTATCCTGCGGCCAGTGCTCGAGGGACCAACTGTATCCGGCAGCTTAAGGATCGGGGTCTCAATCGGGTCTTGGGATTTTATGGCAACCAAATCGGGGACAACGACATGTACCGCAACTTACACAGAAACCTACTAGGCGGCGCGGCAGCCATCGCAATCGCCGCGGCTTCCACTACTTTCGCAGCTCAGCCGGTCGCCGCTGGCGGCGCTGACTGGACCGGCTTCACTATCGGCGGCCACATTGGCGGGGCCCAGTCGCAATGGAGCGGGTTCTGGTCGAGCACACTAGGCTTTGCCACTGAAATTAGAAGCTTTGACGCGCTCGACGACAGCGCACTGACCGGTGGTATGCACATTGGCTACAACCTCATGGTTCCGGGCGCCGTTTATGGTTTGGACGTCGTGGTCGGCGGCGAGGCCGACTGGAGCGCCGTCGGTTCGACCGCTTTTGACACATGGGGCAACAAGAAGTGTGGGAATGATGGCGAAATTGTCTGCAATGCCAGTATCGAATACACCGCTTCGCTTCGCGGTCGCTTGGGGCTCGCTTTTGATCGCATTCACACCTACGGAACACTCGGTGCGGGATGGGTAGATGCCAATGCCTTTATCGGCTCCAGCTCAAGCGGAGAGAACTTTAGCTACAAAGACACTTCCTGGGTGTGGGGTTTCGGCTTTGAATATATGTTGGCGCGGAACTTGGTCGTCGGCGCCGAGTACCTGCGATACGAGGTTGACGACAGTAAAGATATCCATTTTCTTGTTGACAGCCAAGACACGCGGGATAACCACATACAGTTCGATGACCTCAGCGTGTTCCGCGTTAAGGCGAGCTACAAATTTGGGGCGGACCCAGTTCACCACGTGATGAAGTAACCGGAAATCTTAATCCAGCGGGTGGGTTGGCTGAGTCTCACTCGCAACACCTGAAGATCGGGCCGTCCGCCATGCGGGCGGCCCGTTTCTTTGCGCCGCGCGGCTTTGGTCCAGACACCCCTTCGCGCGAGATTTCACTGCCTATGAGCATGCACGGTAGAGCGGCTCGCCGAACTAGTGGTTGCCAAAAAATTCTTGAAAGGATTGGCGTCTATTTCCTTGGTCCGGTGACTTTCACAGCGCGCGAAGAAGTAGACCAATATGCAATTTCTGTGGTTATTGTAGCAGGTTAAGATTTGCCACTGCTTAATTGAGTCGTCGACGATAAGGGAGGTCGCCACGATGAAAGTCAATTGGGATGAAAAGGTGTGTATCCACGCCGGAGAATGCGTCAAGAACTCACCGAAGGTATTTAAGATCGTGGACGAAAAGTTCGTGATCGATCCGAGCGGCGGGAGCGAGCAGGAAATACGAGCGACCGTCGCCAAATGCCCATCGGGTGCGCTTACCGTCAAGGACGACTAAACCTTCGCCCCCTCGGCGAGACCGCTTGGGAATCTCGCAAAGCCTGGGGGCTGTCCGCCCGCCCATCTCAGGCGCCCGCCAATCTATGAGTTGGCGGCGCCGGTTCACGCCGTGATGCATTGGCCCAACCGGCGCCCGGCCGAATTTTCGGATTAGGAGGGGCGCCATGGCCGTGGGCGACATCATTGTGGTCAACGATAAAATGCAGCGCGGCTATAGCTACGAGCTCGTGGCTCCCGCCGGCAAAGGCATTGCAAAAGACTTTCAGCCCCACTATTCGCCGCGCCAAATGCTCGAGATGGGCGTCTTCGAGGGTAAGTACTGCAATGACTGCCGGGACGAGTTCCCGGCGACTTGGTTCAAAAACGCCAAGATCAGCGACGTTGCGGATCCCGCGCTGAACTAAGAGTCGGCAATCGCTTTTGGAGTGGCGACGCAAGGGCTGGATCTACGGACCGGACCCGAGAGGCTGGTTCCAGTGGTACTGCCGCTACTATTTGGGGCGTCGGCTCCCGGAAATCGACGCCATTCAGATCAAGCGCTGGAAGGGATTTGCGCGTCACGCCGCCCAGATTCGCGCCAATTGCGAGCCCGGCGATATCTTTTGCCGTCCCAGGCAGCGCCAAGCCCTGCTGCAATGGTCCCATGACCCGTTTATCTAATCCCGGACTGGGCGGCGGCTTCTAGGATCGTCTCCCGTGCAGCTTGGCCGAAAACCGCTGATTCGTGGCCCCTGTACTGATAAATTGGGCCCCGGGCGCCTTCGATTGCGCGAGCGCGTAGACCCGCCAAGATATGCTGTTTTTCAGATTAACCCGACATCGAGTGGCCGCCATGTCTGCCCCAGGGACCTCATCGCGACAATTGCGCGGCTACACCTTTATCGTGCTGGCGAATATTTCGTTTGCCGTGGGTTGGAGTTTTGTCGCGGCGACCGGCGGAGAGTTTTCGTCGTGGCAGCTGATCCTGCTGCGCGGCGCCGTGTTCGTGCTGGCGCTGACGCCGTGGGCGATACGGAATCGGCAAACGGCCGCGGGTACGAACAGGCGATTGCTGGTGCTGCGCGGCATACTGGGCACCGGCATGATGGTTTGCCTGGCTTACGCGGTGATCCTGCTTCCGTTATCGATGGCGACGATCTTGGGCAAGACTACGCCGCTCTGGGACCTGTTCTTTCTTTGGGCGCTATTGATGCTGCGCCCGGTCCTCTCCGAAATCCTGCTGGTGCCGGTGGCTTTTGCCGGACTGCTGTTGATCCTGGTTCCCGAGGGGCATCTCAGTATCGCGACGGTCAGTTATCTCGGCCTGTCGCTGGGTCTGGCATCCGGCATGTTCAACAGTCTCGAGCTGATCACCCTGCGATGGCTGAGGCGAACCGACTCCGCGCACAGCATCAATCTTTGGTACGCCAGCATCACCATCATCTTGACGCTGCCCTTCGCCATCGGGTCGCCGTGGCCGGACCAACCGATGATCTGGCTGTTCGCAATCATGTTCGCCCTGTCCAGTTTTGCCGGGCAGACGCTTCAGGCCGAAGCGATGCAGACTGTCACGCCCACGGTCGCGAGCGTCAGCACTTTGTTGGTGCCGGCATTCGCCACGCTGATCGGTTGGATCGCGTTCGGCCAGCTGTTGTCGGGCTTGGAGCTGGTGGGGATCACGGTCGTGCTGACCGCCGGCGCGCTCGTGCAGCTGCGGGAAGGCCGGCAGAGGGATGGGCTGGGCGCCACGAAGTTCCGCTGGCAGTGATAATTGCGAACGGGTCCGCCTTCGAACTGATCCTGACGCGGCCTCACTTCGACCGGCTCGGTGGTCCTCCCGTCATGCCCTGAAACATTTCCATTGGAAACGGGAAAACGATGGTTGAACTGCGGTCGGTGGCGATGGTGTTCAACGTCGTCAGGTAACGAAGCTGCATGGCTTGGGGGTTCTTCGCCATGATTTGGGCGGCCTTCAAGAAGCGCTCCGCGGCCTGCAACTCGCCTTCGGCGTCGATCACCTTGGCCCGCCGCGAGCGCTCGGCCTCCGCCTGCCTGGCGATGGCGCGGATCATGGTCTCGTTCAAGTCGACATGCTTGAGTTCAACATTCAAGACCTTGATCCCCCAAACGTCGGTCTGCTCGTCCAGCACCACCTGGATGTCGGCATTAAGTTTGTCGCGCTCGGCCAGCATTTCGTCCAACTCATGCTGGCCCAGCACCGAGCGCAGGGTGGTTTGCGCGAGCTGACTGGTGGCGACCATGAAGTCCTCCACTTGGATGATGGCGTTTTGCGCATCGATCACCCGGAAATAGACCACCGCATTCACCTTGACCGAGACGTTGTCGCGCGAGATCACGTCCTGCTCCGGCACGTCGAGCACGCGGGTCCGCAGATCGACCCGGACCATTTGCTGGATAATGGGAATGATGATGATCAGCCCCGGTCCCTTGACCTTCCAGAACCGGCCCAGTTGGAACACCACCGCACGCTCATATTCGCGCAGAATCTTGAGCGAATAGAACAAGATGATCAGGGGAATCAGGACTATGAAGATCCAGCTTTGCTCAAGGATAAAGGACATATGAGAGCTACCTTCCTTTGGCTTCGGGCTGCACGACCAGGGTGAGCCCGTCGATCGCCCGCACCTCAACGGCGCGGCCGGGATCAAGGGATTTGTTGGATTTGGCGCTCCAAATCTCGCCATGCACGCGCACATGTCCGGACCGCCCATTCCAGTCGATTACGTGCCCCGTGCTTCCGATCATTTCCTCCTTGCCCGTCACCACCGGCCGATGGCGTGCCCGCATCAGCATCGACATCACGAACAGGAAGAAGCCGGCGCTCACCAGCGCAAGCGAACCAATCAGCGTCCAGGAAATGCCGTAGCCCGGCACGTCCATGTCCAGCAGCATGATCGAGCCGAACACGAAAGCCGCGGTCCCTCCAAGCCCCAGCATACCGAAGCTGGGCGCGAACACTTCCGCCGTCATCAGGGCTATGCCCAAGATGATCAGAGCCAGTCCCGCATAATTGACCGGCAGAACTTGAAAGGCGTAGAGCGCGAGCAGCAGGCTGATGGCGCCGGTGACGCCGGGTATCAGCACGCCCGGGTTATAGAACTCCAGGAGCAGTCCGTAGATCCCGATCAGCATCAGCACATAGGCGATGTTCGGATTGGTGATGATGGCAAGCAGCTCCGTGCGCCAGTCGGGCTTGATCGCCTCCACGACCATGCCGGTGGTTTTCAGCTCCCGGGTTTCGCCCAGCACTTCGACCTTGCGGCCGTTCAGCTGAACCAACAGATCGCTGATGTTGTCGGCCACGATGTCGATCACGTTCTCCTTAAGCGCTTCCTCCGCCGGCAGGCTCGCAGCCTCTGTTACCGCTTTTTCGGCCCAGTCCGCATTGCGTTTGCGCATCTGCGCCAGGCCGCGGATATAGGCGACGGCGTCGTTCATAATTTTATCTTCGATGCCGGGTTTTTTCTTAGCGGCTGGCTTGTCGTCCTTCGCGTCTTTTTGCTTCTCCTTGTCGTCGCCGCCGGGCGAGGGAAAACCGCCGCCGCCGATCCGCACCGGCGTGGCCGCGCCCAGATTGGTGCCTGGCGCCATTGCCGCGACTGGGCTCGCATAAACGATATAAGTGCCGGCACTCGCGGCCCGGGCTCCGCTCGGCGCGACATAACTCACTACCGGAACGGGCGAGGCCAGAATGTCACGAATGATGGTCCGCATCGAGGTGTCGAGACCGCCTGGCGTATCGATCTGCAATATGACGAGTTGGGCGCCGCGGTCCCGCGCCTTGTCGAGGCTGCGGGTGATGTAATCGGCGGTTGCCGGACCGACGGCGCCCTTCAATTCCAGAAGATACGCGACACCGGCCTGCTGGGCCTTGCCGAGGGCCGGAGGCAGGAGTGCTGCGCAAATCAGCAGCAGCCACGGCCACCATGCCCAATGGCCTAGCTTCGTTCTCCTGCATAAGTCGGGTGATCTAATTGCCATGGATCGAAGGGCCGCAATCCGATTCAGCGCGCCGCCCCACTCCCATAAGCCATTATGATCCATGGGGCTTTCAGTGTCCACGCAGCCCCTATGACCTTACGTCTACCAAGCGAGCAGGTGGCTCTTGCATTGCCGGCAGTCGGTAGCGCCAAAGCCCGTCAATGCGAATCTAAAGGCTCCAGAAGCGATCAGTTCGGAGACGACAGCGCATTCGTTTCCACCCGGCACCGAGAGTGCTGCTGCAGGGGCGCAAATGCTCGTCAGCCGGTCGATGTGCCAATGGGGCTTCTTGGCGGGCCTGAAATGGCGCGCGAGCCGGGCGCGCAGGCCGCCTGGACCATAGGCACTGCCGGCGTAGAGATACCATCCGGGCGCAATCGGCTCTGGGCCGAACCTTGGCAGATCGATCGCGGCTTCCTTCTCGAGGCGCAGTATCAGCGCGTAGGCACCGCCAGTGGCGGGGACAGCGTCGAGAGACCGCTGGCCAATGACCATGCCACCCTTGAGACAAGCCTGCAGCCCATGGACCAGCGGTGCGGGCAGGTCACGGCGGGGATCCAATGGGGCTGGAGTGCTAGGATTGCGGGCGTCGGCCATGGACCGTTTTGCACTCTGGTCAGTGATTTGATCGCGGGCTGTAATGGGCACCCGCTCGGACTCCGTCATATCGTAGAACCGGGAGGTTGGCGTAAATTGTTATATTCGATTTTTTGAATGAGATATGTTTTAACGCTGTCTGAACAGACCGAGCACCGGGCCAAGTGCCCGGTTTCAACAGCCGCGAATTCGCCGAAAAGGTGCGCAGATCCGTCCGACTTCGCGGCCGATCGATTCGAGGGAGGGAACCCCATGTCTCAGCTCGTGCCGCCCCATGGCGCGGAAGTTCTGAAACCCCTACTGCTTGTCGAATCCGAGCGGGCTGCCGAACTCGAGCGGGCGCGGTCGCTCAAATCGGTTCCGCTTGCATCCCGCGAAGTCTCCGACGTCTTCATGCTGGCCATGGGCGCCTATACGCCGCTCGATGGCTTCATGGGCTATGACGATTGGCTGGGGAGCTGCCGGGACATGAAACTCGGCAGCGGCGTCTTTTGGCCGATCCCCATCACGCTGCCGGTCGATGATGAACTGGCCGACGGCATCGCCCTTGAGGAAGAGGTTGCGCTGGCGGACGGCGAGACGGGCGAGATATTGGCCGTCATGCAGGTGGTCGAAAAATACGCAATAGACAAAAAAATCGAGTGCGAGCACGTCTACCGCACCACCGACGAGGGCCATCCTGGGGTGGCAAAGGTTTTGGCCCAGGGGGGGACCAATCTGGCCGGCCGCGTAACGGTTCTCAGCGAAGGCGAATACCCGGTCAAATATCCCGACCTCTATATCCGGCCGGCGGAAGCCCGCGCCATGTTCTCAGAGCGCGGCTGGTCTCGGGTGGCGGCGTTCCAGACGCGCAATCCCATGCATCGCTCGCACGAGCATTTGGCCAAGATCGCCGTGGAAGTCACCGATGGGGTCTTCATCCACCAGGTGCTCGGAAAACTAAAGCCCGGCGATATACCGGCCGAAGTGCGGACGCAGGCGATCCAGGCCATGATCGACAACTATTTCCGTCCCGGCACGGTGATCCAGGCGGGCTACCCTATCGAAATGCGCTATGCGGGTCCGCGCGAGGCTTTGCTGCACGCCACCATCCGGCAGAATTACGGCTGTTCGCATCTGATTGTCGGGCGCGATCATGCGGGCGTGGGCGATTATTACGGGCCCTATGACGCCCAGCACATTTTCGACGAGCTTTGGGTGGGCGCGCTTCAGACCCGGCCGCTCAAGATCGACATCACCTTCTATTGCACCAAGTGCTACGGCATGGCGACGGCCAAGACCTGTCCCCACGATCCGAAATATCAGATCGCGATTTCGGGCACGGAGCAGCGCAAGATGCTGACCGCTGGCGAAGACATTCCGTTGGAGTTCAGCAGGCCCGAGGTCGTCAAGATCCTGCAGGACTACTACGCGACGCTAAAGTAGGACGGCTGATCGCCAAGTCGTGCCGCGCGGCGAATGGCCATGCGACGCAATCACCGAGGCTGCTAAACCTTACATTCCGGATCGGGCTGGATGATCCCAAGCGATTCCGCGATCCGGATCGACCCGCCCTCGGTCTTGGATATGTACATGTTCAGACTTGAGTGGTTGTGGCTCGCCCCTATCTGCGATTCACCCGTAGGGGTTTGATAGGTGAGGCCAGCCATGCCCGTGGCGGCGGCCTCGCGCGAAACCTCACCCGACTTCTCGAGACCAGCTTTGAGCGCAACTAGAGCGTCATGGTGGGTCATTATGAAGGTCGATACTACTCGCTTGGCGCCGTAGTTCTGGCGGACATTGTTGACGAACTCCCGAACGCCCGGCGATGGGTCGCTCTGGACGAAGGGTACGCAGGCGTAAATCGGATGGCCTTCCTCCAGGCGAATTTGATCGAGATAGACCGCGGTATCGATCAGCGTGCCAAGAGTAACTTTGTCCAGTAGTCCCTGCTTCTTGGCCTGCTCGATAAAGGCAACGTGGATGGTGCCTGGGAGGGCAGTTAGCAAGGCCTCTGCACCGGACTCGCCGATCTGCTTAATGATCGAAGAATAGTCCGCAGCACGGGCGAGCGGCACGAATTGCTCTCCTGCAACCCGGCCACCCGAATCCGCAATCACCTTGCTCGAGAACTTGAACATGACCCTTGGCCAGACATAATCGGCGCCAAGAAGATAGAAACTCTTGCCCACATGGCTCGTCATGTAGCGCAATAGCGGTGCCGCGTACTGGTTCGGCACCGTGTTGAAATAGAACAAGAAACGGCTGCAATCTCCGCCTTCATAGTCGGTGGCGTAAAGCAGCGGGGTCTTCGACTTCTCCATCGTATCCGACATCGCATTGCGCGACGCCGACGTGATGGGTCCCACGACCGCCACGACGTCCTTGCGCCCAACCAGCGCCGCCGCTTCCGCTCTTGAGGTCTCCGCTTCGCCTCGGTCATCGCGGTAGGAGATGTCTATATTCCGCCCGAGGATGCCGCCGGAGGCATTGATCTTGGCGGCGGCTAGATCAAGACCCATGCGGGCCTGTTCGCCGTAAGCTTTGAGAGACCCGGAAAGCGGCAGAACGGCGCCCACATTGACAGTCGTTGCTGCGTGCGCGACACGCGCCGTCCATTTGCTGCTGCCCGCTGTGAGGGCCCCAATTGCGGCTGTCCTTAGGATGTCGCGGCGGCTCGGCCGGCCCCTGTCCCAAGGCGCTTGGATGAGCGCATTGTCCTCGGTCATGTCCATACCTTTCGCGCTGCTGAAGCAGAACACCTAGCAGAAGAAGTTGCGACGGAATGAGTTTATGTTGAGCCGTGGCTACAATGAAGACCCCGAGTCAATGATGGCGATTGTGCATGCAGATCTCGGCTCGATCTTGGTGCGGTCTAATCGGCTGTTGTGCTTCCGGCATTCCTCAACGGGGATCTATGCCCTTGGCGCAATTGTTGCCCGCCCTTGGGGATAGAGCGGACTAATCGCATGCTGCGCACCAGGGTGCGCCAATTGCCGGAAGTGGATGACAGCAGTCATTACAAATAGGCAGGGGGACGGAGCAGACCGGGCATATCCACAACCGATTTTCTATTTCTCGATTCCGCTTCGGAATTTCTTGCTACGCCGCAAGTTTTGCCTTCTGGTTCATAATCGCAAATACGATTCCTTACCTGATATTCCAATCTCAGGCGCCTCGTGACTGATTTACTGAAGAAGCCCGAGAACCGCTACGTCAACGATCTGAGGCGCTTCGGATACAGCCAAGCCCAGGTCATGAGAGTTCGCGGCTCGATCGTACCGATCGGGCTGTCACTTTTGTTTTTGTCGTTCGTCGCCCTGTTCGTGGGCGGCGGTTATGCGGGCTTGGGCAATGAATGGCTCATCATCGTAAGCGCGGCCGTGATCGGCGGCTATATGGCGCTCAATATCGGCGCCAATGATGTTGCCAATAATATGGGCCCCGCGGTTGGCGGCAAGGTTCTGACGGTCTTCGGCGCCGTTGCGATAGCGGCTGTCTGTGAAAGCGCCGGAGCGCTGCTGGCCGGCGGCGATGTAGTCAATACGGTGGCCAAGGGGATTATCGCGCCAGGTGACAAAATTGCAGTGATCGACTTCAGATATCTGATGCTGAGCGCGCTTTTGGCAGCCGCCCTTTGGATCAATCTGGCGACCATCCTGAGCGCGCCTGTTTCGACCACCCATGCCATCGTCGGCGGCGTGCTTGGCGCGGGCATGGCCGCCGCTGGCATCGATTTGGTCAACTGGGCCACCATGGCAAAGATCGCCGCGAGCTGGGTGATCTCACCGGTTTTCGGTGCGTTGATTTCGGCCGCTCTCCTGCTCTTCATCAAGGTCAAAGTGCTCAATGCCGAAAACCGATTGGAAGCGGCGGCCAGATGGGTGCCGGTGATGATTGCGGTGATGGCAGCCGCGTTTGCCGCCTATATGGCTCTCAAGGGGCTCAAAAAGGTGTGGCAGGCCTCGACTATCGAAGTCATTTTATTCTCCGGCCTGTCATATGTGGCCGCCTATTTCGCCGCTCGCCCCTATATCGCTAGGCGGCTCGAGGGGATGCAGAATCGCAAAAGGAATGTCAACGGCCTGTTCGATCTGCCGCTGATCATAGGCGCCGCGTTATTGTGTTTTGCCCATGGCGCCAACGATGTCGCGAATGCCGTCGGCCCGCTGGCGGCGATAATTTCCACCATTGGCGATCAGCCCGAAATTACCAAACAAGTGTCGATACCCCTATGGGTCATGGTGATCGGCGCCTTGGGCATTGCATTGGGCCTCGCCTTGTTCGGTCCGAAATTGATCATCATCGTCGGAGAAAAAATCACAAGGCTGAATTCGCCGCGCGCCTATTGCGTCGCGTTGTCTTCCGCCATAACGGTGCTGATTGCGACCACCCTGGGCCTACCCGTCAGTTCGACGAATATTGCGGTCGGCGCTGTATTCGGCGTGGGCTTTTTGCGGGAGCTCCGCGAGAATCCCAACCGCCGCAAATTGCGCCCCGGTCATAAGCTGAACGCAACCGCGCAGGAGGCCTTCGCGAACCGATCCTCTCGCGCCAAGCGGCGGCTGGTGCGACGCCGATTTGTCTATTCGATTGCGGCAGCCTGGGTGGTCACCGTACCGGCTTCGGCGGCACTCGCCGCTACGATTTATGCTGTTCTGCAGCTTGGCTAATCCAAGGTTTCAAGGCCTTGAATTGGCGGATTAGCGCCAAAAAATCCTCGCGATAAAGCACCTTGGTAGCATCCTCAAGCAGGGCCCAGTGCCGCTCTCGGCGATCTTTGTCGGGCCACTCATCGTCCTGTTCTGTCACGAAATACGGATAGTAGGTCACCGGAATTTGCTGCTTGCCATTATCGGTTTGCTTGGAGATCACCACCGTGATCGGATAGTCCTCCAGAACGACACCCCGCACGCCACTTTCCTCGAATCCTTCGCGATGGCAGGTCTCGACGTGGCTTTCGCCCTTGTGTGCCAACCCCTTGGGCAGGATCCATCGCCCGCGGGTTTGCGAGGTGACAAACAGCAACGCCATCTGATTTTCCTTGATGGCAAAAGGAATGACACCGATTCTGTGCATGGGTTGTGTCCTCGGCGTAGGCGCCCGAGCGCGTCATCCGCAGAGACACCATTAGCGCTTAAGCGGATATCTCCATTGCGAGGGAGCGCGGCCGACGCGCCGCCCACTCATCGACAATACCCTAGAGCGGCAGAGCCCTTAAACAATATCAGTGCATCGTCATGAGTCCGCTCTGCCGGTCAGAGCGAGCGGGAGTGCCCGCATTGGGTCACGCCCGGACATTTGGTGCGGTGGCGAATAAAGTCGGCTTCTAGCCGGAAGCGTACATTCGGGCGTTGTCTCAACATCATGGATTCTCCCATCCCTGGTCGTTAAGCTCCTGATTGTGGGAGATAGGGCGTGGAACGTAGGCTCGCCGCGATTCTAGCGGCCGACGTGGCTGATTATACTCGCCTGATGGGTGACGACGAGGCTGGGACGCTTCGCCGCCTGACCGCGCTACGCCAGCAGGTCTTGGAACCAATCATCGCCGAGCACAGTGGGCGCATCGTCAAACTCATGGGCGACGGCATATTGGTGGAGTTCGCCAGCGTGGTGAATGCTGTTGCTTGCGCCTTGGACTGGCAGGAGGGCGTCGACCGACACGAAGCGGAGGGTGACGATGCCACTAGGTTTCGATTCCGGATTGGCATCAACCTTGGAGACGTGATCGTCGAAGGCGACGACCTATATGGCGACGGGGTCAACATCGCTTCACGCCTTGAGGGCCACGCATTACCAGGCGGCATATGCCTCTCCAGCGATGCCTATCGGCAGGCCAAGGGCAAGGTCCAAGCCGAATTCGAAGATTTGGGGAAACACAAACTCAAGAACGTCGCCGAGCCAATGCAGATCTACTGCATTGCTGGCGATAATGCCCGCACCATTGGGGCGTCCCCGGCAAAACCATCCTTGCCGCTCCCCGACAAGCCTTCAATCGCAGTTTTGCCTCTGGTAAACGTGAGCGGGGATAAGGAACAAGAGTATTTCTCTGACGGCGTTACCGACGACATCATCGCCGAGCTTTCCAGATTCCAGGAGCTTTTCGTCATCGCCCGCAGCTCCTCCTTTTCTTACAAAGGCAAGGCGACAAAGATCCAAGACATAGCTGCTGACTTGGGTGTCAGGTACGTCTTAGATGGAAGTGTGCGAGCAGTAGGCGACAGCATACGGATTACCGCCCAGCTCATAGATGCGGAAACCGGGCATCACATTTGGTCGGAGCGATACAATCGGGAAATCGCCGATCTTTTTGCGCTCCAGGATGAAATTGCGCAGACCGTCGCCGCGACGGTAGCTGGCCGATTAAGGATTGCCGCAGAGGACAAGGTCGCGCGTAAGCCAATCCAGAATCTAGTTGCCTATGACTTTGCGCTGAGAGGCCAAAGTATCAATGCCGATACCAAGGAAGACAATATTCGGGCGAGAAAAGCATACGAAAAGGCGATTGAACTCGACCCGGCCTGCACCAAGGCCTATGTGGGGTTGGCGCTCAGTTACGTCATTGGCTGGTTCAGCAGTTGGTGGGACCCAGCCGACCGCCCGCTCGACCGTGCCCTCGAATATGCGGCCAAGGCCGTTTCACTGGAGAACACTGATAGCAAGGCGCAGATGATGCTTGGGCACGTTCACATGAATAGAAGAGAGTTCGAGGACGCAGAGGTGCATCTGCGGCGCGCCCTTGAACTGAATTCGAACGATGCTGAAGCTTTTGCTTACATGGGCATCCATCTGGATGCGACAGGCAGACCGGATGAGGCAATCGATTGCTACCACAAGGCGATGCGGCTCAATCCCTATTATCCCGCTTGGTATCTCTGGAAGCTTGGCGATGCATACTATGCCACAAGCCGTTACAAAGAGGCGTTGACACCATTGAAGGAGGCTGTCAGCCGCAACCCGAAGCTCAAGAGAGCGCGTCTCGGATTGGCTGCCTCATATGCTCAACTCGATCGCATAGAGGAGGCGCGAAAGGAGATGGCAGAGCTTCTCACTCACCACCCAGACGCCTCCATCAAACAGGAGGGCCTGTGGGAGTTTGCCAGCGCCGACGTCGAAGAGCGCAGGCTTGAGGGTTTGCGCAAAGCGGGCCTGCCGGAATGAAGATCAGATTGCGAATATCGCGAGGGTAAGTTCGGCGTCGGCAAAAATGTGAAGTGAACCCAGTGCCTCTGAATTCCTGTAGTCTGGAATGAAGGCCCGGGCGTCACCGGATCGCTGCGATTGCTAGTCGATGATGTGGTGGACGGGCATCGTGCTCATTTCCCATTCGCCCGTATTGCGGTCGTATTGGGATCCGGTGAAGACGTGCCAGTCCTTATCATCCAGCTTCATGAAGTCGCCGCGATAGTAGTAGCCCGGCCATCGGGTTTCCTTGCGGAACAGCGTGTGCTGCGTGACGCACTCCGAGGTGATGACCCTGTGGCTAAGCTCCCAGGCTCTCTGTAGCTGATGCAGGTCTTCGGCGCCGACATGCTCCACAGGGCAATGTGGGTATCGGAAATCTGCGCAATGATCATGGTGGTCTCAATCGCGAACCGTGCAGTGCGCAGCACTCCTGCCCGAGCCCGTGCCAGGATGTGGGCCGCGCGTACCGCCTCCGCGCCGCTACGGAAACGCGCCTAGGGCTTTTTCGGGGTCTCGTATTCGACTTCCTTCTGGAACGATTCCCAGACGGTGTCGTAGCCGACGAAGCCTTTTTCGTTGGGCTTTTTCTGCTTCGTCGTCAAAAAGCGCGTATGACCCTCAGGCACTTTTACGAAGGGTTTTTTCTCAGCCATTGATCACCTCTCTCCAAAAAGTCAGCTTCCTCATCGATGTCGTTATTCAGATCGGCCTGGTGAGCGAGGGATCGATTTCCGCTTCCGCAGCGACCGGCCCACCAGCCTGGACTTCCTCATCGGTTGCATCGCGCACGGTCAGGATCTCGAGCGTGAAAATGACTTCCCTCTCGCACAGCGGATTGTTGCCGTCGACGGTCAGTGTCTTGTCGTCCATCCGTGTCACGATGAAACTCCGCGTCTGGCCCTTGTCGTTCTCCATCAGGATCGACGTGCCGATCTCGCGATATTCCTCGGGAACGTTCTCGATGTGATCGGTAAAGACCAGCGACTCGTCCCTTGCACCGTAGATCTGATTGCCGTTGATCGGCACCTCGATCTCCTCGCCGGCGGATTTGCCCTCCAGTTCCTTGTGCACGGATGGCGCCAGGATTTCGTTATGTCCGTGAATATAGCCCAGCGGAAAGTCGACGCGGGTCAGAACGTGCCCCGATTTCTTGTCGGTCACCTTGTATTTGAGCTCCACGAATTTTCCGTCCTGAATGGCTTCACTCATGTCAAATCCGAACCGGCTGCTCAGAAAATGGATGCCCCGAAGATTCTTACCTCGTCATTCTCGTAGCCGAGAACCAATCTGCCAAGCCACTCCCCTTCTCTCGCCGTGCTGCGCTGCCGGTAAAGAACCGTCACATGCTCGCCCCGGCGGATGATGCCGAGATAGTCGGCGTCTTCGGAAAGGTTCCTGGCAAGTTCGCTGTTCGCGAATTGATGGCCCGCTTCCACCTGATCCATGGCAAACGCAAAAGCGCTGGAGAAGTTCTTCACAAATTCCCCGTACTGGCCTTCGTTGGAGTGTTTGACGAGGTCGAACCAAAGCGGCTCCGCAAGGGCCACGATCTCCTCGTCGGACTTCTCAATAATGTTCATGGCGGCGCTCCGTGCCGGTACGAGGCCATCATCGCCAGAGGAGATCAAAAAAAAGACCAACACCCAAATGTCGGTCTTTTTGCGACCGGACGGAAGCTCGACGCGAACTCCCGTCCGGTGAACTGTGATCAGGCGGGCACTTTTTCCTTTTTCTCCGTTGCCTTCTCGGCTTTCGCATTCTCTTCTTCGTCGCCGACCAGGTGATACAGGGGAGCTTTCTCCATGGTGTACTCACCGGTCTGCGGATCGCGACGCGAGACGGTCAGCACGTGCCAGTTCTCATCGTCCAGCTTCATGAAGTCACCTCGGTAGTAGTAACCCGGCCAACGGGTTTCCTCGCGGAACAGGGTATGCTGCGTGACGCACTCCGAGGTCATGTGACGGTGCTTGAGCTCCCAGGCGCGCAGCAACTCGTGGATGTCCTTCGCGGCCAGTTTCTCAAGGTCCTCTTCCATGATCTTGAGCTTCTTGAGACCGATATGCAGGAGCTTCCCGTTGGTCATGTAGTTGACTGTAACGCCGCCGCAATACTCGTCCATCAGCTTCTGCAGACGGTCGTGACCCTGACTGGGATTGATGTAGTGCGGGTTGACGTCGCCCGCCACGATCTCGTTGCGGTAGGTCTTGTAATGCTCCAGCGGCTTGTAGATCTGCTCCTTGCGGCGGCTGATCTGCTCTTCGGAAACCACGATGCCTTCCGCCTTGCCATCGTCGATATACTGGCAAGCGGCCTTTGCGGCGAGACGCCCTTCCGTAAACGACCCTGACGAGAAGGCGTGCGGTGTCCCGCCGACCGCGTCGCCGGCCCCGAACAGACCTTCGATCGTCATCATCCGGTTGTAGCCCCAGAAATACTCTGGCGGCGAGAGATCCTCCGGACCCGAGCACCAGCCGCCGCAACCAGTGGCATGGGAGCCCATCACATACGGCTCCGACGTGGTCAGTTCCGGATTCTCGTTCTTCGGATCGACATCGGTCGCCGCCCACAGGACGGCCTGCCCGACGGTCATGCCGAGGAAGTTCTCCCAGCCGACCTCTTCCAGATGCGGATCCTGGAATGCAGGCATGGTCACCATGTAAATCGGGCCGCGGCCGGCATTCACTTCGTTGATGAGGGCATGGTTGCGCAGACAGGTCGGAATCGGCCGATGCGTGAGATGCGAAACTTCCGGATCCAGATATTCCTTCCCGACCATATTCTGCAGGGCCGGGAACCAGTTGGATTCATACTCTTCGCCGAGACAGTTCTGCGTATAGGTCTTCAGGTGCAGGAAGTAGGCGCCGACCGGGCCGTAGCCGTCCTTGAACCGGGCCAGCACAATGCGGTTTTCCATTTGCGTCATCTTGGCGCCGGCCTCGATCATCAAGCCGTAGGCGGAGCCGGACGACCAGGGCGCATACCAGGTGCGTCCCATGCCCTCGCCCGTCGAGCGCGGCTTGAAGATGTTCGACGCGCCGCCTGCACCGCAGATCACGGTCTTGGACTTGAACACGTGGTAGTTGCCCGTACGCACGTTGAAACCGACCGCACCGGCGATCCGGTTTTCCTTGGCGTCATCCATCAGCAGGTGGGTAACGCAGATCCGGTTGAACACCTTGTCGGCGGATTTCTTGGCGGCTTCGGCCACGATCGGCTTGTAGGACTCGCCGTGAATCATGATCTGCCAGCGCCCTTCACGAAGATAGGTCCCGGTCTTCGGGTCCTTCATGATCGGCAGGCCCCACTCCTCGAACTGGTGCACGGTGGAGTCGACGTGACGGGCCATATCGAAGGCCAGGTCCTCGCGCAACATGCCCATCAGGTCGATACGGGCATAGCGGACATGGTCCTCCGGATTGTTCTCACCCCAACGGGTGCCCATGTAGCAGTTGATCGCATACAGGCCCTGGGCGACCGCGCCGGAGCGGTCGATGTTGGCCTTCTCGGCAATGACGATCTTCTTGTCCTGCCCCCAGAACCGCGCTTCCCAGGCGGCGCCGGTGCCGCCGAGGCCCGCGCCAACGATCAGAATGTCAATGTTGTCTTCGACGATCGTTTCATAAGCCATCAGTAGTACACGCCTTCCTTGAGTTTGAGACCGTTGGATTCCAGCGTATGCAGGCCGCCGTCGTCCAGGCGGATGTACTTTGGCTCGTTGTACAGAAGCTGGCTGTCGCGCATTTCATCGGAAGGTCCGGGCACATCTGCAAGCTGCGGGATGGCCTGGCCCCAGGGCTTGGTGGTGATCGGTGACAGGAAGTTCTTTTCCGTGCCGTTCCGGAACTTAATGCGCCAGGCGATCGTGCCCCGCTCCTCGTCGCGGTCGACGCGAACACTATGGCCAAGCGGCGCGAAATCGGCATAGCCCCGCACATCGATGGCATGCTGCGGGCACGCCTTCACGCAGGAGTAGCACTCCCAGCACATGTTGGGCTCAATGTTGTAGGCACGGCGATAGGTCTTATCGATGTGCATGATGTCTGAAGGACAGATGTCAACGCAATGTCCGCAGCCATCGCATCTCGTCATGTAGACGAATGTAGGCATCGTTGGGCTCCTCCTCTATTCGAGAAATCCTTGCTTGCTGTTGTCAATAGTGGCGGGGCTCTTCGCGCTTGATGCCAAGTCCCATATCCATCGGAGCGTCTTTCAACAGACCCATGGAGTGCCGTTCGCGTTGTGCCGGATCGTCACGGGTCTGAAGCGGCAGGTTGTCAGCCGACCCATCGGCCTTCGAGACCCGCTTCTGGAACGCCGCGGCTGGCTTGAAGAACATGTGGGAGAATTTTGACCAGGGAATTCCGGCGAACAGGACCGTCGTCGCGATCAGGTACAACCCCAGGAATATGCCCGCCAAGACGCCGCCGGCGACGCTCTGCAGAAAGGACCAGATCAGGCCGAATGTGGCGCTGGCGAGCAGGGAGAGGATGAAAATGTCGGCCTGCACCAAATTGAACGGGGACGAGCCTTCCGCGGCAACATCCACCCGAATGAAGAACCAGAACCAGTACCCGCCGACGCAGATCATCAGGGCTCCGATATGCCACAGAACCGGCCAGATCACCGGGGTCGCCGCCCCGGGCGCCGCATAGGAAAACACCATCACGATGGTGGCGACGACATAGGCGATGAACCCGTACATGCCGAGAAGATGAGAGATCCGACGATTGGCATTGCAGAATTCGCCCGAGGCCGCCACATCCACCACGGCGGTCTTCACGGCGATGCCGATCATCTTTCCGCCGCCAACATCCCGTTCAGCGTTCTTTCGACCATCGCGCCAGTTTGCGAAGAAGTATCTGGCACTTCCCTTGTGAATGACGTCGAACAGCGTGCCGCCCACGACCAAGAGGACCATGGCGATGACGTAGCCCTGCATGATGTACGGCGAAATGGTCGCCGACAGCTCGGCGAACGGATTGGTAGTGAGCATGCTCCTGAAGCCTCTTCAACGATCTCCTTGAGCGATACAGAATAGCGGAGAGGGTTGCAGCCACACAATGAAAATGTTTGTATCTATCGATTGTTTATCTGTTTTCGATCGAATGAATCGATTGAATTTGCCATGACTCTCGATCAGTTGCGCATTTTTGTTGAAGTCGCGGAACACGGGCATGTGACGCGTGCCGCGGAAGCTCTGGGGATGAGCCAGTCGGCAACGTCAGCGGCCATTGGTTCGCTGGAATCGAGCTACGAGATCAAACTGTTCGACCGGGTCGGCCGCGGCATTCGACTGACTGACAGCGGCCGTATCTTCCTGCGCGAGGCGCGCGCCGTGCTGGACCGCGCATCGATGGCGCGCTCGGTGCTGCAGGACCTGGCGGGCTATCCCGGTCCCGTTGGCATCGCCGCCAGTCAGACGATTGCAACCTATTGGCTCCCGCGCCGCCTCGCTGCGTTTCATACAAGCAACCCACGAGTGCGCTTCAATGTCGTTATTCGAAACACCAACGACGTCGAGAACGCCGTCGTCGAAGGCGAAGCGAATATCGGACTGGTTGAGGGGCCGACGCAGCACCCGGCACTGATCCGTCAGCAGATCGACCACGACAAGATCGTACTCGTCGTCGCGTCCGGTCAACTGCCGCTGCCGCTGAACGAGAACGGCCGGCTCGACCTGCGATCGATCGACTGGGTCGTCCGCGAGACCGGTTCGGGCACGCGGCGCGGACTGGAAGATCTGGCGGCGAGCGTCGGTCTGTCGGTCGAGAATCTGAATATCGTCCTGGAGTTACCGAGCAACGAGGCCGTGCGCGAGGCCATCGAGGCCGGTGCAGGCGCGACGATCGTCTCTCGCCATGTCGTTGCGTCGTCGATCGCGGCGGGCAGGCTCACAGAAATTCCAATTGAGCTGCCGCAGCGTGAATATGCCCTTCTGCGACACCGCGACCGCCACGCAACCGAAACCGAAAGAGCCCTGGTCGATCACCTGATGGCAACAGCCTAATAGGCCAAATGCCGCGACGCGTGGTCGCAAGCAGTGCCAAGGGGGATGCAATTCACCCTAAAGCGCGCCTCGGACCGGTCAGAAATGCTGTGATGGAGGGATGGATCCGGCCGGCATCGGCAGGATCAGTTGCTTGGCTGTTCGATGGCCTCTTGAACCACTTCGTTGAGGAACTCGTCGATCGATAGCAGGGCGGCTTTCGAGGCCTGAGATCCCCGGATCAAAGGCTTACGATAGCCCACATGGACGGTGCCGGGCTCGGAGGTCAGCTCATAGACAAACACGATATAGGGGCAATAGCCGATATTGTGGGGATCGGCCTCGACCATTTTTCGCGACAGTTTTGCCGAACAGAAGGTGAAAAACTCTGCATTCGTGTAGACCTTGTCGGTCTTGCCGAGGGTGGCACCGGTGCGTTCCAGCATCTTGCCGATCTCGCCCTGCAGGTCGATAACCAGTCCGCGGTCGATGATCGCGTCTTCGAGATTCTGACGGACGTCCCCATAGGCGCCCTTGGCTTGATAGAGCTTGATGTCGTCGCCGACCGCGAGCGCGGTTCCCTGTAAGCCGAAGAAGATGAGAGAGACGGCTAACAAGAAACGCGAGATCATGGCGACTGGTCCTCTTGGCGCAGCCACGCCCAACGCGGTCGGCTCGCTGAAGCGCTGGCACATATATGCAAACCTATATATGTGCGTTTGGCCTGGAATTCCAAGGTCATTCATAACCTTTTGGAAATCGCCAGTCGGCGCCCGCCTGGATTTGGGCATAGTACAGGCCTACATCTAAGGCGCGCCTGAGTTCCCTCCGCCGAACCGGAGAAGGGATCACATGTGACTGGCACATTGAACCGGAGAACCCATTAGGTCATGGCAGGACGCACGACCGACATCGACAAGCCGCGAGCCGCCACTGTCCCCGCGCGCGGCGAGGCCGGCGACGGGGGCGACGCGGCGCCCAAGCGCCGCCGCGGAAAGCAGCTGAAAGTCATCAGGCGTGGCGTTTTAGCGACCGTGCTTCGGCCGATTGCGCTCTCGGTGGCCGTGATAATCGGTGCCTATGGAGTGGTGACGCTCGCCAGCAATTACTGGCGCAGCTATTTGCGCCACGCCGAGCATTCCAAGGCGGCCCATGACGACCGCAGCATCATCGATGTTCTGCTTAAGCCGAATCTTGGCGGCGACCGGGTCGACCTGGTCATCCGCGACGTCGACGGCAAGGTCCGCCAAGTGGTAGCCAGCCAGTCGCAGACCGATCGCTTCGTCAACGAAACAATCTTGATGCTGGACGACGAGCGCGACCGGATCAAACAGGCAGCGGATGCCGATATCGACGAGATCTTTGCGAACGCGTTTGCCGACAAGCAAGAGTCGATCGACGCCTATGCCGATTGGTTCTTCGAATGGAAGCGCTCCTACATTGTCCTGAAGGAAACGCTGACCTCCGCCGCCAACCGTTTCATCCAGGCCGGCGAGTACGAAAGCATGAGCGAGGCGGTCGAGAACGACGTCCAGGACTATTTCATGCGCCATTACCAGGAGCAGGTGCTCAAGCCTGAGGTGCGGGATCAAAAGATCAGCCGCGGCTTGGATCAGGTGGTGCGCCGGGCGCATGAGAGCTACCGCCGGGTGATCGCCAATGGCGATCTGAGGCTGCAGCTCTTTTTGGCGCGTCATACCAGTAGCCTGAAAGAAGTCCCGGCGGATCAGTCGGTCACCACGGTGGTGTTGGATTGGGATGCGCAAAAGTGGAAGGCGCCGACCTATTTGATGGAAGACCGGGCCTTCGATGGAATTGCGGGTGTCGGCAAGGCGGCAGCTGCTGGAACCGTCGGCGCGCTGGTGCTTGGGCCCGTGATCAATCGCGCGATGGCGCGTTCTTTCGGCATGCTCTCGAGGCGTTTTGCGACGTCGCTAGGCACCCGTTTGGCATTGGCCGAGAAGGGCGCGGTTGCCGGCACTTTGGTGCAGCCCGCGGGCGGGACCGCCGTGGGCGCAGTGGCCGGCGTGATGATCGGGATCGCGGCCGACTATTTCATCAACGAGGCGGATGAGGCCTTCAACCGCGACAAGTTCGTTGTGGCCAATGGCGAGGCGCTGGGCGCGACCATCGAGCTCTGGAGGGGCAAGGTCAAAGCGAATGTGAGGAGCGCCATTGATCGCTGGTTTGACGATGCCCGCTCCGGCGTGGTGCTGGCGGAGAACTAACACCTGATCGGGCGCCGTTACGGCCAATTCCGAATTAGCACGGCGCACTGGACGAAAGGCGGGGCATCCAGCCCGCCGGCCGGTGGGGGAACATGGAATCGAACCTGACCGAGTTGCGCGACATCGCATTCGTCATGCTGGTCGCCGTGACTTTGGGCCTGTTCCTGGTTCGCCTGCGCCAGCCCCCGATCGTCGGCTACATCTTGGCGGGCATTGTGCTGGGCCCGACGGGTCTGGGCTTCGTTCCCAATAGCGAGCCGGTTCAGCTATTGGCCGAGCTGGGGGTGCTGGTCCTGCTGTTCCTGATCGGCATGGAGCTCAGTATCCGGGCGTTCGTCATGTTTCTGCGGCCCGCCGTCATTACAGCGGGACTGCAAATCGCGTCCGCCCTCTGCATTACCTTCGCCATCGGCTACTTCGCAGACTGGTCCGCCAATGCCTCGTTGCTGCTGGGCTTTGCGGTCGCGGTCTCAAGCACGGCGTTGGCGATAAAGATGCTCGAAGACATCGGCGAACTGCGCTCCAATTGCGGGCGCATTACCGTCGGCGTGCTAATCGCCCAAGACATTGCCATCGTGCCAATATTGTTATTGGCGAGTTCGCTTGGCGCGGGCGGTCAGCTCGATCTCGCGCTGCTCGGCAAGATCGGAGTGGCGATTGCGGTCCTGGTCGCGTTGATTTGGGCGCTCGGGGGCCCGGGCAAGGTCAAGCTGCCGTTCAGCGACCGCATCGAGGGCCGGCCTGACCTTCTGACCTTGGCGATGCTGGCTCTTTGCCTGGCGGGCGCGGCGGCGAGCGGCCTGTTCGGATTGTCGCCGATCTATGGCGCTTTCGTAGCCGGTCTGGTTGTCGGCAAGTCCACCTTGAGAACAGCGGCTATTCCAGCGACCCAGCCGGTGCAAAGCCTTCTGATCGTAGTGTTTTTCCTATCCATAGGCCTGCTGATCGATCTCCAATTCCTTGCAGACAACTGGGCGATGCTGCTGGCCTTCGTGGTGACAATATTAGCGGTCAAAAGTGTGCTTAATGTCGCCATCTTGCGGCTCGCGGGCATGCGCTGGGAAATCGCATTCCAGTCCGGGCTCATCATGGCGCAAATCGGGGAGTTTTCATTTGTAATAGCCGCGGTCGGTCTGACCAATGGCGTGATCGACCAAACGCTCTATCAGTTCGTCATTGCGGTGATCGCGATATCGCTGTTGCTCAGCCCGTTTTGGTTGGTGAATGTGCGGCGATTCCACCAGGTTGCCGAAAAAGGCATCGCGGGCGCCCGGCAAGCGATCGAGGAGTGCTACGAGGAGGAAATTGCCGGGCTCAGCAAGGGTGCTGCGCGCATGCGGCGGGCGCAACGCTTGGCAAAACGGGGAATCGACGCTGCGAAGACTGCGGTTGCAAATAGAATTGCCGGCAAAAAGGCTGCAGCCGACGAAGAAGCAAAAATGAGGGAATCGGGCGATACGCCCGCATTGGGGAGAGATGCCGAAGACATTCCGACGCCCGAATACGGTGCGGGAGACGAAGAATTCAGCAACCCGCCACGCTCTGCCAGCTCGAAAGACTAAATTATTTGTAACAAACGAGCCGGTGGCCAGACCTTTAATGCTCCGTCCCGACTACCCAAATAGTGCTAACGACTTGAGTTGGAATATGTATCTGGAGTTAAAGAAGGAATCCCGGCCATGATTGCTCGGGAGAAAAGAACCGCGGACACGGCACCAAGCAGATCGTTGCGTGAAGCCATTCTTCATGAGCGCATCAAGGAGGCCGAAAGCCTCAACCGGGTGGCGGAGCGCCGAAGCTCCGAGCTGGCGCGCCTCGAGATACTGGAAGCGAGTCTTGAGCAGGTATTCCAGGAAATCCCTCAAAACGACGATCGCTTCGAGCTGATCCTCACGCCGGGCAAGCCGGCGAGGCTTTGGATCGACATGTTTACTCATGTTGTGATGGACCGCGCCGCACGGACCTATCGTCTGATCTGGAACAGTGAAAAGGGCCGCAAGATATTGGCCGAGTCCGATGACGTCGCCGAGATTTGCGAGCGCGTGATGGACTATGTCGCGGGACAGATCGTGGCACGCGAGCGCCAGCTTGCGGGCTTGGCGGATTTCGCCCCCTCGGCCTCGGTCGTCAACCTGCCCCGGCGTTGGAGCGCGGGCGCCATGTTTTGGGCCTTTGCCGGCGGACTTGTGGCGGGCGCGGCTGGCCTGTTCCTGCTGGGCTATTTCCTGAGTTAGCCAAACTCTCCGTTTCCGGCGAGGTTCCGGCGCCGGACTTAACTCAATCTTTACTGGGGCCTGCAACCTTAGCGCTTGGATTGGCGGCATTGGCCGCGCCGGTCCACCCGGCATCATTTTCGCACCGAATTTTCGCGTCGAATCGGGTTGCTGACAGGTCGCGGCCTGGCGTTCCGCATGGGGCGGGCGCAGCGCCGCACCCTGATGCCATTGGGGACGGGGATGAGTTCTGATGCGGAATTGGACGACCACGGTAGCGCCGGCGACGGCGAGGCCGAGGCGTCACCCGGAGCCCCAATAAGCTCCGGCAATCAGGTTTCCGGCGCGGCAGGCTCCGAGGGCGCATCCCAAGACAACGGGGCGGCGTCGCAACGTCTGAAAACCCTGCTTGATGAAGTCGTCGGTGGGCTCAACGAGAGCTATACCCGCTATGGCGCGGTGCTGGACGATTTACGGTCCCGCCTGCACGACCTTTCCCATCAGGCCGCCGAGACCGGCGAGACTGGCGCCTTGTCCCATCCCGCCGGTGCCAGTGCCGCGGCCAAACCCGGCGATGCCGATCTTCAGGCCCGGTTCGATCAACTCACCCAAAATCTGGAAGCAACGCTCGACGCTTGTTCCCCGGCTGTTTTGAGCGAGGCCGCGTCCGGCCTGCCAGCCGGCATGGAAGCTCAAATCCAGACAGAGGACGTGGCGCCCGACCTCCAAGTGCTCCAAGCCCTGGCCGACCGGCTCGAAGGCATGGAGGGGTCATTAATGCGTGCGGAGGCCCACGCCGCGCGGGTCGAGGCAATCGAGAACCAGCTCGTGGAGCTGATCGATTTGATTGGGAATCCCGGAACTCAGATCGAGCAAGCCGCGCAGCGGGCTGCCGCCGAGACGGCCAAGCGCCTGGAGGATGAGCGGCAGGCCAGCGGCGCCGCCGAACGGCTTGATGCCATTCAGCAGGAGTTGCGCGACCTGAACCAGCGCGCCAGCCGGATGGATGAGCGCACCAATGGCGCACTCGATGCGATCGGCGAGAGGCTACTGAGCCTTTCCAAGCGATACCGCCCGAGTGATCGGCCTGACGGTTTGTTGCGTGCGAGCGCGAACGGGCGCAAGAACGGCAACGGAAATGGAAGCGGCAATGGCTATCACCGGTCGTTCCGCATGGAGAGCGCCGGTGAGCCGATCATCGTCGGCAACGGCGCCAGTCGGGAGAGCGGGCCCAACGGCCGCTCGGAATCGGAGAACGGCCAGGGTGGTCATACGGAGGCGGACGATTGCCCGCCTGAACCCAGACCCTATTGGGGTAAGCCAAAGTCTGACCACCGCGCCTCGGTAAGCGTCACGACTCTGGCGGGGCCGGCCGAGGATTCGCCGCCTTCCGAGCCAAGCGAAGCTAATGACACGGGCGAAATCGAGGCGGCTCAGCCGCAGCCGGAAATCTCCAGCGATAGCGAGAGTTCGGAACTATCGAGGCTGGAAATCCTGCAAGCGAGCCTGCATCAGGTGTTCGACAATATTCCAGAGGACGACGACCGCTTCGAGCTGATTTTGACCCGCGACAAGCCCGCCAGGCTGCGTATCGACAAGTTCACCCATGTGGCGATGAACCCCGACGCGCGGATCTATCGTCTGATCCGGAGCACCGCCAAGGGGCGCAAGGTATTGGTGGAGTCGGAGGATGTTGCCGAAATCGGCCAGCACGTGACCGACTATGTGGTCAGTCAAATGGCTGTCCGGCAGCGCCAGCGTAATGGTTTTGCCAAGCATCTGATATCGCCGCCAAACGGTGATCGATCTAAGCGGCGCGGTGCGGGCGTCCTGTTCTGGGCCTTTGTCATCGGCCTGCTGACGGGCGGTTGCGGCCTCTTCGTTCTGGGCTATTTGCTCAGCCAGTGATCGTGACGCGGTCAAGCTCCTCCACCTGACCCCCGGTGACGGCAAGTCCCCGAACCGACATTTCGCAGGCCCAACCGCCATTGGAGCGAGATATCTCATAGAGATGATAGGCGGCGAGTGCCCAAGAACCTTCCTTTCCCACCGACGCCGAGGGCGCGCCGATAATCGGAACCGGCCCTCGGGAGCTCTCCAGGACGACATGGGTCCGCTGATGGTCGTGCCCGTGGAGTACCAGGTTGGGACCCAGCTCCCGCAATACCTCCCGCAGGGCTTCGGCGTCATGCAAGCCGCGCCGCCAATCCGACATGCCCGGCAGCGGGGGATGGTGCACCAGGACGATCTTGAAGAGATCGTGGTCGCCGAGCTGCGTCAGGACGGCGCGGAATGCTTCGATTTGGGGCTGCTTCAACCGGCCCGTGGCCATGAAGGGTAGGGTGGGGCAGGCCGACGACAACCCTATCAGCGCAACGTCGCCGACAACCCGCACGAAGGGAAAACCCGACTGATCGGCAGACACAAAGGCCGCCCCGGTCTTGTCGGACGCCATATAGGCCGCCCAATGGCCCAATCCGGATTCCACCGGCATCGGCACATAGGCGTCATGATTGCCCGGCACCACGGTCACCCGGTCGGGTGGGCCGAGCTCACGCAGCCATTCGGCCGCCTGTTGGAATTCGAGGGGGAGCGAGATGTTCGTCAAATCCCCCGTCACGGCAATGTGGTCGGCGTTGCTGGCTTTCAAGTCCGCGGTCAGCCGGTCCAGGGTCTTGCGGTCGTGAAATGAACCGCGGCCCGCGATCCAATTGAGGTAGCCCAGCAGGCGCTGGCCCAGGATCTGCCCCGGCCGCACCGGGGGGAGCGGGCTCAAATGGACGTCGGTGAGCTGGGCGAGAGTGAACATTCTGGCAGGGGCTATACAAGGGTAATGCCGAATGCAAGTCTGCGGCCCGTGAGAGTGAACCGGCTAGCGCTGAAACTTATGCAGCCCTATTGGCGGCTGAGGCGGGGTTTGACCCTTGGCGCCCAGGGCGCGGTGATCGATGCTGATGAGCGGGTCCTGCTGGTGCGCCATAGCTATCGGCCGGGCTGGTTTTTTCCAGGTGGTGGTGTCGAATGGGGTGAGACCCTTGAGAGGGCGCTGGCGCGGGAATTGGCCGAAGAGGCGGATCTCGAATTGACAGGCCGTCCGCAACTCCATGGCATCTTTTCCAATTTCAGGCGCTTTCCGGGCGATCACGTGGCTCTGTTCGTGGTGCGGCAATGGCGCCGGCCCGAGGCGCCAAATGCCAGCGCAGAGATCGCGGAGGTGGGATTCTTCCCTCTCGACGGCCTGCCGGCAGCAACGGACGCCGCGACCCGGCGCCGAATGGCGGAAATCTTCGACGGCGCCACACTTGGCCAGAATTGGTGAGACCCACCGGTAGACCGCGGTGATGAGACGGATTTCAGCTCGCAAGCGCCGCCCGGTCATGGGGCTCTGAATAGTCGAACACGGGGCCGGCTGGCACTATACCGGTGGGATTGATGGTGCGCTGGCTGAAATAATAGTGCTGCTTGATGTGGTCGAAATTGACGGTCCCGGCGACGCCGGGCACTTGATATAGCTCGCGCAGATAGTTCGAGAGGTTGGGGTAATCGGCGATCATGCGCAGATTGCACTTGAAGTGGCTGTAATAGACCGGATCGAAGCGCACTAAAGTCGGGAATATCCGCCAATCGGCTTCCGTGAGCTTATCGCCAACCAGATAACGCTGATTGCCTAGCAATTCCTCGAGCGCGTCCAGCGTGACGAAAAGGTCGTGAAAGGCCTCTTCATAGGCCTCTTGGGTGGTCGCGAACCCACAGCGGTAAACGCCGTTATTCACGCAGTGATAGACCCGCGTGTTCATCTCATCGATCTCGTCGCGGAGCCGTTCGGGATAGAAATCTCCGGGCTTCGCACCCACGCCGTCGAAGGCCGAATTCAACATCCGGATGATCTCGGAAGATTCATTGCTGACGATGGTGTGGCGCTGCTTGTCCCAGAGAACCGGAACCGTGACCCGGCCCGAATATTCGGGATCGGCTTCCTGATAGACCTCGTAGAGCCGGTCCTTGCCGTTGATCTCATCGGCATCCGCGCCTTCGATGCCGGGTTCGAACACCCAGCCATGATCCAACATGTTAGGGCTCACAATGTTCACGCTGATCGCGTCCTCTAGCCCCTTGAGCGCGCGGAAGATCAGGGTGCGGTGGGCCCAGGGGCAGGCCAGCGATGCGTATATATGGTAGCGGCCGGGTTCGGCCTGAAAGCCGTCGACTCCGCTCGGTCCCGCGCTGCCGTCGGCCGTTACCCAATTACGGAATTGCGCGTCCTGGCGCTGGAACCGGCCGCCGGTCGATTTGGTATCGTACCAGCGGTCCTGCCAGACGCCGTCTACCAGTAGTCCCATGGGGTCGTTCCTTTCCCCTTAATAATGGGACGCCTTGGCCGGGGATTCCAGGGGGCAGCGTCCCCTAGTCGTTGACCAACTGCCTGGCGATGCGGGCGACATGGTGGCCCTGAAAACTCGCCAGGTTCAGCTCCTTTTGGGAGGGCTGGCGCGAACCGTCGGGCGCTGCGATGGTCGCCGCGCCGAGCGGAGAGCCGCCGCGCACCTCGCTGACGTCGGCAAGGTCAGGCGCCGAATAGGGCAAGCCCACCAAGATCATGCCATGGTGCAGCAGGGTGGTATGAAACGATTGAATGGTCGTCTCGTTGCCGCCGCCGGTGCCGGTGGACGTGAAGACGCTGCCAATCTTGCCGATCAGCGCGCCCTGGGCCCAAAGCGATCCCGTCTGATCGAGAAAATTCCTCATTTGCGAGGACATGTTCCCGAACCTTGTGGGTGTTCCGAAGATGATGGCGTCGTATTCGGCGAGTTCGCCGGGCTCCGCCAACGGGGCGGGCTGATCCACCTTCATGCCGGCCGCCCGCATGGTCTCGTCGGGTATCAATTCCGGTACCCGGCGGATGGCGATTTCCGTCTCCTCCACCGCCTGCGCCCCGGTGGCAACCGCATAGGCCAGGGTTTCGACATGGCCGTAGGCGCTGTGATAGAGGACCAAAATCTTCGCGACTCGAGCCATAACCCCTCCTCAAGCTCGCCCAACAGGTGACGGTCTGCCTGTATGGCGCAGTTACCCAACAGAAAACGCAGCACAACGTAGACGAGATTGTGGCCATCAGAAAGCACCTGTTCGCCTAGACCCCGGCTCTTGCCCCGTGCTAAGGCAGCCGCCGAACCGCCGCGTTGCATGATCGATTTCCTTTTCCCGACACCAGCGCGCCGCATCTTCTTACCCAGCACACGCATATGACGGACGAGAAACTTTCAATTCTTCCGGAAGAACCGGTGGATCTTGCAGCCGTCGCGGCACTTTCGGCCCGCAGCCTTGGGCCTGGGCGCTTTGCCCGGACCGCTTACCGGGTGCGGGAGCGTGCGGCAGCGGTCGAAGGATTGAGTTTTGCCGCATGGATCGGGGAAGAATTGATCGGCTCGATCAGATTCACCGAGCTTGTTATCGGCGGGGAGCCGGGCGGGCTCCTGCTGGGACCCCTGGTGATAGATCCCCGTTACCTGAGGCGGGGATGCGGGCTCGCGCTCATGGAGCGGGGTTTGAACCAAGCGCGGGAGCATGGCCACCGGCTCGTTATTCTGGTGGGAGACGTCGAATATTATGAGCGGGCGGGTTTTGTGCGCTGTCCGGAGGGGCAAATTACCCTGCCGGGACCGGTGGATCCGCACCGCTTATTGGCGGCCGAGTTGGAAGAAGGGGCGCTTTCCCATTACCGGGGCATGGCCCGAGGCGTTCGATCGCCGGGCTAGCGTCCTTCGCGGAACCAGGTGGCCGCGATTGCGCCCAGAAGCAGCGCCAGGGCTGCAAAGCCCGCAAACAGCGGTATCAGCCGGCGCCCCTTGGTCAGGGCGGCATCGCGCCTCTTCAGGCCCATCCAATCGCTGCCATGCATGACGCTGCCCGAGCGCAGCCGCGCGATCCTGGGCAATTCGGGTGCGGCTTTAGAGGCCTGGGAGCCCATCCAAAACGCGCCACCGCCCGTTGCTTCGAGCACGGGTGCGAGCAGTTCATCCGTGGCCGTGAGGCGGGAATACTCGCGCGTGCTCACCTGGCCTACATGGGCGACGCCCGTGAGTTCGCCGCTCTTGGCCCGATAGATGCCTTGATCGGCCTGGCGGATGGTTCCGCGCCATACGCCGGGGCCCAAGCGCTCCAGCGTAATTTGGCTTTTCTCGCCCGAGGGGGCGGTGAGCTCCACCGCGTCGATTTGCTCCTGCATGGAGTGCCGCTCGATGATCAGGTCGTTGCCACGGCTCGAAACCTGCAGGGAATCCTCTTCGAGGTCGGGCTCCTTCATCAGCCAGTGGGCGAGCCGGCGCAGCAGGTCGGTATAAGGTCCGCCACCCTCGAATCCGCGCGCCCAAAGCCAGGCATGGTCCGACAGCAGCAGCGCAATGCGTCCCTCGCCCTGGCGGTTCAAGATCAGCAGCGGCGTTTGGCGCGGCCCCTCCATCAACACGCTGCCCTGGGTATCTATGGTTTCGATGATGCGGAACCAACGGCCCCAGCTTGGCGTCTGGCTGGAAGAGCCATTGAGGCCGCGGGTTACGGGATGACGATTGCCGACCTGGGTCATCATCGGACGATAGGGTTCTTCGATGACGCGCCCGGTCGGGGTGGCGGGCAGAATATGCGAGAGCGGTGTGCGGTACAGGCTGGTCGGCGATGCGTAGTGCTCGCCCGAGGCGACCAGCACGGCGCCGCCGTTTTCTACATAGCTCGCCACGTTGTCGAGATAGAGCAGGGGCAACACGCCGCGGCGGTGGTAACGGTCGAAGATGATGAGATCGAAGTCCTCCAGCTTCTCCGAGAACAGCTCCCGGGTCGGAAACGCAATCAGGGAAAGCTGATTGATCGGCGTGCCGTCCTGTTTTTCCGGCGGCCGCAGAATCGTGAAATGCACGAGGTCGACCGCCGCGTCCGATTTCAGCAGGTTGCGCCAGACCCGTTCGCCCGCATGGGGTTCGCCCGAAACCAGCAGGACCCGCAGGTTTTCGCGAACACCTTCGGCCGCCAAAATCGCGCGGTTGTTAGTGGGGGTCAGCTCGCCCTCGGCGCCTTCGACCTCCAATTCGACGATGTTCATGCCGGAATGGGGGAAGCGCATGGGAATCTGGATCGTCTCTCCGATCCGCACCCGGCGCGTTTCGCTCCCCTCGCCTTCGCGTTGCAGCCGCAGCGTGACCGTTTCTCCAGCAGCCTCGCGTCCCGCATCGACCACCCGTATCTCGGCGTTGCGGCTGCCGCCAACGATGCCAAAGCGGGGCGATTTGACGACTTCGAGACGCCTGTCGAATTCGCCGGGCTGTCCAGTTAGCAGGGCGTGCACCGGGACGCCGAGGCCGAGCTCCGCGATTGCGGTGGGCACGTCGTGTACCTGTCCATCGGTGATGAGAATGACACCGGCCAGCTGGTTCGCCGGCACTTCCGCCACCGCCCGGGCCAGATCTGCAAAGAGTAGCGTTCCGTCCCGGGGCGTGGCCTCAGCGGAGCCCGGCGATCTGACGAAGCGGGCTTCCAGCCCTGGGATTTCCTCGAGCTTGGTATCAAGCGCCTCACGCAACCCCTGGCTCAGCTGTCGACGCCCGGCGACACGCTGGCTCGCGCTTTCGTCGCTCACCACGATCACCACATCGTTCAGAGCCTCGCGCTCGACCTGCTTCAAGCTGGGGTTCGCCAACGCAAGCAACAGCAAGGCGAGGCTCGCCAATCGCAGCGTCGCACCCCGCATTCGGCGCACGAAGAAGAACGCGATGAGCGCCAGCGCGGCCGCCGCGCCCACCCAGAGCAGGGCGATCGGAATTAACGGTGCGAGGTCGATTGTCCAACCCATGGGCGCCCTATTGCCCCAACCGTTCGAGCAAAGCGGGGAGATGCACTTGATCGGCCTTGTAGTTCCCGGTGAGCGCGTACATCACGATGTTTATGCCGGTCCTGAATGCCATCTCGCGTTGGACTTCACCGCCTGGAACCACAGGAAACAATGGCCGGTTTCGATCGTCTAGCGCCCAGGCAGCGGCCAGATCGTTGGACGTGATCAGAATTGAGGTCACGCCATCCGATCTCCGGGAGCGGCTCAACCGTTCGGCCGGTTCATCGGGCTCGGCTTCCGCCCACAATTGGCCGCCATCCCAGCGCCCGGGAAAACCGCGCAATAGATAGAACGACTTGGTCAGCACGTGATTGTCAGAAATTGGCTCGAGGGCCGGGACATCCAGCTTGCCTATCAGGCGGGTGAGCGCCTTGGACCCCGGCGACTGATCGGCCCGGCCGGGCAGGGACGACGACACCGGATAGTCGCGGGTGTCGAACAAGACAATGCCGCCTTGCTTCATGAACGCGTCGATTTTGGCCAGTGTCTCGTCCGATAGCGATTGAGCATCGGGATCGACGGGCCAATAGAGCAGGGGGAAGAAGGCAAGTTCATCCCGCTCCACGTCGACGCCGATCGGCTCGGCGGGCTCCACTGCGGTGCGCGCGCCAAGCACTTTGCCCAGACCAATCAGGCCGCTCCGGCTCACCCGGTCGATTTCATCGTCACCGGTAATGACGTAGGCGAGCCTGGTTTTTAGGGCCGCTTCGAGCGCGAAGTTGTCGTCCGCCGCGGGCTGTTCCTGAGCCAGCAAGGCGGATGCGCCGAACGCCAGCGCTAATGCGAAGATCGCGAGCGCCGTAGCGGGCTGCCGCAATTGGCGAGCCAAGCTAAATTGGCTCGAAAGCGCCAGCACGGCGATGCCGTCGATCAGCAACAGAATGAAGGCGGCCGCCAACGTCCACGGCTTCAACTCGACAGAGCGCTGCTGTCCGTAGCCCATGGTCTGCGCGCCGGGCGTCGTCGCGGCCAGCGGCGTCAATACGGTTTCCGCGTCGACGGCATTGAGCGCCCGCATCGCGCCCGCGGGTCCATAATAGCCGGGCGGGTGATCGAAGCTGGGTTCGGTCCGATCGACTTGCGACAATTTCAGGGGCACAACGGAAGCGGATGGCGAAGTCAGTTGCCCGAAGCCATCAAGCACCTGTTGGGGCTCCAGCAGCCCGTCTTGTGCGGTCGGCGCGCCCTCAGCCTGCTTGGCGTCTCGGCCAACGCTCGTCGCCACGGATCGTTCGACGATCCGCTTTAGCATTTCGACGAATAGGCCTGACATCGGAAGGTTGGACCAGTCGGAGTTGGCCGTGACGTGAAATAGCACGACCCAGCCGTCGCCGCGCCGTGCCGCGGTCACAAGCGGCGTGCCGTCCTTCAGCCGGGCCCAGACCTCCGCGCGGGCGCCCCGGGCGGGATCGGTGAGCACTTGCCGGCGAACCACAATGTCATCTGCCGGCTCAAGGCCGAAGAACGGACTGCTTTCCTCGAACTCTCCAAGCGGTTGGGGCGAGCTCCAGGAAAGCGATCCGCCAAGGGCACGGCCGCCCTGGCGCAGGCCCTGGGGCAACAGCGTATCGCCGCCCCGCTCCAGTCTGTTCCCGGCAAAGCGGAGCAGCGTTCCGCCCCGCTCCACCCAGTCCTCGATGTCCTCCAGCGTGCTGCCGACCAGCTTTCCGATGTCGGCTAGAAGCAGCACCGAAATGTTGCGTGCGAGCGTGTTCTCGACAGCGGTGGTCACGTTGCGGTCCTGGGTGGAAACGATCTCCGAATATGGCGAGAGCGCCCGCTCGACATAATAGAGCGGCGACAGCAAGGGTTGCGCCAGTTCCCGGGATTCGCCCGAGATCACGCCGACCCGGCGCCATTGCGAGCGCGCATCCAGCAAGTGAACTGCGCCGGCCGAACGCTCACCAGCGATCTGAAGCCGGGCCACTTGGTTGCGGATCTCGAGCGGCAAGACAATTGGCGTTGTGGTCTGGGCGGCACCCGCCCCAAGCTGGAATTCGGCCTCGCCCAGCCGTTCGCCACGGGCGCTCAGCGCATAGACGGAACCGCCGCGCGCCGATCCGCCCGGTCGTACAATCTTTGCAGCCAGTTCGCCCGACTGGCCAAGACTTGCCGAAAGGCCAAACGGTGTCTGGGATTCGGCCACCTGTGCGAGGCTGAAGCTGCCATCGTCTCCCGCAAGCTTCTGCAATGCCTCGGCAAAGGCTTGAGCGCCGCCATAGTCGCGCCCGTCTGAAAGCCAGATGATGCTGGGCGCAGCTTGTCCCTCGAGTGCTTTCGCAAGAGACTCCGCCAGAGCGGCTCGGTCGGGATCATAGGGTGCTGGCCTGAGCGCGGCCGAGGTCTCGCCTGCCTGGTCTGCGTCCTGTATCTTTAACGGCAGTTCACCGGCTGGGGCCGCCGGCGCCAGCAGTACCGTACGGTCTTCGCGTTGGGCCCGTCCGATCAGTGTCGCAATCAGGTCCTGGCGGTCCTGCCAATGGCTCGCTGCGGCCCAACCATTGTCCACCACCAGCACCAGCGGGCCGTCGCCAGCCAGGCTTTCGCGATCGGGATAGAGCACCGGGCGCGCCAGGCTCAGGATAATGAGAGCTGCGAGGCAAATGCGAAGCGCGGTCAGCCACCAGGGACTGTGCTCCGGCGTCTGCTCGCTGTCCTCCAAGTCTTTCAGCAGCCTGGTCGGCGGGAATTTCACCACTCTCGGCTTCGGCGGCGTGAATCGCAGTAGCCACCAGATCACCGGCAGCGCCAGGAGCCCGGCGAGTAGCCAGGGCGACAGAAAACCTATGGGACCAAGCGCGATCACGACCGGGCGAATTCCTGTCTAAGGTCCGACTGCGCCTCGATTGCCGGCCGATAGCGGTAGTCGGCGTCAAATCCCGAAAGGCGAGCATGCAGAGCGAGCAGCGCCTCCTCCGCCGGGCGATCGGTGTGGTGTGGCAGAAACGACCATTGCAGCCGTCTTGCCGCTTCCATCAGCGCCTCGCGATGGGCGGACATGCGCGCCTGATACTTTTCGCGCAAAGTCTCGGCCCGGCCAGCCACAACCCGTTCGCCGCCCTCACTTGCGGTGAATTCGGTGCGCCCTGCATAGGGCAGCGTTTCCTCCGCCGGGTCCAGGACCTGAACCAGGTGACCCCGCACGCCCTGCGTTGCAAGTTGCTCAAATCGTGGCGTCATGGCCTCTAGCGGCTCGATAAAATCGCTGATCAACAGACATTCGGAGAATCGGCTGATCGCGGATTGGGGCGGAAGGCTCGATTGCTGCCCGCTGCCCGCCACCTGTTGGGCCAGCGCTTCGGCGATCCGGCGCGGCGCCCGGCGGCCAGTCCAAGGACGGCCGCCAAAAAGGCCAACCCGCTCTCCGCCACGGGCCAACAGCTCCACCATGGCGAGTCCGAGGACCACAGCGCGATCGGCCTTAGTACTCCGGGCGAGATGGGATTGAAAGCCCATGGAGGGCGAAACGTCCACCCAGATCCACACCGTATGGGCCGCTTCCCATTCGTGCTCGCGCACGAATAAATGGTCGGAACCCGCCGAACGGCGCCAGTCGATTGCGCCTGCCGTGTCGCTCTGCTCGAAATGCCGAAACTGCCAAAACGTCTCTCCGGGCCCGGCCCGCCGGCGGCCGTGCAGCCCATGGGTAATGGTCTGCGCGACCCGGTGCGCTTCCACCAGCAATTCGGGCAAATTGGCCGCCAAGGCATAAGCTTCGGTCTCAAGCTCGTTTGGCGGCGAGCCCAGCGGAGAGTCCTGCGATTGCGGCACCCGCGGCGTCACTCCAGGCGTTCGGTGATGGTGGAGATGATCTCGTCGATGCCCAAGCCCTCCGCGCGGGCGCCAAAGGTCAGCGCCATGCGGTGCTTCAACACCGGCTCGGCGAGATCGATCACGTCGTCGATCGAGGGCGCCAAACGGCCCTCAATAAGCGCCTTCGCCCTTACGCCGAGCATCAGGGCTTGGCTAGCGCGCGGCCCCGGGCCCCAGGCGATGGACCTGTCGATCGCCTCGCCCGCACCGGTGTCGGGCCGCGCGGCGCGCACCAGTTTCAGAATCGCATCGACCACCTTCTCGCCAACCGGAAGCTGGCGGACCATGCGCTGTGCGGCCATCAGCTCGTTGGCCGAAAGGATCGTCTTCAGCTTGGTTTGCTCAGTTCCGGTGGTGGCGAACAGCATGCGCCGCTCGGCCATCTCGTCTGGATATCCCACATCGATCTGCAGCAGGAAGCGGTCGAGCTGAGCCTCGGGAAGCGGATAGGTGCCCTCTTGCTCAAGCGGATTTTGGGTGGCCAGCACGTGAAACGGCTTGGGCACGTCATGTCGGGCACCGGCGACCGTCACGTGGTGCTCCTGCATGGCTTGGAGCAGGGCCGACTGAGTTTTGGGGCTTGCCCGGTTGATCTCATCGGCCATCAGCAGCTGGGTGAACACCGGACCCTCGATGAACCGAAATGCGCGCCGCCCCCGCGCGCCCTCTTCAAGCACTTCGGAGCCGACGATGTCCGAGGGCATCAGGTCGGGCGTGAATTGAATCCGCTTATTGTCGAGGCCCAATACGGCGCCGAGCGTTTCCACCAGGCTGGTCTTCGCCAGCCCCGGCACGCCGATCAGCAGCGCGTGGCCGCCAGCCAGCAGCGTTATCAGCGACAGCTCCATAACGCGTTCTTGTCCGAAGATCACCGTAGCGGCGGCCTCCCGGACTTTTGCGATTTTCGCGCCGATCTTCTCGAACCGCGCGACGAGGTTTTCGTCGGTTTGACTTATCTTGGCCATGGCGATGAATATAAAGACGAATTGCCGCTTCAGAAATACTCTGACTGAGAAATCGCTCAATTTTGCGTCATTGGCCCGATTTCCTGCGATAACGGCTGTCCCGGGCCTGGAGTGTCATGAGTTCGCGATCCACCACCGATTCCCAATCCGACAAGAACCCGCTCCAGGCGCTCGAATCCAGCATATTCGCCCTGGAGCAGAAACGGATGCCTCCGGTGCATTTGTGGAATCCGCCATATTGCGGGGAAATCGGATTGCGGATCGGCGCTGACGGGGCCTGGAGTTATTTAGAAAGCCCAATCGGGCGAAAGAGCCTGGTGAAGCTGTTTGCTTCCGTCCTGCGCAAGTACGAGGACGGGCGCCACTATCTGGTTACGCCGGTCGAAAAAATTGGCATCGAGGTGGAAGATTCACCGTTTCTCGCCGTTGAAATGGCGGTTCGGGGCGAGGGAAAAAGGCAATCCTTGGTGCTGCGAACCAATCTGGACGATGTCGTGACCGCCGGTTCCGAGCATCCCTTGCGATTTGTCAAAGACGTGCAAACCGGGGGTCTGAAACCCTATGTTCTGGTTAGGGGTCGTCTGGAGGCCCGATTGACGCGGGCGCTCACTTACGATCTGGCGGAGCTGGGCCGAACCGAGACGGTCGATGGTGATGAGAGTTTTGGAGTATGGAGCGGTGGAAGCTTCTTTGCGATGGCGTCCGCTGATGAGCTAAAGTTCTGAAAAGATGGAACAAATTCAGAGAGACAGATCGCATGTCTTCACGGCGCGGGAACTCCGGCGCCGTGCGGCCGGGGTGTTGACGCCGCCCGCTCTGGTGCCAAACGTGGCGATGACGGGCCAGGCCCGGCGTAGCGACCTCGATCTCAATTCAGATGCGGCCAAAGGGCATGCCGATGACCGGACGCGGTCTGCGGCGGTTCTGGTGCCGATCATCGACCGCGAGCCGGAAGCAACAGTTTTGCTGACCAAGCGCACCGAGACCCTTCCGGTGCATGCGGGCCAAATCGCATTTCCGGGCGGCAGAATGGAGGAGATCGACCCCAGCCCGATGGAAACAGCGCTTCGTGAAGCCAACGAGGAGGTTGGCCTCGAAAGGACCCATGTAGATGTGCTCGGCTTTCTCGACACCTATCAAACCATCACGAACTTCCGAGTCGCGCCGGCGGTGGCGATCGTTTCGCCCAGCTTCACCTTGCAGCTCGACGAGATCGAGGTGGCGGAGGCCTTCGAGGTTCCGCTACGCTTTCTGATGGACGTGGAGAACCACGAAATCCATTCGCTCATGCGGGAAGGGACCGAGCGATTCTATTATGCGATGCCCTATGGCAGGCATTACATTTGGGGCGCGACGGCGGGAATTCTCCACAACCTTTATGAGTGGCTTTACGGCTGATGCTGCGAATCATCATCATCAACGCATTGATGTTTGCGCTGCCGTTCCTGATTTACGCGGCCTATTTCTATTTTGTCAGGAGCGGCAAGGACGAGAATGACATGTGGAGCGAAGCGCCCATCCTATGGCTGTTGGGCGCGGGCGCCGCGCTGGTTCTCATCGCTCTTGTGAGCCTGGTTTCTTTCACTGGATCCGAACCCGGGGGCACCTATTTTCCATCCCGGCTCGAGGACGGCGTCATCAAGCCGGGGCGCATCGAATAGGCCGGTTGGTCCGCAATATGAGCAGCTCGCAAGTGTCCTCGAAGAATCAACTCGCCCTACCGAGCCTGGCCGGCGCGGATTGGTTCGCCTGGCCGGAGACCCGGAAACTGTTCGGCGTGCTGACAGGCGCCGGCGTCGAGACGCGCGCGGTAGGTGGTGCGGTACGCAACACCTTGCTCGGACGCCCGGTAGTCGAGATCGATTTTGCCTCGACCGCAACACCTGAGCAGGTCACGGCGCTCGCCGAGGGTGCCGGGCTCAAGGTGGTGCCGACCGGCATCGACCATGGAACCGTCACGGTTATTGTGGGTAAGCGTCCCTTCGAGGTGACGACGCTGCGGCGCGACGTCGAGACCTTCGGACGCCACGCCAAGGTCGCCTACACGGATGATTGGGCGATCGATGCCGGGCGGCGCGACTTCACGATGAATGCGCTCTATGTCTCATCTGACGGGGTGCTGCACGATCCCCTCGGCGGATATGGCGATATTGCTGATCGGCGGGTGCGCTTTATCGGCGACGCGGTCGAGCGGATTCGCGAGGATTATCTGCGGATCTTGCGGTTCTTTCGCTTCAACGCCGACTACGGCGCGCCACCATACGACGCCGAGGGCATCGCGGCCTGTGTTCGCGAGAGAGGCGGCCTGGCGCAGCTATCGGCAGAACGCGTGGGCGCGGAACTGATGCGCCTCTTGGCGGCCCCGGGCGCGGGCGACGCGCTCTCCGCCATGTATGATTACGGGCTGCTGGCATCTCTGCTTGCGAGCGCGCCATTGCTGGCAGACTTCCAGCGCTTGACCGCGCTGGAGGAAGCTATTGCGGCCGCGCCGGACCCGGTACTGAGGCTTGGCGTGCTGGCGGTCATGGTGCCGGACGACGCCGAACGCCTAGGGAGCCGGTTCCGGTTGTCCAATTCGGACGTGAAGCGTCTCGAGGCCGTCGGCTCATACCGCGACGCCGCCGCACTATCATCGGAGGAGGCGGCCAAGGTACTGCTCTACAGGGTGGGTGAGGGCGGCTACCGGGACAGAATGCTGACCGCCTGGGCCCGATCTGACAACGGGCCGGACGATGCCGGTTGCAGGGGGCTCCTGGAGCTTCCTGACCGCTGGAAGGTTCCGGAACTGCCGGTCAAGGGCGCGGATCTGCTCAGGCTGGGCTTTTCGAAAGGTCCCCGGCTCGGCAAGGCCCTGAAGGCAATCGAGGAGAGCTGGATCGAGGGGGGCTTCACCGGTGACCGGGCCGCGCTCCTGGAGGCGGCACAACAGATCCTCGGGAAACCCAAGTCCAAGGCACGGAACCGGGCGTCCTGACATTGCCGGTCCTGTTATGGCCGCGCTCCTGGAGTCGGCTGTTCGTCGCTGCATGTGTTCGGTCATATCGTCACAGCGTTTGACAGCAGTCGCCCGCGAAGGCTGCCAATCCCTTGAATTCACGAAGAATTTCCTCTTCGTGTAGGGGGCATTGCGGTATTCTAGTGGGTGCCTTCAGCGATTCGTGCAGCGAAGAGGAGCAGATGGCCGATAGGGGTTTCGCCAAGCTGATACATGGCTACAGCCTGACCACGGCTGAGATCCTTTACCGCATGCCCGATCATCCCGCGATCCTTCAGAGCTTCATCTGGCAGGACTACGACACCGCTCCACGCTTTCCCAAGCTATTGGATTTTCTGGATTTTTGGTCCAGCAATCTGGATGGCGCGCTCTACACCGTGAGGGTGGCACACCGGCGGCTCGTCGCGCCCGCCGAAATCCGCCTGGTCGACGGCGAATTCAAGATTCATTGAGCGCTAGCCGGCGCCATCAGCGGCGCGGCCTGCAATCGCCTCTCCGGAGTCCTAATGCCCTAGTTCGTAGATATGGGCGCCCTGGCGTTCGAGCACGGGACGAACTTCGTCGAAGGCGCGCGGATAGAGGTAAAAGGGAATCCGCGGATAGAGGTGGTGGATCAGATGGTAGTTCTGGAAGCAGTAGACCCAATTGGCAACGGTCGCCAGCGGTCCTTTGACCCAGAAGATATTGGTGTCGCGGTACCGCGCGGTCTCGAAATGGGGCATGTGAACCATATAGGCGAAGAAGAAAATGATCAGCGCGCTCGCCAGGATATGGGGCACGAACCACAGCATGATCATCGGCAGCCCGTAACCCAGGATCAGTAGCCAGAACGCAATGGTGTAAATCCCCCAATAGGTCGCGATCACATGCATTGCGGTCTCTTTGTTGCCGGGTATCTCGGGCCGGAACACGACGTGCTTGAAGAAGAAATAATTGTAGTAGGGAACGATGCTGAGGCAGCGCAGCAGAACGCGCAGCGGGTTCCGGACCTTCACCCAGTGATCGGGATCGAATTCGGCGTCATTGGTGTCGCGGTGATGCATCAAATGCAGGGCGCGGAACGCCTTGTATTCGTGCAGCAGCAAGGCGCCGCAGACGAAGCCGATCAGGTGGTTGAGCCACATCCAGTTTGAATCCCGCCCGGCGATGTTGCCGTGGCAGGCCTCGTGGAGCGGCGTCTGGATCGCATAGAGCACAAAGGTGTTGAGGATCATGCCGAGCCAAAGCGGGATCACGCCCATGACTGCGAGCGTGCAAACCAGCACGAAAGCCGAGATGCAACCAAGGCCGAATAGGGCCGAAGGCCAGGCCACCATGCCCTGATAGGGCTTGATGAGCTTTTGGGCCTCCCGGTCGGCTTCGCCGACGCTCGTCGCAGCCATCACATTCATGTTCTCTCGCCTTTCTGGTCGCCAAGTCTGCCTATGGTAGCGCCTGGCGTCCCGTTTGTACGCCCGGCATATTCAATTTTTCACGAGCCGGCAAGGTGGTGCGGCGGCGCTGTTTCAAGGCCATTTGGCCACTGGCGGCATGGAAGACAAGATCGCCTCAACATTTCCACCGGTCATCAGCCCGAACCTCGTGCCCCGGTCGTAGAGCAGGTTGAACTCGACATAGCGCCCGCGCCGGACCAGCTGTTCCTCGCGGTCGGCCTCGCTCCAGGTCGCGTTCATGTTGGCGCGGACCAGCTCGGGATAGACGGCCAAGAATTGGCGGCCCACATCCTGGGTGAAGGCGAAGTCGGCCGACCAGTCGCCAGAGTTCAAATAGTCATAGAAAATTCCGCCGATCCCCCGCATCTCACCGCGATGCTTCAGGGTGAAATAGTCGTCGCACCATTCCTTGTAGCGCGCGTAATCCACCTGGGCGTGAGGCTCGCAGGCCGCCTCCATGGCGGCGTGAAAGGCTTGCGCGTCCGGATCACTTTGGTTCCGGCGCCGCTCCAAGACCGGCGTGAGGTCGGCGCCGCCACCGAACCACGATTTCGAGGTGATGATGAAGCGCGTGTTCATGTGAACCGCGGGCACGTTCGGGTTTTGCATGTGGGCGATCAGCGAGATGCCCGAGGCCCAAAAGTTAGGGTTTTCCTCGGCGCCCGGAACGTCCTTGCGGAATTCCGGTGCGAACTCGCCGAATACGGTGGAGACGTGGACGCCGACCTTTTCGAAGACCCGGCCGCGCATCAGCCCCATGACGCCACCGCCCCCCTCGGCCCCAGACTGGTCCTTCCGGCTCCACGGCTCGAGCTCGAAGCGCCCTGCGGGCCGGCCCGCGAGCGGACCGGCGAGCTCGTCTTCCAACGCCTCGAAGGCTGCGCAAATCTGATCGCGCAACTCCTCGAACCAGGATTTTGCGCGGGCGCGCTCGGTATCGAGCTCGCCTATCAAGTCGGCCTGCTGATCGCTCAGCGCCATGGAATTCGTTCCCCTGGACCATTGGACCCGCGGGCACCATATCCGTTGGGACAACGATGTGAATGCGGCATCGCGCCGTCAGCAAATTTCGGACTCGCCGCCACCATTCCGTCCAAGTCTGGCATTACAGAGCGGCCATTCAATCGCAAGGAGACCGTCGCATGACGCGGATCACTGTACGCAGCCTCTGACAGGCGGCCATCAGATTTGTCCCTTTTGCGAAGCCCGCCCAGCGCGCTTCGCCCGGCCGCACTCAACCGATCTTTCGATCGAACGAAAACTCGTGTGGCAGGAGCGAAGCCATGTTTCGCTGGTTTGAACAACGACTAAACCCCTTTAAAGCCTCGCCCGGCACCAAGCCGCCGGAGCGGCTCGGCGCTTTCTATTGGCACTTCCTGCGCCAGGTCTGGCCGAATGTCGCCGCCATTTTGGTGACCGGCTTCTTTGCGGCCCTGGTCGAGGTGGCGCTGTTCGCCTATCTGGGCCAGATCGTCGATATGGTCAGGGAAGCGACCGACGCTTCTGATCTGTTCGCCGATCATTGGCGCACGCTGGTTTGGATGGCCTTTGTCGCGGTCATCGCCCGTCCAATCCTGTTTGCCCTGCACACCATCTTGGTGAACCAAGCGGTCGTGCCCGGTTTCACGAACATGATCCGCTGGCAAACGCATCGCTATGTGCTGCGTCAAAGCTTGAGCTTTTTCCAGAACGATTTCGCCGGCCGGATCGCCGCCAAGATCATGCAAACCGGCCCAGCGCTCCGGGAATCTGTGGTCCAGAGTGTGGATGCGATGTGGTTCATGGTGATCTACACGGTAATGGCGGGTGTAATCTTCTTCGACAACGATCCGTGGCTAATGCTGCCGCTCGTTGTCTGGGTCGTCGCCCTGGTCGCGGCCATGGTCTATTTCGTGCCGCGCATCAAGGACCGGTCAGCGATCATATCCGAGGCGCGCTCGTCGCTAACGGGCCGGATCGTCGACAGCTATACCAATATTTCGACGCTGAAGCTGTTCGCCCATACCGACCGCGAGGACGATTACGCGCGCGAGTCGATCACCGACCACACGCGCAAATTCCATGATCAGCAGCGGCTGATCACGCTGATGGAGATCGTGGTCTGGTCGATCAACGGCGCCTTGATCGTGGCGACCATCGGCCTCGCGCTCTGGCTCTGGAGCCGGGGTCTGATCACGATCGGCGTGATCGCGCTGACAGCGGGCCTGGTGATCCGCATCAACAACATGGCGGGTTGGGTGATGTTCATCGTCACCAGCATCTTCGAGAATATCGGCATCGTCCAAGAAGGCATGGAGACGATTTCGAAGCCCCACGGGCTTGTGGATGCGCCGGGCGCGCAGCCGCTCAAGGTGGTGCGTGGCGAAATCCGATTCGAGCATGTTCGCTTCGGCTACGGCCTGGAGCGCGGCATTGTCGATGACCTTTCGCTCGTTATCCAACCGGGCGAAAAAGTCGGCGTTGTCGGACGCTCGGGCGCCGGAAAATCGACGCTGGTGAACCTGCTGCTGCGGTTTTACGACCTGGAGTCGGGCCGTATTCTGATCGACGGCCAGGACATCTCCCGCGTGACCCAGGACAGCTTGCGCGCTGAAATCGGCATGGTGACGCAGGACACGTCGCTGCTGCATCGCTCGATCATGGAGAACCTCCTCTATGGCCGGCCCGATGCGGGAGAGGAAGCCGCGATAACTGCTGCCAAACGGGCACACGCCCATGATTTCGTCGGTGATCTGGCGGATCCTGAAGGGCGGTGGGGATATGCGGCCCGCGTCGGCGAACGCGGCGTGAAGCTCTCGGGCGGGCAGCGCCAGCGCATTGCCATCGCGCGGGTTCTGCTGAAGGATGCCCCGATTCTGATCCTGGACGAGGCGACCTCGGCGCTCGACTCGGAGGTCGAAGCCGCAATCCAGGAGCAGCTCTATAATCTGATGCGGGGCAAGACCGTCATTGCCATCGCACACCGGCTATCCACGATTTCGGCGATGGACCGGCTGGTGGTGATGGATCGCGGACAGATCGTGGAGCAGGGTGCCCATGAGGCGTTGATCCAGGCGGAAGGGATCTACGCCCAGCTCTGGGCACGCCAATCGGGCGGGTTCCTGGCCGAAACTGCGGCAGCTTAGGGCGACAGCCATGGCGGGCTCGCGTTTGGCTCGAATTGAGCCGAGTGAGCCTTGCCGTGGCGCGCCCCGATCGAATAGGTTTGCCTTGCGTTTTGATCTTGTCGGGGAGGGTGGGTTTGGCCAAATTGCGGTCAACCGCGCCCGCCGATTCAATGGGAGGAGAAAGCCCGTGCCCGCATATTTGGTTGCTGGAAACGACGTAACCGATCCTGAGTCGATGCAAAAATACGCCGAGGCCGTCGGCCCCACGCTGGCGGGCTACGACGTCAAGGTGATAGCGCCCGCGCCCGAGAAAATCGCGACCGGCGGTCCGGTGGTCCACAAGGAGGGCGATTGGAAGCCTAGCCGCGTTGTGATCCTGGAATTTGCGAACATGGAGCAGTTGCACGACTGGTACCACTCACCCGCCTATCAGGAGATCATCGATCTGCGCCTGAACGGCTCGGAGGGCAGCTTGCTCTTTGTGGATGCCGATTAGGCGCCCTCACGGCGCCGCCGCATCGATGCCTTGGGCGGGAGCATATCCCGCCCCCTAATCTCGGTGTTGTGCTAGCCGCCCGTGAAGTAATTCAGCCGGGTGAAGAGCGTGTAGTCCGACTCGAAAGTCATGATGGCCACGAACACCATCACCAGAATCGGCGGCACCAGAATGGCATAGGCGAGCGCGAGCCGCTCCCAGGCCATATGCATGAAAATGGCCACGATCAGCCCTGCCTTCAGCAACATGAAGATTATGATCAGCGACCAGCGCAAATAGCCCTGCAGCTGAAAATAGTCGACCGCATACGAGCAGGCGCTGAGCACGAACAGCCAGAACCAGACGACCAGATAGACCTTGATCGGGTGTTGTTGCCCCTCGACCTTAGCTTCCGCAGCTTGTGCCATGTCGTGTCCCTACCAAAGATAGAAAAAGGCGAAGATGAAGACCCAGACCAGGTCAACAAAATGCCAATAGAGTCCCATGATTTCGACGGATTCGTAATTGCCCTTCCGGCTGGTGAAGAAGCCCTTCCGTTCGGTATCGTAGTCGCCGCGCCACACCTTCCAAGCGATTATGAATAGAAACAGTACACCGACCGAGACGTGAAACCCATGAAACCCGGTGATCATGAAGAAGGTGGAGCCGAACTGGGCGGCTCCCATCGGATTGCCCCAGGGGCGCACCCCCTCTTCCACGATTAGCTTGGTCCACTCGAAGGCTTGCATACCGACGAAGGTCGCGCCGAAGAGGGCGGTTACGATCATCAGAATTGCCGTCTTCTTCCTTTCGCGGCGATATCCGAAATTCACGGCCATCGCCATGGTGCCGCTGGAGCTGATCAGGATGAACGTCATGATCGCGATCAAAATCAACGGGATGTGTACGCCAAAGAGCTCCAGCGCGAAAACCTCGCTGGTGTTTGGCCAGTCCACCGTCGTGGAACTGCGCACAGTCATGTAGGAGAGCAGGAAGATGCTGAAGATGAAGGTGTCGGAGAGCAGGAAGATCCACATCATGGCCTTGCCCCAGGGGACGTCCTTGAACGTCCGCTGATCCGACGACCAGTCGGAAACAAGACCCTGTACGCCCTCGGGACGGACAGCCGCTCCGCTGGCTCCAGTTGCAGCCGATTGCGCCATGTGCCCTCTTGCCCCTCTTCCTAAGTCGTTAGCAGCAGGCCGAATAGGACCAGCCAAATCAGCAGCAGAAAATGCCAATAAACCGTGCAAAGTTCAACGGCCACCGCAACGTCGGCAAGCTTCGCGCCGCCCCAGGCTTTTGCGGTGGTTATGCCCCAGGCGATCAGGCCGCCGATCAGATGCAAACCGTGCAATCCTGTCAGCAGATAGAAGAACGCAGCCGCCGGATCGGACTTCTGGTAA